>JGI12048J13642_10415225_pt1 | contig 12240 bp, 13 predicted proteins | sample ElkSlonscriptome_16_FD_13642 | JGI IMG/M metagenome (IMG submission 13642) | reverse complement strand
CTTACGCTCAGTAAATATTATCGAGATTCGTTCATTTTCTGCGTAATGTAGTATACAACGGCGGTAATTATATTGAAAAGGATGGCGCAGACGGTCCAGATTACCTTGTTCGTTTCGCTTAGTTGTTTATTCTTGGCCCATACGTCGTAGATTACCCATACTGCGCATATCGTGCCGATTAACCATATTAGATTTCCCATTGCCGAATTTGTTTAGGCATTAAATCTAAGAATTTATTGAAGTCCCAACTGTCTGTCTACCACATCGTAAATCAAAATCTGGCGCTCTAAAATTTCCATGTATTTGTCCACCTGCTTAGTGTGATTTACTTCCTTGGCCTTGATGAGCCATTCTTTTCCCGCTCTGGGTCGGCCGAGCATTTCACTGGCTACCGCCATATTGTACCGAGCGTAATATCGCTCCTTTTCATCATCGCTATTGACTAGTTCTTTCCATTCTTTAGCGGCTCTTTCCCAATTGCTGTTGTACTCCAAATTATCTGAAGTAACCAGCAATTTATTGGTGTGGCCTCTGTAGTACAAGCGATGGTCTTCTTCCCAATACGGTGCCACCTGTTGTGCATAATCCAGCGCAGCAACTTGCGCTATACCTTCCAGACTCAGGTCGGTATCTTCATTTATATTCTCTTCAGGCGAAGATGAAAGATGGTTGAAAAATCTTCTATACGACTCCTGGTATTCATTTGCCTTTTGCAGTGTATAGCCATCATAAAACCGCCAAAGAACAGTGAGCGCTACTTCCTGTTGCCGGGTAAACTCAGGAACCCGAACAGGCATACCGGCATCGTCGGTAGTAGATATAACTTCAACTTCACCACTGGTATTGATCGTCATTTCTATGCCATCTAATGATAGTATGCCATCTACCTCATGCCAATCGCATAAACTATCAATTTCCTGTGCGGTAAAACTGCGGGCAGAAAACTTCTTTGGATCTCGATTATTTAGATCCCAGGTGATATTGACAATCTTATATCGTCCTATTTCTTCCACCTGCTTTTTCCAGTTCTCAATCGTTTTGTTGGCAGCCCTTAAGGGTAGGCCTTTGACATAATCATAGGGTATATCATTCACCTTAATGGATGTAGTGGTATTTTTATTTGCCGCCCGGTTAATCACACCAATGTAGTATACCTTAGAAGGTATGTAGGACTTTGAAGGCTTTATAAATTCGGCGTAGTGGTAAGTAGCTCCACATCCACTCAATACGAAAAGTAAAATAAAAGCGTTGAAGAATCGCAATCTCATCATTTTCGGTAAAATTAAGAATTGCTGCGATCTATGAATCAAAAGTTTATTTTTGCGAGCCAAATGAAAATATCAAACCCCACATACCTCCTAATTGTTTTGCTCGCCTTGTATTCATGTGATCAAAAATGCGATGAACCCGATATTGAAAGAATTAACTCTATTTACATAGAGCTGAAGCAAGGCGGATCAGATGGATTTTCAGAAGAAGAACTAGACAATATATTTTTTATCAGGTACGTGCCCAATAGCAACCCGCTTGTGGCTGATACAGCTTATCCCCAGGGGTTTTATCCCGAAGGGAATAACAAGTTCCTTATAAACGACTCCTATCCTTTCAGAAATGAAACTCCTCCCTACTGGGTGGTATTTGGCTACGAAATTATTGAGCCTTCTTCTGGCTTTAGCACCCGAATTCAAGATATAGACTTAGAGGGTATGTACGACGGTGATTGCGGTTATAATAATGTGAAGAAGACGTTTACGGTAGATTCGGTTCCAGTTGATATGAGTGGGTCTCAGGAGTTTTATGTGGTTACGAAAGAGTAGATTGCTCTTCATTCCTTTTGTGGGTTGATGTTCGATTTCGAATCGAATATTCTTAGAAAGCTTCAATAAAATCGGGATTCAAAAACCCTGAAAGGACGCCCCAGATTAGCACATGGCAAAGCCCTATGAAAAGAAGATGAATATCAATTTAAGCCCTGTAAGGGCGACCCAATATTTAAGATACATTCTAAGCTGTTGCTTGATCATGATATTGCAACCATTGATAAATTAGTCGTTTAAGTGCTTTTTCTCTTCCCTTTTTCAATCGATAAAAAGGGAGAAAAATCTCACCGTTTTACAAGGTGATTTGCAAGCCAATGCCCAGAATCCTGTTGGCTTGCAACCGCAAGTCGCCTTCAACCCGCGTTCTAAAGGATGGACCTATCTGTCTTAGAGACGTGTTATTCTTTGTAGCTAGCTGTTCCCTGGTCTCAGTCGATTGCATATCACTGCGCAAAACGGGGTGGCTCTGAGGAGCCATATGGCCCATAGTATAAAACCCAGAATGTCCAGATTCCTTTATGAAGTATTTGGTATTCATTCTGCTTTTATGATAGCCATCATACTTAATGGGGTGACCTAAGCACATGCCCTGTTTTTAATCATCGGCTTCAACTTCCAAAGCGATTCTTAAGTATTACCTTTGCGGCCTACTGAAAAAAATCTCTTTTATGAAAGAAGTATACATAGTTGGCGCTGTAAGAACGCCGATTGGAAGTTTTAATGGAAGCCTTTCCAAGGTTACGGCTACACGACTCGGAGCAACAGCCATTTCCGGAGCCATAAAGCAATCTGGAGTAAACCCGGAATTGATTGACGAGGTTTTTATGGGTTGCGTTCTGCAAGCCGGTTTGGGACAGGCTCCTGCGCGACAGGCAGCGAAATTTGCCGGTTTAAGTGATAAAGTGCCCTGTACCACAGTAAACAAGGTGTGCGCATCGGGTATGAAATCGATTATGATGGCCGCCCAATCTATTGCATTAGGAGATGCTGATTTTGTTGTTGCCGGAGGAATGGAAAGCATGAGTCGTACACCGCATTATCTTCCCAATTCAAGAACTGGAACGAAATTCGGAAATATTACCATGTTAGATGGAATGGTATTCGATGGGCTAACCGATGTATATAATCAGGAGCATATGGGTAATTGCGGAGACCTATGTGCCAAAGAATACAATTTTTCGAGAGAAGATCAGGACGAGTTTGCGATCAACTCCTACAAGAAATCTGCAAAGGCATGGGAAGATGGAAAATTCGCAGACGAAGTAGTTCCTGTAGAAGTACCACAGCGAAAAGGCGATCCGATTATCGTTAGCGAAGACGAAGAATATAAAAATGTTCGAATGGATAAAATTCCAGCTCTTCGCCCTGCATTTTCAAAAGATGGAACAGTAACGGCTGCTAATGCATCTACTTTGAATGATGGTGCAGCTGCGCTTATCCTAACCAGCAAGGAGAAAGCTGAAGAAATGGGCCTTAAGCCTCTAGCCAAAGTTGTGAGTTACGCCGATGCAGCTCATGCTCCCGAGTGGTTTACAACTGCACCTTCAAAAGCCATACCTAAAGCACTTGGAAAAGCTGGGATGGATAAAAATGACATCGATTTTTGGGAGCTAAACGAAGCTTTTTCAGTTGTTGGTTTGGCCAATATTAAAGAGCTGGGCTTAGATGCAGATAAAGTGGATGTGAACGGTGGAGCCGTTTCTCTTGGTCACCCTCTAGGATGCAGTGGAGCGCGAATTATCGTAACACTCATTAACGTATTGAAACAAAACAATGGTCAAAAAGGCTGCGCCGGTATCTGCAATGGTGGCGGTGGAGCTTCTGCAATGGTCATAGAGAATCTATAACCAAAAGGATATTTAAGTGATTGAAAGGCCCGGTAAGGGCCTTTTTTATTTACCAAAAAGTTCTTCCATTCGCTCTTTCCTGAAGGAAAAAATTTGGGCTACCTGCTTTTTGGCGAAGAGCCAATGGGCCATGCTTCCCAGAAACCCCAGCGGCATTTCGTAGTAGAGAATATCTCGTATCAATGTTTGGTCTCCCCGATCTTCAAACTCATGGATATGATGCCACTTCGCAAAGGGCCCGTTGATCTGATCGTCTACAAAGCGCTTCTTCGGTAGAACTTCAGTTATCTCTGTTACCCAGGTTAATGGAATTCCGCCGATAGGCGAAACCTTGTACACCAAATACATACCTTTATAGACCCTTTCAGCATCCGGCTCAAACACATGCCTGAAATTCATCTCCTTTGGCGTTAGTTTAGCAAGGTTTCGTGGATTGGTAAAGAAGTCCCAGGCTTCGTCTAAAGGAATGGGGATTAAGAGTTCGTCAGTAATTCTTTGCATGGCCATGGAACTAAAGCGCGATTAGCATTAAAATGTTTATTCAAGTTCGGCCAAATCGCGATATAGCACCTGCCGTAATCTTTCAGAAACAGGTACCAATGGCAAGCGCATATGCTCTTCACAGATTCCGAGATGCTTTAAAACTGCTTTAATCCCACCTGGATTGCCTTCGGCAAATAAATTAGAAATCAATGGCAAAAACGAAAGATGTGACTTCCTGGCTTTTTCAAAATCACCGTCCAAACCGGCTTTAACAATCGACCCAAACTCTTTCGGAAAGGCATTTCCCAAAACAGAAATAACTCCATCTCCTCCGCAGGCCATATGCGGCAATACAAGGGCATCATCGCCAGAGATTAAAAGGAAGTCTTCGGGCAGAATTCTACGAAGCTCCATAACCTGCTCAATATTACCCGCAGCTTCTTTGATTCCGATAATAGTTTTATTGCCTTCAGCAATGCGCAATACCGTCTCGGGTAAAATATTAGATGCCGTTCTACCCGGTACGTTGTAAATTAAAATGGGTAAGTCAGAAGCTTCAGAGAGCGCATGGTAATGTTGAGCAATGCCTTCCTGAGTGGGTTTATTGTAGGCCGGACTGGCTGAGAGAAAAGCTGAGACCCCTTTCATGTCAAAAGAACGCATATTCTCAGCTACGGCTTTCGTATTATTCCCTCCCATTCCGCAAACTACAGGAAGTTTGCCGTCGTTTATCTCAAGCACATACTCCACTACAGCTTGCTGCTCATCAGCAGAAAGTGTTACCGCCTCGCCGGTTGTTCCCATTACAACCAAATAGTCAGCACCATTCTGCAGATGTCTCACTAGTTTTTCCAGTGCGCTGTAATCTACTTTTCCATCAGTATTAAAAGGAGTAACCATAGCTACTCCAAGTCCTTTAAGCTCTAACATTGATTCTCTTTAAGTAATGATTTACCTGGCTTACATATTCGTCAAAAGTAGATTCCTTACTCGCCTGGATCATCATATCGTAATACTTCTCATTATCGGCCGAGTAGTAACCTACTTTAAAATTGGCTTTGCTCTCCGCAAGCACGAAGCGCAAGGGCAGGCAAAAATCTTTTTCCAGATCTATTAATATATCGAACTCCTGGTTAACGAATTTATCCACCTGTTGACAGCTGGGCTGAAACTTCCAGTCAAGATCGCCTTTTGTAAAGTAATCGTATTTGAGCCGATGGATATGCCAGTGGGGAACCTGCTTTTTATCATCGATATAAGCCATGGCCAGAATATCTTTCATCCCGTATTCATCGCGAAGGTATTTTACGTACTGCTTTACAAGAATAAAAAAGCTCTCGCCTTTTTCCCTGTAGAGTATTCCCACACTTCGGGCATCGTCAAAGTTGTGCACTTCGGTATTGCGATCCTGATTCAGTTTTGATTTCAGCATCCGCTTACCCAGCTTTATTTTTATATCGTCTAAAAACTTCAAGACTCAAGCATATTTATAAAATCGTCTTCACTTATTATAGGAACTTCCAGCGATTCTGCCTTTTTTCGCTTAGACGGCCCCATATTTTCTCCGGCTATGAGATAATCTGTTTTTGCAGAAACTCCGCTCAAAACTTTGCCCCCGTTCATTTCAATTTCCTTTTTCAGTTCGTTTCTACTGAACTTGTGAAATACTCCGGAAACCACGAATGATTTTCCTTTGAGTTTTTCGGAGCTCGGCAATTCACTTTCACTGAGCTCAAAGTTAAGACCGGCATCTCTTAATCTGGCAACGATTTCATTGTTTTTCTCATCTTCAAAAAACTCAATAACAGACTGAGCAATTCGCTCTCCGATTTCATCTACTTCGATTAGTTGATCATAACCAGCTGCCTTCAAAGCTTCAAGAGACTTAAACTCACGCGCAAGCTTCTTAGCCACCGTTTCTCCAACGTAACGAATTCCCAGGGCAAACAATACCCGCTCAAATGGAATTTGTTTCGATGCTTCTACTCCGGCTAATAAATTATTTGCTGATTTCTCAGCCATTCGATCTAAGTTGAGCAGATCTTCCTTCGAAAGGGAATAAAGATCTGCCATATCATTTATGAGCTCCGCATCAAATAGTTGCCCAACGGTCTCCGCACCCAGGCCGTCTATATTCATTGCTTTTCGCGAAATAAAATGCTCTATTCTTCCCTTGATCTGCGGTGGACAACCATAAATATTTGGGCAGTAATGCAATGCTTCACCTTCATTTCGCTGAAGCTCAGTATTACATTCAGGACAATGGGTGATGTATTGAAATTCCGGAAGATTTTTTGGACGTTTTTTGAAGTCTACACTCACAACCTTTGGAATAATCTCTCCGCCTTTCTCAACGAAAACAGTGTCTCCTTCCCTTAGGTCGAGCTGCTCTATTTGATCGGCATTGTGCAGAGATGCACGTTTCACCGTTGTACCGGCCAGCACTACGGGTTTTAAATTGGCAACCGGCGTAATAGCACCTGTGCGTCCCACCTGAAACGTTACTTTTTCAAGAAGGGTGGCTTTCTGCTCAGCCTTGAACTTATAGGAAGTTGCCCATCTAGGCGATTTAGCCGTAAAGCCCAACTCATCCTGAGCCGAATATGAATTAACCTTGAGCACAACTCCATCAATTTCAAAAGGAAGGTTGTGTCGTTCTTCTTCCCAATGATTGATAAAGGATTCTATTCCTTCAATATTCTTTGATATTTCAATTTGACGTTTCTCCTCACTGGGTACCTTGAAACCCCAGGAGCGGGCGTGTTCCATATTTTCCAGGTGGGTCTTACCGGGAAGATTCTCACCGTACAAGCCGTAGAGAAAGCAATCCAGATTTCTGGATGCAACGACAGAAGAATCCTGAAGTTTGAGTGTGCCCGAAGCTGTATTACGTGGATTCATATAGGGCTCTTCTCCCCTTTCCACCCGGTCTGCGTTCATTTTTGAGAAAACTTCAAGGGGCAGGAAAATCTCTCCGCGAATTTCAAAATCGTCTGGATAATTGCCAGATAAGGTGAGTGGAATCGTAGAAATTGTTCTGACGTTCGTTGTAACATCTTCTCCTGTTTCTCCATCGCCGCGGGTAACTGCTCGCAACATTTTTCCATTTTCATAGGTAATCCCAATAGCCACTCCGTCGTACTTCAGCTCACAGATGTATTCAATTTCTTGCTCTATGGTTTTCTTAATTCGGTTTTCCCAGTCGCGGATTTCATCAAAATTATAGGTATTGCTGAGCGAAAGCATCGGGTAGCGGTGCTTTACTTTCTGAAATTTTTCAGTGATATCGCCTCCTACTCTTTTTGATGGGGAATTGGGTTCGTCAAATTCCGGAAACTTCTGTTCTAAGTCCTGAAGTTCCTTCATGAGCATATCAAACTTGTAATCGCTTATTTCAGGACTGCTCTTTACGTAATAAAGGTGATTGTGGTGGTGGAGCTCCTTCCTTAACTCATCAATTTTCTCCTTAGCCTGTTCAGAATTCATTCTTTGCGGATTCGTCGTAGAAACTTCTTGCGAGTTTAAACATTTTGACTTGAAGATTGACAACAAAAATGGGACTACTGAAGTCGCTATTCAGGTCGCTTCCGGCTCCTAAAACAGATCGATAGCCCGTTCCAGCACCCACGCCAAGCCAAAAGAAAATATTGTACTCCCCGTATACCGAAAGCTCTACCGTTGAAAAATCCTGCGACTCTATTTCAATCCGGTCGTTTTGATTTTCGGGATTTCGGTAAAAGGCTCTGATCTTTCCGCCCCCCAGGTGAAGAGTAGAGCCAAACTCCCACTTTCTATTGAAAAACAAAACGCGGTCGTAATAGATGGTTGAATAATTGAACTCGTATTCCAATTCGTCAATTCCCGGCAGGTCGGGTTCAAAAACTTCATCAAATACCCGCGTATTGAGAAAATAAACACCGATACCCAATCGATGTACCCTGCGGTATTCCACACCGAACTTCAAGCCCATAACAGCGGCCCAGTTCTTTTGAAAAAGCGTTCGGCGCGCATCTACACTAAAGTCAGCTTTCAATTTATTTTGATAGTCCATTAGTTGGCACTTTCCGCCTATAATTTGAACATTATTGCTCTGCCCAAACTGGGCCCATAGGCCCGATGGAAACAAGAGCATAGCTATGACCAGAAGCTCCTTCAAGGCTTAAGTGCTTTTACCATTCTGTCTTTCCCGTTTAAATCTTTACGCAACTCAGTGTTTTCGTACCCTTTGTCACGGAGCAAGCTCAGTATTTCATTTCCAAATTCTTCATTGATCTCAAAAAATAACAAGCCGCTCTCTNTCAAAATCTGCTTGCCGATATCAGCTATTTTCCTGTAGAATATCAATGGATCTTCATCTTTAACAAACAAAGCCATATGGGGCTCGTATTTGAGCACATTAGAATTCATTTTTTCCCTTTCTGAAAATCTAACATAGGGTGGATTGCTCACCACCACATCGACTGTACCCATTTTAGATGGGGCATCTCTCAGAATATCAAATGCTAAAAACTCTACATCTAAATTTAGGCTTCGCGCATTCTTTTTTGCCAGTTTCAAGGCCTTCTGGCTTTTATCTACGCCTGTGATTTTAGACTTTGGCAAATTCTTTTTGAGCGCCAGGGGAATACATCCCGATCCTGTGCCGAAATCAAGAATTTTCGGCGTTTCTGTATTTACTGTATTCAGAACCCAGGCAATCAACTCTTCGGTTTCCGATCTCGGTATCAAAACATCTGGATTTAGAAGAATGTCCAGACCGTAAAACTCTGTTCTGCCGAGAATATACTGAAGGGGCTCTTCATTTTTTAGCCGAGTTAAAACATCATTCAAGAACCTGAGCTTCCCAGCATCAATATTCTCATCTCCCTTCATAACGACATCTGCTCTTGATAGGCCCAGGACATTCTGCATAAGGATAGATGCCATGGCACCTGCTTCTTCCCCTGAATAGATACCCAAAAGCTCAGCTATAAACTTATTATGGAAGGATTTTACGGTCATCAGAAGGTGTAAAATTAAACGCTAAACAAAGCGATTTTTATATGTAAGGATCCCATTATAAACATTTGAATGCGCAGGGATATTTCAGAAGTATTAGTTTCACGCTGTGAATCATGAAATCTACATGCGCAGATGTTTGCAACTTGCCGAGCATGGTCTGGGAAATGTGGCCCCAAACCCGCTAGTGGCTTGTGTTATTACTCACAACGACCGGGTAATAGGCGAAGGGTTTCACAGGGAATTTGGAAAAGCCCACGCTGAAGTAAACGCCATTGAATCAGTCAAAGACGACTCTCTTCTATCTGAGTCAAGGCTCTATGTAAATTTAGAGCCCTGTTCACACCACGGGAAAACACCACCCTGCGCAGATCTGATACTTTCAAAAAATATTCCAGAGGTAGTCATTGGACAGATGGATCCCAATCCCGATGTAGCGGGAAAAGGAATTAAAAAGCTTGAATCAGCAGGGGTCAAAGTGATTCAGGGAATTCTTGAAGAAGAATCAAAATTCCTGAACAGGCGCTTTAATATCTTTCACTTGAAAGATCGGCCTTATATTATTCTAAAGTGGGCAGAGAGCAGCGATGGCTATATAGATGTTGACCGGGCAACAGAGACAAGAGAAATAAACTGGATATCACACCCCGATACTCAAAAACTATCGCATCAATGGCGATCACAGGAAATGGCTATTCTAGCCGGATCGCGGACAATCAACCTGGATAATCCATCACTTACTACCCGTGCATATCCGGGCAAGAATCCCATCAGAATAGTCTTGGAACGGATTAATGAAATAAGACCAGACTCCATTGTTCTTCAGGATGAACACCCCACCCTAATTTTCAACCCGTTAAAATCAGATAAAGAAGGCGAGAAAGAATGGATTCAAACACCCACTGAATCAAGTTTACCTTTCGTTTTAAAAGAACTTAGGAGAAGGAATATTCAATCGGTTATTGTAGAAGGCGGATCAAGCATACATGCTGCTTTCATTCAGGCCGACTTATGGGATGAAGCTCGTATTGTAAAGTCCAAACAGAGACTGGGCTCCGGTTTACCTGCAGCTCCATTGAAGGCAAATTTTTCAGAGACCTTTGAATACGGTGAAGACCTGATCCAAATTGCTTTTAACGCATGATCTTTCTCCTGCTAAGCATAATTTCTTCTACGGCCATTTATGCGCTTTTTAAGCTATTCAAGAACTGGGGTGTAAACAGTTTTCAGGCTATTGTAAGTAATTACTTTGTGGCCTCTGGTTTTGGCTTCTTCATAGCCGCAAATCACGGTACGATTGAACCTGAAACTACCTTTCCCTGGTTGCCCTTTGCCCTTGGCATTGGCGTAATATTTATTTCTATGTTTTATTTGATGTCGAAATCCAGTCAGATAAACGGAGTATCTATCACGGGCTTAGCCACTAAGATGTCCTTGCTTATTCCCGTTGCCTATTTTATCGTATTCGACCCGGATGAAGCTTTAACATCTAGAAAAGTTGTGGGAATTTTATTGGGGATTGTAGCGCTCATCTTCGCAACATCTCCCAAAAAAGGAACTGAAAACTGGAAAAAAAATCTGACACTTCCACTGATAATTTTTTTGGGAAGCGGCTTACTGGATCTATTTCTGGCTTATGTGGAAAAACACTATCTGGTAATTGAAGGCAATCACGAGTGGTTTACACCCATACCCTTTGGTATTGCATTCGTAATTGGCATCATTGCATTAACGGTTAGGAAAATTACCCAGGGAATCGGTATCGATTTAAAATCTTCGTTGGCCGGAATTGTTCTGGGGTTGGTGAATTACGGTTCCATTTACTTTCTTCTGAAGGTGCTCGGCTCTGGAATTCTCGATCGGTCTACCGTCATCCCCATCAATAATATGGGGGTAGTAGCCGCATCTGCTTTAATCGGAATTTTCGCCTTTCACGAGCGTATGACCAGATTAAATATGATAGGAATAGGTCTTTCTATTGTTTCAATCGCTATACTTTCGCAACTATGGTAAACACGCGATATCTCACCATCGGAAAACCTGGTACAAGTCTTTATAAGGTCAAAGGCTCTAAACACTTTGGCTATTGTTTCAATGTAAAAACAGAAGAAGATGTGGAAAGGAGATTAGCTGAAGTAGCGAAAGAGCACCACACTGCCAGACACGTTTGCTATGCCTGGCGTTTGGGTCCAGATAAGAAGCAATTTCGTGCAAATGATGATGGAGAACCCAGCAACTCGGCTGGTAAGCCCATACTTGGTCAAATTGAGAAATACGACCTGACGAATACCCTGATTGCTGTGGTGCGATATTTTGGCGGTACCAAATTGGGTGTGGGTGGCCTAATTGACGCCTACAGAACAGCCGCCGCCGAGGCCATAGAAAATGGCAGTGTTGTGCAGAAGCAGCTTATGGATCACTTTACCATTCACTTTGACTACAGCAGGATGAGTGATGTAATGCTACTTATTCGCAAGAATAATTGGGAAGTAAGTGATCAGGATTTTAAGGTAACTTGCCGAATAGACGTCGAGATATTGCCGGATCTTATGGAAGCTTTTAAAACTGAATTCAAACCATTTAATGATATTAAACTGAAGTATCACGGTCGCTATTAGTCACGAGCCCCTGCTGCTATCATTTTCTCTTTCAAAGCATCCGGCACGTTCACAGGTTTACCACTTTCTTTTTTTACAAAAACAAGTGTTGTTTCTGCTTTACATAAAAGCACTCCGGTTTCATTGTGAATTTCGTAGGTAAAGTGGATTCTGGTTGATGGCGTTTCAGTAAGAGTTGTAGTTAAGGTCAACAAGTCGTCATAAAGCGCGGGTTTTATATATCGTATAGAGAAATCTCTTACAGGAAGCATTATCCCGTCATCTTCCAGTTTTTTATAACTGGAACCAATTGAGCGAATAAGTTCTACCCTTCCCATTTCAAAATAAGCAGCGTAATTGCCGTAATACACATATCCCATTTGGTCGGTTTCTGCATAGCGCACTCTGATTTTTATCTGCCTGCTGATCATACTTTTTCAAATTACGAGAAGCAAAAGTCTCATTTTTATCTAAAAGGAGTCTAAATTGAAGAAT
>JGI12048J13642_10467278_pt1 | contig 12245 bp, 9 predicted proteins | sample ElkSlonscriptome_16_FD_13642 | JGI IMG/M metagenome (IMG submission 13642) | reverse complement strand
ATCGACATCGTCCCTCTCTATTTGTCGAAGAAGCGCCCGACGGTGACGCGCGACGGGCTGATCCTCGTGGTCGACGATGACCGCTTCCGCTTCGAGGACGGGGAAGAGGTCGTCGAACGCTCGGTCCGTTTCCGCACGCTTGGCTGCTATCCGCTCACCGGCGCGACGGAAAGCGAGGCGACGGACATGAACGCGATCATCCAGGAAATGCTGCTCGCGACCGGATCGGAAAGGCAGGGCCGCGCGATCGACAAGGGCCAGTCGGCCTCGATGGAAGACAAGAAGCAGGAGGGGTATTTCTGATGGAAGGTCCCGCATCCGGTTTCGTCGCCGACGCGCTCATCGCAGAGGATATCGACGCCTATCTCCACCAGCACCAGCACAAGGGGCTGCTGCGCTTCATCACCTGCGGGAGCGTGGATGACGGCAAATCGACGCTGATCGGGCGGCTGCTCTACGATTCGAAGATGATCTTCGAGGACCAGCTCGCCGCGCTGGAGGCCGACAGCAGGCGCCACGGGACGCAGGGGCAGGAAATCGACTTCGCGCTGCTGGTCGATGGGCTTTCGGCAGAGCGCGAACAGGGCATCACGATCGATGTCGCCTATCGCTTCTTCGCGACCGAGAAACGCAAGTTCATCGTAGCCGACACGCCCGGGCATGAACAATACACCCGCAACATGGTCACCGGCGCCTCCACCGCCGATTGCGCGGTGATCCTGGTGGATGCGCGCAAGGGCGTCCTGCAGCAGACGCGGCGCCATTCCTATCTCGTCCACCTTCTCGGCATCCGGCACATCGTGCTCGCCGTGAACAAGATGGACCTTGTCGATTACGAGCAATCCACGTTCGAGCACATCGTCGCCGACTATCACGCCTTCGCCAGGGAGGTGGGGATTGCGGACTTTACCACGATCCCGATCTCGGGCTTCAAGGGCGACAACATCACCAGGGCACCGTCAGTGAATACCGGCTGGTATGGCGGCCCGTCGCTGATCGAGCATCTCGAAAGCGTCGAGGTCGCTGCCACCGCCGCGCAGGAGCGCCCGTTCCGCATGCCGGTGCAGTGGGTCAACCGCCCCAATCTCGACTTTCGAGGCTTTTCGGGCCTGATCGCGAGCGGAACGGTGCGCCCCGGCGATTCGGTGCGGATCGTGCCCGCGGGCAGGACCAGCAAGGTCAAATCGATCGCAACATTCGACGGCGATCTCGATGCGGCGGTGGCGGGCCAGTCCGTCACGATCACGCTGGAGGACGAGGTCGATTGCAGCCGCGGCGATGTTATCGCGGCGGCAGGCGATCCTCCGGAGGCCTCCGACCAGTTCCGCGCGACCTTCGTTTGGCTTTCGGAACAGGCGCTCAAACCCGGACGCGGCTATTGGCTCAAGCTCGGCACTCAGACGGTCACCGCCAATGTGCAGGAGCCCGAATACGAGATCGACGTGAACACGCTCGATCGCCTGGCAGCCAAGACGCTCGAGCTCAACTCCATCGGGGTCGCGGATTTCGCGACCGACCGGCCGATCACGTTCGAACCCTACGAAGGCAGCCGGCAGCTGGGCGGCTTCATCCTGATCGACAAGTTCACCAATGCAACGGTTGGCGCAGGGATGATCCAGTATTCGCTGCGCCGCGCCCAGAACGTGCACTGGCAGCCGACCACCGTGAGGCGCGAAGACCATGCGGCGCTGAAGAACCAGGTGCCGCGCGTGCTGTGGTTCACCGGCCTGTCGGGCTCGGGCAAGTCGACCATCGCCAACGAGGTGGAAAAGCGCCTCGCAGTGATGAACCGGCACACCTTCCTGCTCGATGGGGACAATGTCCGCCACGGCCTCAACCGCGATCTCGGCTTCACCGAGAACGACCGGATCGAGAATATCCGCCGGGTCGGCGAGGTCGCCAAGCTGATGGCGGATGCCGGCCTTATCGTCCTCACCGCCTTCATCAGCCCCTTCCGGGCCGAACGGCGCATGGTGCGCGACATGCTGGCGGAAGGCGAATTCATCGAGATCTTTGTCGACACCCCGCTCGAAGTCGCCGAACAGCGCGACGTGAAGGGCCTCTATGCCAAGGCGCGTTCTGGCCAGCTCAAGAACTTCACCGGGATCGACAGCCCCTATGAACCGCCGGAAAATCCGGAGATCACCGTCAACACCGTCGAGATGACGCCCGCCGAGGCGGCGCAGCACATCATCGACGCGATCCTGCCGCTGAAATGAGCGGCGCAAGAGGGGCAGCATGACCGACGCACAGCTCGCCGCGCATCTCGCCGAGGTCGCGGGGCGCATCCTGATCGAAGTCCGCACGAGCGCGATGTTCGAGGGAAAGGCGCTGGGCAGCGCGGGCGATGCGACCGCCAATGAATTCCTGTGCCACGCGATCCGCGCCGCACGGGGCGATGACGGGCTTCTTTCCGAAGAGGAAAAGGACAGCACCGAAAGGCTGGGCAAGGAGCGCGTCTGGATCGTCGATCCGGTCGACGGGACGCGCGAATACGGCGAACAGCGCTCTGACTGGGCGGTGCATGTCGGGCTTTCCATCGGCGGCGAGGCGAAGGTCGGCGCAGTGGCGCTACCGGGGCTTGGCAGCGGCATGGTCCTTCGTTCCGACCGTCCCACCCCGCTTGGCCCGGCCGCCGCGCGCCCGCGCTTCCTCGTCAGCCGCAGCCGCCCCGCGCGCGAGGCGGAGGAGGTTTGCGCCGGGATGGGCGGGGAACTCGTCCCGATGGGCAGCGCCGGAGCCAAGGCGATGGCGGTGGTGCGCGGCGATGCGGAAATCTACCTCCATTCGGGCGGGCAATATGAATGGGACAGCTGCGCGCCCGTCGCAGTGGCGGTCGCGCACGGCCTGCATTGTTCGCGCATCGACGGTTCGCCGATCCGCTACAACAAAGAGGACACCTATCTTCCCGACCTGCTCATCTGCCGCGCCGAACTGGCGGACGAGGTCCTGCGCCGCGTGGCTGCGCTGGGCTAGCCTTCCGCCTCTGCGCTCGCTTCCGAGGGCGTTTCGGGCACGGTTTCCTCGGGCACGGGGACGACCGCGATCTCCACCCTGCGGTTGAGCGCACGCCCCCTGGAGTTGGGCGACCCGTCGGGCAGGGCATTGGGCGCGACCGGATTCTGTTCGCCAAAAGCGATGACCCTGATCCGCCCGGGTTCTATCCCGCGTTCGACCAGCCAGTCCCTGACCAGCCCGCCGCGCTTTTCCGAGGCGCGCATATTGCCTTTGTCGCTGCCCTCGGAATCGGTGTGCGAGCGCAGCACGATCGTCGCGCCGGTGGCGAGCTGTTCGGATTCGAGCACGCCTTCGAGCTTTGAAACCGCCTGCTCGTCCAGTTCCATCGAGGCTTCGGGAAAACCGATCGTCACCTCGAGCGGTTCGAGTGGCACTTCCGGCAATTCGGGCGGCGCGATATCGGGGCGCAGGATCGATACCGGAGCCGGGTCATCCCCGCCTTCGGGTTGGCCGGTCGGCGTCGGCTCTTCGGCCGCCGGGCCGGATTGCGAGTCTTCGGATTCGTCCTTCTGGGCCTGGCACGCGGCGAGGCTCAGGGCCAGTGCCAGCGGGGCCAGGTATTTCGAAATTGTCATCGGCTCCTCATTTCCGTCTTCTTGATCGGGGCGCGGCGCTTAGCCGGGCTGGGGCTTGCCCCCGGGTTTCCTTGCGGCATTGTCCTCGGATTTCTGACGCCCGGCCTCCTTCGCCGCGCGCTTCGCCGCTTTCCCCTCCGGGGTCTTCAATTGCGGCGGCGAGAAGGAGATGATCACGTCCCCGGCGCGTGGTTCGGGCCGCGCGGCATGGGTGAAGAAACGCAGCGTCCCCCCGCCCCGCACGAGCAGCAGCATGTTGGCGCTGTCGGGCAGCTTCTGCTGCGCATCCTCGAAGGCGAAGGCGTCGCTGAGCTTGGTCTTGCGGAAGACCCAGCCCTGCTGCTGGCGCTCGTTCACGTCGGCGACGCCGAAACCGCTTTCGAACAGGGCGCGCCCGCGGATCGATTCGGGCAGCGAATGGCGGTCGTTTTCGTCCCGGCTCTCGCCCAGCTGGTAGACGCTGTCACGCCCGATCTCGTGGGCGAATTCATTGCAGACGAGCGCATTGTAGGCCTCGTTGTCGGTCGCTGCGACCAGCACCTGATAGGGCGACAGGTCGAGATTGTGTTCGGTCGCCTCGTTCAGGATTTCGCCGTGATAGAACGGCAGGCCCTCGCGCCGCGCCGCGCCCAGCCTCTGCCAGCTCGCGTCGACGATCATGACTGGGGTCTTGAGCGCCTGCATCTCCTTGGCGAGCGCGATCGTCCAGGGGGTCGACCCGACGATCAGCAGGCCGGGCCGCGACGTGCCCTTCACGCCCAGCCAGCGGGCGACGATATCGACGGTGAAGCCATGCGCGACCACGGTCGCGAAGACGACCGCGAAACTGAGTGCGGTCAGCACCTGGCCATCGCCATAGCCCAGATCGGCGAGCCGCAGCGCGAACAGGCCCGAAATCGCCACCAGCACGATGCCGCGCGGGGCGATCCAGGCGACGAACAGGCGCTCGTTCCACGGAACGCGCGAACCGAGCAGGCTGATGAGAACGGTCAACGGCCTCACCACGAACAGCAGGACCAGCACGAACAGCGCGAAGCGTTGGCCGACGGGTTCGCGCGGGTCGAGATAGGCGAGGTCGGACGGCGTCAGGCTGGCCGAAAGCAGGATGAAGATGCCCGATACCAGCAGGACCGCCACATTCTCCTTGAAGGGGTGGATCGACCTCAGCGAAGTGAAATCGGTGTTGGCGAGCGTCACGCCCATCACGGTGACGGCGACGAGGCCGGCTTCGTGTTCGATCTGGTTGGTGAGCACGAATACCCCGATCACGGTCGAGAACAGGACCGGGACCTTGAGGTATTCGGGGATGCCCCCGCGCGGAAAGACGAAGGCGACCGCGCGCGCGGCGGCATAGCCGATCAGACCCGAAAGGATCGCGGCGATGATCAGCGGCGGGACGACGTCGACCAGCGTCGCGTCGGGGAATTCGTTGATGCGACGGAAATATTCATAGGCGACGACCGCGCACAGCGCGCCGGTGGGGTCGTTGACGATCCCTTCCCACTTGAGGATGTTGCTCGGCCGCGTCTGGATGTTCGCCTGCCGCAGCAGCGGTATGACGACGGTCGGGCCGGTGACGATCAGGATGCCCCCGAACAGCACCGCGACCGGCCAGGCGAGTCCGGCGATCTCGCTCGCCGCGACAGCGCCGAGCGCCCAGCCCACGGCGACCCCGACGGTGGCGAGCCGCCAGACCGCGCTGCCCGAATCCCGCAATTCCCTGAGGTCGAGGCTGAGCCCGCCTTCGAACAGGATCAGCGCGACGCCGATGCCGATGGCGGGATCGAGGAGGTCTCCGAAAGCGCCTTCGGGATCGATCAGGCGATATCCGAATTCGCCCGCGACCGGCCCAGCGAGAAAGCCTGCCGCCAGCATCAGCACGATGGCCGGCCAGCCAGTGCGCCAGGCGAGCCACTGTGCCCCGATACCGAGGACGCCGATCGCGGCGATGACGAGTGCTTGCGATTCCATGCCTGGCTCGGGGTCCTCCCGCTGGATCAATGCCTCGCCTGCGCGGGCGTTCCGATCATGTCCGTCCGGCTGCTGCCGCCGGGGCGTCTATTCGCCTTCGAATTCCATCAGCGTGCGAACGTCGACGCCAGCCTCGCGCAGGCGCCGCGCGCCGCCGAGATCGGGCAGATCGATCACGAACAGCGCCTGTTCGACCACCGCGCCGGCGCGGCGCAGCAATTCGATTGCGGCGAGTGCCGTGCCGCCGGTGGCGATGAGATCGTCGACGATCGAGACCTTCTGCCCGAGCCGGATCGCGCCCGGGTCCATTTCGAGCCGGTCCTTGCCGTATTCGAGATCGTATTCGACCCCGATCACCTCGACCGGCAGCTTGCCGGGCTTGCGCACCGGGATGAAGCCGGTGCCGAGCGCGATCGAGACGGCCGCCCCGAAGATGAAGCCGCGCGCTTCCATCCCGGCGATGTCCTCGGCGCCGCCTTCCCTCGCCATGTCGGCGAGGTGGTGGACGCTCGAGGCGAGCGCGCGCGGGTGGCCGATGACCGTGGTGATGTCGCGAAACTGGATGCCGGGCACCGGAAAATCCGGGACGGTGCGCACCAGCGCCTTGATCTCGTCGGGCGAGAGCCGTCCCTCCATGGTCATCGTCTCCGCCATTGTGCCGTCACCTCATGCGCCCCTGATACGTTGCCCTAGAAAGCATGGCGCCCCACCATCCGCAAGGGACGATGGGGCGCCACCTGTCTTAAGCCGCGCGCGATCGCGCCAGGGCGTTACTTCTTCTTCGGCTTCATCCCGGCCCAGACCTGCTTGTAGGACAGGAAGGCCAGCGCCGTCATGAACAGGAGGAAGCCGATCACGACCCAGCCGGTCTGCTTGCGCTGGATCATCTTGGGTTCCGCCGTCCAGGCGAGAAACGCCGTCACGTCGGCCGAGATCTGCTCGGCGGTCGGTTCGGTCCCGTCGGGGTAGGTCACCAGCCCGTCATAGATCTGCTGCGGCATGGCGAGGTTCACGTTCGGGAAGTAGACGTTGAAATAGAGCCCCGTCGGCGTTTCGAAGCCGGTCTTTTCCAGCAGTTCGGGATCGGGCTCCTTGTAGCCGAGATTGAGCGAATAGACGTAATGGACGCCGTCCGGCCGCGCCTTGGTGATCAGCGAGAGGTCGGGCGGGTAGGCGTTGTTGTTCGCCAGCCGCGCCGCGGTCTCGTTGGGATAGGGCATCGGGAAATGGTCGGTCGGATCGGCCGGGCGCATGATGTCCTCGCCCGTGTTCGGATCGATGCCGGGGACCTGCCAGCTCGCTGCTTCAGCGCGGACTTCTTCTTCGGAAAAGCCGATTTCCTGAAGGTTGCGGAAGGCGACATATTGCAGCGAATGGCAGCTCGAACAGACCTGCTTGTAGACCGAATAGCCGCGCTGGAGCTGGGCCGTGTCCCACTTGCCGAGCGGGCCTTCGAAGGAGAACCCGCCGGCGGGCTGGATCAGCTCTTCCTTGAAGGCGTAGTAATCCGGCTTTTCCGGCGCGGAATAGTTGATGACACCGGGCAGCAGCGACCACAGGACGAGGATGCCCGTGATCACCAGGCCGACGATGATGCCTGCGAGGCGGATGGTCATGACCGAACTCTTTCTCGTTATCGGGTCGAGTGAAGGAAGGGTGGGGGGCACGAGGCCCCCTCACCTCATTCTGCGGGCGCCAGCGAACCGTCGGGGTCGCTGCCGGGGAGGGGCTTGACGACCTTGCCAGGCTTGTCCCCGCCGCCCTGCGTGCTTCCCGGCTTGTCGTCCGAGCCGAGCACCGCCTCGGTGATCGAGAACGGCAGCGGCTTGGGCACTTCGATCTGGCTCACGATCGGAAGGATCACGAGGAAGTGCAGGAAGTAGTAGGCCGTGCCGAGCTGGCTCAGGATGACCCACGGTTCCTCGGCCGGCGAACCGCCGCAGATCGTCAGCAGGATCATGCAGGGCACGAGGCCGAACCAGAAGAACTTCTTGAACAGCGGGCGATAGTGGCCCGAGCGCACCGGGCTCTTGTCGAGCCAGGGCAGGAAGAACCACACCAGGATCGAACTGAACATCGCGATCACGCCGAGCAGCTTGGCCGGGACCAGCGTGATGCCGAAGAGCGCGAGATCCCCGGTGAAGGCGCGCAGGATCGCGTAGAACGGCAGGAAGTACCATTCCGGAACGATGTGCGCCGGGGTCGAGAGCGGGTTCGCCTCGATGTAATTGTCCGGGTGGCCCAGCACGTTCGGCAGGAAGAACACGAAGGCGGCGTAGATGATGAGGAACACGCCCAGCCCGAAGCCGTCCTTGGCCGTGTAGTACGGGTGGAACGGAACGGTGTCGCTTTCCTGCTTCACCTCGACGCCGGTCGGGTTCGACGAACCCGGAATGTGCAGCGCCCAGATGTGGAGGATCACGACGCCCGCAATCACGAAGGGCAGCAGGAAGTGGAGCGAGAAGAAGCGGCTGAGCGTCGCGTCATTCGGCGCATAACCGCCCACCAGCCAGATCTGCAGCGGTTCGCCGATCAGCGGGATCGCACCGAACAGGCCGGTGATCACCTTGGCACCCCAGAAGCTCATCTGCCCCCAGGGAAGGACATAGCCCATAAAGGCGGTCGCCATCATGAGGAGGAAGATCACGACGCCGAGCAGCCAGATCATCTCGCGCGGGGCCTTGTACGACGAATAATACAGGCCGCGGAAGATGTGCAGGTAGATGACGATGAAGAAGAAACTGGCGCCGTTGGCATGGCCGTAGCGCAGCGCCCAGCCCCAGTTCACGTTGCGCATGATGTGCTCGACAGATGCGAACGCGACGCCGGTGTCGGATTCGTACTGCATCGCGAGCACGACGCCGGTGATGATCTGCAGCATGAGGCAGAAGCCCGCCAGCACGCCGAAGTTCCACATGTAGTTGAGATTGCGCGGCACCGGATAGCCCGCGCCGACCGCGTTGTAGACCAACCGCGGCACCGGCAATTTCTCGTCGATCCACTTGGTGAAAGCGGATTTCGGTTCGTACTGTTTTGCCCAGGCGAAGCTCATGGCGTTCTCTTCGATGTTACTGCGTTGCTGGTCGGGTCGATTATCGTTGCTTGGCGGCGTGATCCGGAAAGGACGCGGCCGCGGGTAAAGTTACGAAGGATCAGCCGACGCGGATGGTGGTGTCGGAGGTGAATTCGTATTCCGGCACGACGAGATTGGTCGGCGCGGGGCCTTTGCGGATGCGCCCGGCGGTGTCGTAGTGCGAACCGTGGCAGGGGCAGAAATAGCCCCCGAACTCGCCCTTTTCCTCGCCCGAAGCAGCGCCCAGCGGGACGCAGCCGAGGTGGGTGCACACGCCCAGGGTGATAAGATATTCGGCTTTGCCTTCCTTGGTGCGCTCGGCCAGTGACTGCGGATCGCGCAGGCCCGATACGTCGACGGCCTCGGCCTCGGCGATTTCCTCGGGCGTCAGGCGGCGAACGAACAGCGGCTGCGAACGGAAGCTGTCCTTGATCGCCATACCCGGCTCGAGGCTGGCGAGATCGACGTCCGTGGTCGACGCGGCGAGCACGTCTGCGGAGGGAGCCATCTGGCTCACCAGCGGATAGACCGCGCCGATTGCTGCAACACCGCCCGCGCTCAGCGCGGCGATGTGGATCCAGTCGCGGCGGCGAACGCCTTCTTCATCCAGCATGTTCGGATCCGCCGTTGCGGTCCCACCCATGTCAGCACCAGAATTGGCCATCGTGTCCTACCTTGCCCTTAGCTCTTTACTACAAGCTGTGTCTTGCCCGCCTAGCCGCAGCGGGGCGACCCGGCGCGGCTTGGTCCTTGAAACTTGTCCCGCCGGCTTCGCCCGAGGCGGGCTGCCGATCTGCTCTCAAGATGTCTCCCGGTCCCGCCTGGGCGAGCACGACATACCGTGCCCCAAGATAGACGGAACCGCGCCCTTACCCACAAAGGACGACGAATCCAACAATGTTTTGAGCATTCCCTGTTCGGATACGCGCAAACCCGCAAACGGATTTTCGTCAAGCCAAGGCGATGAGGCTGATCTGCCTCCCATAACCCGGCTCTCCGCGAGAAGAGGCTCTTCTGTAGGAGTGGTAACGTTGTCCATGTAAGAATGTATCCCCCCCAACATAATTTATTTTTCGCACGCCCGATTGCACGAGTTGCGCGGCCACGTAGCCGGGCAGGTCGAAATGCCAGCGCGCCTTGCCCTCGCGCATCGGGGCGGGGGCGAAATGCGGTTCGTCGGCCGGGGTGAAATGGGCGCGGAAGGCCGCATCGACCTCGTAACTTTCCTGCGCGATGGTCGGGCCGATCGCCGCCGCGATGTTTTCAGGGCTTGCGCCGAGCGCCCGCATCGCCGCGAGCGTGTTCGCGATCACCCCGCCCTGCGCGCCGCGCCAGCCGGCATGGGCCGCGCCGATCACGCCCGCCGCACGGTCGGCGAACAGGATCGGCGCGCAATCGGCGGTGACGATGCCGAGCGCAAGGCCCGGCCGGTCGGTGACCACGGCATCGGCGACAGGGCGGCCTTCCGCGTCGTCGTCCCAGGGATCGGTCGCGGTCACCACGTCGGGCGAATGGACCTGGTGCGGCGCGACGAGGACCGCGCCCGGACGGATCTCCCACGCGGCTCCCGCCCTCAGCGCGGCGATATCTGCCGCTGCGCCCGGACCGCCATAACCGAACTGGTGCGCTCCGCCCGCGCTGCCGAAAAAGCCATGCGGCACGCCTTCGAGCGCTTCGGCCCGCTCGATAGCGAACGGCGGCACGCCTAGTCCCCGAGGCTGCGCGTGACCTGTTCGTAGGTGTCGCGCGAAAGATTGCCGGCGGCGAGGATGCGTTCGAGCTCGCCCTTCATCAGCGCCGCGCGCCCCGGCTCGATCCGTCGCCAGCGTCCCAGCGGGGAGACGAAGCGCGCCGCGGTCTGCGGGTTCACCGGATCGACCTTGAGGATCACGTCGGCGATCATCCGGTAGCCCGCCCCGCTTTCATCGTGGAACGCCTTGGGATTACCGGCAAAGGCCATGTAGAGCGAACGCAGCCGATTGGGATTGCGCAGCGTGAATTCGGGATGCTGCGCTAGGCGTTCGACCTGTGCGATCACGTCCGGATGGAGCGAAAGCGCCTGCAGGGTGAACCATTTGTCCACCACCAGCGCATTGCCCCTGTAACGTTCGAGGAAAGCGGCAAGCCGCTCGTCGCGCGCGGGATGATCGAGCCCGGCGAGCACCATCAGCGCGCCCTGCCTGTCGGTCATGTTGTCGGCGGCATCGTATTGCGCCGCGGCAAGTTGTGCCGCGCGCACCGGATCGGCGGCGGCGATCAGGACGAGCGCCTGCGCCTTGATCTTGCGCGCCCCGCGCCCTGCCGGGTCGTCGAACCCGATGCCGCTCGCGCGTTCGTGCAGCGCGGCGAGTTCGCTCGCGAGTTCGCCGCCGAGCGCCGCCTTCAGCCCCTCGCGTTCGCGGTGGATCGCGCCGGGATCGGCCTTGCGACCCCCGGTCGCCCCCGAACCGGCCATCGCTTCGAACAGATAGGCCTCGCTCGGCAGCATCATGAGTTCGCCGCGCATGGCATCGTCAAGTTCATCGTCCGTCAGCACCGCGCGCAGCGCCGCCACGATCGCCGCGCGGCCTTCGCTGGCGGCCTTGTCGGACAATTCTCCGCTTGCCGCGCGGACGAGATGCGAGAGGGCAAGCTCCTGCATCGCCTCGAAACGGGCGAACGGATCGTCGTCTCGCGCGGCGAGGAAGACGAGGTCCTCGTGTGCCAGTTCGCGTTCGATGATGACGGGGGCGGAATAGCCGCGATTGATCGACACGACCGGATCGGGCCCGGCGAGCGGGAGGTCGAAGGTCTGCTCGGCGTCGGACAGGACCACCAATTGCTCCTCGCCGAGAACGCCGCCATCCGGGGCGTTGCCGCGCGAATGGACAGCGACGCGCAGCGGGATCGGCATGGGCTGCTTGTCGGGCTGGCCCGGCGTTGCCGGAACGGTCTGCGAAAGGGTGAGCGCGAGCGTGTCGCCCTTCACTTCGGCCGCGACCTTCACCCGCGGCGTGCCGGCTTGGCGATACCACAGGCGGAAGGCTTCGAGGTCGAGCCCCGCGCCTTCCTCGATCGCGCGCACGAAATCCTCGCAGGTCGCGGCCTCGCCGTCATGGCGGTCGAAATAGAGGTCGGTACCCTTCCGGAACCGCTCCGCCCCGGCCATGGTCCGCATCATGCGGATCACCTCGGCGCCCTTGTTGTAGACCGTCGCCGTGTAGAAATTGCTGATCTCGCGGTAGCTGTCCGGCCGGATCGGGTGGGCGAGCGGCCCCGCATCCTCGGGAAACTGCGCCGCGCGCAGGATCCGCACGTCCTCGATCCTTTTCACCGCCTCCCCGCGCATGTCCTGCGAGAAAAGCTGATCGCGCAGCACGGTGAAGCCCTCCTTGAGCGACAACTGGAACCAGTCGCGGCAGGTCACGCGGTTGCCCGACCAGTTGTGGAAATATTCGTGCGCGATCACGCCCTCGACCGCGTCGAAATCGGCGTCGGTCGCACTGTCGGGGTCTGCCAGAACGTATTTGGTGTTGAAGACGTTGAGCCCCTTGTTCTCCATCGCCCCCATGTTGAAATCGCTGACGGCGACGATGTTGTAGAGATCGAGATCGTATTCGCGCCCGAAC
>JGI12048J13642_10583859_pt1 | contig 12250 bp, 11 predicted proteins | sample ElkSlonscriptome_16_FD_13642 | JGI IMG/M metagenome (IMG submission 13642) | reverse complement strand
CCCTTTCGTCTCCGGCGCCCTCCGGCTTGGCGTTCGCCCTCGCTGCTCTCCTGTTCGGTGCGTGCGACGGCGGCGGCTCCAGCGGCACTCCAGACGCGACGACCGTCTGCGCGAGCGACGGCGACTGCTCCGACGCCCTCTACTGCAACGGCGCAGAGACCTGCGCGCCGGGCGATGCGAGTGCCAACGCCCGTGGCTGCGTCGCCGGAGCGCCGCCCTGTTCCGCCGGCCGCTGCATCGAGTCCATGATGCGTTGCGCCGACGCCGACTGCGTCGATGAGGACGGCGACGGGGCGCTCGCCATCGCATGCGGCGGGGACGACTGCGACGACGCCGATCCGGGGCGCTACCCCGGTCGTACGGAGCGCTGCGATTTCGTCGACGACGATTGCGACCCCACGACCCTCGGCGCTCGCGACGCGGACGGTGATGGGGCCATCTCCCGTCTCTGCTGCAACGGGGACGACTGCGGCACGGACTGCGACGACACCCAGCCGGGCGTGGGGCCGACCTCTCCGGAGGTCTGCAACCGCATCGACGACGACTGCGACGGGACCGTGGACGAGGGCGTGCTGCTGATGGCTTGGCCCGATGGTGACCGGGACGGATACGGCGACGAGGGTTCCGTGGTCGAGCTGCGCTGCGAGCTCCCCAGTGACCGGGCGAGCCGCGGCGGCGACTGCAACGACTTGGACGCGGACATCAACCCGGACGAGACCGACGTCTGCGATGGCATCGACCAGGACTGCGACGGGACGATCGACGAGGGAGCCGACGCGCTCTGCGACGACGAGCTCGGTCCGCTCACCGTCGGCGCCTGCGTTCGAGCACCCGACGGGTCGGACCCGCGGTGCCATGGCATCCGCTGCGCGCCAGGTGCCGACGTCTGCGACGGAGCCGGGCGCAACGAGTGCGACGCCGACCTCTGCAGCTCGAGCTCGAGCTGCGGTCAGTGCGGTCGATCGTGCCTCGTCTGTTCGGACGGGATCTGCGGCGGAGGCGGGCTGGGCTTCTACTTCTACGTGCTCACCGTGCGCGATGCGCTCACCGACGCCCCGATCGCCGGCGCCACCGTCTCGCCCTCCGGGAGCTGTCGTTCCACGGCCTACGGGACGACCGACAGCCTTGGGGCCTACACCCTCGACCTGGAGCTGCCTCCCCAGCGAGAGCTCGACGCGGTCGAGGTGAGCTCGACCGACTACCTGCCGATGCTCTTCGACGTGAAGGGTGCCGGCTCGCAGATGGTCCGCATGCTCCGCACCGTCGACTACGAGTCGATGCTCGCCGATCCCGACGTCGGGCTCACGCGCGACCCGGAGCTCGGCGTGCTCATGGTGCAGTCGGTGTCGCTCCCCTTCGGCTCGGTCGTCTCCGATCCGCCCTTCGTCGTTCGAGACGACGGCACGGTCGAGCCGGCGAGCGCCGGAGGCGCCGGGCTCTACGTCTACCCGAACGTGCTCCCCGGCGAGTACGACCTCTTCCCGCTCGGCGACGGTTGCTCCAGCAGCGACGCCGAGTGCCAGCCGCGACCGGGCCTCCCGGTGGAGGGCGGCGCGCTCACCTTCCTCCGCTTCGTCTGCATGACCCTCGGTTGCTCCGGCTGAGCTTCTCGAACGCTTGCAACAGAGTTGTCGATGCGTCGCATCGTTGCTGATGCCGGGATAGGGTGCGGTCGAGGAGATCGCCTTGAGCAGCACCCACATGGACGTCTTGATCGTCGGCGCCGGCCTCTCCGGTGTCGGCATGGCCGCGCAGCTCACCCGGCTTTGCCCCGGCAAGAGCTACGCGGTCCTCGAGCGGCGCGACGCCATCGGCGGCACTTGGGACTACTTTCGCTACCCGGGCATCCGTTGCGATTCGGACATGTACACCCTCGGCTACGCCTTTCGGCCCTGGGACGGGGACCTGATGATCTCCGACGCGGACTCGATCCGCCGCTACATCGAGGAGACCGCCGACGAGTACGGCGTCACCGAGCACATCCGTTTCGGGCACCGGGTCGTCCGCTCGAGCTGGTCGACCGAGGACGCCCGCTGGACCGTCACCGCGGTGGTGGAGGAGACCGGCGAGGAGAAGGTCTTCACCGCCAGCTTCCTGGTCGGCTGCGCCGGCTACTACAGCTACGACGAGGCCCACGCGCCCTCCTTCGACGGGCAGGAGGACTTCGAGGGCGACATCGTCCACGCCCAGTTCTGGGACCCGGATACCGACTACGCCGGCAAGAAGGTCGGGGTCATCGGCAGCGGCGCGACGGCGGTGACCGTCGTCCCCGCGATGGCCGAGCGCGCCCAGGTGACCATGCTCCAGCGCTCGCCGAGCTACGTGCTCACGCTTCCCTCGCGGGACCGCTCCGTCGACCTACTGAAGCGCTTTCTCCCGACTGAGACCGCCGTCCGGCTCACCCGCAACCGCAACACCTTCCTGCAGTTCGGCATCTACCGCCTGGCCCTCCGCTTCCCGCGGCTGGTGCGCAAGCTGCTGCTCACCCAGGTCGAGCGACAGCTCGAGGGCGCGGTGGACATGAAGCACTTCACGCCGACCTACGACCCCTGGGACGAGCGCCTCTGCGCCGTACCGAACGGCGACCTCTTCGAGGCGCTCCGCGAGGGCCGCGCGTCGGTGGTCACCGACCACATCGAGCGCTTCACTTCCGACGGCATCCGGCTTCAGTCCGGCGAGGTCCTCGAGGCGGATCTGGTGGTGCTCGCGACCGGCCTGAAGATGCTCCAGGGCGGCGGCGCGGACATGGTCGTCGACGGTGAGCCGGTCGATCTCAGCGAGCGGCTCACGTACCGGGCGACCATGGTCGCCGACGTACCCAACTTCGCCATGGTCTTCGGCTACGTGAACACCTCCTGGACCCGGAAGGCGGACCTCGTTTACGAGTACGTCTGCCGGCTGCTCGATCACCTCGACCGTACCGGCTACCGGCAGGTCACCCCTCGCGGCGCCGAGGGGAACGAGTCGGACGAGCCCTTCGTGGCGTTGAAGTCCGGCTACGTGGAGCGCGGGCTCTCGGTGATGCCCAAGCAGGGCAAGCAGGCGCCGTGGCGGAACACCCAGAACGTCTTCAGCGACACCCTGATGCTCCGCTACGGTCGTCTGGACGATGGCCATCTGCGCTTCACGAACCCGAAGGCCGAGGCGGCCCGCGAGAAGCGACCGCGCCGCCGACTCTGGGCGCGGCCGTGACGGGGAGTCGCCGTCGATGCCCGAGTCGGTCGACGCCATCCTCGAGGTCGTCGCCCTCATCAACGGGCGCCTCCGCAAGGTCTAGCGACCGGGGCCCGACTCCTGTACCCAACCGACGTAAGGCACGCGCTGATACACCGCCCGACGACCGCACCCGCTCGCACCCACCTTGTACTTGGCGAGCTTGACCAGCTGTATCTGATTCCGTGGGCAGCCGAGCTCGAACTGCGCTTGTGGAAAGAGGTGGTCCGCCAGGTCGTCACCAATGCCAGGACCGACGTTTGGATAGCTCGACTGACTGCCTCCGCAGGCTACGGCAAACAGCATGAATGCTCCCACTCCGATCGCTCGCATCATGCGGCGGGAATAGTCTCTTCTTGCGATGCGTACAATGGCCCTTCTTCGGAAAGGCCGAGCCATCGGATCAGTTCCTAGAGGGCTCTCTCCGGGATCTGTCCGGTGAGGACGACCAGCGCGGTCGGCGAGCAGGTAGACCAGGATGCCGGCGAGGTTGGCCGGTGAGGTCGTCCGGCGAAGCATGTGCAGCACCTCGCGGTGACCGGCGCTCACGTTCTCGCCCACCTGCTCCATGACGTGGAAGTCGATGGCCAGGTGCCGCGACTCGTCGCGATTGATGTACTCGAAGACGATTTGTTGCACGGTTGCCGCCCGCTCGCTCAGGTCGCGCTGTCCTCCGGTGCCTCGTCGAGCGCATCGTGCAGGATGCCGCGAAAGGTCCCGGTCGCCTGGAGGCGCGCCAAGACCGACCACAGCCCCCACTGGAGCCTGGCCACCCAGAGATAGGCGGGCGGCAGCGCCATGTGGCGCGCGTTCGGATTGCGGGGACCGTTGTACTCCATGGCCGCTTGCACGAACTCCTTGGTGAACGTGAAGCGTGGCTCGAGGAAGGGCCGATGCAGGTGGCGCATCATCTGGTAGAAGTGATCGTGGTCGAAGCGCTTCGGGCGGCCGACGACTCCCATCGCGATGGCGGCCTCCCGTGCGGCGTCCCGATCGTCCTCGCCCATCGCTTCGGCCATCCGCCGTAGGGCGTCGCGTAGGTCGTCGCCGATCTCGCGCACGCAGCCGAAGTCGTAGAAGGCGACCCCGCCGTCGCTCGGGAAGGCGAAGTTGCCCGGATGCGGGTCGGCCTGGATGACGCCGTGGACCAGCAGGGAGCGGTAAGCGAAGCGGATCAGGGTCTCGGCCGCACGGCGGCGCTGCTCATCGCTGCCCGACGCTGCGAGCGCCTCGAGCGACGCTCCGCCGAGCCAACCGGTCGTCAGCACCTGCGCTCCGCTGCGCTCGGGCAACACCGGGGGTATGCGCACGGAGGGATCGCCGGAGAAGGATCGGGTGAAGGTCTGCTGGAAACGTGCCTCGCGCTCGTAGTCACACTCCTCCTGCAGTCGCGCCGCGAGCTCCATGACCATGGCCTTCCCATCCACCGAGGAGGCGAGGGAGGCGAGCCCGGCGAGCCGGTGCACGAGGGAGAGATCGTCGACGAAGGTCTGGGCGATCTCCGGGTACTGCACCTTCACCGCGACCTGCTGCCCTGCGACTCGGGCGCGGTGCACCTGCCCGATCGACGCCGCGGCGATCGGCTGCTCGTCGATCGAATCGAAGAGCGCGCTCGGGCCGGCGCCGAGGGAGCGCTCGAAGACCGCCTCGAGCTCGGCGAGCGGTCGGCCCGTCGCGCCGGTCTGCAATCGGACGAGCTTCTGCTGCAGCTCGTCCGGGAGCGGCACGTCCATATACGAGACGATCTGGCCCACTTTCATGGCCAGTCCTTTCATCTCGTCGAGGGATTCGACCAGCGATTCGGTCAGCGCATGGTCGCGCTCGCCGACCTCCCGCCGGAAGAGGCGGCGGGACGCGATGCGCCCAGCCTTCCAGGCGACGAAGAGGTTCCCCGGTCGTTTACCCACGGCTCACGATAGCCGCCCGGGGTCGATCCCCAGGGACAGTATTCGCCGAGGCCGTCCGAGCGAAAGAGGGCGTCGCACAGACCGGGCCCCGAGCGCAGTGACCCCCTCGAGAACTCAGGGGGCGCGCTCGACCAGGATGGTGAAGGGGCCCCCGCCGATGTCGCTGCCCAGGTCGGTATCCACGGTGATCAGCGCGGTCTCGCCGGCGCTCAGGGTCATGGTGGTGCGGTCTGCCGTGCCCTCATCGTTGAGGTTGCTACCGGCGATGCAGACCACCGAGTCGTCACAGCTCAGCTGGACGTAGATCATCGGATCGAAGGTGGCGTTCGTCGGCGTCACGGTGACCCGGTAGTCGTCGGCGTCCGGTGCGGTGAAGGAGAAGACCCGCTCCGGGCCGGTGGCGAAACCAGCGACGCAGTCGTCACCGTCCGGGTCGCGGTTCTCCGGCCCACCGATGGTGGTCGCGCTGCGCTCGGAGTCCAGGCTGAGGGGGCCGTCGACGCAGTCGGCGGGCGGGCCGCCGTCTTCGGCGGGCCCGGAGTCGGCCGTCTCCGTGCCGCCGTCTTCGGCACCGGCGTCGCTGGTGGCGCCTCCGTCGTCAGCGGTGGCGGCGTCCTCGCCGGTGGCGGCGTCCGCGGGTCCTCCACCATCGACGGTCCCGAGGTCACGCGGCGCGGCATCGGTCGGCACTCGATCGTCATCCCCGCACGCGACACAGAAGAGGAGGGCGAAGCACAGGGTTCTCGAAGCCATGAGTGTCCAGTATCGCATCGCTCGGCTTCGGTCGACCGGGTACCCCGCGGCGGCGTAGGCTCTGCGGGTGAAGACTCTGTGGATTCTGCCGCTGTTTGGAGCCGCGGTGGCGCTCGCCGCCGCCGGCCCGACGTGGCGTTCGGAGTCGGCGTCGGCGTCGGTCTCGGAATCGCCGCCGGAGTCGGAGTCGGAGTCGGCGTCTGAGTCGGAGTCAGTCTCGGAATCGCCGCCGGAGTCGGAGTCGGTCTCGGAATCGCCGCCGGAGTCGGAGTCGAACGAACCCTGGCCAGCGGGCCTCGGCGTCGACACGCCCCTCGACGACCCGACCGGCGCCGCCCTCGAGGGCTTCCACGCCGCGCTCGCGCGGGCCGGCGCGGGGGAGGGCTTCGCGAGCGTCGCCGTCTGGGGAGCCTCGCACACCGCGTGCGACCACTGGACCAGCCGAATCCGCACCGCGCTCCAGGAGCGCTTTGGCGACGGTGGCCGCGGCTTCACCTTCGCGGCCTGGCCCAACGAGCGCGGCTACTGGCAGAGCGGCGCCGTGGTGGCGGAGGGCAGCGGCTGGGCCCGGCTGCGCCTCGGTCGCCATCGGAGCGTCCGCGACCACTACGGCGTCGCCGGTCTCGTCTTCGAGTCGGAAGGGCGCGAGGCCACGACCTCGATCGCCACGGGGCCCTACGGCGTCGGTGACGAGGCGACTCGCTTCGACGTCCTCTTCCAGCACCAACCGGGCGGCGGCGCATTCGCCATCGCGGTCGACGGCGAGCCGCTGACCACCGTCGAGACCCACGGACCGATCGCTGCGGGTGTCCACCGGGTCGAGGTGCCCGTCGGTCCTCACGAGCTCTCGCTGACGGCCCAGGCCGGAGCTCCGGTGCGCCTCTATGGCGTCGACATCCGCCGCGGGCAGAGCGGCGTGGTGGTCCACAACCTGGGCCTCGCCGGGTCCCGCGCCCGCTACCACCAGAAATGGCTCGATCCGGTCCACGGCGCCCAGCTCGAGGCCTTCGACCTCGATCTGCTGGTCTTCGCTTACGGCGGCAACGAGGGCAACGATTTCGCCGAGCCGATGAGCCGCTTCGCGGGCCAGTTCGACCGGGCGCTCCGCCGGGCGAAGCGCCACTCACCCGGCGCCTCCTGCCTGGTGGTGGGGCCGGCGGACAAACCGCTACGGCAGGGAGAGCGCTGGACCGCGCGGGTGCGCACCCGGGGCATCGCGCGGGCGCAGCGACGGATCGCTCACCGACTCGGCTGCGCCTACTTCGACACCATCGCCTTCATGGGAGGCGAGATGAGCATGCTCCGCTGGGTGGCGGAAGGGCTGGCCCGCGACGACTACGTCCACTTCACCGCACGCGGCTACGACCGGCTCGGCGACGTTCTACTGGCGGGTCTGCTGCCGGAGTGAGGTCCAGACGCGTCGACGGCGGCGCCCCCGAGGGAGCACCGCCGCCGCGCCAGGGTCCGTTCGGCTCAGCCGAGGGGCCCGATGAAGCCACCGGCGATGAGCAGCGCGTAGATGACGAGCGACTCGATGAGCGCGAGGCTGAGGATGAGCGGGGTGTTCAGCTTGTCCGCGGCGTTCGGGTTACGCGCGATGCCCTCGAGGGCGGCCTTGGCGGCGTTGCCCTGGCCGAGCGAGCCACCGAAGGCGGCCAGACCGATGGCAAGACCGGCGGCGATGGCCTTCCAGCCGGCCTCGTCGTGCTCGTTCGAGGCACCGGCGTCCTGAGCGAACGCGACGGCGGAGAAGAGGAAAGTGGAGAAAATGGCGGTGAGCCGAAGGGCGAGCTTCTTCATGGTTTTAGCCTCTCTTGATGCCTCTCTTCAGCGGGAGGCGGAAAATCTAGGGGTTGGTGAGCGGGTTTTGTCGTTGGGGCCGGGCCGGGGCTCGGCGGATTCGTCAGTGGGCGGGGCGCTTCAGTGCGCGTGCGTGTCCTCGATGGCCATCGAGATGTAGACCGTCGACAGAAGGCAGAAGACCAGCGTCTGAACGGTCACGACCACGCAGCCGAGGATGTAGACCGGCAGCGCGAGCGGCACGAACCACAGGGCCGTCGGGAGGAGCAGGCCGATGAACACGGTGAGCACCGCGTGGTCGGCGAACATGTTCGCGGTGAGACGCACCGCCAGGGTCACCGGGCGCACCAGATGGCTGATGAGCTCGATGACGAAGATGAGCGGGGCCAGCACGAGGACGGGGCCCATGAAGTGCTTGAAGTAGTTGACGAACCCCTGCTTCTTGATGCCGTAGATGTGGGTCGCCAGGAAGATCACGATCGCCATCGCGGCGGTGGTGTTCAGGTTGTCCGTCGGCGGCAGGAAGCCGGGCATCAGGCCGAGCACGTTCGAGAAGAAGATGACGAAGGCGCAGGCGCCGATGAGCGGCAGGAAGTACTTGGCGGCTTCCTTACCCATCATCGCGGCCATCATGTTGTAGACGCCCGAGGTCATCAGCTCGACGAAGTTGGTGACGGTCAGCTTGTCCTGCGGGACGACCGCCTCCTCCGGGTCGGAGACCTTCCGGCGCGTGGCCAGTCCGAAGAGGAGCAAGACGAACACGACGAAGCTCAGCGCCCAGACGTGCAGGAGGTGGATGTCACCGCCGAAGAACCAACGCTGGCCTTCGTCGTTGAACGGCCAGCCCAGCGAATCGCCGAGGTGGACCTCCTGGTCGATCATGCTGAACCACGAGTAGTGGTCCGGCAGCGAGGATGCGGCTTCTGCGTTGGGTTCAGCCATCGGGCTGTTCCTCGTGGGGGTTGGGGTCGGTCTTCTCACTCAGCGTGAGCGGCCCGACGACGATTCCGATGACGAGGGCTCCGATGCCGATCATGAAGCCCTTCGGGTGAATGGCGACCTGGGTCAGGAGCAGCCAGCAGACGCCCATGAGCGCTGCGGTCTTGAGACCCAGGAGGAGATAGAGGCGGCCGGAGGCCTGCACGTGCTGTCCGGTGACCCGCAGCGCGACCCACCGGATGACTCCCCAGTTCGCCATCGCGACGAGCGCGCCGGCGAAAGCCCCGAGCGCGCCCTGCGCGCCCCAGAGGGTGAACGCGAGCACGATCAGCGCCGCGCCACTGATGGCAACGACCTGGGTGATCCGTTCGCTGAGCTGGGGAGACATGTGAGGTTTGGGTGTGAGTCAGAGCGTCCCGAGAGGACGCGAATCCGCATCGATGCGCCTATCCGCCGGAGTCCTTCGACTCCGGATCTGGGGCCGTTCCATCGTCCGGGGAACGCTCCTCCGCGACGCGATTGGCGCGGCGGGTGAGCTTGATGAGCGAGTAGAAGCCGGCGGCGATCCCGAGGAGGACGCCGACCAGCGTGAAGATCTTTTCGGTGCCGAAGCGGGTATCCGCCCATTCACCGATCTTCACGCCTACGAATACGAGGGCGGCCATCTCGAGGCCCACGGCTCCGTAGCGCCCGAAATCCTTGACTTGTTCGGGGCCTAGCAGGGGCATGGCGATGCGGTTTTTCAAAGGGCCGGTGAAAGCGGCGAGGGCTTCGCCCGCTCCAGCTTTCGGGCCGGCGTGTAGCACAGGGGTCTTGGGGGTCAAGGACGGGGTGAGCCCAGCGGTGAGGGCTCGCGCACGGCCTCAGTCGCCCTTGGCGGCGGCGAACGCCTTCGGCAGCGCCGCCTTCGTCCGCTCCATCGCCGCATCGTCATGCGCCAGCGAGGGGAACGCGGCCTCGAACTGACTCGGCGGCCAATGGACCCCTCCCTCGATGAGGGCGGCGTGCCAGCGGCCGAAGGCCTCGCGATCGCATGCGTCGGCGTCGGACCACGATCGCACGGCGCCCTCGCGGAAGAAGACGGTGAGCATCGCGCCGACGCGCTGGATGTGGCACGGGCAGCCGGCCTCGCGGGCCGCCTCGCCGAGCATCTGCTCGAGCGCGGCGCCGATCGCCTCGAGCTTCTCGTAGGTCCCCGCGGCCTTAAGCAGCCGCAGGGTGGTGAGCCCGGCCGCGACGGCCAGCGGATTCCCGCTGAGCGTCCCCGCCTGGTAGACCGGCCCGGTCGGGGCGATGTGCTCCATGTGCTCCACCGAGCCGCCGTAGGCGCCGACCGGGAGGCCCCCGCCGACGATCTTGCCCAGGCAGGTCAGGTCGGGCGTCACGCCGTAGCGCTCGGCGGCGCCGCCGAAGGCGACCCGGAAGCCGGTCATCACCTCGTCGAAGATCAGGAGCGCGCCGTGTGCCTTCGTGAGCTCGCGCAGCCCTTCCAGGTAGCCCTCGGCCGGCGGGACGCAGCCCATGTTGCCGGCGACCGGCTCGACGATGATCGCGGCGATCTCCGAGCCGCGGGCATCGAAGGCGGCCTTCGCGGCGTCGAGGTCGTTGTGGGGGAGGGTGAGGGTGGTCGCCGCGATGCCCGGCGGCACGCCCGCGCTGTCGGGCTCGCCGAGGGTCGCCGCGCCGCTGCCGGCCTTCACGAGCAGGTAGTCGGCTCCGCCGTGGTAGCCGCCCTCCATCTTCACGATGAGCGAGCGGCCGGTGATCCCGCGGGCGAGCCTGAGCGCGGCCATCGTCGCTTCGGTGCCGCTCGAGACCAGCCGGCTCATCTGCATGTGCGGCTGGGCGTCGGCGATGGCGTCGGCCATGTCGATCTCCTGCTCGGTCGGCGCGCCGAAGCTCGAGCCCTTCGCCGCGGCGCTCTGCACCGCCTTCACCACCTCGGGATGAGCGTGGCCGAGGATCATCGGGCCCCAGGAGCCGATGAAGTCGACGTACTCGGTGCCGTCGGCGCCCACGAGGGTCGCGCCGTGGGCCTCCTTCACGAAGATCGGCGAGCCGCCCACGCTCTTGAAGGCGCGGACCGGGGAGTTCACGCCGCCGGGCAGGCGCTTGGCGGCACGTTCGAAGAGGGCGAGGGAGACGTCGTCAGCCATGGGCGGGAACCTGCGTCGGTCGCGCCCATCAGGTCAAGGGTGGTCCGCTCGGTCCACTCCTCGTGGGCCGTTCAGAGCCGGCGGACCCGAGGCTCGCGGTGCGCACCTCCTTCCGATGGGGCTGGCGCGGGTCCTGCAGACGCGGCGGTCCATGAGCAACGAGAAGACTCTCCGGGATCTGATGACCCCGCACCCCAAGACCATCGGCGCCGAGCAGACGCTCGCGAGAGCCAAGCAGATGATGAGCGAGCTCGGCGTGCGACACCTGCCGGTGCTCCATGGGGGCCACATCGAAGGGATCGTCTCGAGCCGGGACATCGCGCTGGTCGAACGCCTGCCGGGCGTGGATTCGTCGAAGCTCGAGGTGGCCGAGGCGATGTCGATGGAGCCCTACGTGGTCGCGCCGGACACCCCCCTGAAAAAGGTCGCAGGCGAGATGGCCGAGCACAAATACGGCGCCTGCGTGGTCATGGACGGTCGCGAGGTGGTGGGGATCTTCACCACCGTCGACGCGCTCCGCGCCCTCGCCGGCTGACGCAGGATTGACGCGGCCTCCGCGGCCGTCGCAGATGTTGCGCCGGCGCGGGGGGCCTGCGTGGCGCGATTTGGACCGTCCGGCGGCTCGGGTGACACTGAGTCTCGTAGATGGTCACCAGAGTCAGCGGCGCAGTACGACAGAGCGCGCCCCCGCCCGAGAGGGACGAGAAGAAGCGTGACCCCGAACGGGGAGGGGGCGCGGTGCGTCATCTCGGCTTCGTGGGCGACGACGAGGCGCTCGTGGAAGCGCTTCGACGCGGGGAGCCTGGAGCGCCCGCCGCCCTCTACGACCGCCACGCGCTCCATCTACGGCGAGTGCTCGCGCGGGTGCTCGGCGTCGACGACGAGCTGCCGGACGTGCTCCACGAGACCTTCGCGCAGGCGCTCTCGTCCATCGACAAGCTCGACGACGCCAAGCGCCTCGAGGGCTGGCTGGTGCGGATCGCGGTCTTCACCGCGCGCGGGGTGATCCGGAAGCGCGTGCGGCGCCGCTGGCTCCGTTTCATGGCGCCCGAGGAGGTCCCCGATCCCGGTCGAGCCCCCGCCGACCCGCGGGCGCGGCTGGCGCTCGCTCGCGTGCGCCGGGCGCTCGACAAGCTCTCGGCGGACCAGCGCATCGCCTTCACGCTCCGCTACTTCGAGCAGCTCGAGCTGAAGGAGGTCGCGGACGCGATGGACGTGTCGCTCTCCACGGTGAAGCGCCGGCTGAAGGCCGCCGAGAAACGCTTCGTCGAGCTGGCCCAAAAGGACCCGCACCTGCGCGACTGGCTCGAGCGCAGCACCCGATGGAGCGCGGCGTGAGCGGCGAGCGACGGGAGGAGCTCGAGCGCTTCGGCGAGGCCATCGCCGAGCTGCAGGACGAGGCGCTCGCCGCCCGTGAGGATCTGGGCGGGGTCCGTTCGCGGCTGCTGCGGCGACCCGAGCCGACGGGGCACTCTCGCGGCT
>JGI12048J13642_10019352_pt1 | contig 12250 bp, 5 predicted proteins | sample ElkSlonscriptome_16_FD_13642 | JGI IMG/M metagenome (IMG submission 13642) | reverse complement strand
GCGCCCCAAGGTGACCCCTATGTCTTAGAATTCAACCGTAGCCCAGTCGTCGGCTCTCGCTTCAGCTTGCGGGGTATCTATGACGAAGCACGGCTGGGATTTACCCGTCCCCGCCAATGGAAGATCAAATCTGTCAAAGCTCTGATTCGCTATCGCCATTCCCCGGCTCTCTATGCTACTCGCTCTAATCTAACCGTGATGATTAATGGGGCGAGTATCGGCAGTATTCCACTCAGCCAAGAGGAGGGCGAAATTGGCAATGCGGTATTTGATGTGCCGCTATCACAACTCCAGAACTATAACCAAATTACCATTGCCGCGCTACAAAATAATTCTCCCACTTGTACCCAAGACCCTTATGACCCTTCCCTATGGACAGAGATTCTGCCCGATTCTAAAATCACCTTTGACTACGAACCCCAACCGATTGCCCTAGACTTTAATCGCTATCCCTACCCCATCTTTGACGAACTCAGTTTAGAACCCAATCAGATTACTTACCTTTTACCGTCTAAAGTAGACCAGGCGTGGCTTACGGCAACCAGTCGCTTCCAAGCTTCTTTAGGTCGGATTGCTGATTACCGCCGCCTGAATACTCGCCTGGTTAAAACGGTTGACGATGTAACGTTAACTGAGCAATTGGTGATTATTGGCACTCCAGAACAGCAAAGCGCCTTGAAGTCCCTGGCTTTGCCCATGCCAATCAAGGATAATCAAATTCTGGATGAAAAGGAGAAAGCGTTACCGCCTGATGTTGGGGTATTGATGCTGACAACTACCCCAGAAGATGTCGCCCCGGTGCTAGTGGCAACGGGTAATGGTGAAGAAGGGGTGAAGAAAGCCATCCAGTTTTTGGTGCAGTCCAAAGACCAAAAGATTGGTACAGGTCAAACTGTTTTAGTTAAAGACCTGGATGCTGTGCCTACCCCGCCGCCCCGTGATTGGCCCGGTTATTTGCCCCTGGCAGAGGAATTTGAACTGTCTGACCTGACAAATCGCAGCGGTCAGCCTTTTGAAGATATAACGGTTCGGGGTTCGGATTCACCACCGATTGAATTTGACTTTCGGGCTTTACCCGATGACCGATTTGGGTCAGGGAACTCCATGACTCTGGTTTACAGCTATGGACCGCAAATTAATGCCAAAACGTCCTTAGTGGAAGTGAAGCTCGATGATGTCGCCCTGATTGGCAAACGGCTCACGTCTATCAATGGTGGCACTCGCGAGACCCTGAAAATTGACTTGCCGGGAGACCGAATCAAACCGACCTCAAAAATCCAGGTCGATTTCCGTCTGGATGCGCGGGAACGGCGTTCCTGTAGCAAGGTCACTGACCAACAGCTTTGGGGTACGTTGCATAACGATACCAGTTTTAAACTGAACCGGACAACGGCGGTTCAACTCCCTGACCTAAAACTGGTCACCTTGGGTTATCCCTTTGCCGCACCTCAGGATTTGTCCCAGATGGCAATGGTTCTGCCCAAGACGCCCTCACCCAGCGATGTGATGACGGCGTTGGAATTTAGTGCCAGATTGGGACGATTGACTAAGGCAGAATCGGTTCAATTCAACGTTTATACTGCTGATATGTTGCCACAAGAGGTGCGTGAAGAATACCATCTAGTAGGGGTTGGCATCGAAAAGGATTTTCCTTTCCCAGAGGTTTTTACAGCAGGTGGCTTTGAACTGAGGGACACCCTGACGCGCCAGTTAGACGAAAGCGAGATTCAGGCGTCTCCTGATAATGATGGCGTTGTCAAGGAAATTATGTCTCCTTGGAATGACGAACGGGTGCTACTGGCTCTTGCTGCTCAAACTGAAAAAGGTCTTGAACAAGTGCAGGATTTGTTGCACAACGATCCTTTATTCTTCCAAATTCAGGATGATACTGTCCTGATTAGTGCCAATGAACAAGGCGCTGATGCTTATAGTCCAAATGCTTACAACCTTGATTTTTTCAAGCAACAACCGCTTGTAAGCGTGGAAAAAACGCCGCTGCCTAACCGAGTTCTCCGACTGTTGGGTACAAGTTGGTTCCTGTTGGGACCCGCTTTGGTGGCAGCAACGCTGATCCTTTACGCCCTTGTCCAGCTCTATCTTAAGCGGGTTGCTGGTCAGGAGAAATGATGGTTTGTCATTTGTCATTTGTCCTTTGTTGTTTGTCCATGACTAATTAATAACCAATAACTAATTTCCCATAACCAATGACCAATGACTAACTCCCAATGACGAGTCCATCCTCAAAAAGTAAGTCCAAGCTCAGTCGTACACGCTTTTGGATTTCGCCACAAAAGCGTGAACAATTAACCCATTGGTTGGTAGACCACCTACCGCACGCCTTTGACCAATTTTTTCAGTGGCTTTCTAACAATCAGATCCTCTTACTAATTGGGTCACTGGTGTTATTGCTACATCCCTTAATCACCGCTCGTCCGGCAATCTGGCAACAAGCCTTGGTTACTGCCCTGCTGCTGGCGGTGGGTCGTCTTGCCCTACAGATGGAAGGACAAAAGCCTACTAAAAAAAAGAGTGAGTATATTCACTTATTTTTAGTGTTACTGAGTCTAGTCACCACGGTGCGCTATCTCTATTACCGCGTTAACTATACCCTGAATCTGGATGACTGGCTCAATGGCATATTCAGTTTATTGTTATTTGTGGCGGAACTTTACGCTATTCTGACTCTTGTTCTTGCCTATTTTCAAACGCTCAAAATTAAAGACCGCCAACCTGTTGACCTTTCCCTGTATCCTGAAGAACAGTGGCCCAAGGTTGATATTTATATTCCGACGTATAACGAAGATGTGGAAATTGTCCGCAAAACGACGCTGTGCGCTCTCGCTATTGATTATCCTGCGGACAAAAAAAAGGTGTATGTTTTAGATGATGGTAGAGCCGAAAAGTATAAAGCCCGTCGCGCTGAGTTACGCAAAACCTGTGAGGAACTGGGCGCAATTATGTTGACGCGGGATAATAATGACCATGCTAAAGCTGGGAATATTAATACGGCGTTTCGCCGGACAACGGGCGATTTGGTGTTAATTCTTGATTGTGACCACATGCCCGTCAAACAATTTTTGAAGCATACGGTTGGCTTCTTTTTTGATCCCCAAGTGGCTTTTGTCCAGACGCCTCACTGGTTCTTTAACCCTGACCCGTTTGAGCGGAATTTGTTAACTAAGGGTAAGATTCCGGTGGGGAATGAGTTGTTTTATAAGGTACTGCAAAAGGGGAATGATTTTTGGAATGCGGCGTTCTTTTGTGGTTCGGCGGCGGTAATTCGCAAAGAGTATGCGCTGCAAATCGGTGGGATTGCGACGGAAACGGTGACGGAGGACTGTCACACGGCTTTCCGGTTGCATTCGTTGGGGTATAAGTCTTTCTATTATGACAAGATTATGGTCGCGGGTTTAGCGCCGGAGAAGTTTTCGGCTTATGTGGGTCAACAAGTGCGTTGGGCGCGGGGTATGGCTCAGATTCTGCGCTTGGAGAATCCGCTGATTAACCCGAAACTGAATTTGACGATTCCTCAGCGGATTTGTTATTTCAGTGCGACATCGCATTTTTTCTATGGCTATCCCCGTCTGATGTATGCTCTGGCGCCGCCGCTGTTTTTGTTGTTTGGGATTAATTCGGTTAAAGGTTTGGGGCTAGAAACTCTATGTTATGCGCTGCCTCACATTATTTTGTCGATGCAGACGAATCATATTCCTTATAAGCATGTGCGTTTTTCGTTCTGGAATGAGATTTTTGAGTTTGCGATGTCATTCCAGGCGGGGATTGTTACGCTTTTGGCTGTCGTGAATCCTGGACTGGGGTCGTTTAATGTGACGGATAAAGGGCTTTCGGTGACGAAGCGCAGCTTTGATTTTGAGTCAGTGCGGTATCTGGTGATTGTCAGTGCGATCGCTTCGGCATCTTTGCTTACTTTACCGTTTTGGTTAATTCTTAGTCCAGAAGATACTCAAGCAGTTCTAATCAATGCGTTGTGGTGTATTTTTAATTTGTTCTTGCTATTAGCAGCGGTGCTGGTGGCATTCGAGCAACCCCAACTTCGGCGGGCGCACCGTCTACAACGGAAGTTGACCGCGATTATTCATAGTGGGGGTAGCAGTTGGACGGGTGAGACGATTGATGTGAGTGAAACCGGTGCCCAAATTCTGCTGGATGAGTGGCCCAATATTCCGGATGAAGTCAAGATTGAGTTGGTGGGAGATTACGGGGCGCGGGTGTTACTGAATGCTCGGGTACTGCGGGCGATGGCGACGAGTAAACTTCAGGCGAAGATTTTTGTTGATTTTATCAGTCTTAGCCGTACTCAAATTGATGATTTGACGTTGGTGATTTTTTCGGATGTGAAGGAGTGGTTTTCCCAAAGCCGTGTGGAGGAGGATAATCCTTGGGAATCCCTGAAGTTTATTGTGACTTCGATTAAGCGCGTCTTTGTGGAATTCCGTCCGGCGATTGCGGAGAAGATGGGTGTTAAAAGTACAGTACGGAAACAAGTTCAGGCTGTGGCGCAGCTTTACTGGGATGGGTGGGAAGGTCATTCGTATACGGCTAGAGTGATGGAAATCGGGACTCAGGATTTAAGATTGGAATTCGATGAACACCATATTTTGAACCTGGAAACCATGCAGCAAACTCGACCGCTGATTGGTTTACTGGTGAGTCAAGAGAAAAATGCCCCTCAGCCTCAGAGTTTGTTGGCTCAGGTGGAAATGATCGAAGAGTTGGTGCCAACGCCGACTGGAGGGCGATTGGAACAGGTTACTAATGCACCGACTTACCGAATTGCTATGGAGTTAAGTTTTCCGGAATCATTAAAACGGCAGCAGCAACCAAAAATTCAACGGCTTTTGAAAACACTTGAATAAATTCAATTCGAGAAATATTTAGCTTGTTTCGCCGGAAGCCCCACACCATACCTGTACTCAGGTTGGTGTAGGAGTATGTCACTATAGTTTAATATTTATAGCAACCGCTGGCATCGGTTAGGACACATCATAATTTAGTCGAGACTTCTAGGGAACGTCTCTACCACAGTTCGTTTGTCCTAAGCTATGTGTCCACGGCTCGATTATCTGGAGTTTTTACTCAAAAAAAAATACCCAGCTTAACCCTCGACAATATTTTAATTATTCTCGCTGTAGATAGAAATAAGTTCTTCCATAATTTCTTTATATATTTTTCGATTATTTTATCATCGCTTTACCTTGTTTATAATAAAATTCTGTTAAGATAATGAATAAGAAGTGCTGGATTTGTAAATCTACCCTTAACTGGAGATTTTTTTGTTACCAGAGGATGTATTCCCGCTTTTAAGGCAAGCCTCTATCTCTTTGAATTTGAGATAAAGTGAACCTCTCTAAGCGTGACAATGCCAGCAGATCTCCATGTTATTATGGACTATTGATAGACACTCTGACCAATGCTTTTTGGTGCTTAGTGAGCTAATTTTATAGCCAGAGAATAAAAGAGTCAAGCCTGCTCCCCTTAGGTGCGATTTTTTTATCACCCATTCATTCCAGGATGCAGCTACTCCCTGAAGAGAAAAACTTTTCCATTGCCCGGATTGCCAGGGAACAGGGATAAAAATGCAAAAAGATTCAATAAGCCTGAATTGTTGGTTATTGCTGCTCAAGAAGAGTATTTTTCGGCAACCGGAAGCTCTTTCTTAACCTTGAAATGATCTTTCTCGTGGCAACGTGATTCTCTCGCTTAGGAAAGTACTTTGTAAGGGCGTGAGTCAACAATTCTAGTTGCGACGATTGGATGAGACCCAGGTAGATACACATGAACACCGTTTCTATGGCTAGCTATAGATCTTCCCAAAGGCTAAACCCGCTCTCGTTATTAGCACAATTATCTAGTCGTCAGGCTAATGGTTGTTTACAAATATCGAGTGGATCTGTTTCTTGGTCAATCCATCTAGAACAGGGTAAACTAATCTATGCTTCAGATTCAGTTGATCCATTCGAGCGACTTGACCGCCATTTGCGTCAGCTTTCTCGTGAAATTCCGACACTTGTCAGTGCTGTTCGGGTTCAGGTTCGCTTGCTATTTGAATCTGATTTAGAGAGTCAGTCGAGTCAAAATCCGGATTACCAAGCGATTAACTGGTTAGTCAATCAACAGTATCTCAACTCAGCCCAAGCCGCAACTCTCATCGAAGAGTTAGCGGAAGAAGTCATTCGTTCGCTGCTTCCGGTTAGAGAAGGAACTTACCAATTAATTCCTCAAGATAATTTTGAGGATTTGCCTAAGTTCTGTCGCATTGAGCTACGAACACTGGTTGAACGCTGTCACGAACAATTGCGACGCCAGCAGTCTTCAGAATCCGTTAATGCGGCGTCTAGCACTCCGGCTAATGCTTCGGCTCAAACGAGTACTCCTGCTAAGTTAGAGTTAATTCAAAACAAGAGCCAAAATTTAGCTAATAAATCGGCTAATACGAGCGGCGCGGCGGGTGCAACTCAAACTACTGCCAAGAAGAAAACTACCTACACGATTGCTTGTATTGATGATAGTACAACGGTCTTGAATGCGATTAATTCTTTTTTGGATGATAAAAGCTTCTCGGTGGTGATGATTAATGACCCAGTAAGGGCATTAATGCAGGTTGTCCGGATTAAGCCTGACCTGATTTTGCTGGATGTGGAAATGCCTAATTTAGATGGCTATGAATTATGTTCTCTGTTGCGGAAGCATTCGCTGTTTAAGACAACTCCCATCATCATGGTAACGGGTCATACTGGGTTTCTAGACCGAGCTAAGGCGAAGTTAGTCCGGGCATCGGGCTACTTGACTAAACCGTTTAACCAATCCGAATTACTAAAGATGGTGTTTAAACACTTATCTTAGTTCAGGAGTATCACGAATAGATTTTTTGAGTTAATTTATGAGGATAGCTGAACGATGAGTACAACGTTGATGGGTACAATTTTGATTGTAGAAGATACTTTATCTGAACTGGAATTAATGAGCCATTATCTTCGAGAAAGTGGCTATAACGTTATCAATGCTATTGGTGCTAAAGAAGCGCTGAATAAGGTGTTGGAACAAAAGCCAGATGTAATTGTTACGGATGTGGTTATGCCAGGGATGAGCGGTTTTGAGCTATGTCGTAGGTTGAAGACTCATCCGGTTACGGAAAAGATTCCTATCGTCATTTGTTCATCTAAAAATCAGGAAATTGATCGCCTTTGGGGGATGAAACAAGGTGCTGATGCCTACCTGACTAAACCCTTTACTCGCGAACAAATTCTACGTGCCATTAAATCAGTCGCTCTGTAGGACAGTTTATGTCTATTGTCGTTTGTTTATTGTAAAAACCGATAACTCATGACTAATGACTAATGACCCATAAATAAAATTATGCCGGATTTACCTACCCTGACCAGTACACTCGCTCTTTTACCGAAAAAAACCCTGCATACGAAAAATCAGGGAGATACTTATCTTAAGTTTCAGTTAGGTGAAAAAACATCGGCTGTTTTGTCAATGAGTCGGGCGCAGGAAGTTATTGTTTTGCCACCGGGACGATTGACACCGATGCCCAATATGCCTCCTTATGTTTTGGGATTGCTGAATCGGCGTTCTCGCGTTTTGTGGGTGATTGATTTGGGGAAGATGTTAGGGTTACCAGAAGTTCTGACGAATGTTCAGCAATACAGCATCATCATTATCCGCAATAGTTCAGGGGCTTTAGGGCTAGTTGTCCAAACGGTTGAAGGTGTGGTGCGTCTGACACCGGATTCTATTCAATCGCCGCACGGTCAAGTGTCATCGAATTTGGTTCCCTATTTACGCGGATGCACCTTGCAAGAGCGAGAAATTTTATTGGTTCTGGATACTGAGGCAATTATGGGTTACGCGCAGCGATAAGTAAACAGAAGAGATCGATTGAATTCTTGGCAAAGATAGCTTTGGTGGGAGGCGAGGAAAAAAGGACTTTTGTTACGGCTTTTTATCTCATTGCCAATTTATTATCACACAATGGTGCTTGTTTCATGGTTCAGAAATTCGATACAGCCAGTAATGGTGATAACCAAATTCCAGATAATATCAGTAGTAATAGCGTGAGGGACAATGGCTCCATGTACGGTGCTGACTTTCAGGATAAAATGAATGCGGCTCCGACGTTTCCTGTCAGTGCAACTCCTGCTTCCTATAAGCGACGGGTCTGCCAAAACGGGTTCCTGGTGGGGGCGGCTTTCATTATCGACTAAAGCTACAGTTTTGGCGGTTACGCTTAGTGTGGTTCCTGTTCTGGGAATTGGGACTGTTGACTATGTTTTGGTTAACCAAACGATTAAGGAAGAAATTGCCCAAGATAAGTCGAGCAAAACGCTGTCAAACCTGCTGTGGGGAACGGGAATAACGGCTTTGTTAGCGGGTGTGGTGGCTGTGTTGCTGGCTAAACGTGCGGTTGAACCCATTCTTGAGGCGTCTAGCGCGGTTCAGAAACTGGCTCAAGGGGATTTGGATACCCGTCTCCATGTCGCAGGAGATGATGAACTTGCCAGTTTGGGGTCTAGTATTAATCGCATGGTTTCTCAGGTTCAGACGCTTCTGGAAGAGCAAAAAGCGTCCGCCCTAGCGCTACGAACCTATGCTGAAACGGTGAATGCGGCGAGTCGAGGGGATAAGCAGTTTCTGTTTGATCGGGCGGTTACGGAAGCTAAAAAACAACTGAATGCGGATCGGGTGGTCATCTATGGGTTTGAACCGGATTGGAGTGGCAGTATTGTTGCTGAATCCGTTGATCCCGGTTGGCCCAGGGCGCTGATGGATAAAATTACAGACCCCTGTATTCCTCGAAAAATTCTAGAAGAGTATCGCCAAGGGCGGGTTGTCCCGACATCTAATGTTCAGCAAACGGGTTATTCTCCGGATCATCTCCAGCTTTTAGCCCGACTGTCGGTAAAATCGAATTTGGTTGTGCCAATTGTATCGGGTGATGTTCTGATTGGTCTATTAGTTGCTCATCAATGCGCTAATATCCGCGTGTGGCAACCGTCGGAAATCGATTTCCTCAAAGAGTTAGCGACTCAAGTAGGTCTTTCTTTAAGTAGTATTACTCTGGCGTCATCGAAAACGGCTGAAGCTGAACGAGTGCAGCGGTGGAATGATATTATTCCCCGGATTCGCCAGTCGCTCAAAGCTGAGGAGATTCTGGAAACGGCTGTAACGGCGGTTCGTGAAGCACTTTTGACGGATCGCGTGCTGATTTTCCGCTTTGATAATGCCAACAGTGGTACATTTGTTTCCGAAGCCGTAGCCCCCGGTTGGAGCAAAGTTCGGGGACAATCGTTTAAAGCGGCAGAAAAGGACGGGGATATCGCTGAAGTCTACAGTGATGGACAGATTCGTATCGGTGATAACCTTGATGATAAAAGCCGCGATGATTGGGAGTACACCATGCTCTCGGAACTGTCGGTTAAGGCTTATATGATGGCACCGATTATCCGAGAGGGTAAAATCTATGGCTTACTCTGTGGTCACCAGTGTTCCAAACCCCGTATCTGGCTAGAGGCAGAAACGGAGCTATTCTCCCAAATTGCTGACCAAATTGGCTTTGCCCTCGACCAAGCGGCGCTGTTGGAACAGCAAGCAACGGCTACTGAACTGGCTCAGCAACTTAACGATATTACGTCTAATATTCGGGAGTCGTTCAATGTTGAAGAAATCTATGAGGCGGCGATTACAGGGGTGCGCCAAACCTTAGGCACTGACCGAGCGGTTGTGTATCTGTTTGATGCTAACTGGCAAGGCACCATCGTGGCTGAATCTGTGGGGCGTACCTTCCCAAAAGCTCTGGGTGCCAATATTGCTGACCCCTGTTTTGCTGACCAATATGTGGAAAAGTACAAGCGCGGTTTTGTCAGTAGCAATGAAAACATTTATGAGGGGAACTTGAACCAATGTTACTTGGGTCAGCTTGAACCGTTCAAGGTTAAGGCGAATTTGGTCGCGCCGATTCTGGCAGAGGGGAATTTACTGGGATTGTTGGTGACTCATCAATGTTCTAGTCCGCGCCGTTGGCAGGAGGCGGAAATTAATTTCTTTAAGCAGGTGGCGATTCAAGTGGGTTTTGCTCTTGACCAAGCTAATCTGTTGGAACAGCGGGAACAAGCCCGGATTGAGGCGGAGTTGGCTTCTCAGGAACAGCGTCAACAGAAGGAATCGCTTCAGCTTCAGCTTTTGGAGTTGCTTTCTGATGTGGAAGGGGCTGCCCGAGGGGATTTGACGGTGCGGGCGGATGTGACTGTGGGTGAAATTGGCACGGTTGCTGACTTTTTTAATGCTGTGATTGAAAGTCTGCGGGGAATTGTTACGCAAGTGAAAACGGCGGCGACTCAGGTGAATACGTCCTTGGGTGAAAATGAAGGGGCAATTCGTCAATTGTCGGAGGAGGCGCTGAAACAGGCGGAGGAAACGACTCGCACTCTGGATTCGGTTGAGCAAATGACTCGTTCGATTCAACAGGTGGCAGATAATGCCCGTCAAGCGGCGGCTGTGGCTCGCACGGCTTCAACGACGGCTGAAGCCGGGGGACTGGCAATGGATCGTTCGGTGAAGAATATTCTGGGCTTGCGAGAGACTGTAGCAGAAACGGCGAAGAAAGTCAAGCGGTTGGGTGAATCGTCCCAACAGATTTCTAAGGTGGTGTCTTTGATTAACCAAATTGCGCTGCAAACGAATTTATTGGCGATTAACGCCGGGATTGAGGCGGCTCGAGCGGGGGAAGAAGGTCAAGGGTTTGCTGTGGTTGCTGAGGAAGTTGGGGAATTGGCGGCTCGCTCGGCGGCGGCGACACGAGAGATTGAACAGATTGTGGATAATATCCAACAAGAAACGGCGTCTGTGGTTGAGGCGATGGAGTTGGGTACGTCTCAGGTGGTGGAAGGGACGCATCTGGTTGAGGATGCGAAGCAGAGTTTGAGTCAAATTTTAGAGGTGTCTCGCCAGATTGACCAGTTGGTGCAGTCGATTTCGACGGCTACGGTGTCTCAAGCGGAAACTAGCCAAGCGATTACTGAGTTGATGAAGGATATTGCTGCTCTTTCTGAACGCACGTCGAATTCGACTCGTCAAGTGGCTAGTTCTCTCCAAGATACTGTGGGGATTGCTGAGGAATTACAGGCATCTGTGGGTGCGTTCAACGTTGGTACAGAAGGGTAATGGCTGAAGGAACCCAAAAACTTCACACTTCGTACTTTATATAAGATATGTTTCTACCATGTCACAGGACAAGGAACTTGAAATTCAGCTCCAGTTTCTCGAAGAAGCCCAGGAATATCTGGACACGATTGAATCGGCTCTTATTGGTTTAGCTGGGAACCATATTGAGAGTCAGCAAATGGATTCGATTTTGCGGGCGGCTCATTCGGTTAAGGGGGGTGCGGGAATGATGGGGTATCAGACGTTGAGTCATCTGGCTCACCGTCTGGAGGATTCGTTTAAAGTGATGAAAGTTCAGAGGAATTCCTTGAATGTGGATGCTGAACTTGAGGGCTTGTTGTTGGGGGCGGTGGATCGTCTCTCCAGCGTGCTTTCTCTTAATCGCCAGGGAACGGATGCTGACCCGGATTGGGTTTCGACTCAAGCGACGCCGGTTTTTGATCAGCTACATGAACGTCTGGGTGATCCGGTTGAGGAAGACGCCAACAGTATGCTGGGGGCGGAAGATGGTACGAATGTTGCGGCTTTACTGTTTGAAACTGAGGTGGAGGGGTGTCTTTCCCGGTTGGAATCGGTGGTGGAAGACCCCCAAGCGCCTTGCTTAGAGGAAGAGGTTTCGATTCTTGCTCAAGAGTTGGGGGGGTTGGGCGAGATGCTACAGCTGGAGGCTTTTAGTAGCTTGTGTGAGTCTGTGGTTCAAAGCCTGGAAGCTGCTCCCAATCAGGTTCGAGAGATTGCTAAGGCGGCGCTTCAAGCTTGGCGGCGATCGCAAGCGCTGGTTTTGGTGAATCAAGTTGGTAGTTTGCCGACTCATATCGAAGTGCCGGGAGTTGTTGTAACACCGACGAGTACACCGACGCCTGCTACTGAGTTGGTGGAAGAGGATTGGGTTGCTGAATTTGACAGTTATACCTCAGATACTGAGTTTGTTGAAGCGGCGGAAACGGCGGCTGAGTTTGACTATACCCCAGACACTGAGTTTGTGGAAGCGGCGGGAACGGCGGCTGAGTTTGACTATACCCCAGACACTGAGTTTGTGGAAGCGGCGGGAACGGCGGCTGAG
>JGI12048J13642_10114609_pt1 | contig 12255 bp, 13 predicted proteins | sample ElkSlonscriptome_16_FD_13642 | JGI IMG/M metagenome (IMG submission 13642) | reverse complement strand
AAACGGCGGGCCCATTCGGCGCCCGCCGTGCCCCAACCGTCCTTCTCTTCGTCCCAGTCGTCGAGGATCTGCCGCACCTGATCCTCGGACAGCGCGGAGTGCGGGGAGTTCTCTCCCCGAAGCCAGACGTTGGAGCCATCCCAACGATCGACCTCCTGGATGGGACCGGGCAGGTGCCGGCCGGTGTGGCCGAGGCAGTAGTGCCGCACCTGATCCACCGAGTACTCGGGGTAGTCACGGGCGATCTCGGCGTAGAGTCGTCCTTCTTCCGCCAGGTCACGCCACTTCACCACGAGCGCTGCCGGTGGCTTGGGCATCGGATGCTCCTTCTTGTTTGGGACCGTACCAAATTGAAAGCTCGCTCCCAATATAGGGCACCGCCCCTGGGTTTTCCTATGGGGTCGCCTCGAGACCGTCCGGCCTCGGGGCCCATCCCGGATGCGATTCAAAAGGCGATGAGCTGATACCCCCGCGCCTGAAAGTCCACCAACGCGGTCATGGCTGAGAGCGCCTGCTGGACCGGTGTGGCCAACTGCTCCTTCCCGATTCCCCGGGAACTCTGGCTCTGTCCGCAGAGCACCACCTCCACTCCGAAGGCGTCCAGCGCCTCGAGGAGCGGGAGGTTGGGATTCGCCACGCCGAAGCGGGCCTGGTAGGAGGCATCGTCCACCAACTCCCACGAAGCGCCGCCGTGCACGATCAGCGCCAGCTTCATCTCCTCACGAGGGACCCCGACCGACGCGTGCATGTTGAGGTACCGGGCCAGCGTCTCGAACCGCGGGTTCACCCGATCGGGATCGGGCGAGGCCTGAGCCACGTCGAAGACGACCCGGTGGGTGCCCTGGAAGGCGGGGACGAAGTCGGGATCCTCGATCTCGTAGACCGGCCCGAAGTCCTGGAGTACCGGACCGGTCCGCGGCTCGGGGGTCGCCTGGCCCTGGAGCGGGGCGGCGAGGAGGAGCAGGAGCATCGCGACGCCTACCCGTGTCAGGCCCGTGGGCTGCTGGCTGGTGAGGGCCGGACCGGCTCGCGGCTGGCGGGCCGGGGGAGGGGCGAAACGCCGAAAGGAGGACGCATGTCGGCTACGGGGGCGCACGAGATGCTCCGTGGGAGGACGGGAGGGAGCCCGCGCGGGGCGCCGGGACTGGATCCAAGCTTGGGCCCCGGGGCCCGATGCCACAAGCACCTTCTCGGTACCGCCCCGTCCCACGGCAGCGCCCGGGTGTCGAACGCCGGCTTCAGCCGGTCCCCAGACGCTCTCCGAGTCGGGCGCGGAACTTCGCGAGCTTGGGGGAGATGACAGCCTGGCAGTAGGGCTGGTAGCGATTCCGACGGTAGTAGTCGTCGTGCTCGGCCTCGGCCTCCCAGAAGGTCTCCAACGGCTCCACCTCCGTGACGATGGGCGCGTCGAACACCTCCTCCTCCTCGAGCTCCCGGAGGAGCGCGCGGGCCTCCTCCTCCTCCTCCGGCATCCCATGGAGGATGATGGAGCGGTACTGGGGACCCACGTCGGCGCCCTGACGGTCCGGCGTCGTGGGGTCGTGGATGGTGAAGAAGACCTCCAGCAGGTCCCGGTACGAGACCTCCGCCGGGTCGTACTCCACCCGTACCACCTCCGCATGTCCCGTGGTCTTTCCGCAGACCTGGCGATAGGTGGGATTCTCCACGTGCCCTCCGGCGTAGCCCGACTGGACGCGGTGGACCCCCTGCACCTCCTGGTAGACGGCCTCCAGGCACCAGAAGCAGCCTCCGCCGAGCACGGCGAAGCGGGTGTCGGATGAAGGCTCGGTCATGGCGTGGCTCCGGCGGGAGGGGTCGGGGATGCGTTCATGGGGCACCCCGACGCCCCGCCGTCCGTTCCCGAAGCCGGACGACCCGGAGGATCTCCGAGACCACGGCGTCGGGAGCCCGCCGCAGCGCCGACCTGGCCCCTGCCACCGGAACGTGGCGACCTGGGACGGCGCCGGCCACGAGGTCCCGGTGGCGACGTTGACGGGCCTCCCGCACCCACCGTGGCGTCCACCCCGCGCCCGTCGGGACCGCCAAGCCGGTGAGGACCGTCAGCGGCACTCCGGGCGTGCCCCCGTCCGCCGCCCGTTCCAGGAGCGTCTCCAGCCGCACTCCGTCGCCATTGGGCAGGGTGCGCCGCGCCACCTCGCGGCTCCACGCGTCCGGGGGCATCCCTCGGCGCAGGGTCGTCTCCCACCCTTCGGTCTCCGGGTCGGTGAGGACCAGTCCACCCACGGCGGCCGGACGATCCTGGGCCAGGAGCCGAGCGTAGAGCCCTCCGGCCCCGTCCCCCACCCACACCGGGGGGTGCGCACTCCCGACCGACGCCCCGGATTCCGGCGGCGCCCCCACCCGGAGGTGATCCCCCACATCCGCCAGGCGATTCAACAATTCGAACCAGCCGCGCTCCGCCGACGTCGGGGTTCGCGCCCAGGTGCAGGCGCCCACCCGACCTTCCAGCCGCTCCAGAACCGGACGCCAGGAGGCGACGTCCGCCGGCGCATCCGGCAGGAGGAGGACCTCCACCGGACCCTGGGTGCAGAGGGCCTGCACCTCGTCTCCCGCCATGGGAAACGCCCGGTACTCCAACGTGTCGGAGGCGGGCTCGCTCGCCGGAGCGAGGGCGAGAAGGGCGGTGAGGACGGCAGGAAGCATCATGCGGACACGGAAGAGCGGGCCGACCGGCCGTGCGAGCCGACCCGGTGGCTCGGCCGGGGGCGTCGCACCCCCGGGGGCCTACTCCTCCTCGTCGTCGGTGCGGTGGAGCGGGCTGTGCTGGAACCAGAGCTGCTCCACATGGTCCCGTAGCCCCCGGATCTCTTCATCCATGTCCGGATCCCCGCGGAGGTGATAGCGAGCGGCCGCCAGCGCCCGGAAGGCACGCCAGAGCGCCTTCGAGGCGGGGCTGCGCTTGGAGCTCGCCCTCTTTTCGCCACGCACCCGGGCCAGGACCCAGCGGGCCAGGTCGTCGTCGAGCCGCATGGACTCCACGTCGTCACCCTGCTTCTTCTGCAGCATGGACTTCAACTGCTTGTTGAAGCTCTTGGGTACTCCGGAAACCACGTAGACGGAGAGGTCGTCGCCCTCCAGCCATTCGCGCGCCATACACTTCCCTTAGGTCGAGGAGATAGTACTTGCGGAAGCTTATACCGGCCGGAGACGGCAAAAGATCCGCCACCGGACCGACTCGGGGGTGGCACCGGCGACGCCACACCCGCAGCTTTCAGAGAGAGGACGGTGCGACCCCGTCCGACGTTCCCCGGGACTGATCCGCACCATGGACTTCTCCCTGCTCCGCCGGCCGTCTGCCGCGACAGGCTCGACCCATCCGACACGCCGAGCCCCGGCGCGCCGCTGGCGGCGGCTGGCAGTGCTCCTCCTCGCAGCGTCCGCCTGCGGCGGGGACGGTGCCCCCCCGGACGAGGTGGACCCGCTCCTCTATCCGTCCCGCCTCGACGAACAGGCCCCCAACCGGTATCAGGTGCTCCTGGAGACCAGCGAGGGCGACGTCCGCATCGAGGTCGTGCGGGCCTGGGCGCCCGAGGGCGCGGATCGCTTCTACAACCTTGTGAAGCACGGCTTCTACGACGACCAGCGGATCTACCGCGCCGTGGACGGCTTCATGGCCCAGTGGGGCATCCACGGGACCCCGCTGGTGGACTACCAGTGGCGGGACGAGTCCATCCCGGACGATCCGGTCCGCCAGTCCAACCAGCGCGGCACCATCACCTTCGCCAAGGCGGGCCCGAACACCCGCACCACCGAGGTCTTCATCAACTTCACCGACAACCCCGGGCTGGACGACCAGAACTTCGCACCCTTCGGTCGGGTGCTGGAGGGGATGGAGGTGGTGGACGCCTTCCACACCGGGTACGGCGACGGTCCTCCGCGGGGCGAGGGTCCCTACGCCGCCCAGGCCCAGGCTCAGGGCAACGCCTACCTCGACACCGAGTTCCCGGAGCTGACCGTTCTGAGACGCGCGTCCCTGGTGGAGCCGCCGGCGTCCTGAACGCCGACGCGCCCGCCTGGTTCCGTGACCCTCGTCCTCCAGCTGACCCCGTGGGCTCTGCCAGCCCTGCTGGCCCTCCTGCTGGTGGCGAGGGAGTGGGCCTTCCTGTTTCCCCGTCGGCGGGAGCGTGGAAGTGTCTCCCTCCTGGTCCTCACCGGACTCGGGGCGGCCTGGTGCTTCGCTCGCTTCCTCCTCCTCCTCTCGTCGGGTCCGGAGGTCCAGGCCCGGCTCCTGCAACTGGAGTTCGTCGCGGCGGCGCTGACCCCGCTGGCGTGGCTCTGGTTCTGCCTGGTGCTGGCCCGCCGGACGCGCCTCCTCCTGTCCGCCCCTACCGCAGTTCTCACCGCCCTCTCGCTGGGAACCGTCTTCCTGGCTGCGAGGGCGCCGGAAGGCACCCTCCTCATCGAGGACCTCACCACCCGCTCCGGCGCAGGGTATCCGGAGCTTCTCCTCTCCCCGGGACCCTGGTACTGGGTCCACCTGGGGCTCCGGGGCATCGCGGTGATCTGGGGGGCCATCGTCGCCACCCGGTATCTCTCGGAGGGCGACGCCGGGCGCATCCGGACGCTGGTCCCGGGGGCCGCCGCCCTCGCCGCCCTCCTCCCTGTCGGTCCGCAGCTCGCGGAGGTCACCTTCCCCGTCTCCCGCGACCTCTCCCCCGCGTCCATGACCATCGTGGCCACCCTGATGGTCTGGAGTCTTCTGCGTCAGAGCCTCCTCAAGGTGGGGCCCGTGGCCCACACCCTGGTCATGGAAGAGCTGGAGGATCCCCTGGTGGTGCTGGACGCCAATGGGCGGATCGTGGACGTGAACCACCGGGCGGAGGCGCTCCTGGGGCTCCGTGCCTACGGCGACGTTCCCCTGGCGCTGGGCACCCTCTGGGCTTCGGTGCGGGAGCGGGCCGGACGCTACGCCCGGGTGACCCTCCCGGTGAATGCCCCCGACGGGATCCCGGCCGCCGACGAGGAGGGAGACCCTCGCCCACGACGAGTCTTCGAGGTCACGCTGACGCCCCTCAGTGGAGAAGCCGGCTCAGGTCAGACAGCCCTTCTCCTGCGGGACATCACCGAGCGGGATCGCATGGAGCAGGAGCTGCGGGAGACCACCCACGCCCTCCGGAGCGCCAACGAGGAGCTGGAGAAGCGGGCCAACACCGACGGCCTCACCGGCCTCGCCAACCGACGGCACTTCATGGATCGCCTCGACAGCGAGTTGGACCGGTCTCTCCGCTACCAGCGCCCCCTCTCCCTGGTCCTGCTGGATCTGGACCACTTCAAGGAGGTGAACGACAGCCACGGGCACGCCGCAGGGGACGCGGTCCTCCGGGCGACGGCGGACATCTTGCGGGCTGTGAGCCGGGACGTGGACCTCGCCGGCCGAATCGGGGGCGAGGAGTTCGGCCTCCTCCTTCCCGAAACCCCGGAGGAGGGGGCGATGGCCCTGGCGGAGCGCGTCCGGACACGGCTGGCGCAGCGCGTCTACAACGCCGGGGAGGAGGGATCGTACCGAGTTACGGGCAGCCTGGGCGTCGCCACCCGCCGGGGAGCCCAGCAGCTGTCCGGGGACTCCTTTCTCCACCGGGCGGACACCGCCCTCTATCAGGCCAAGGACGAGGGTCGGAACCGGGTGGTGTCCGACGGCAACCAACCCGAATCGCTACCCGACCTCTTCGAGGACGTCCCGTAGCGCGGCGCGGAAGGCCGAGCGGTCCTTCCGACCCAGGGGGAGCGGGCCCCCGCGGGCCCCTCCGGTCTCCCGGACCTCCACCTCTTCGTCCCGGAGCTCGTCCAGATCCCCTTCCTCGCCCTCGCGGAAGCGGGTGCCCCGGTTGCTCACCGGGAGCAGTCCGTACGCAAGGCACCGTCGGGCGAGGGGAAGGTCGTCGGTGACCACCACGTCGCCGGGGCGGGCGTGGCGGAGGATGTGGCGGTCCGCCGCATCCGGCACGCCGGGCTCGTCCACCACCTCCATCCGCACCCACCCGGGGCAGGAGGAGTCGTGGTTGGCCACCAGGGTCACCGGGACCCCGGACCGCTTGGCCACCTTGTAGATCTCGTTCTTCATGGGGCAGCCGTCGGCGTCCACCCAGATCCGGGTCACGTCGGCCGGGCGTCGGGGAGCGAGGGCGGCGAACCTTCCTCGTCCGGCGCGCGGCCCTCCGACTCCTCCAGCCGACGCCGAGCGTCGGCGCTCGCCAGGCGGTCGTCCAACTGGGCCAGCGCCAGCGCCAGCTCGGCGGTGAACTCCTCCGCCGCCAGGCGATCCCGGCGGCGCAGCCGCAGGACCAGCTCCGCCGGATGATCCAGCGCCAGGCCCTCCTGCCCCGCCACACCGTCGAAGGCCTGCAGATCCGCCGACCGCAGGACCAGGCTCGGCGTGATCTGCCACCACCTCCGCCGCACCCGTGCGCCCGCCACCGCCTTCAGCGGGAGGCTGATCTCCCGCACCTCCTCCAGCTCCCGGTCCGTGCTCATGGAGGCGGCGCCCATCCGTTCGGTGGTGCGGGCCAGGCGCCACTGCACCACCAGGCGGTCCTTCTCCAACCGAAGGAGCCCGTGGATGCGCTCCGTGGTGGTGGTGAAGTCGCTCATGGTGAACTGCTCGTGGGCGCGCTTCAGGTGGAAGGGGAGGGCGGCCAGCGTCTCGCTCACGGGACCTCCCGTCGGGCGATGACCCCTCGGCCCGCCGCCCAGCCGGCGCCAGGATGGAGCACATCCACCGTCCAGTACTCGGTGGTATCGACCACCGACCAGCTCCGCCCGCCGTCGCGGGAGACCGCCGTCCCCGCCGGAGACACCGCCACCAGTGTCGGACCCGAGGTCCCGGGCACTACGCTGCTCCCGTAGACGGTGCCGTCCAGCACGCCGGAGGCCACCACCTCCCAGCTCCGGCCGCCGTCTCGGGTCTCCACCACGTTCACCGCCGAGTCCAGGGTGAGTCCACCGAAGGCCCACCCCCGTTCGGCGTCCAGGAAGCTCAGCGAGGTGAGTCCCTCGTCGGGGGCTTCACTCCGGATGGGGGTGCGGGTGGCGGTCCAGCTCCGTCCGTAGTCGGTGGTGCGGAAGACCCGGGTATCCACGCCCGAGGCTCCGGTACCGAACCACCCGACCCCGCCTTCCGCCGTCCGGACACAGCTCCCCGAGGCTGCGAAGGAGCCCTCCCCCGGATGCGCACCCGGGAGCTGGGCCGGGTCGACCCGGTCCCAATGCTCCCCACCGTCCTCGGTGCGGAGGAGGACGAACTCGCCGTCCACGGCGTCGCTGAAGGCGAAGCCCCGCCGTCGATCCCAGAAGGAAAGGCAGTCGAAGAAGGCCTGGGGGTCCCGGTTCCGGAAGACCTCGGTCCACCGGACACCCCCGTCCCGGGTCCGGTAGATGCGGGAGGCCTCCCCAGCGCCGATCGAGAGGACGAAGGCCTCCTCCGCCGAGAAGGCGTGGACGTCCCGGAAGCCCAGGGAGTCGGCGCCGGGCACCACCTCCACCCGCCAGTTCGCGCCGCCGTCCACGGTGCGTCCCACCCGCCCACCGTGCCCCGCCACCCAGACGGTGGTGTCGTCCACGGCGTGGAGGCCCACGAAGAGCGCCGCCGAATCCCGATGCTGGACCGCCCAGCTCCAGGCCGGGGAGGAGTCCTCCGGAAGCTCCAGCGGAGGGGCGTCGGGATCGTCCGGACAGGCCGGGTAGAGGCCCATGCTCTCGATGTCCTGGACCAGCTCCTCGTAGAGGCTCCCGCCGGGCTCCGACTCCCGATTCTCCAGCCAGGCCCCACAGGGCCGTCCCCGGTGGAGTCGACCCTGGTAGCGGATCCGACCGTCGCGGTGCCAGACGCTGAGCTCGCCCTGGAAGCGCCCTTCCCGGAGCCGGCCTTCGAGCTGCCGTCCGGTGGTGTCCGGGAAGTCCCGGTAGACGGGCCCCGTCCAAGCCCGGTCGTTCTCCGCGTCCATGTAGAGGCTGTCCCGCACCTCCAGGGTGGCGAGGTCACGGCCGGACCCGGGGCCCGAACACCCCGCGAGGACCAGACCGACGGCCAGCGTCAGCCCACCCAGCGCCAGCCCACCCATCCGTCCCCCGAGGCCCCTCATGGACCGTCCCGAGCGGAGCCTACGGGAGGAACGGGCAGGACTCCTTCGTTCCGCAGGAAGTCCTCCAGCGCCCGCCAGTAATCGCCCCCGGGCACCGGGCAGTCGTTGTGCCCGCAGGCCCGGGGGTGGAGCCGGGCCCGTGGCGACGCATCGGCGAGGCGCCGTCCGTGGTCGAAGGGCACCACCCGGTCGTCTCGCCCGTGCACCACCAGGACGGGGCCGTCGTAGTCCCGCACCGCGTCCAGGGCCTGGAAGGGATCCCGGACGAGCATGCCAGGGACGAAGAATTGCTCCCGGGCCAGATCCGGGACGCTGGTGAAGGTGGACTGCAAGACCAGGGCCGACACCTCCCGATGTCGGGTCAACAGCGCCGCCACGCCCCCTCCGAGCGACCGGCCCACCGCGATCCTCCGGGACGCATCCACCTCCGGGCGTTCGCCGAGCCAGTCCCAGGCCTCCAGGGCCACCTCCATGATGCGCTCCTGGGTGGGCGATCCCGTGGAGCGCCCGTACCCGGGGTACTCCACCAGCAGCACGCCCATCCCCAGCGCCTCCGGGAAGGGGCGGAGGAGACCCACCCAGTCGTCGATGAGTTCCCCGTTGCCGTGGAAGAAGACGGCGGCGGGGCGGGCTCCGGCCCATGGGGCTTCGTCCTCGGCCTGGGGCGGCATGTACCAGCCCTCCACGCGGCCGTCGTCGTGGGAGAACCAGACACGCTCCACCCCGTCCAGCAGCGTCGACGGCGGCGGGCCCGATCCCCGAGCCACGCCGGGGAAGATCACCCGACGCTGCACCACCCATAGGAGCGTCGCGTAGAGGAGATAGCCGAGGCCGAGGTAGAGGAGGATCCGCATGGGTCGACGATGGCAGGCCGGACGGACACCGGCAACCGGAGACGGGGCGCCGCCTTTGACGGCCGGTGAGGACGGCCGGTACTCTGGGGGCAGGCCCCCGTACCCCTCGATGGAGGTAGCCGCCATGCCGTCGCTTACCCGCCCCTTGGCCGGGGAGCACCTCACCTTCGCCCTCCCCCGCATCATCTCCGAGATGCGCGACGAGGAAGGCTATCGACGGAGCGGCCGCGCCGGCCGGACGCTGGTGAAGGCCGGACCGCTGGTCCTCACCGTCACCGTCATCGCGGATGGCGTCGAGGTGGGCACGCACCACGCCGAGACGCCCATGACCCTGCAGGTCCTGGAGGGAGCCCTCGCCTACCGGGTGGACGACGAGGACCAGGAGCTGGGCGAGGGCGAGTTCCTCTTCTTCGGACCCGGACACGCCCGAGACATTCGGGCCTCGGGCGACACGGCGCTCCTCCTCACCATCACGCGGGACGCCTGAGCCGCCCTCAGGGCGAGGCCGAGCCGACGGCCCCACGCCCGGGCTCCGCTCAGGGAATCACGGTGACCCGGGTGTAGCGCTCCACCACGCGCATCTCCCCGGTGGGGAAGGCCACGTTCTGGAGCCGAACCGCCGGGAGTCCCGACTCGTCCAGTCGGAGGGTGGCGCTCCCCGAGTCCTGCCCACCCACCCGGATGTCGAAGGAGAGCCGTCCCTCCTCGTCGGGCTCCACGCCTTCGACCTGCACGAACTCCTCCACGCCTCCGTCGGCGTGGTCGGGCGCAGCACCCCCCGTGAGCCGGGCCAGGTTGTGGAGGATGCCCATCCGGGTGAGTCCCACCACCACCGCTGGCCAGAGCTCCGGAGGCGTGTCGGCCTCGACCGCGCTTCCCTGGACGCCGTAGCGGTACCGCGCCGCAGGGTCCAGCGTCTCCAGGACGAGCTCTACCGGTCGGCCCCCGAAGGCGCCCTCGGCCTCCACGCGGAGTGCTCCGTCGGCCCATTCCAGTCGCCCGGCCACCTGGATCTCCGCCGCTCCTTCGGCGGTGACCTCGAAGTCCAGCGTCACCTGGCGAGCCGAGAGGAGGCGGGCTTCGAGGGCGGAGAGGTCCTGCCCGGAGAGACTCCGGTGGAGGGCCGACGACGGGAGGCCCGTGACCAGAAGACCGGCGAGAAGGAGGAAGGTGCGGTGGGGCATGTCGAACCTCGTGCGGGTAGGGGGCGAGGGGTCGGCCAATCTGCCCGTCCATCCCCGCGGCCCGCAATCCGGCCGAGGGTGCCTACGCCGACGCTGTAGAACGTTGGTATGCGCGAGTCGGCGTAGCTATCTTGCGGATCGGGCCATCGTCCGGCCCCCACGTCCCTACCGCCCGCTCGACCCGTGATGGCCCACCGCATTCTCCACCGCACCACCCTCACTGCCGCCCTGCTGGCCTGGACGGCGGCGTGCGGAGGTGGCTCGCAGGCCGCCTCGCCCGCTCCTGGAACGCCCCCGGCCTCCGACGGCGACGGGCCCAGCATCGTGCAGCCCGGAGCTCCGGGTGAGGACACCCGGGCCTTCGACGCCGCCCGCCTCGACGAGGTGCAGGGCACCGAGTACACGGAGGCCGACGTGGCCTTCATGCAGGGCATGATCCATCACCATGCGCAGGCCCTGCAGATGACGGCCCTCATCCCCGAGCGGGCCGGGAGCGCCGCCGTCCGCCAGATGGGGCTCCGTATGGAGATCTCCCAGAAGGACGAGATCGGCCTCATGGCGCGATGGCTGGAGGAGCGGGACAAGGAGGTGCCGGACTGGGAAGCGATGCTGCGGACCTCCCAGATGGCCGGAGGGATGGCCGGAGACATGATCGACGCCCACGAAGGCCACGACATGGGCGGCGACGGCTCCATGGCCATGATGCCGGGCATGCTCTCTCCCGCGCAGTTGCAGGACCTCCGGGACGCCGAAGGAACCCCGTTCGACCGGCTCTTCCTGGAGTACATGATCCAGCATCACATCGGCGCTCTCACCATGGTGCGCGACCTGCTGAACACCTCGGGCGCCGCCCAGGAATCGCGGGTCTTCCAGTTCGCCCACGAGGTAGACGCCGATCAGACCATCGAGATCCGGCGCATGCGCCAGGTCCTGGAAACCCTCGACGGGGCGCGCTGAGCCAGCCCCGACCACCTTCGTTCGTCGCCCGCCGGGAGGTGGGCTGTCGTCCACGAGAACACCCGAACGCGAGCCCACCCATGAATCTTCCCCGTACCGTTCTCCGCGCCCTCTCCGGCGCTCGTTCGGCCTCCCTTCTCTCGCTGGCACTGCTGGCTCTCCTCCTCGTCGCCCCGGCGGCGGACCTGGAGGCCCAGATGCAGGACCCGACCGCTCCGGCCATGACCTGGGATCCCAACGATCCCCGGATCGGCCTGGAGGCGGGGTGGCAGGACGCCGAGGAGGCCATCTCGAACCTGCGCCTCCTGGCGAGCCTCACCCGCCCCGAGGGGTTCCGGAATCCCGAGACGCCGGGCGACGGTCGCTTCAGCAACACCGACCTCGCCTTCTCAGGCGACTACATGTTCCAGGGCAACTACAACGGCTTCCAGATCTACGACATCTCAGATCCGGCCCAGCCCGTCCTGGAGACGGCGGTGGTCTGCCCCGGCGGCCAGGGGGATGTCTCGGTCTACGGCGACCTGCTGGTCATGTCGGCTCAGGAGACCCGGGGGCGGGTGGACTGCGGCGTGGACGGCGTGGCCGACTCGGTGAGCACGGAGCGGCTCCTGGGGGTGCGCATCTTCGACATCTCCGACATCTCCAGCCCGCGCCAGGTGGCGGCGGTGCAGTCCTGCCGGGGGTCCCACACCCACACCATCCTCAAGGACCCGGCGGACGACGACAACCTGTACGTCTACATCCAGGGCACCAGCTCGGTGCGGCCCGGCGCCGAACTTCCCGGTTGCTCCGGCGCGGAGCCCGACGAGGACCCCAACACCGCCCTCTTCCGCATCGAGGTCGTGCGGGTCCCGCTGGGTTCCCCCGAGGACGCCGAGATCGTGAACGCGCCTCGCATCTTCGCCGACGCCGAAAGCGGCGAGATCGCCGGACTGTGGGGGGGAGGAGATCACGGCCCCGGCACCCAGGAGACGCGGCGCACGCACCAGTGCCACGACATCACCGTGTACCCGGAGATGGGGCTGGCCGCTGGCGCCTGCTCCGGCAACGGGATCCTCCTGGACATCTCCGACCCGGAGAACCCGACCCGCATCAACGAGGTGCTGGACCCCAACTTCGCCTACTGGCATTCGGCGACCTTCAACAACGACGCCACCACCG
>JGI12048J13642_10780229_pt1 | contig 12260 bp, 10 predicted proteins | sample ElkSlonscriptome_16_FD_13642 | JGI IMG/M metagenome (IMG submission 13642) | reverse complement strand
ACGCGGCCACACTCTCCGCTAAAAGCTTGTCGCTTTCGCGTTTTACACGTGAATTCATCTGGTATCCGATGCTGTAAAGAACGCCATCGAGTTGCTCCAGTGTCTCGTGCATCTCAGGGATCGCGAATCCTGAATCCGCGCGAACATGAATGGATACATGTGGGAATCGCTTGCGGACGCTTTCGATCACAGGCCGCAAGTCATCTGCTGCACCCAGCCCAGCGTGGCGCTGCCAAAAAGCAAACTCGGCAAGACAACCATGTCGTTCTCGGCACATGTGATCGCGCGGACTTGGTATTGATATTGATTGTAGAAGCCGTGAAAGAAAACCAGCTGTTGGTTGCCGTGAGCTGGGTCGTCAAAGGTATCGATGTCCAACGTGATCTCGGTTGGTTCCTCGGTGAAGGACTCGACAAAGCGATCGATAAACCCCTCTTCCATCTTGAGAAGATCGCCCGCAGTGACTGTGTTTTCCAATCGTGAGATCGTCGGTTGGCTAGCCAAGTCATCGCCGTCGGGTGATTGTTCGGCGATGAGAAGGCAATAAGTCCGCCATCGGAGGACAGGTTCTCCTCGACTTGCTCAAATTCGATCGGTTCATTGTCCCAAAAGCCGAAGACAAATTGCTGCGCAAACTGTAAACCCATGTGGGGTCTTCCTTGTTTGTCGAAAGTGCTGTGTTTCTAACACTTAGACGCAAGAAAGGCCCTTTTTGTTTGGTGCCTCGTGAATAACCCGGGATAGGAATTGTCGCATTGGCATTGCGTCAGCACCGTTAAACCGCCTGACCATCGGGCCGCGCGTGCAAAACCGTCAACTCGCGATCTCGTTGCCCACGCGGTTGACAAAGTGCATCCACTAAACAAACAGCATCAGGATCGCGGCGGCGGCGAAACCCGTTCCTGCGATACGACAAAGGGTGCTCAGCAACTCGTTGAATTGCAATCGCTCAATCAGCAGCCCAATCGTGACCGTGATCGTGGTTAGCGAAAGCGATGCGACAAACAGCCCAGTTGCATAGGGAGCCCATTGAAGTGTCGAGCCCATTTCCGCGACATGAGCATAACCTTGGATGATTCCAAACAGCGGCACCATGAAAACGACGAGTGTCCTTTCCGGCTGGCTTCGAACCAGTAAGATGCCTGCAATCAATAAGGAAGCGGCGATCAACCATTCGATCATCGGTAGCGTTAGTCCGGCCAATGCGATCAAACCACCGACTGCACAACAACCGATAAAGGCGGCAGGGATGGTCCAATGTCGGTGGCCACCCAAGCGGATCGACAACAACGCGACGGCGATGATGACCAACACGTGGTCGAGTCCGGTCATTGGATGCAGAAACCCGTGGACGAATCCACCGTCGCTGCCGTGACCGGGATGAGCGACCGCGACCGTCGGAACGGCAGCAGCCAAAACAGCTAACAGAGCATTCTTCTGGGTAAGCATCGTGGGTTTCCTAAAGGGTTTTGGTTCTAACGCGCTTCCGCTACCAAACTTTGGCAGTGACGAAACACCTAATGAATTAAAATCTTTTTGGATGTCTGCGTCAACGATAGTTGCCAACGATTGGTCCTAGGATCAGCACATCCGTAACAAACGGTTGGTTGTTTGAATGGAAGAACGACAACTTGGACATGGAAAACCGCTTCGCTGCCTGGCTGCAAGCTATAAGCCACTAAGGCGGCGTTCCCGCAGCAAGCAGCGACTCCTGTTCAAAATCTCCATGCGACAGGGATTTTTTTGCAAATTTAATCCAAAATTCCGCCACCCAAACAAATCCCAAACACACTTACCGTTCGATTGGATACGTATTGATGTTATTAGACTTAGCGGTTGCGTTAAGCTGTGCAGGGATCGGGTTGTGTTGTGGCTGGGTTGCTCACGGACTCGGATGGCTGGAAACGGCCGATGAGCTCTCCGCTGCCCATTCCTCTAAAATTCAACTCGAGTTAGCGAGTGCTCGAGCCGAACAGGAACGATTGGCGATCGTGGCCGATCGATTGAAGGAGTTTGCGGTTCGGATTGCCATCGATGTTGACGATCATCAGGATAGCATCCAAGCGGTCACCGATTCGCTGTCGTCCGAAGACGGGGCTTCGACCGATACGGTCATGGATGCGGTCAACCGCTTGATCGCAACCAACGAAACCATGCAATCGAAACTGCAATCGGCTCGTAAACAGATCCATGCGCAAGCCGAGCAACTTGAATCCGCCGAACGAAGGGCTCAAACCGATGCACTGACGAGCATCTCCAACCGTGGTGCATTCGATGAGCATTTGAAACGTCGTCACGCGTTGGGAATGGACCGAGCCGGAACGCTGGTGCTACTCGATGTCGATCATTTCAAGCCGTTTAACGACGAGTACGGGCACCGATGTGGTGATGAAGTCTTGAAAGTCGTCGCACAATTGTTCCATGCGCGGCTGAAATCGTACGGCATCGTCGCCCGCTTTGGTGGCGAAGAGTTTGCGGTAATCATAGATGGATACAGGGTTGAAGAATGCGAAAACATTGTCGAGTCCGCGCGAGTTGCGATTTCGCAGCAAATAGTCGACTTTGAAGGTAATGAATTGCAGGTGACTGTCAGCATGGGAGTTGCTCAGCCGCTCGAAGAAGACACCCTCGCACAGTGGATCGAACGGGCCGATGCGGCTCTGTATCACGCCAAGAATCACGGCCGAAACTGTGGTTATGCAATGGATAATTTCACGCCTCGCCTTATCTCGTTGACCCCTGAAGACGGGGCATCGTCGAAGCCAGTGCCCAAGCCGCGGCGACGTGTCAAAACGAAATCCGACGCTGCGACCGAGACGGATGAGAAGCAGGAACAGGAAACCGTACAGGCCTCGTTGCCGGAGTCATCGGACACTGATGATTCGGATGCTCCACAAACAGACGACCAGCCCACGCTTGAGGGGCAACCTTCCCCAGAAGGGCATGCTTCCCCAGAAGGGCACGGAACGATTGCCTATGGGCCAAGCGAAATCGACTCACCCGTCGAAGGCCACGCTGGCCTACCGGCACTTCAGACACTTGAGGATGAGTTTGATCAGCTACAAGCCCGATCCAAGGCACTCAACAAAACGACTCAAATGATGACGCTGCATGTGACAGGACATCCCGCAGCCGGTTCCGTCCGAACCTTAATACAAGTCGTTCGCGCTTCGCTGCGAAGTGTCGATCGTATCGTTGCCCAAGATGCCGCGACATTTATCGTCTGTATCCCCAACAGCGATTCACAGACGATGCAGCACCGAGCAGAACAAATCAGAACGTCTGCCGAATTGATCCGCTTTGGGGAGCAATCAGACGACGGCAGCGAAACGCTAGAAATTAAGTACATTGAACTGGAACCCTATGAGTCATTCGACCGTGCGATGGAGCGTTTAGAGCAGGTGGGACCGTTCGCCGCAGTCGGAGCATGATCGGTTTACCAGCGTAAATCCAAGCGTTTTGCAAAGCGAATTCGCTCGTTTTGAAAAAAGTTAGAATCGCACTTGAATTCGTCTTGACCAGGGCAAGGCGTTGCCTCTATTCTCCGCCCATCGCTGAGCAACTCTCAAGGAATTGCAAAGCGAACGGCACTGCACCATTGATAAGGTCCAGCATCGGCAGCGATTTTGACTTAGCAATAATTCATTCGCGGCTGCGGAACAAATCTCAGCAAAATCACACGGATGTGGGCTTGCTTGGGTGACTTCAATTTTGCAATGTTATGTGTTCGATCCGTCAACACAAGGATGTGTTTGACAGGTCGAACCACAATCCACCGGCTCCCGGAAATGAAGCGCGTTGTCCTCCGCCCCCCTAGGATTTCGTACTTTCCGGGAGCTTTTTTTTTGGATTTTTGACATTTGTCATTCTTCATTGGGGATTGCGGCTTGGACGTTTGCTGATTTTTCGAGAAAATACCTGAGAAATCGGCCCGACTCTATTAAATTTGAGTCATTCCAATCCTCTCAAAATGCCTGCCTTTCCTTCTTATGTCGCCTATTGTACCAGAAGGTTCGGTTTATGGCATCGATGCGAGCAATACCTGTCGCAAAGCACCAAGGACCATTGGCAAATGACCAAGGACCAAGGACTCAGGACAAAATGACTCCTTGACGCAAAGTCTGCAGACCGTAAACTTCGCCTAGGTTTCCCACATTGGTAAGCCAAATAACTCCACATTTTCGAGAGGAAATACCCATGGTACGTTCAATTTTGGCTTTAACGCTGTTCGCGGTTGCTGGCAGTGCTTTGGCTCCTCAAGCTGACGCTGGTCTGTTTGATTGTTTCAAGAAGCATCGTGGCGACGGCTGCTGCGAAGCGGCACCCACTTGCTGCGAACCCGAGCCAGTATGCTGCGAACCCGAGCCAGTATGCTGCGAACCCGAGCCAGTATGTGCTCCTGAGCCAGTTTGCTGCGAGCCCGAGCCAGTATGTGCTCCTGAGCCAGTTTGCTGCGAGCCAGCACCTGTTTGCTGCGAGCCAGCGCCTGTTTGCTGCGAGCCAGCACCTGTTTGCTGCGAGCCAGCGCCGAAGCATTGCGGTTTGTTCGCTAGGTTGAAGGCCCGTAAGGCTGCTCGTCACGGCTGCCACTAAATCGCAGTGAAGACATCGATCTGAATGAGATAACGGGCTTTGCTTCGGCAAAGCCCGTTTTTTGTTTAACCGCGTGGCCAACAGGCCGCGCATCGAACACGATAAATCGAGCACGATCAATGAGCACGATAAATCGCCCAGACGATGCCCAAGCAGTTAAAAGTCTAATCGATATGGATCGAATCAATTGCCGTACGAATGACGTTCGCACTCGCTTCGAGCGCATGGAACTCTTGTTCGTTTAACGACTGAGGGATCGAGTCGACCAGCCCATTTCCGTCGATCAAATGGGGCAAGGCAATCGTCACGTCGGACACGTTGCCGATCTTTTCGACATGTCCGCAGACGGTCAAAATGGCACGCTGATCGTTCAAAACCGCCGATACGATTCTCGCCAATGCACTGCCAATGCCGTAATAGGTCGCTCCTTTTCCTTCGATAATCTGGTAGGCAGCCCGACGAACATTCTGTTCAATCTCCTTACGATCTTGCGTCGATAAGTTCAGTTTTCGGACTTCGCAATACTCCTCGAGTGACAATCCGGCAATGGTTACCGATGACCAACTCAGGACTTCGGAATCGCCATGTTCACCGACCACGTAGGCATGGACATGGTGGGCATCCACATCTAAATAGCGTCCCAGCAGTGCTCGGAAGCGTGCGGTATCGAGTGTCGTTCCCGATCCGAACACACGACTGGCCGGGACTCCCATCTTTCCCGCAAAATGGCCAGCCAGATGAGTCATGATGTCGACCGGATTGGTCGCGACCACGATCACGGCATCTTGAGCAGCCTCAAACACTTTGGGAACGACTTGCCGGAAAACGTCGGCGTTCCGCTGCAGCAACTCGAGTCTCGTTTCATTAGGCCTTTGCGAAACGCCAGCCGCAATGATGACGACGCGACATTTTGCCAAATCGCTGTAATCACCTGAAAAAATGTCTAGCGGATGAGCAAACGGGATGGCGTGCAAGATGTCGTTCGCTTCTGCCGAGGCTCGTGATTTGTTTTGGTCGACCAAGACGATTTCGCTGCCAATGCCTCGCATCACCAGTGCATAAGCCGCCGTCGATCCCACCATTCCGGTACCAACAATGCCTATTTTCATTTTCTATCAATCCTATAACAGTGCCAGTTTTCGTTCATTCTACGCCGATTCTCGACGGAAACTAGCCGAACCGCTCTGCGTTTCCTGACGTAACCGTGTTGAGAAGAAACCGCTTGGCGGTATATTTCTCCCTTTCACTCCATGTTATCTCCAGCAAAGATTGCCGTATGACGACTGAAATTGAATCTCGCAAGCCGATGATTGAGGCGATTGGGCTTAGCAAGTTCTATGGGCCGTTCGCTGCCGCCCGAGAGGTGACTTTTTCGGTAGGCGAAGGAGAACTCGTCGCATTTCTTGGTCCAAACGGGGCAGGAAAAAGTACGACGATGAAAATGTTGACCGGTTACATTGCCCCCAGCGAGGGCGTCGCCCGGATCGCTGGGCACAATATGATGGAAGACCGGATCGAAGGCAGCCGACACCTCGGCTACCTGCCCGAAAACGGCCCCCTTTATCCTGAAATGACGCCTTCGGGAATGCTCAGCTTCTTTGCCGATGCACGGGGCATGTCCTCCGCTCAAAAGAAGGATCGGATCGACGCCGTGGTCGACATTTGCGATCTGTCGAGCGTCATCTATAAACCGATCAGCAAATTGTCCAAAGGTTTCAAACAGCGAGTCGGCATGAGCCAAGCGCTGTTGCACGAACCGGACGTATTGATCATGGACGAACCGACCGCTGGTTTGGATCCGAACCAGGTTCGCGGCGTGCGTAAAACGATGCGCCGGTTAAGTGAAACCAAGACGATTCTGCTTAGTACTCACATCTTGCAAGAAGTCGAAGCGATGGCCAGCCGCGTGGTGATGATTAACGAAGGCCGCTTGGTCTACGACGGCGATGTTGACGGACTGCGGAAACATGGCGAATCTGAAAATGGCGAAAACGGTCTCGATGATGCCTTCCACGCTTTGACCCGCGAAGCGTAAGCTTTTTGAAAATTCAACTCTCCTTTCATTTAGAATAAATAGATTACCATGACGCTCAATAACGTCACTTCCGCGATCCTCAGTCTGGTCGTCCGCGATTTGATTCTGCTATTGGTCTTGTTGGCCGTCGTCGCACTGTTGGCCGGAACCAAGAAGGTCGCCTACGCGGTCCTGAAACGCAACTTTGTCGGCTACTTCGGCAACCCTACCGGATACGTCTTCTTGTGTATCTTCGTGTTCTTGACCTCCGTTGCCGCGTTTTGGCCGTACGAGTTTTTCAACCAAAACCTGGCCACGCTCGATCAGCTCAACTACTGGTTCCCGTTGATCATGCTGGTCTTTATCCCCGCGATCACGATGAGCATCTGGGCGGAAGAAAAACGGCAAGGCACCGACGAACTACTGCTGACGCTACCTGCGGACGACTTTGACATTGTGATCGGTAAGTACATGGCTGCCGCGTCGATCTTTACTGCATCTCTGTTGTTCAGCCAACTCAGTACGTTTGTAACACTGGCGATCTTGACCGAAGGTGCTGTCGACACCGGACTGATTTTCACGACCTACCTTGGTTACTGGTTCGTCGGGCTGGCGATGATCGCAATTGGCATGATCGCGTCGTTTTTGACAGGCAACTTGACAGTCGGTTTTATTCTAGGAGCCCTCTTCAATGCACCGCTGGCGTTCGCGTCGTTGGCCGATTCGATTAGCCCAAATCAGAAAATCGCACAGTGGTTGGCCGCCAGCGGGATTGCTCGCCCCTTTGACGATTTTGGACGAGGCGTGATTAGCTTGTCGTCGGTCGGCTATTTTCTACTCGTCGCTGGCGTGGCTTTGTATGCTTCGATGGTGCTGATCGGTCGTCGGCATTGGACCGGCGGCAAAGATGGAAATACGATGGCGTGGCACTACCTCGCTCGAGTGCTAGCACTTGTCGCCATTACCGCTGGTGCCGTGACGCTCTTCCGCAACAAAGACGTGATTCGCTACGATGCGACCGAGGGTAAAGTCAGTTCACTGGCCGATGCGACGAAGAGCTTGATCCGTAATTTGGATTCAGACCGTCCGATCGTGATCGATGCGTTCATCAGTTCCGATGTACCCGAATTGTATGCGCGAACTCGCTACGAATTGGTCAACCTCTTAAAGGAATTTCGCAGCGAAGCGGCAAAACAACAACGAACGATCAAAGTCAACCTGTACGACGACATCGAGCTGTTTAGTGAAGAAGCTGCTTTGGCAGCCGAACGATTTGGTATCGAGCCGGTCGAGCGAATGGTGCGTGAAAAAGGTTCGTTCCAACGCAAACGTTTGATCATGGGGGCGGCCTTCCGATCGGGACTTGAAAAAGTGACGGTGCCGATTTTTGAATACGGTATCCCCGTCGAATACGAATTGGTTCGCTCGATCAACACGGTCGCCGAAGGGTCGCGAAAACGGGTCGGTATCGTCGCCACCGACGCGCGGTTGATGGGCGGCACGGTGATGCAGATGATGTCGATGCAGCAGGTCGAAAAGCATCCGCTGATTGACGAATTGGCAAAACAGTATGACGTCGAAGAAGTCGATTTGAGTGGTCCGGTCTCGCCCGGTATGTACGATGCGCTGCTAGCCGTCCAACCTTCGTCGTTAGCACCCGATCAATTTGGTCGGCTCGTCGATGCGGTCAAAGCAGGCGTTCCGGTCGCAATCTTCGAAGATCCCATCCCCTTCGTGAACGCTTATGTCACCCCAACGGGACAACCCAAACAATCCCCGGGCTCGATGTTCGGCGGCGGTGGTCCCCAGCCCAAAGGCGACATTCGCGAATTGTGGGAAGCTTTGGAAATCGAGTCGCCCGGCAGAGCGGCGATGCAAGGGATGTATTCACCCGACTTGGTTTGGCAACAATACAATCCCTATCCTAACTTGGAAATGAACATCAACGATTTGTGGGTGTTCGTGAAAGAGGATGCTCCTGGGGTCAAGCAAGGCGAAGCGCTTAGCGACCAACATCCGATCACGTCGAAACTTCGAGAGGTCTTGGCGCTCTATACCGGTGCTGTTCGGGCTAAGGGGTCGGCCACTCTTAAGCATACACCACTGCTCAACACCGGTTCGATGAGCGGGCTGATCACGATGGACAAAGTCACCCGGATTCTTCAAGGCCAATCGACGTTGGAACGAGAAATCGACTCGGTTAGCCCCGGCTTGTCGATCGCGATGGCGATTGAAGGTGAATCGCTGAGCGGCAACGATGCCGGAGTGGAAGACGATGACATGGATGACGCTGCAGCAGAATCGGATGATCCCGTCGCTAGCGAACAACCCGCCAATGCACCGGTCAAAGCGGTCTATGTCGCTGACATGGACATGATGCTGCCCGTCTTTTTGCAAATTCGAGCAGATCCAGAACAGGCTGCAGAGATGCGGTTCCAATTCCAAAACGTGACGTTCTTACTCAATGCGATCGATTGGTTGACCGGCGAGATGGAATTCATTGAGGTTCGTAAACATGAACCGATTTTCGCCAGTTTGAAGATGATCGATGCGGTCAAGGAAGAAGCCAGTAGCGAAGTCCGCAAAAAGAGTAAAGCGTTTCAAGAGGAATCGGATGCAACCGTTCGCGAAGCCCAAGAGAAAATGGATGCAGGGCTCCAATCGCTGCGTGAAGAACTTGAGAAACTTGAAAAGCAAGGTGCCGATGGCCGGATCTCGCGAGCGGAGATGCAGGCCAAGGTTCAAGAGTTCCAAACCAGACAAGAACGCGAGCAGCGAATGCTGGATGTTAAGCAAACCAAGACGGAACGCGAGATGCAAAAGAACATTCGCGAAATCCAACGGATTGCCGACCAGAAAGTGACCGCGATTCAAAACCAAGTCAAAGCCGCAGCCGTTGTGCTGCCGTGTATCCCGCCACTGATCGTCGGCGTGATTGTTTTCGCCAGCCGACGGCTGCGTGAACGTGAAAATATCAGCAAGAGCCGTTTGAAATAATTTACGAGAGAAAAGACTGTGACTGAAGGACTAAAAACCGGATTGTTCTGGGCCGTTGCTGTCGTGGTGCTTGGCATCGCAACCATTGTCGCATGGCCTACCGCGAACGAAAGTGAAACCACACCGATTATCGGCAAGCCGTTGTTTGCCGAGTTCAAAGACCCGTTGTCGGCCGCCAGTATGAAAATCGTCACGTTTGACGAACTGCAAGGCACGTTGGCCTCGTTCGAAGTCCGCAAGGATCGGCAAACCGGGGCTTGGACCATCCCCTCACGCAAAGGCTACCCAGCCGATGCCGTGGACCAGATGAAGGGAGCGGCCAACGCGCTGGTTGATCTGAAAGTCTTGGACATTCAAACCGAGAATGCAGAAGATCACGACGAACTAGGGGTTGTCGAACCAGCTCTTGAAGATCTGCAAATCGGGGACGAAGGCGTCGGTCGCTTGGTGACGCTAAAAGACGAATCTCAAAACGATCTCGCTTCGATCATCATCGGTGACAAAGTCAAAGATGATCCGTCCAAAGTCTACGTTCGAAGGCCAGGGCAAGATCCCGTCTACGTCGTTTCGCTCGATGAAGCACCGCTGACCACACGCTTCCAAGATTGGATCGAAGAGGATCTGCTAAAACTAAGCAGCATCGAAGTCGACAGCATGGAGATCAAGGACTACAGCGCTATCCTAGGACAAGGCGGGAAAATTGCCTTGAATCGGAATTACACCGCCGAAGTCGTGATGGACGGGGCGCAGTGGAAGTTGAAACAGTTAAGTGAGTTCGATCCGAATAACCCGATGGCGGAACCCACGACGGTGGAACTTGGTTTGGATGAGGAACTCAACTCCGAGAAGCTGAACGAAATCAAAGATGCACTCGATGATTTAAAGATCGTCGATGTGCTCCGCAAACCGGAAGGGATGAGTGAGAATCTACGTGCGGATAAAGAGTTGACTTCGGATAATGACGCGGTCGAATCGCTGATGCGTCGCGGATTCTACCCCGTTCAAACGAGCGAAAACGGTGATGTCGAAGTCTTATCGGCGAATGGTGAATTGACCGTTTCGCTCAAAGATGGTGTGAAGTACATCTTGCGTTTCGGAAACGTCGAAGGCGTCACCAACGAAGATGACCAAGCGGACTCAGAGGAACAGGATGAGGCATCATCGGTTGGTGGCGTCAATCGCTTTCTCTTGGTCACCACGCAAGTCGATCAATCGAAATTCCCAGTGCCCGATTTGATGGAGGTTCCGCAAACACTCGAAGAACTCGAGGCGTTGCTCGGCGAAGGCGAAGCGAAAGAAGAGCCTGAGCAAGCAGAGGCACCCGAGCAGGTCGAACAACAAGAACCGGCGATGGAGGAACCCGCCAGCGAAGATGATTCCAGCGAAGAGGATTCCAGCGCAGCAGAATCCAGCGAAGAGGTTGCTGACCAGAGCATGCAGTCGGTCGAAGATGTTCCTGCGGAGAACGTGCCCGGCGAAAACACTGCCGACGAAGCGGCAGAGGAAGAAGCAGAGGATGCTTCGGACGAAGAGCCAACGGCGACGCCCGAATCAGGCGAATCAGAGCTCGAAGGAAGTGGCGAAACGACGGGCCAAGGCCAAGCTCAAGCCGATTCGCAAGAAGCCGAAATCGAAGAATCAGAAGCGGGCGAAACGCAAGCCGAAGTCGCCAACGTCGAAGACGAGTCAGCTGATTCCGACGCGATGGAATCCACCGATGAGGAACCAGAACCGGACACTGCAACGGAAACCGCTTCTGAATCCGAATCCGAATCCGAACCTGAACTGAATGCTGCGGACGCATCGAAGCCAGCCGACGAGCAGTTGACCGAAGAAGAAAAGCTGGAGCGGCTACAAAGCGAGCAGGAGAAGATCACCAAAGAGAACCAACGCAAGTTGGACCAGCGGAATGACAATTTGGAAGCTGCCCGCCGCAAGGTGAGTGAATTGAATGCTCGATTTGCCGATTGGTACTACGTTATCCCCGAAGACACGTACCGCAAACTACGCATTCGCCGCGAAGAGTTGATCCAGCCCGCAGGCAGCGACGAAGCGGCACAACCCGCCATGCCTCCTGGGATGCAGGGCGGCGGCGCGATGCCCCAGTTCAACTTCGGTCCCCCACCGAGCCAGTAGGACAGCCCGGTTAAACCGCGTGCCCAACGGGCCGCGCGTCTGGCTTACTTGTTAAACCGCGTGCCCATCGGGCCGCGCGTCGGATGCAGTCGATCAGATGGCGGTTTAAGCAAGTGGAGCGGGGGTTGTTTTGGACTCTACGTGGTCACGGTGTTGTGTGGTTGCATCGAGATCGATCAGATTCTGCACGACGAATCGAGCCACAGTACGAATAACTAAAACGCCCGAGCTTCCGATAGGCAAAAGATGGAAGGCAAAAAATGAACACCCGAATCCATCCACCAATCTTTTGCCTTGCATTTTTGCCTCTTCAAAACCGATTAGAAAAACCAATTAGAGGGTGGCACCATCCATCCACCATCCATCGATCACCATCGCGGCACGAACCAGATCCCTGCAATCGATTTGATCTCTGGCTCGCTTGGCTGCAACGGCGAGCCGTCTGATTTGCGGCGGTGTGGACAAAGCATCAGCCATCGCCGAGCCACCTCGTCATCACTCCAAGTCGCGACCACATCGG
>JGI12048J13642_10188562_pt1 | contig 12260 bp, 10 predicted proteins | sample ElkSlonscriptome_16_FD_13642 | JGI IMG/M metagenome (IMG submission 13642) | reverse complement strand
GAGCGTATATGTGGGACAATAAATGTTTCTTTTGTCTGTTTTGGTTGACTGTTGCAATATACATCCTTTTGCAAATATTGATAACTCTTACTTTCAATATTCTGATACTTAAAAATATCCTCATAAATTTTACATCTATTACCATGAATATCACTGGGTAATTTATTAGATTGCATTTTTATTCCTCCTTTTCACTAGTGAGATTTAACGCTTCTTGCAGATCATCAATCAATTGTTTGGCTATCGTGGGACTAACAATCAAACGGGCTAGAGGTTTAGACTCAACAGCAATCTCTTCTTCGGAAGTTTGTCTTAACTCTCTGAACCCAAGAGGGTCTACAAATCCAAAGTCAATAATTATATCATCATCCAGGGGATTAACTAAAGCCACATTAGCATAATTGGGATGACAATTCTGATGAGACGTGAACTGTACTTTCGCTCTAGGCATGAACTCTTTACCAAATAGGGATTGATTAAAACGGCTTCTAATTACAGCTTAACATTTCCAGATCACCCCCTGCGATCGCGAGAGTTAATCCTTCCATCCTGATACCCTTCTACCCCCTCAACGGAGTAACAACACCGGACAAGGAGACAACCGTACCACTTGCTCAGCCACAGAACCCATCAAAACCCGCTTGACACCTGTGTGTCCGTGGGTAGGCATGACAATTAATTCAATTCCTTTTTCTTTCGCATAGTCCACAATTTCATGACTAGGAGTCCCAATTGAAACCTGATGCTGTACTCCTGCATACCCCAGTTCACTCAGCTTGTTTTTCAGAACAGATTGAGCGTTGTTTTGTCGAGATTCTGAGGTAACCGTTTTCCATATTGTACCGGGATCGACTGCACTCAAAGGCAGTAGAACGTGGATGACATGTAAATGAGATATGTCTTCGACAAACTCTAAAGCCGGAGCAAGTGCTGTCAAGGATATATCCGAGAAATCAGTCGGTACAAGCACATCGTTCTTTTTTAGCCAGCTCATAATTATTAATTGTTAATTGTTCATTTCCGTGTAGCTTGTGTGAATGGAAGCGATTACCCTGAATATTGTGCTGAATTTATCTTTGAAATCAGGGCGGGTTTAGTGACATCTGGGTGGCATAGAAATAATAGTAGTGAAACCCGCCCCTACAACCTACAAAACTCGAACTTTGTCGGAATGTATTAGTTTCCAGCTTGGTGGGAATCTTCCAGAGTGGCGAGCTTCTCTGCATAAGTTGGCATTTGCCCCGAACGCAGCCGCTCCATATAATTGCTAATGTCTCCCGCCACCTCATTGGAGAGAAAATAAGCACCAATCAAGTTGGGAAGTGCCATCATCAGCAGGGTTAAATCGCTAAAATCAATCACCGCACCGGGAGTGACAACGGCACCGATAAACACACAGGCGACAAAAATCAGCTTATAGATGATAATGGTGCGTTGACCAAAGAGATATTGCCAGGAAATCTCGCCGTAATAACTCCAAGAAATAATCGTGGAGAAGGCAAACAGGAAAATCGCGATCGTGAGAACAATCGGGAACCAGGTACTAACTGTAGCAAAGGCATTCAGTGTCATCTGCGAACCATCGATCGCTTCACCGGTATCTTGATAGACACCTGTTAGGACAATCATGACTCCAGTCATGTTGCAGATGATGATCGTATCAATAAATGGTTCCAAGAGGGCGACAATCCCTTCCCGCACCGGTTCATCAGTCCGAGCCGCCGAGTGCGCGATCGCGGCTGAACCAATTCCCGCTTCATTGGAGAAAGCACTGCGCCGCACCCCTTGCACGATAACGACAATAATACCGCCTTCAATACCGCCTTCAAGCGCTTCTGGGACAAAAGCTTGGCTAATAATTGTCCCAATTGCGCTAGGAACTTGGGGCAAATTCACCACCACAATCCACAGACACCCCAAGATATAAATCACCGCCATTGCGGGCACCAGCAACCCCGTTGTCGAAGCAATTCGCTCAATCCCACCAATAATCACAATCGCGGTTAATACTGCCAAAACCAGACCGACGATCCATCCCTGCATCCCCGGAAATGTACTCACAAAAGCGATGGCGGCTTGGTTAGACTGGAACATATTCGCGCCACCCATCGAACCAAAAATCGCTAGCACGGAAAAAATAATTCCTAATCCTTTTCCCAGAGGACCCAACCCCATGTTCCTTAACCCGCGTGAGAGCATATAAGCCGGTCCCCCAGCGACGGTACCATCGGGTCGTTCGATGCGGTATTTTAGTCCTAGCGTACATTCGACTAACTTAGTTGTCATACCCAGAAAAGCCGCCAGTGTCAGCCAAAACATAGCGCCTGGACCTCCCACCTGGATTGCCACAGCCACGCCAGCAATGTTGCCTAATCCCACCGTTCCCGACAACGCCGTCGCCAGCGCCTGAAAATGGGAGACTTGTCCCTCTTCCTCTGGGTCATCATACCTACCTCGTACCACATCAATCGCATGTTTAAAGGCACGGAGATTGATAAAGCCTAAGCGAAGCGTAAAGAAAATACCTGCCACAATCAACCACAGTACAATCAGTGGAAAACCACCGATGTCGTAGAAGAGAAACTTAAACAGGACAGCGACGATTGCCGAGAATACACTGTCGATCGCACTCAGGAAACCCTCAGAGGTTTCAGTATCTTGAGCGAGAACTCGAACGGGAAAAAAGAGCAGCAACAGGGTGGCTAGAAGGAATGCTGCTCGCTGTCCCCGTCGTTGACGTTTAAGCTGCATCGGGGAAATTGGCTGTTTTCTAGGGTATGTCATCTGTAAATTTGATTGCCAACGTGATATTGATCGGGTTATTCCACCCAGGCGAATTAGAGGAAGATTATAGCAAAATGATCACGACTTGAACGATAAATAAACAACTTTCGGTCTATCACTGGACTGGGGTTGAGGCTTGAGTATGCATGTAGCCAGTCTAGAGCGATCGCTAGTTCCCCCCTTTCAAAGGGGGGCTTTATATAGCATTTTAGAGTGGGGGCTTTATATGGCATTTTAGAACGGTTACCAATTTTAGTCACAACATCACTCAAGTTCCAAACCTTCGTCAGCAGAAGTATCAGTCCCCGATTTGCGTTCCTGAAGCTGTAACATAATTTCTGCATGAACTTCGCGAGTGATGGGATAAAAATATGCCAAAATTAATCCACAAAGTAAGAACACGGTAGGCAATGGACCAACCACTAACCGAATCGCTAGCAACGCCGAAGCAGGTTGTTCTGGTATCGGTTGACCCGGTTTGCTCGTCAAAAACCCCGCCAAATCTAGCCCTTGTCCGACAAGAAACAATCCCAAGGCTAATCCCATTTTTTGCAGGAGTACCATAAACGAATAGAATATTCCCTCGCGCCGTTGACCTGTATTTAGTTCATCTAATTCAATCACATCGGGTAACATTGACCAAGGGATGAGATAGGCTATGGCAATGCCAAACCCTGCCATGACGAAGAGGAGGTACATTAATCCCACTTGATCGGGTGGTAAAAAGAATAAGCCACCTTGGGCGACAATCCAAGCACTCATTCCCATAAAATAAACTGCCCGTTTACCGACGCGCTGACTCACCCAATTCCAGAAAAAAAGCATCACTAATGCGACACATTGAACCACTAAAGCCGCCGTAAAATAGGAATCTTGACCCATCCAGTTAACCAAATAATAGGGGATAATCGCCGCTGTTAACTGAAAGGCTAACCAAGAAAACAGATAAATCCCGATGACATAGAGAAAAGGACGATTGCTAAAGGCAATTTTTAGCTGTTCTAAAAAAGGGATTTCCGTTTCATTACTCTCCTCCACCGTCTGACGCGATCGCACTTCCCCAGCCGCCGTTGGATCGGTGGTTCCCCACACACACCAGTAGACGGGTAGAACAGACAGAACTGTACAGATGAGTCCTAAGACGAGATATTGTGTTTGATCATTGGGAATAGCTTTAAAGATAAATTGACCCAAGGCTAAGGAGAGAATACTCCCACCAATGGAGAAGGCAAAGCGAAAACTATTTAAGCTGGTACGTTCGTTGTAATCTTGGGTCAATTCTGGCGTCAATGCGGTATAGGGCAAATTGACACCTGTAAACGCCATGTTGAATAAAATACTGACAATCACGTAATACCAAAACAGCGCCGACTGATTGATAGGGGGTACAACCCATTGCAGGAAAAAGAACCCCCCAAAAGGAATACCAGATAGGATCATCCAGGTATGGCGTCGTCCCCAACGGAACCGAGTGCGATCGCTTAATAGTCCGACAATGGGATCATTAATCGCATCCCAGATTTTGCCGATTAACAGCACCGTACTGGCTAACCCTGGACTTAATCCAGCTACATTGGTAAGGAAAATTAGAAAGGAGAACGCCAACAGGGTAGCTGTAATCCCCGCCCCCATATCACCCGCCCCGTAAGCCATTTTCGTGGAAAGATTAAGTTTTTCAGGTTGGGCTGGTTTTGGTGGAACTGAAGACTCTGATGGAGGGGGATTACTCATTGCCGTTTTTTCTTGCTTAAACCCGTAAATTTAACACAACTTATTCAGTTTGACGAATCATGAGTATTTTTCACTAACGTATTCCTCCATGTCATGGACTTACCCGTTACCCTATTTGTTCTACTTACCCAACGGTTTCAGGAGAGGGCGATCCGATCAAATTGAGTGGGCGATAGCTATTAATTGATGCAGGCGAGTCGCCCCTACAAGTATCTTTCAGGTGTTTATTTTCTGGCGTCAACCCAACCTATACTATTTTAAATGCATGTAAAAAACCTCAGCGCCTTTGCAGAACCGATGTTCTTGTTGTCGCTGAGGATCAACTGAAGGATGCGTTTGATATGTTTCTCAATACATAAATAATTTTATGCGATCAGGAAATGTTGCCATTTGTTATTGATTTACGCCTCACCGTTCCTTATTTATTCATAATTCATAATATTTTCCTGATCGCTTGCTTGAGTCTTGTATTACTACTTTTCAGAACGGTAATATCTAAACGATTAGCCGATTCAGCCTGAAGCAACGCATTCATCGCGTTGTAATACAAATCGGTGTCGTAAGCCATCAAGATTAAATCAACTCCAGCGTTAATAGCTTTTACCGTAGCCGCCTCTAACCCATCTCGACTGCTATAAACCGCATGCATACTAAAATCATCTGTAATCAGAATGCCATTATGCTGCCATTTGTCTCGAATAATGTCTGTAACAACTTGTCGAGAAAACGATACAGGATGATCAGGATCAACGGCAATTAATTGAGCGTGTCCCAACATCGTAAAGGCGTTTGTTTTGCTCATGACTTCCCGAAATGGCACCCAGTCTGCTTGGGTTAATTCTGCTACCGACGTTTTCAATTGAGCATCCTCAAGATGGGTATCCGTATCCACTCGTCCCAATCCAGGGAAATGTTTAATGGTACAGGTTACGCCATAGTCAGCTAAGGTTTGGCAATACCATAATGCTACCTTAGCGACAATATCTTTATCGGCGGATATAGCTCTCAGATAAATTTTAGAATACTTATCTTCAGAACTGATAATCCCATAATTTAAATCCACGACTGGGGCAAAGTTTAAATTAATACCAATTTCCGACAATTCTTTGCCCTGAATACTAGCATAGCGGATAACGTCTTCTTTGGCACTATCGATAACTTTTGCATCTTTAATAATTGATGATAAGGGGGGTAATTGAGTTAAAGGCGGAGATAATCGCGAGACAATACCGCCTTCTTGATCCGTGGCTATCCACAAGGGCGATAACCCCTGATTGGCGCGAATAGCTTGTAACGATTGGATTTCTTGGTTAATTTCGTCTGGGGTTTTATTCTGAATATTTCGTCGAGTGATAAAGACACCAGCGATCGCGCCTTTTTCAACCAGAGTTTTTACCTCCTCAAGATTACGATAACCCACGATAAAATGCTGACCCAGAGTTTCCAGTTGGCTTGCTTCTCGATTCAGAATCGCTTGTTTAGTCAACTGAAACTTAACTTCCGTCGTCACCGCCAAAGAAAAACTGAATGACGCGATCGCTAAAATCAAAACGCTGAGAATAACTTGTCTTTGGCTTGAATTCCTCGTCCAGCCTGCAATTTCCGAAACGATTAATCCTAAACTAAGGATAAACACCAAACCAAATGCCCAATCCCTTAAACTTGCCAACCATGGCGTTCTAAAATAAACTGCCGGAAACACTAAACTGACAGCCAAAGCCAGTTTGACGAGTTTTATCAGAAGTTTAATTAACACAATCATTGGTCATAGGTGAAGGGACATGCAATAGTAAATTAATCGTTCCCGATTGGTTTTCCAATTCTATACAATGCTCATTTGTCTACTTAAACTCATCGGGAAACCTCTGCGAACCTCTGCGCTAACCTCTGCGTCCCTCTGCGTTAAAAACGGACTTAATCTGAATGAAACTTATAGTAGGCGATGTGAAGCTTTTTAGCGCTAAAGCGCAACTACCAAACTCTATCATACGTCATACTTACCCGGAGACTCGGCAGCTTTCGGCGACTGAGAAGGTTTCACTTCGTAAGGTTGAGAGGGTAAAATTTCCAACTGTCGATGCTTCGGCTTCTCCACTTCCTTGGGTTTGGGTTTAGCTTTGCCTTTTCCACTCGAACCGCGTCGCCGTTGAGAGGTTCCTTCTTCACTGGTATTTTCCGCCACCACTTCATACAATATCGCCAACTTATTCTGATCAGTTCCCTTGCGTAACACTCGCCCTAATCGCTGCACATATTCCCGTTCTGAACCTGTTCCCGATAAAATAATCGCCACTCGTGCATCAGGAACATCAACGCCTTCATTTAAAACATGGGAGGCGACCAAAATTTTATAGTCTCCCTCGCGAAATCGTTGGAGAATTTCATGACGTTCTTTGACGGGAGTGTGGTGGGTAATCGCAGGAATCAGCAACTCTTGAGAAATCCGATAAACGGTGGCATTATCATTCGTGAATACCAAGATCCGTTCCGGATAATGTTTTGCGACTAAATCGGCTAATACTCGTAATTTCCCTTCCGTTCCTAAAGAAATTTCCTTAGATTCCCGATGGGCTAACATAGCGCGACGCCCTTGTTGAGAACCTGCACTAGCTTGCACAAACCGTTGCCATCCGTCTAAACTACTTAGGTAAATATTTGACTCTCTTAAAAAATCATTCCGCAGTTTCAGACAAGCATCGTAGCGATCGCGCTCTTGGTGTGATAATTTAACTTTAATCTGCACCACCTTATGTTCCGCCAAGGCTAACCCAGCCAAGTCATCCGGGCTTTTACGATAGACTTGTTGACCAATTAAACCATCTAAGTCATTATGACGCCCATCAGTACGCTCCGGGGTAGCCGTAAGTCCGAGTCGGTAGGGTGCGATCGCGTATTCAGCAATTGCTCGATAAAAGTCGGTGGGTAAGTGGTGACATTCGTCAAATATTAACAACCCGTATTGATTTCCCAGGGATTCAGCGTGAATCGTAGCGCTATCGTAAGTAGCGATTAAGATTGGCGTGCGATCGCGCGAACCTCCCCCTAATAATCCCACCTCTACATCCGGAAACGCGGCTTCTAACTGGGCGTACCATTGATGCATCAAATCCAAGGTGGGTACAACAATTAACGTACTGCGCGGCGTCGATTGCATCGCCAGTTGAGCCAGATAGGTTTTTCCGGCGGCTGTGGGTAATACCACCACCCCGCGACGCCCTGCTAATTTCCAGGCTAATAAGGCTTCCTGTTGATGAGGATAAGGTTCCATCTCAAAGCTGGAAACCAACTCCAAAGGAATAAATTCCTTCGCATCATCAATAAAATCAACCTCAGAGGCTTGCAGCATTTCCACCAGGGGACGATAGTGCATCCCTGGAATCCGAAACTTTTCCACCCGATCATCCCACGTCGCATAATCCACCCAGGCTTTACCCCGTGGGGGTGGATGGAGGAGTAGAGTTCCCCGGTCAAAAGTTAATTTTGGGGTACGCGCCATTCGTTTATTATGTAGTAAGTCCCCTCAGTTATTGTATAGTGCTAGAGTCGAGGGCGCGATTAGCTATCTGCATACTGTTTTAGACAATGGGGTGAAAGAGCGACAGTAGGGGTTACAATGATTGAGGTTGTGCGATCGCGTCAAGTAAACTTTCTCTATGCATGCCCTTTCAGTTCCAACATGGATCATTCACGTCTCTAGCGTTATCGAATGGATTGCCGCTATCTGGTTGATCTGGAGTTATGGTGACATTACAGGCAATCGATACTGGTGGGCATTATCTTGTGCCATGTTTCCTGCGTTAGTCAGTGCGATGTGTGCTTGTACCTGGCACTTTTTTGACAATCCTGAATCATTGGATTGGTTAGTTACCCTGCAAGCCTCGATGACGGTATTAGGAAATGTTACGCTTTGTGCCGCCGCTTGGTGGATTTGGCGTTGTTCGCGAGAATCTGATCAGCCTGATAGCAGCGAACCGGAAAAATCTAAGACGCCCGTTGATGTTGTTTAGCGCCAAATGAGTAAAGACGCACCTCTGTCAGGCAAGGGCGCACGTCTATGCGCCCCTACTTTAACTCGATAATGTGATGATGTCTAAAGACACTTTGTTTGCGGTTTCCTTATTCCCTTACCTGGGTTTTTTGTGGTTTTTAACTCGTTCCGGACAAACCCCACGGTTAGCACTGATTGGATTTTATGCGCTGTTGGTGTTTGTGGGAGTGACGATTCCGGCGGGAATTTATGCCAAAGTTGCGTTTGGGGAACAATTAGCCAATGTTGATTGGTTGCATGGGAGTGCTGAGTTTTTTTTAACCCTATCTAATATTTTAGTTGTGTTAGGTTTTCGCCAAGCGATTATTCAAAAGTCACGCTCCAGTCAGCCCTGAACTAAAGTCAGCCCTGAACTAAAGTTCGGGCTAAAAGCTAAAACCCGTTAAAACGGGTTCAAAGATTTACCGAGTCAGCTAAAGCTTACTTGAACTTTAGGCTGGAAGAAATTTATTTTCTGGCGTCCAAGTTCTTAATCACTAAGTAGGTGGACACAATTAAACTTAACGGTTGAGATCAGGGAACAGGGAACACCTCGGCTGCGCTCAGTGTGTCACAGGGAACAGTAAGGGTTTGAGGGCGATTTGTAAAGCTTAATACAGTACCGTTTTCTTTTGTCCGACTACTTAGGGACTTGCGGCTTAATACTATACCAATCAAGGTTGGCTGAGTTGAGGAATACAGCTTTCCTCACTGGTAGTTTATTTTCACGCATCTCCCTTATTGAGCCGCGAGATGGGTTTAATTGTTCCCTACACCCCACACCCCACACCCTACACCCTACACCGCTTGTCGGGGATAGCGCTGCATTAATGATCTCACCTCTCCAGCATGATAGGAACTGCGGGTGAGGGGAGATGAGACAACTTGTAGAAAGCCGATAGATTCGCCAAACTCTCGCCACATATCAAACTGTTTTGGAGTGATAAAGTCAGTTACGCCTAAGTGCTTTTGAGTAGGTTGAAGATATTGCCCAATGGTGAGAATATCACAATTGACGGCTCGCATATCCTGCATAACTTGGCGCACTTCGGCGTCAGTTTCGCCTAATCCCACCATGATGCCAGATTTGGTGTAAATCCAGGGGGCGAGTTCGTGAGTGCGTTGAAGAAGTTCCAGCGATCGCGGATAATCTCCTTGAGGGCGTACTCGTCGATAGAGTCGGGGGATGGTTTCGGTATTATGGTTGAGGACTTCGGGTTTAGCTTGGAGAATGGTTTCTAGGGCATCCCAATTGCCACACAAATCAGGAATTAATACTTCGATGGTGGTTTGAGGCGAGATAGCGCGAATCGCTTCAATGCAGTGGACAAACTGAGAAGCACCCCCATCAGGTAAATCATCCCGATTAACCGACGTAATCACCACATGCTGAAGTTTCAGTCGCCCTACTGCTTCCGCTAATCGGGTAGGTTCTGTAGGATCAAGGGGTTTGGGTTTCTTCTCGAAATCAATATCACAATAAGGACAAGCACGGGTACAGGCAGGTCCCATAATTAAAAAGGTAGCGGTGCCAGCATTGAAGCACTCACCGATATTGGGACAAGAGGCTTCCTCACAGACGGTATTGAGTGCCAAATCCCGTAAGATATCCTTAACGTTGCCTACACGCTGCCATTGCGGTGCTTTGACTCTTAACCATTCAGGTTTAACGACCACTCCTGAACATGCTCCCACGAAAGTACCAGTGTTAATCCTAGCAAGTCTGTGGTAGTATGGATGAGATATTACGGGATGTAGCGCAGCTTGGTAGCGCACCTCGTTCGGGACGAGGGGGTCGCAGGTTCAAATCCTGTCATCCCGATTTTGAGCTAATTAAGTGGTGAGTGGCGTTGATTTAAGCCTGGAACTAAAGTTCCGGCTCAAAGCTGAAACCCGTTAAAACGGGTTGAAAGCCTTACTCACTGACAGGCTTTCGGTTTGGTGCCGACGCGATCGCTCTCATTAGCCCACAGAGAAATAAGGTATAATCTCGATTAGGCACAACACTATTCAAAATAATCACATAGTCTGGAACTAAAGTTTCGGCTAAAAGCTGAAACCCGTTAAAACGGGTTGAAAGCCTTATTCACTGACAGGCTTTCGGTTTGGTGCCGACGCGATCGCTCTCATTAGCCCACAGAGAAATAAGGTATAATCTCGATTAGGCACGACACTATTCAAAATAATCACATAGCTTGTAAATGTTTGAACCCGTTTTAACGGGTTTAAGCTTTGAGCTGGAAATTTATTTCCTAGCTCACTCACCTCCTAGCTCACCTCTGTAAAAATAATGTCCTTATGGCGCACCTACTACCATATCATTTGGGCAACAGAATCCCGTCAACCTCTGATTACTCCAGAGCGAGAATCTGAATTATACCGTTATATTATTGGCAAGGCTGATGGGATTGGTTGTATTCTCCATGCGATTGGGGGTATGGCGGATCATATTCATCTGGTGGTTTCAATTCCTCCAAAAATATCCGTTGCCGATTTTGTCAAGACGATTAAAGGGAGTAGTGCGTATCATTTGAATCATCTGCCATCGGCTTCTTCTTTGGCGTTTAGTTGGCAACACGGATATGGGGTGTTTACCCTGGGAGGTAAACAGTTGGAAGAGGCGAAGGCTTATGTGCTAAATCAGAAGGCGCACCATTTAAATGGCACGGCAATTCCTGCGTTGGAACGGGATTTTGAGGTGAATAAGTGAGTGATTACTCCTGGAAATACGTTTCCTCAAAGCCAAGGCAAAAGTTAAAACGGGTTGGTCGTTCTCGCCATAAGATTTAGCCAGAGGCGAAAACCGTTACAACAAGTTGGTCTTTCTCGCCACAAGATTTAGCCGGGAAATAAATTTCCGGCTAAAAGCTTAAACCCGTTAAAACGGGTTGGTAGAGATAATGATTTTGGAGGGTGCGATCACTTGTTTTATACCCCCGTTAATTTGATGCTTATTAGGCAAGATATCGGGAATAATATTTTCCGTTTTTACCTGGAAATTTTTGCTAACTCTTCTTTAACCCAATCCTCATTAAATATAGATTGATAAATTAAATTTTGAACCGTTAAATTACCATTCCGCTTAACCACCAAACCTGATAAGCATAATTCTTTCTGCTCAGGACTATCATCAGCTAACATTTCTCCTCTTTGTAAAATTTGCTGATAATAGCGAAGTAATGATTCTGCCCCAATCTTATTACTTTTGAGTATGCGATCGCGAATCGTTCTCAGATGTTCAGGATGATCGTTTTCTTCCCAATTTTCAATGATTTGCGACCTGACTAACTTTTTGATGTTCTGTGCTTCACTACCAGCAGGAATAGTATAGGTAATCATTTGGGTAATCCGACAAAGCTTTTGAGTTAAAAAAGGTTGACCGTTTGTCCATTTCAGAATTTCTCTGAGGACAGATCGAGGCTTTTCTACTTTACCTTCTAATCCCCGTGTTAACGCCATAGATTCCTCTAGACTAAAGCCACGTAATTCAATCGCTTGACCAATATTAAAAGGCGTTTTTGTCTTGTCTTGGATTAAATCAGAGGGCGTGGCTACACCCAACAGCGCAAACGTCAAACGCTTATACTCTGGATTCTGATCACGTCTGTTATAGCAGGATTGGATTAGGGCAAAAAGATCATCAGTCGGAAAACTTAAGCTCAGTAGACAATCAATTTCATCGATAAAAATAACAATGGGTTGAGGAATAATAGCTAAC
>JGI12048J13642_10798101_pt1 | contig 12265 bp, 8 predicted proteins | sample ElkSlonscriptome_16_FD_13642 | JGI IMG/M metagenome (IMG submission 13642) | reverse complement strand
CGAGGAGACACGACCGGGGCGAAACGATATTCGACGCAATCAAATGGGAAGAAGCAAAGAAGGCCCACGCGGTCCGCAGCGTTTCGATTTTGGAGCTGGCCCACCTCCTCGCGACCGTTTTGGCGGTAGCGACGAACCACCTCCCGACCGTTTCGGACGTGCCGAAGGTCCACCGCGACCTGGATCTGGTGGTGGCCCTCCCCGTGATTCGTGGCGGTCCGCCGTGACACAGAACACGGTACAGCAGATCTTGGAAATTCTGACGCCCGAGCAAAGGACCAAGTGGGACGCTCTGGTCGGAGAGCCTTTCGATCGCTAACAACAGGGTTTCGTTGAGGAGACATTGGGGCGTCCGTGCATGAAGTCCTAAGGTTCGTCCGGCTTTTAGTGTCCCTGTCAGCGTCTCGCGAGGACCGCAATTGTGTATTACCCCGACTATTCATCAGCCGCCGAGCGTTGGCCCAGGGTTTTCCAGAACGCTGAAATTTGCCGAAAGAACCGTGAGCCAACGCTCGGCGGCGAATGATCGGTACTGCGTTTACCTAGACGTCGTGCCGAAATAGTCCCACACAGGATGTAATGTTGATAGGTGGTGTAGTCGTTGTCAGTTATCGATAGCGGCCCCTGCAATCCATCCGCATCGAGTAGTCGGCCATATCAATCGATGCAACCAGATCAACCGTTATTTTGAGCGCAACGAAAACGCGATACCGAGTGGAAGTGGCGTACTATTTTATGCTCGATTTCGGCTCTCGGACGAATCTAATGCTTGCGTAGAACTCACCGAGTAGGGAAAATGGATGGAGTAGATAGTTTCCATGACCATTCAACCAGAGAGAGACCTTCCATGAATCGTTTGCCTCGTTTGATAGCGGGTTGCCTGGCCGCCTGCTTCCTCACTTTTGTTGCTGCGGCACCGGCAGATGCTGGATGCTTTGATCGGGCGTCTGATTGCTGTGCACCAGCGTCTGATTGCTGTGCACCAGCGCCTGTTTGCTGTGCACCAGCGCCTGTTTGCTGCCCACCTCCGCCAGTCCAGGTGCAATGGTGTGTAGTCGATCCTGTCACCTGTTGCACTTACGAAGTTTCTGCTTGTGTTCCAGCATGCTGTGCAAACACGATCCCGTGTTTGGATGGCTGTCGAAAGGGTTTGTTCGGACGAAAAATCCTCACCTACAAATTTGCCTGCTGTGATCACTGTGTCGATGTCGTGATTACGAAATTTGGCCGTACGATCGTACGTGACTGAAACGCGGAATTCTCACAGCCGTTTGTAGACAAACTTTGAAATCAAACCTCGATCGTCTTATGGCGACCGAGGTTTTTTTTCGCGGTTTCAGCTCGATAATCAGCGACGAAAATTGAGAGTTGTTATAGAAGAAGGCACCCCTTGCACGAAAGCCGTATTGCAACCGTGAAGGTGCGGACGACGGAATACGACTCATCGTTCTCTATCGAATAGGGACAAAATAGGGATGTCATTTCACACACCAGGCACCGCCAATGACGTGGACAAAAAGTCAGCCAAACCTACCAATCGGGCACTCGATGAAACCCATCGCGTCTCAGGTCAACGGTGACAGGGATTCGAATGGACAACTTACGCTCGAAGATATTCCATCAGCACTCGGTCGAGATGAGATCCAAGGAAAGCTAAGGGACAGCGACGCGCTCCCTCTGTCCCGACGCGCTCCCTACCGACGCGCTCTATGTTTTTTGGCTAATCCACTGCTGGCCGCGATTGAGCATGTCGGTCATCCTCGCACCTCAGAGAGCCGCTGGAATCGTGATCCCCTCGAAATCAAGCGAGGCAGTCAAACGCTATAAAGAGCTGCGCGGTACCTCGCTTCTCGATGCGAAGAACTTTGTCGAAGCATTGACCGAGGAATTGAAAGCTGCCTCGCCGGAGCGATTCTCGACGCAATCCACTGTGGGATGTGTTAGCGTACTCGTTTTTGTACTCGCATCGTTTTCGGCATTTAGTCTGATCGTGTCGAGACCAATGCGGCTCAGGATGGGTGCCAAGTGGTCGGGGGTGTTGCCACCTTGTCGCGGTGCAATTGACGACCCGTCCAGTCCAAAAGCTCCAAATAGCGAGCCCTTGAAACGGCTACGAAGCCCTTGGCGCTGGCGCGGCGACCAGACGGGTTGCTGCCAGGCCCGATGGGATCGTTCTACTCATCTATTTCGATTGGACTCATCCAACCACTTGTGCGGCGACGACGACTTCGCTCCCAGTCATGTGTGCTTGGTCGGCTGCGGTCTTGCCGCTTCGCCAAATCATCGATTTGGTCCTTGGCTCCTGTGTAGTCACTCGTTTCAGGCGTTTCGGCAATCGCCGCGTGGATCGGATTAAGATCGACGTACGCAGCACGAGCAAGCAAACTTGCTTCATCCAAGAGGATTCGCAGCCGAAATCGACCTTCCCAAAAACGGCCGGAACACTCGTCCTCGCGATTGGCTCGTGATTCTCGCGGTTTCCCCATCGTTGTTTTTGCTGCAGACGAATCCTTTGACTGGCCTAGCTTTCGTGACCGCAAAGCAGATGGCATTGCAGACGGTTTCGAGACTGGGGCTTGCTGGGATGCGACAATCCCAGACGACAAGTCCGTCCTCTGCAAGTCATCGATTCTAGGTTTGGGGCACTCATGCCCAACCATTGTTGGTAACCGCATCCTCGTAGCAACGGCGGTCGCCTCCAGCGATGACGTTCAGCGATGACGTTCAAATGCAAATCGCCTATCGCAATCATCGCGTGTGACTCTGGATTAGTGCTTTGGCAGGTTGTAAAATTGGTTGCCAGAGATCCACTTGACCCGGCTCGATACTGTTGAACGTTCAAACACGAACGCCTGTTTACTTAGCCAAACCCTGTTGCCGGAGTGTACTCGATGTCAATTCTCAAAGCCCCTTGTTTTCTACTGATGACGATGTTGTTGATCCCGAGCGTTGCTTGGGGTCAACAGATAAGTGGTTCGGATTCGATCCCGTCGGGACGAACGAACATCGTCGAGACAGCGGTCGCTACGGGTTCATTTGACACGTTGGTTGCAGCAGTGAGGGCAGGCGGGTTGGTGGACACGCTGAGCGGTCCGGGACCTTTCACCGTCTTCGCTCCATCCGACGAAGCGTTTGCGAAATTGCCAGCGGGTACGGTGGAAACGTTGCTTAAGCCCGAGAACAAGAACCAGTTGGTGAGTATCCTATCCTACCATGTCGTTTCTGGGCGTGTGCCGTCTTCTGCCGTCACCAGCTTGCAAGGTGCAAAGACGGTGAATGGTCAGCGATTGGATATCGCATCCAGCGATGCGGGAGTGACCGTGGACTCGGCAAACGTCGTCAAGACAGATATCGAGTGCAGCAACGGCATCATTCACGTTGTCGATTCGGTCCTTATGCCTGAAACCGAGACGATCGTTGAAGTCGCAAATAATAGGGGTTCATTCGGGACGCTTTTGGCTGCGGCCACCGCCGCTGGACTCGTTCCAACGCTCAGCGGTGACGTACCACTGACGGTATTTGCCCCGACCGAAGAAGCCTTTTCGGCTTTACCAAAGGGAACAGTGGCAAGCTTGTTGCTGCCAGAGAACAAGAGCACGTTGGCAGAAATCCTAAAGTATCACGTCGTCGCGGGACGCGTCTACAGCGAAGACGCATTGGAACTGGCGGCAACTCCCACCTTTGCGGGTCCGTCCATTGTGATCACTCCGACGGACGGTGGAGCCAACATCAACAACGCGAGATTGTTGCAAACGGATATCGACGCCTTCAATGGAGTGATCCATGTAATCGATCGCGTGCTGCTTCCGTCGGATGCACCCTCACCAGGCACGGTGGCATCGTTGAAGCCCGCTGCGGATCAGCGAAGCGAGGCAATGTCTATCTTGAACAATGCGGTAAACAAGGGAGTTCCGGTTTTCAATTCGGGCCATCATGGGCAGTGCGCCGATATCTACATGCAAGCACTAAAAACCGTAGCTTCGATGCCGGGAGTTTCCATGTCCGCCAATCTTCGGGATCAGGTCAAGCATACGTTAAACGTGTGTCCCCAGATGTCGAGCACGACCAATCGAGCTTGGGCTCTTCGACATCAAATCGATCGACTAATGGTCGAACTATAGTTCGGGACTCGAATGGCACGAGCTCAATTGTTGGACTGTAGGCTGTCGCCGAGCTTTTCCCCATAAGCATTGGCTACCATTTGTTTTGGTGCAGCCGTTCTTCGTCGTAACGATACTCCGGAGCGAGCACTTCATTCGGCACGCCCATGGCCAGCAGGGCAAACGGAGTGATCGACTGAGGAATACCGAGAATCATACGGCAAGTTTCAACGCGTTCCGGCAACGGATAGATGGCAATCCAGACGCAGCCAATGCCGATCGCGTGGGCAGCCAATTGCATGTTCTGCGCGGCGCAGGAACAATCCTGCGGCCAGAAACCAGGATAGATTTCTTTCGACTCGTCGCCGCAGACCATCACCATGAAGGTGGATTCCTTCAGCATTTCGGTTCCACCCATTTGGGTGAACGGCTCAATCACAGCGGGGTTGTCGATGACGACAAAGTGCCATGGCCGGGCATCGGCCGCTGACGGGGCGTTCATGGCTGCCTCCATGATCCTCTTACGTTCCTTGGCTGTGACCGGCTCATTGGTCCAACTGCGAATACTGCGTCGTGTCATGAGGGCTTCGATGGCATCCATCTCAATTTCCTTTCCTAATCTAACGGATGACTACTGACCGATAGCGATCTGAATACCGGGTCATCAGCACACGATACCGAAACTTTCCGATCGCTTCCAGTTGACTGGCACGTTAGCCGGATACCTGTCGATTCCGATGTTGCACAACTTCAATCGGAAACAACGATTACGATGAAATCGCAGCCGGCCGCTTGATCAATGATCAACTGCAATCAGAAAGCGAAAGTGTCGACTAGAGTGGCCCAATCAATAACGAGTCACTCAAACTCCGATGGCAATTTGTAGCGTCCTTCGGCGGCTTGGCGGGTCGTGATCAGAATCTCTTTCTTGCCACCGCCAGCATTTTCTTCTTTGACTACCCAGATCAATGCCTGTTTCGGATCGTGCGATCCTGTAGCGGTCTTGTCAGGATTGGCTCCGAGAAGCAAATCGGTGAGGATCGTTCGGAAGGGGAGGTTCGTTTTGTTAAATCCACGGATTTGCTGGTTCTGCGTAATCCCCATTTTCTGCAAATCGCCGCCCAAAATCCGAACTTCCGGAACGTCGGTGCCTTCGGGAAGACTTGCCGCCAATTGTTCAACGATGATATCGATACCGAACTGTAACGATTCTTGGTCGAATGAAACCGACATCTCTTGATTCAGTAATTCGTCGAAAGTTAGCACATTGGTTGGCTCTGGTCCAGCACGGTCCGTTTGATTCGGCAACGTGTTCATTGCCAACGCCGATGCCAGGCTCACTTGGGCAGCAGCATTTTCAGGTAGATAGACGTTGCAAATGGCCGCTTGGTCGAGCACTCCGAAACGCGTTTGATCTTTGACAAAGCGAAGCATTGACGGAAGCCGATTGGCGAGCAGTCGCCATGATGTGTCGGGAACCGAGTCTAGGATAAAGTTCTCCGCCCAACCCGGTGTCGCATCGATTGCATGCCTCATCCGCTGCATCAACACCGGAGTCGAAACGCCACCGCTGGGGCTAAAGCGAAGTTCGGCATAAAGTTTGTCGTCGGTAAACGTAGCCGTCAACATCGCCGCAGCCACATCTGGTATCAACAACGATTTAAGATGCGGTTCCCATCTCGGTGCAGCTGTTTTTAGGATCGCTCGAGCATCGCTGAACAAGAAGTTCGGAGTTACCAATAATGCAAAATCGGATTCACTATTGGTGGCATCCCAAAGGGATTGCATGTTGCGAGGCAGGCTGATCGGCGACCCTTCAAATTCCGCAACTTCGCTGATGCGATCAATACTGCCGACAGAAAACAGGGTGACGGGGCCGCCCGATTGCTGATCGCTAGAGCTGACATAGAACGCATCGGCACCAAGTTGGTCGCTGGCGTAGATCGTCGCTCCTTGAGCCGTTCGCGAAGCCGCCGCATCCCAGACTTCGGTTAATTGGTCTAGCGGTTTGGGCGTGCGCAGGGTAACTACCAGCGAACACTGCGGCCAACCTTCCTCTCTAGCCGAACCGGTCGATGAGCCAGAGTCGTTCGGACGATGCATGGCGATTGCTAGCCGTGCGATCGAATCGAGCGGAACCTTTGCACGCCGTGACGCGGCTTCGATCAGCTTGCTCAAATCGGGTGAAAATGCATCGATGATCGTTTGTAGTTCGCCCTGTGTTTCCGGCGATGGCAGATTGACAACCAGAATCATCCCAGGCCCTGGCGGCAACATCGCCAAGGAAGCGGATTCATCGGTCGAGTAAGGCGGTTCCCAAAGCAATCGTTGGTCGTCAACGATTTCGTACCCCGATTTCGGTTCTGGCGATTCGGGTATTGCTTCGGCACGTTGCGGGCGACGGGGCGGCGGTGTCCACTCGGGGATCGTTGCCGATGGTAAGACGGGACGAGTCCGTTTATTGGTGGTCACGGTTGTTTTGGCGGGTCCGCTGACCAACAATGCAATGACTAACATCAACACAACTAATCCCAAACCGCCCAGAACAATAGGTGCTAGGCGACGGCGTTTTCTTCGCCTTGCGGCGGTTTGAATCGGCTTCGTCCCCTGCGACTTTGGTTTCGGAGGCGACGCAGGTGCTGAGGCTGACATCGATGCTACACGTGGCAGCGGCACTGCAGACCGCTCCGACGCTATAGGTGGCACAGGCACTAGCGGTGCGGCGACTGCTACCTCCGGTTTTTTGGCCGGCTTGGCTATTGGCACGGGAATTGAATTCGGCATCGACTCGGCCACTCGCAACGCGCTGGCAAACTGATCCGCGTTTTCGAATCGAGACTTTGGATCTTTCGCAATGGCATAGGCGATGACTCTCAGCAGCGGATTGCCATCTTTCCCTTGTTCGACCGCTTGGGTGATATCGGCAGGAATCGTGGTCTTATGAAGAGAACGTAGTTCGGATTCGGAATCCGATTCGTATGGGAATCGACCTGTTGCCAAACGGTAAATCAAACAACCGAGACTGTAGATATCGGCAGCGACTGAGGCCTCAGCCGATTTCCCATCTAGCTCGGGAGCGGCATAAAGCATTGGTGATTCGAGAGATGCGAGGCACGTGGGCAGATCGCGCAGTAGCACCGTTTCGCTTTGTTTCGTGATCCAAATGCGATCCGCTCGAACGCTGCCGTGACAGAGCGCCGCACGGTGTAGTGCGTGCAAGGCAGTGGCGATGGAAATCCCAATTCGATAGACCTTTTCCCCCGACAGCCCTTTTCGCGAAGGCTTTGCACTGCTGGTCAATGTTTGTTCACGATGATTCAAATATTCGAATAAACAGACACCTTGTGGAAGCGGCGAAAAAACAACGGGCATGTCGCCAACCGAATCGACTTGAATCGTTTGCAGCGACCGAGATTGGACTTTTGCGTGAGCATTCACACAATCGAGAAAAGCATTATCTGGATGAGCCTCATTTAGACGTGGACTGCGAAACAAAAAACCCTTGATTGTCTTCTCATTGACCGGCCGGTTGCGGACAACTCTTAGCCATTTCCCAAGCGGCGAAGGCGTATTTTCGTCGCGAATCAGATAGCGTCCGAGCCGCAGGGGGACCGCATCGTCGGCCAATAGCGACTTGGCCTGAAAGGGCGTGATTTCTTCGCTTTGGACAAGGTACTTCGCCAACGAGACTGCATCCGACGGGGGGGAACCGTTGTGGGATTGAGCGAAACGGGCTGCAAATTGCTTACAGCCGTTCGTATCGGTTAAACCGCTGCGAACTAACCGACTCCAAAATTCGCTTAGGGCGACCGCCATCAATTATCATCACTAGGGTGTAAGAAAACGTTAACTTTGAGCTACATTCTAACGGAGTTGTGCTACTCGGACGACCATCGCGACATTTTCCTATCGTATCATTGATGGCGAATCGAGTGCATGACCCTACTGTTTTAGACGCAGCCCTCCATTGAACGAGTCAAACCTTGAATATCGTTTACTTAACGACCGAAGCGGTTCCCTTCGCAAAAACGGGCGGACTGGCCGATGTTTGTGGAACCCTACCATCCGAAGTCGCGGCTTTGGGGCATCAATGTGCGGTCATCATGCCAGCTTTCCGAAGCATACGCCACACCGGTTTAGCGATTGAAACAACGAACATCACGTTCGCCATCTCAATGTCGGACCAAAAACTTGTCGGTGCTAGGCTGTTGAAAACAACGTTCCGCGATGGGAATGTCACCGTTTGGTTTATCGAACAGCCGCAGTATTTTGATCGTGATTCGCTCTATGGCACCGCCGATGGTGACTACAGCGACAATGCGGAACGCTTTACGTTTTTCTGTCGGGCGGCTCTGCAAGCAATCGATCGAATCGGAGAACCGGTCGACATCGTTCATTGCAATGATTGGCAATCGGGATTGGTTCCCGCCCTGATGGCAGCTCGGCCCAAAGCCTATCCGTGGATCGCCAAAGCTCGCACGCTGCTGTCGATTCACAACCTCGCCTATCAGGGGCAATTTTGGTCAGAAGCTTTTCGCTTTACCGGATTGGATTGGTCTCATTTCAATCATGAAGAATTCGAATACTTCAACCAACTCAACTTCTTGAAAACTGGCATCGTTACCGCCGACATGATCAGTACCGTTAGCCCACGCTATGCCAAGGAGATTTGTACGGTGGAGCAAGGGTGCGGGTTGAATGAGATTTTACTAGGACGATCGAATCAATTGCACGGTATTCTCAATGGCATTGACGAATCGATTTGGAACCCGAGAACCGACCCGAAACTCGTCGCCAACTATGATGTGACCACGTTCGAGCAAGGCAAGCGGGCAAACAAGGAATCGTTACAGCGACGCTTTGGCATCGATGTGGACGACTCATTGCCGCTGATCGGAATGGTCGGGCGATTAGCTTCTCAAAAGGGTTGGGACATCATCTTGCCGGTGCTGCGTTGGCACCTCAGCGAAAACCGACCGACGCAGTGGGTGGTGCTCGGTAGCGGTGATCCTATCTACGAAGCGGAACTGCGATTATTGGCGGAAGAGTTCCCTGGTCGGCTTGCCCTCTACTTAGGTTTTAGCGACGAACTCGCTCACCAAATTGAAGCAAGTGCCGACGTATTCTTAATGCCAAGCTTGTATGAGCCCTGTGGACTAAACCAACTTTACAGTTTGCGCTATGGAACGGTGCCGATTGTCACGCAAACAGGCGGCTTGGCGGATACGGTCGTTAACACGACAGCGGAAACGTTGGATAACGGCACTGCCACCGGTTTCTTCTTGCCCACCGCGAGCGCATTGTCGTTGGATGAAACCATTGGCCGGGCGCTGCAGCTTCGCTATCATCAAAGAGAAAAATGGAAACAAATCGTACAAACCGGAATGTTGATGGATTTCTCATGGCGGAAGAGCGCCGACCAGTACATTGAACTTTACGCTAAAACAATTGCCCTTAAGAAGAGGTCGGTACTGCGTTAGCCGTTTCTCGCTCGAACCCGCAGAAAAAATCTGGCTTTTTCCTTTGCAATCGCTGCCTCAAATGGGGTAGGATCAAGGCATAACATCCGATGTTTAGAGAAGGAACATCTACATCGCTGCGGCGATTGCCGCGTTATACATCATCGCCTGAATCATACCGCCCGAATCATACCGATCGTGAAGTGAAGCGTGGTCGAGAAACGACAAACCAATACACTGGAGCAGGTCGATGCTCCAGCGAGAGCTGCAACCGCAGCGAATGTACCCGCTAGCAGCTTGTCGACTAGCGTGGCGGCAGCCGAAACCAGGCTTGATCCGATTAGCGGTGAGTGGACGATTTTCGCGCCCGGTCGCAGTAGCCGGCCTGATCAGTTCGGGCCGATGAAAAGTGTTGCCACGCGTAGCGACATCGAATGCCCTTTCTGCACCGGTAACGAGGATTCAACGCCAGCAGCATCGTGGGCTGCTCGCATCGACTCTCGCGATCAGTTTTACGTTTTTGGAGAACCGTCCGACGTCGATGCCCTCGACTGGAGCGCGCGCGTTGTCCCCAATAAATACCCCATCGTTGCTCGCCGGGCTGATGATTTGGCATCCCCTGATTTGGGTGATTGTCGTCAAGCCGTCAAGCGGCGAGCGGAAACTTCCGCGAACTCGAAATTCGAAGCAAAGAGCAATCGCTCGGCATCGTTGTTCCAGTCTCGCCAACTTGCCGGTGGTCATGAGGTGATTATTGAGTCGCCCCATCACGTCCAATCCATTAGCGAGCTCGATTTGAGCGAAACGCGGTTGATGCTGTTTGCCTACCAACAACGGCTTCGCTATTGGCGGCATCAGCCGGGCGTAAAATATATTAGCCTGTTCAAAAATGTCGGTGGCGATGCGGGTGCATCGCTGCAGCATAGCCATAGCCAACTCATTGCGATGGACCACTTGCCCAGCGCTGTGGCAAACGTTTGCGACCGCCTGAGCGCGCATCAGGCGAAGACCGGTTGTTGTTTGCAATGCGACTTGATTCGAGCAGAGCTAAAGCAAAAGACGCGGGTGGTTGCTCAAACCGATTCGCTTGTCGCCTATTGTCCTTATGCCAGTCGTTTGCCGATGATGGTTTGCCTCACCAGCAAGAAGCATTTGGAGCATTTCGATAATTTGCAAGCTTCATCGCTCGACGAATTGGCGAGACTACTGCAACGGGTCACACGTTGGCTTGAGGCGATCGTGCCGAACGCAGCCTACAATATGCTTTTGCATTCCCGCCCGCCGGGAATGAGTAGTGCAAACGAGGCCTTTCATTGGTCGATCGAGTTCTTTCCTCGTATCAATCGCATCGCGGGTTTTGAATGGAGCAGCGATTGCATGATCAATACCGTGCTACCGGAGACCGCAGCGGAGAAGTATCGCCGCCGAGCCGCAGCGGAAAATCCTCGTGTGCTGCTCGACCGACGAACTGCCCGCAACCGGTAAAGCGATCACAGAGGTAGCCGAAACGCGCCAATAGTTTGGTCCACGCCGATCAATCGTTTGCAATCGTTTGGTGCCATCCACAACCCAACGGCTATCTTCAATCTAGTTGGTAGCCTATTGATCGTAAGTCGTGCTGCTAACATCTCGCTTGACGGATCATCTTGCTTCATGAGTCGCGCCAAAGAGAGGCTCCACAGGTTTGGAATTGAAGTCGGCAACAGAATGGGCGGCAATAGAATAGGCTCTTACGAGGCAGGATCATGACCATGCCCATAACTTGAAACCACTAATCGACGCTGATGAACACTGATCAAGCATCGGCGGCCTGGTTCGAAGGCGTTGATTAGCGTCAATTAGCGGCTCGTCGTTGCGTCTGGAATTCCAGTTTGTCGGGGGTTCTGATTGTGAACGTAGAAAGCAGGCTGGGTCAAGTCGCCAAAGCGACGCAGACCCGGCATCCCCAGCTGTCTCGCAATATGTCGGTTAGTGTGTTCTAGTTGTCTAGTTGTCAAGTTTGTCCCTGCGAAGCGTTCCCCTGAGTGAACGAATCTCTGCATGAGTGCCGAAGGCACGGTAGGCTATAGCCACGGACGCAAGTCCGTGGTTTCGGTTCAAATTGAAACCAGAAGTCCTGGAGGGACGGCAGTTGTTAAGACCTATCCCCTGTCGTCCCTCCGGGACTCTCCACACCGTCGCTTAACGCGAGACCCCGGACTCGCGTCCGGGCCTAAAGCCTATCGTCGCTTCGCGACTACAAAATAGCACCACTTTAAAACTCACACTCTGGTTGCGAAAAACAGTCCGTCGTTCGCCTTGCTCAAACGGGTCGCGACCATCTGCTGTTTGATTATGTTCGAATCCGTTACGAGGACCAGCGCGGGCAGATGTCTCCGCGTGCTCCGCCAACTTCCGAGCCAATCGCCGCATGAGTCATACAACTGCAACTGAAACGAACGAGCCATCCACTCGGCCAGCGGCACGGCTACCGCTCCGCCCCCAGAGCACTCAAATCATCCAGCGAAGGCAAACCCGGTCCCTTCACAAACAATCGAGCCAAAATCAAAGCGGCCATTTCATTCAAAAAGAGTCAAACCGGTGTGCAAACTCTAAGTCACACTTGGCAATCTAAACGGACTCTCGCAAGCCCAGCAATCTAGGCAGCGAAAAAAGAAGCAAGGCAAAATCAACTGTCTCGCAATACGTCGGTTAGTTGTCGTTGTG
>JGI12048J13642_10131125_pt1 | contig 12273 bp, 7 predicted proteins | sample ElkSlonscriptome_16_FD_13642 | JGI IMG/M metagenome (IMG submission 13642) | reverse complement strand
CCCTGGAGCGTCTGGAAATCTCCATCGCTGCATCATTCTTGATGGCTATATTCAGCAAACCCGAAGATCGCTTAACGATTCCCGCAAGCACATCTGAAGAGTAGTAAGATAGTCTTGATGTAATTCCAAATCGCGCTCTTAAGGGAGCTGTAAGCAGGCCAGAACGCGTCGTAGCACCAATTAAGGTAAACGGGTTCAGAGATATTTCAACTGTTCTTGCGTTCGGACCTGTGTCAATTACAAGATCTATCTTAAAGTCTTCCATAGCCGAATAGAGATATTCTTCCACTATAGGAGAAAGTCGATGGATCTCATCAATAAAAAGTACGTCGTTATCTTCGAGATTAGTAAGCAGGCCAGCCAGGTCTCCAGGCTTGTCTAGTACGGGTCCTGACGTAACTCTAAACCCTACTCCCAGCTCCTGAGATATTATACTGGCCAGTGTAGTTTTTCCTAAGCCCGGGGGTCCGTGAAGCAGAACGTGATCTAAAGCTTCTGCGCGGTTCTTCGCTGCAGTTACAAAAACTCTTAGATTTTCTAATACCTTCTCCTGCCCGGCAAAATCGTCAAAGGCTTTTGGCCTTAAAACCCTGTCAATTTCCGCGTCTGAATAAGACGCGGAATCTCTCAAATCAAAATCTTGATCCATTAGGCATAAAGATAAATACAAATTACTGGCAGAAATAAAAAAGAGCCTGCGCGTAATTCACAGGCTCTTCAAATTAGCTATGGAAAAAATTAATGTTCTTCTTCATCATCACTCAAAGGAACGGTTTGAGGAACAAAATCTTTCTCTTTTCCAGGTTTACTGTAATCGTAAGGCCATCTATGAACTTCTGGAAGCGGTCCACGCCAGTTTCCGTGAATGTGCTCTACGGGTGTAGTCCATTCTAATGTATTAGATTTCCATGGATTCTTAACAGCTTCCTGTCCTTTCCAAATAGAGTAAAAGAAGTTGAAGAGAAATATAGCCTGCGCGACTGCCGCCATAATTGCGAAGCCACTGATAATCACATTCAGGTCTACAAATCCATCAAACATCGGATAATCTGTATACTGATAGTACCTTCTGGGAGCACCTGCAAGTCCTACAAAGTGCATAGGGAAAAATACGCCATAACCTCCTACAATAGTTAACCAGAAGTGCACGTAACCCAATTTTGTATTCATCATTCTACCAAACATCTTTGGGAACCAGTGATAAACACCAGCAAACATTCCAAAGATGGCTGATAATCCCATTACAATGTGAAAGTGAGCTACGACAAAGTATGTATCATGCACGGTAATATCCAGTGCCGAATCGGCGAGAATAATACCTGTTAGACCCCCGGTAACGAATGTTGAAACTAAGCCTATTGAGAAAAGCATGGCAGGAGTAAAAATCACATTCCCCTTCCAAAGGGTTGTTATATAATTAAATGCTTTAACCGCAGAAGGAATAGCAATAAGAAGGGTAGTAAATACAAAAACTGATCCCAGGAATGGATTCATTCCCGTTAAAAACATGTGGTGACCCCACACAATAAAAGAAAGGAAACCAATAGCAAGAATAGATCCTATCATCGCCCGATAACCGAAAATGGGCTTTCTGGAATTTGTTGCAATGATTTCTGATGTAATTCCAAGAGCAGGAAGAAGAACAATATAAACTTCCGGGTGACCCAGGAACCAGAAAAGATGCTCATATAAAATAGGGCTTCCACCCACTGGGTCCAGGGCTTCTCCACCTACATAAATATCACTTAGGTAAAAAGCCGTTCCCATTGATCTGTCCATGATTAATAATAGAACAGCTGCAAATAGAACCGGGAAAGAAAGAACTCCTAAAACGGCCGTGATAAAGAATGCCCAAATAGTTAAAGGTAAGCGGGTCATCTTCATTCCTTTCGTTCGAAGGTTCAAAATAGTTACAATGTAATTCAAGCTTCCTAAAAGAGAAGATGCAATAAAGATTGCCATACTTGTTAACCACAATGTCATACCCAAACCTGATGATGGCATAGCCTGTGGCAAAGCACTCAAGGGAGGATATATCGTCCAACCCCCTCCGGCAGCTCCTGTTTCTACAAAGAGCGAAGCAATCATAATTACGCTTGATACAAAGAAGAACCAGTAAGAAAGCATATTCAGAAAACCCGAAGCCATATCTCGAGCTCCAATCTGAAGAGGAATAAGCAGGTTACTAAAAGTTCCACTTAAACCACCTGTTAATACGAAGAATACCATGATCGTTCCATGAATGGTAACGAGCGATAAATACATACTTCTATCGAGTATTCCGTCTGGGGCCCATCTATCACCAAGGAAGGTGTTTAATATTCCAAAACTCTCTCCGGGCCATCCAAGCTGGAGTCTGAAAAATACCGACAGCATCATGGCAACAATTGCCATAAAAATAGCAGTGATCAGAAATTGTTTGGAGATCATTTTATGATCCTGCGAGAAGATGTATTTAGTTACAAAACTCTCCTTCTCGTGGTATGCGGCGTGTCCTGCGTGTACATCCATTGTGGCAGACATATGCTTAATTTTTTAGTTTTTTACAGCAATTTTTCGTTCATCATCCTTCTCCCCAACCTTATCCGCTGCTGATTTCGTGGCTGCGTTATCATCCTTAACAAAGGTTTTCTGCTGTGAGAGCCATTCCTGATATTTTTCTTCAGTCTCTACTACGATATTCATTTGCATGTTGTAGTGAGCAGATCCACAAACTTTATTACAAAGTAGAACGTAATTAAAGTCCTCATCATCTACAACTGTTCTCATGCTATCCGTAGTAATGGTAGGCTTGAAATTAAATCTGGTTGTCATTCCCGGAACAGCATTCATTTGCGCCCTGAAATGCGGCATGTAGGCACTGTGTATTACATCCCTTGATCGAATCTGAAAGCTCACTTCTTTATTTACCGGTATATGAAACTCTCCTTTTACAATTCTATCATCATAAGAAGCGGTAAAGTCTTTAGAACTTTCTTTGAAGTTCATAACGCGCGCTTTCTGTCGTGTTCTCATTCCAATCTCCTTCTCCAATTCATTCACTTTACTATCAGGAAGAACTTCATTCGCAATGCTCGCCTGATTATCTGCTATTTCTGCATTAAGATCAGTAATCTTGGCGTCAATTACTCCATCCGTTATTAATCCGAGTGGGTTTGTAGGCGAAATTAGCGTAAAGCTTGCTTCTCCAAGTTTACCATCTTCACCGGGATAACGCGCAGTCCAGTCAAATTGTTTTGAATACAATTCTATAACGACTGCATCTTCTGCAGGCTCATCCATAATTTGATTCCAAATGGATAATCCATAGACAATAATGATCATTAACACTACTGAAGGAATGGCCGTCCAAATAAGCTCAAGCTTGTTATTGTGGGCTAAATAGAAGGCCTTTCTGTTTGGATCATAAGCATATTTTTTTGCGAAATAAAACAGCAGGAAATTTACTGCGAAAAAGACCGCAATAATTATGGCCCAGTTGAAGTTCAAAAGGTTATCGACCTTCACTCCGTGCTCTGAAGCAGAGACAGGTAAAAGCTCATCACCGTATTCAACAATGTGCCAAATAAAAAAGCCAAACATGAGAAACATAAAAACGAACAGCAAATTAGCGTTCACCCGGTTTGTTGTAGGCGAGATATCTTCTTCGCGCTTTTTGCGCAATTCTGAAGAAAGCTTGTAAACGCGTGTGATCTGTGCAATACCTATTACAGCCAGGACGATTACAAGTACGATTAACAACTTCTCCATTTTTTCTATCTAAATTCTTTCAATTATATACTGTGATGCAAACTCTCTTCCAAGTAAGGAGAATTCTTGGGTTCTAGCGGGGCTTTTGCAAGAGTAGATAATACCCTATTTATAAATAGCCCCGTAAAGCCTAAGAAAAATCCTATTTCCATCCAACCAAAGTGCCAGTGTTCAAATAAAACTCCCGGCGTAAATAGCATATAGGTATCCATGTAATGACCTATAAAAATTATCGTTCCGATGGTTATCAAGAAACCGGGGTTTCTTTTAGCATCTCTAGACATTAATATTAACATCGGAAGAGCGAAATTGATTATAAACATGCCGAAAAATGGCACACTATAATGCTCAATTCTTGTCATAAAATAAGTTACTTCTTCTGGAATATTTGAGTACCAAATGAGCAGAAACTGCGAAAACCACAAATAAGACCATAAAAAGCTCAAGGCAAATACCCACTTACCCATATCGTGAATGTGACTAGAATTCACATCCTTGAGATATCCTTTAGAGATTAGAAAAAGCGTAAAAATAGTGATCAGGTTCATAGCTGATACCCACATACCTGAAAACACATACCACCCAAATAACGTGCTGAACCAGTGGGTGTCTATAGACATGATCCAATCCCACGCAAGGGTAGATGAAAACACAGCAAAAAGCACCAGATAAACGGCACCTCGTTTATATCCTTTAAAATGAAGCGCGGTTCCTCCTTCTTCATCTTCGCGTAGCGATCTTTTTCTGAACCAATTGGCGAAAAATATAAATGTCGCTAAATAGACGATTGTTCTTATCCAGAAAAATGGAAGATTAAGATAAGCTGACTTGTTAGCTATAATGCTATCATAATCAGCATTAAGTACTGGTACCGCTCCCGCTTCTTTTGCTTCTTCTTCAGATTCAAAGTAAGTAGGGTGATCCGAGTCTAAAGTAGATTCATCTACAAATTCCATTTGCACGGACTCATCCATCCAGTGATAGATGTGATTCCAGTGCAGGCTCGCTCCGATAAATACAATGACGAGCACCACTGCTCCGTAGGGTATAAAAGAGAAAACAGACTCCATAACTCTACGTAAGAGCACTGCCCACGAAGTTTCCGTTGCAAAATGCAAAGCGTAAAAGAAAAGAGCTCCCAATGAGATAGCTGTAAAATAAAATCCATTGATTAGCAGATTGCTCCACCATCTGCCGTGATGATCAGAATGGTCTAAAAAGAAACCTGCAATCATGGCCGCTGCTCCAATGAGCATTAGGACAATGGAGAATATCTTGGCTCTATTTGAAAAAACGAAATTCATTTAAGAGTAGATTAGTGCAATTTAATTCATTAATTCAGCTGTCTGCTCGCTACCTGTGCTTGTAGAATCAGATGGGCTCTCTTCAGCCTTCTCATCATCTTCCCCACTACCGAGCATTTGCAATTCCTTTACATAGGCAACAACCTTCCAGCGTTCCAATTTGGTGAGCTGAGATGCATGCGACCCCATAACACCTTTTCCGTATGTCAGTGTATGAAACATTTTACCTTCAGGAAGATCTTTTAAGGGGCCATTGTATGCACCCGGTGCAGGATGTCCTCCTTTGGCAACCACAGCTCCATTTCCCTGCCCTTCTTTACCGTGACACTGAATACAAAAATTAGAGTAGATTTCTTTTCCTTCCTCTACAATCAATTCGTTTTCATCTAGTGGCGATTTTAACGATCTACCTGCCATCTCATAACCTTCAATGGTGTTTGGAATGGTATAAGGCATATCATTAATTGACTCACTAGTCATTGGAACCGTTCCCGCTGATGGTTTTCTAGCAGACATAGTCTGCATCAATTCAGGGCGCAAGGTATCTCTGATTTCTCCGTAATCAACATAAGCTTCAACAGCAGGACTCCTATACATATCTGGCATATATTCATAACCAGGGCTATTCTCTTCATTGACACAGCTTGCCAAGATGAATAGGGCTCCTATTGCGAATGCAAGTTTATATGCTATCTGCAGTTTCTTCATTAGGCTGTAATTTCCTTTTCGTTAATCTCTATGGCACCAGCTGATTTGAGCATAATACCTAAATCATCTGTTGAAACTCCGGGGTTCTGTTCATCAGTTATCTCCATAACAAATTTATCATCCGTCGTTCTCGGGTCTGGATTCACAGGAGGCATTCCGGGAATGGTACCATTTCTCAACAAGTATGTTATTGCCATTCCGTGAGCCGCACAAAGTACAGTAAACTCAAAAGTTACAGGGATAAAGGATGGTATATTCTGAATGAGCGAAAAACTTGGTTTTCCACCGATATTCATGGGCCAGTCTGAAATCATAAAGTACCACATTCCTAAAAGGGCAAGCGATAAACCTGTCATCCCGAACATAAATGAAACGACGGCCATTCGCGTTCGCTTCACACCAATTACCGGATCTATACCGTGAATAGGAAATGGAGAATACACATCTCTAATCCGCACACCTTGTGCAACTAAATCTTTTGCTGCATCCATCAAACGACCATCGTCGTCGAACATGGCGTGAATTACCGTTGAATTTTTCTTAGTCTCGGCCATCAGTGATCTTCATTTTTATATTTCTCACCCGAAGATTTCAGAATACTTTTCAGCTCGTTCAAAGCCAATACGGGAAAGAACCTGGCGAATAATAAAAACAGGGTAAAAAATATACCTATCGTACCCACAAATATTCCTATATCAACCCATGTTGGGTGAAACATAGACCAACTGGAAGGAACGTAATCTCGGTGAATGGATGTAACGATAATTACAAATCTCTCGAACCACATACCGATATTCACCACGATTGAGAGGATGAAAGTAAAAGTTAGGTTCGTTCTTAATTTCTTAAACCAAAACAGCTGAGGAGAGATTACATTGCAAGTCATCATACTCCAGTAAGCCCACCAATAGGGGCCGCTAAAACGATTTATAAAGGCGTAAGACTCATATTCTACTCCTGAGTACCAAGAGATAAATAGCTCTGTTATGTAGGCAACACCCACTATAGAACCTGTAACGATAATTACAATGTTCATGTACTCCACATGCTTTATGGTGATATAATTCTCCAATCGCATCACCTTTCTCATTACGAGTAAAAGGGTAAGTACCATTGCGAATCCAGAAAATACAGCTCCAGAAACAAAATAAGGTGGGAATATGGTGGTATGCCATCCTGGAATAACAGATGTGGCAAAGTCCATAGATACGATAGAGTGCACTGAGAAAACCAGTGGTGTTGCCAAACCTGCCAAAACGAGAGATACTTCTTCAAAACGCGTCCAGTTCTTGGCTTTACCAGACCAACCGAAGCTTAAAAAGCTATATACTTTTTTCGCGAGTGGTTTGGTCATCCTGTCGCGAATTGTTGCAAAATCGGGTATCAGACCGATGTACCAAAAAACGAGCGAAACGCTAAAATATGTGCTAATTGCAAATACATCCCACAATAGCGGCGAGTTAAAGTTCACCCAGAGAGAACCAAACATATTTGGTAATGGAAATACAAAATATGCCAACCAGATTCTACCCATGTGAATACCGGGAAATAAGGCTGCCATCATAACCGCGAAGATCGTCATCGCCTCTGCTGATCTGTTAATAGCCATTCTCCACTTTTGTCTGAAAAGAAGAAGAACTGCAGAAATAAGGGTTCCGGCGTGGCCAATACCTACCCACCAAACGAAGTTGGTAATATCCCAGGCCCATCCAACAGTTTTGTTCAGACCCCAAACGCCAATTCCAGTGGCTATTAGGTAAACAACACACCCTAACCCCCAAATGGCAATTAAGCTCGAAATGGTAATCAAAACATACCATCCTTTCGGTGCTTTGTTCTCTATTGGGCCTACAACATCTGTTGTGATGTCGTGGTAATTTTTATTACCCAGGATGAGCGGTTCTCTTATTGCGGCTTCTTTGTGCATACTATGCTAAGTTTCTTCTTATATCTATGCGTTGCGCACTTTTACTTTATAACTAACATTCGGGCGAACTCCAACTTCCGCCAATGCATGGTAACTTCTTTTATCCTTCTGTTGATCTCTCACCTTACTATCCTCGTCATTTAAATCTCCGAAAGATATGGCATGTGTAGGACAAGCTTCGGCGCAGGCAGTTACTATCGACCCATCTTCTACAGGTTGGCCCTTCATTTTAGCATCTAACTTTCCAGCCTGAATTCGCTGCACGCACATACTACATTTTTCCATTACTCCACGCGAGCGTACAGTAACGTCCGGATTCAATACCATTCTTGCCATTACATCCTGAGATGGATTAATCTCGGCAAACTTATCGTAGGCTTTATAATTAAACCAATTAAATCTTCTAACCTTGAAAGGACAGTTGTTTGCACAGTATCTCGTTCCAATGCAACGGTTATATGTCATTTGATTCAGACCTTCGTTGCTATGGGTAGTAGCAGCAACCGGGCAAACCGTTTCGCAAGGTGCGTGGTTGCAGTGCTGACACATCATAGGCATAAATACAGTAGACGGGTTTTCATACTCGGGTACTTCCATCTCCCTGTAAGTATCGATTACTCCCAAACCTTCTTCTTCACCTTTTTCAAGGCTCATATCAGAAGAGTAGTAGCGGTCAATGCGCATCCAGTGCATATCTCTTCCTCTCCTTACCTCATCTTTTCCTACCACTGCAACATTATTTTCAGAATGGCAGGCAGTTACACAAGCGCTACAACCAATACAGCTTGTAAGATCTATAGACATTCCCCATCTGTGGCCAACCTGTTTTACAGGGTGCTCTTCCCAGAGTGAAAATTCATCAACGTCCTTATATACAGTTTCACCATCTTCATGCGCAGCAAGGGCATGGGGAGGATTGTAGGCTTCTTTGGGAGCAGACTTAAAGAATGAGAATGTTGTTTCCTTAAGTACAGATTCACGTCCCATCAGAGTATGCTGAATTTGGGTAGTGGCTATAGGAAATGTTTCTCCTGAATTTTCAATAATTGCTCCTGATGTTTCATACACCATGGCTCCGTTTGAGACAGGGACCATTGGATATAGATTCTTTCCGATCGGTATTTTATTGCCGTCAGAATCCTTTGAATACCCTCCGTACTGTTCTGTTCTAAATGATGACTTGCCAATATTCTCTTGGCCCGCTCCTCTTCCATAACCTAATGCCACGGAAACTGAACCTCTCTTTTGACCAGGTTGGGGAACAACTGGAAGCGAAACAGATTTTTCACCAATTTTTAAAGTTGCTAATGTAGCGGGCTCCTCTTGCCCCAGGTGCATATTGAAACCTTCTGCTTCTACATCAGCGGGATTCATGGCAATGTAGTTATCCCAGGTTACTTTTGAAATTGGATCCGGCATTTCCTGTAACCAGGGGTTGGTACTGTGACGACCATCTCCGATTCCCACCTTCGTGTAAAACACGACCTCGTAACCGGAATCAGAATCACTTCCCTTGATCATGTCGGCTGCCGTCTGAACAGCTGAACCGTTCAGCTCGGGAGTCCAATCGGATTTCTCTACCTTAACACTTACCGAACCATTTCTTACTGCATTATACCAAAAGTCGTCAAACAAAAATGTTTCATCACTCATGGATGCAGTATAGTTCTGCCATAGTTCTTTTACAAAGTCGTGATATGAAACGTCTTTACCAGCCCATTTCAAAAACGATTGCTGAAATTGACGTGTATCGTAAAGTTTATTGATCGTTGGCTGAACCAGAGCGTAGTGACCTGTTTTTGGGTAGAGATCATTCCACGATTCGAGGTAGTGATTATCGGGGCAGATATATTTGCACTTAGATGCCGTTTCGTCTTCGCTGCCCGAAAACGCAACTGTCGTTTCTACCTTGCTTAATCCAGCAAGAAATTCATCAGCGTTAGGAAGTGAATACGCCGGGTTAATATCGCTACCAATGATCAGTGCGTCTACCTTTCCAGCATTCATATCTTTTACAAGGTTGATAACGGCTTGGTCATCTCCCTGCTTTATATAGGTCTGCACTTCGGTAGATATCGATTTACCATAATTGCCAAGCATACTATTGATGGCATTCACAATTACCTGTGCACTTGGATCATTACTACCCGCAACCACAAGCGACTCTCCTTTATTCTGAGATAGTTCTTTTGCGGCTAACTTGATTTTTTCTGATGGTAATCCATCGGTATTCACCGGTAAAGAGCTCCCGCCAGAAAGCCTGGCCACTTCATTATGAAGCGCGATGAGCAATTGGCCTTCCTGCGAAGGAAGCACAGGCACTCTTACGTCTGCATTAGAACCTGTAAGTGATAAGCGACTTTCAAACTGGAAATGTCTGCTCATCCAGTCGGCATCCGGATTTCTATTCTTGGCATACTGCGGCACATACTGCGTGTGCATCAACCAATTATTCATGAAGTCAGCATCTACGCTAACAATAACTTTTGCTTTCGAGAAGTCATAATCAGGGATAATGGCTTTACCGAAAGAGTATTCATGGCTTTTTCTAACACCATAACTCGATACAGGATCGTATGTAACAACGTTTACGTTGTCAGCACCCATTTTTCCTTTAAAAGCTTCTATTGCAGCTTCAGTAGAAGGACTAATTATTGTGCCTGTAAGAAAAGTAATATTTCCTCCATTCGCTGATATCTGTCCGAGTTCTTTTCCCAAAGCAGCATCAACATCTTTCCAGGTAGAAGAAGCTCCATCAATTTTTGGGTTTCTCAACCTGGTGCTATCATATAAACTCAGTACAGAGGAGTTAATTCTGGCATTAACCGACCCCTTATTGATTCCGTACTTTGTATTACCCTTGATGAAAATGGGTCTCCCTTCTCTCGTTTTAACAATAATGCTGGCGTAGTCTGAGCCATCAAAATATGTTGATGCGTAATAAGTAGGGACACCGGGAGTGATTTCTTCCGGTTTATTCAAGTAAGGAACAGAGTTGATTACGGGCGTTTCACAGGCTGCAACTGTAGCTGCCGTGACACTAAATCCCAAAAACTTTAAGAAGTCTCTTCTATTCGTAGATGTCTTGCTGAGTTCAGTATCTGATAAAAAATCATCTACCGATTTACCTGGCTGAGAGAACTCATTTTTCTGAGAATCTTTAAACGACTGTGTTTCGTTTAACTCTTCCAGTCCTACCCAGTATTTTTTATTATTGGCCATACTTAATCGTGCAGCGTTATATTAATAATGACATTTAGCACATTCCCATCCACCGAGCTCCTTAGCTGTAATTGAGCCGTCTTCGAGGTATTGCTTTAGTTCTTCCTTTCCGTGCTCTTTGAGTCGCTCGTGAATTTCATCGTAATAACCATTGTCAGCCATTACAACTTCCGTCTCATTGTGACAGTTTATACACCAGCCCATTGTCAGTGGTGCATACTGTCCGGCTACAGTGTAGTCTTCTTGCATTTCCCCATGACACTCCTGACATTCTATTTCACCCACAACGTAGTGTTGTGCATGATTAAAATAAGCGTGATCAGGTAAATTGTGGACTTTCACCCACTTAATAGGTTTTTGTTCACCCGTGTAGGCCTGCTCTTCAGGACTCCATCCAATAGCGGCGTATATCTTCTGAATTTCTTTAGTTCCTTCTTCTGTCCGCCCTTCATTAATAGCCTTGTGACAGTTCATACAGATGTTGGCAGAAGGAATTCCGGCGTGCTTACTTTTTGTGGCACTATGGTGGCAGTAAACACAAGCCACTTCATTTTGACCGGCGTGAAGTGTATGATCAAATTTAATTGGCTGTTCTGGCGTGTATCCCTGATAAACACCAATGCCCATTAAGCCTTCGTAACCGAGAACTACCAAATAGACTACTACCAGGATTCCGATTATCGAAACGAAAACTTTGTTATTCCACAACCAAACTCTCGCTCTATCGCCAAAACCGAGATTGGGAATAGGCTCTAAGCCTTCATTTTCTCTCATGGCATTGCTCAGATCTGCAAGAGATCTTTTTACACCCCAGAGAGAAACTATTAAAATGAGAAGAATGAATGCGATGATAAATAGCCAAATCGGATTCAATGTTGGGTCAGCTACCGGAACTGGCTCCGCAGAGACTTGATCCTTCGGCACTTCTTTAACCGGTGGGTTAGCGATGTACGCAAGAATTGCGTCTATCTCTTCGTTGGTAACTGCCTGGGCATTCATTAACCCAGACTTGGGCTCCCACTCAGCTAGAAGATCCTTTACATATGGATCTCCCATTTCTTTTACTTCAGCCGGATTCTTAATCCACTTGTAAAGCAGCTCTTTCTTTCCTTCCCAGCGCTCTTCAACTCCGGCAAGGGCCGGCCCGGTCATGTTACCGTTGATTTTATGACAAGCTGAACAGTTAGCCTTAAAGAGTTTTTCTCCGTCCTGAGCAGAGATTTCTCCAATCCCGGCTGCAACTCCAATCAACATCACTAATCCTATCGGTCTAAGAACTCGGAGAAGTCCTTTTGAAATTTCCTTCATATCAAAACTTATGTTCAGATAAATGGGTCCTAAATTTTGCGGCAAATTTAACAG
>JGI12048J13642_10542919_pt1 | contig 12278 bp, 10 predicted proteins | sample ElkSlonscriptome_16_FD_13642 | JGI IMG/M metagenome (IMG submission 13642) | reverse complement strand
GTGTTGATAATTTCCGACAGTTCCCGCGCAATATTGTTTTCCCGATGAAACTGTGACTCATGGAAAATATTGGTAAAAATATCCTCCGTAAGAATGTGCTGAATTAACATCTCATGGATGTCAAAAATCTCGATTTCGGGGTTGATAGACTGGCGACAGACTTCCAGAAAAGTGTTGCGGCGTTCCCTAAATTCTCTATTGCTGGCTTCCTGTTGAGTGATAATGTCCCGCAGAGCTTTCAGAATGTGGGGAATGTCTTCTTTAAACTTGTTGATAGCAGAGCGAAAGTCCCGCACTTCTGGGCGTTCGTATTCCACAAAAGTGGTAATCAGACCATCCAAGGCTTCGGCATCTCTCATAGAGACGCGCAACTGCTCTCGACTGTGCTGAATCAGGACAGCACTTTGGGAGTCTTCAAACAGAATGGGAAGTGGAATAGTCGCCATGATGTAGGGGCGGGTTTAGTCACATCGGGGTTAGGCGAAGAAACGATAATAGTAAAACCCGCCCCTACAGATGTACCATGACACCTCTGGAACATTCCCACACCCGATTCCCCTCTCTGGTTAATTTCTTTCTACTGATCAATATTGTCCCTCCTGAGATAGTATCCTTTCTACAAAAAGAGGGACTTGGTTACTTAACTTCCTGAGTATATCCTTCACAGTATGGGGTGGTCGTTTAAGAGCTTCTGCTTGCTCTTTGATAATCTGTAACAGTGAGCTTGCTGTACAATTTTCACAAAGCTCAAGCAAAAAATCGTCTGGATGCTGTGCCTCAACCCCAAAAGGTTCAAGAGAATTCTGGGGAAAATCCTTCAAGTTGAAGGTAACAATTACTTCAGCTTTTGCCTTGACCGCAGCCGCCACAACATGGCGATCTTTCGGATGATTGGTCATCAGGTTGACTAACTGATCAGATAGTTCAACCATTGCCTCTGGAAATGCACTTTTTATGTGTGACTGGTATCGTGCTGCTTTAGCCTCTGTAATTTTTTCCTGCTTGACCAGATTACGAGTCACCTCATCTAGTATTTCTTGGGAAAAGTAAGGACGATAAAATTCTGCTTCAGCCGCACGGAGTAAAGTATCACACAAGGGCATTGGAAAAATAACACAAGCATCTAAAACAACTCGATGAAGCACAATATTTATCGCTCGATTTCATGACTTTCCTGATCATAAAACCCTTCATCCTCCAGGAAAGCCGTAAATTCACTGAGGTGCTGGCGACGTTGAGCATCTCGTTGTTGCTTGTATGCCATGATATCTTGGGAGCGAATACGCCGATGCGCTCCAACTTTTGTGTAAGAGATGTCTCCCTGTTCCAGCAGTTTGATCAGATAAGGGCGCGACATATTTAAGAAGTCAGCCGCCTGTTGAGTTGTCATTTCACGATCATTGGGAACAAGGGTTATCCCTTGCCCAGATGCCATTGCGTGTATGACTTGCCGTAGTGCTTGGTAGACAGAATCAGGCAGTAGAATCTCTTCTCCGCTGCTTCCTACCAATCGGGGCTGTGATTTCTGTGCATTCAAAAGGCGTTCTAACCGTTTGATATGTGATGTTTCACGCTCCTCAGCCATAAACTGCACAGAAGTCTTATGTTCTTTCGGCATGATTCTTGCGTAAGATAAAGAATTAGGTGTAAGTACCGAAGTACAGTATATAAACCCTATTTACACCGTGTATACACGGTAAAAGATACATTCAGTATAACGATACCGCCAGATAATCGCAATATCCGAAACAAAAGTTACGTTTGACAGAAATCTCTCACGTCTTTCACCTCAAACCCTAATGCCTCCGCCACTTGTTCCACACTCAACCTATTACCTGTTTCCCGTTCCCTCAGCGAAGCTTACAGCGCTTTCCTCTGCTATGAGGTACAACATCAATCTAGCAGTTTGAGGGATAGCGGGCTAATACTGTACTCCATAAGAGCGCGAAGCGCTGTAATGATTCAGGTATAGAGAAAGATATGATCCCAAATGTAATCGATTAATCGTTTAGCATCATTTAAAGGCAGAACCTGACAACATCCTCGCTTATCTTTCGTCAATAACGGAATTTCCGGGAGACTTGCCGTATCTTTGCCATCTTGCATCAGTTTACCCCGAATATTCTCTAAATTATGAATCGGACCATTGATATCAAAATCAATCTTTGTGCCAAACTTATTATCCATCCAACTTTCAATTCGGTTGTCCAACTGTGCAGGAGTTAGGGGATTCTGGCTAATTAAAAGATGGTAATAAACTAGAATAATTTCTTTACATTCCTCCTCTTCCGCCGCATCAATTAAGGCATGAAACACGCTGGCATTATTTGCCATATTCTTAAAAAACAGGGTTTCGGTCACAGTTTGGCGGAATTTAATCTGCTTACTCTTATAATTGCTATACTGCTTATAGGCAAATCCCCCTAATGTTACCAGTAGCGATAACACAGCAACGAGGACGGGCATAATATCCCGGACATCCTCTTCACTTGCCTGAATCGTGTCCAGAACCGATGGTCCCATGGTAAAAAATAAAATAGCTGCAATCACAACAAGAAGTTTAGGCAGAACTCTCAAGATGACTGGAATAGCAGCGCCAATAGCCGGAACGATTAAGAAGAGGCGGTCTTTCCAGGTCATGCTAATTTTGATATTGGGGAAAAGGAGTTCCAAGTCAAACTTAGGGATATTCTTGTAAAAATAGAGATACATCTTCCCTGGTGTGAACTGGAGAGAATCTAGTTCATCGCCTTTGTACTTGAAATAATCGGCGTCTTTGAATTTGATCAATAAAACAACTCGTTCAAAAAGATTTATTGTTTTGTCTTTTTTCTTTAAAAACTTTTTAACCTGAATTGTTTTTTCATAATCTCCGCGACAGTAGCAGACGAGTTGGCAAAATTCATCAAAATCAACATCAGTTTTCAGTTGAATTAAGGACTTTTCTTTAAAGGCGCGTTGTAAACTATTCGGAGATAGAGGCACATAATTGGCGCGTTCGAGAATCGTCTGAAAGTCGGTCACCACATTCGCTTCGCGTTCGGCTAACTTATCGGGAGTGAGTTCAATCCTCGATTGAGTATCAGCATCAGGGTTGAACGGATCATAATTATCCTTTAACCGTTCCAAATAAGCATGAAATTTAAAATGATAATAGGCGGAAAGTAGCGTGCAGAATTCTCGGAACTGTTGCACCTTATCATTAGGCAACTGTCCATCGTCTAGGCACAGTTCGATTAAGTCGCTGCGGCGATAGGGAATAAACGCTTCTCGGTCTTGATAAGTCGCCATATCTGACAATAGACTAAGTAGTCGGACTTGCATTAAAGTTTACGGTTGAGACTAGGGAACAGGGAACAGAAATGATCCTTCGCTTCGCTAGTCGGACATGGCGCGTGATTGTGTAGGGGCGGGTTTCACCACTATCCTGTCCTTAGCACCTAGATGTAACTAAACCCGCCCCGACTGAGTGCGAGAGTTTTGACCCTTCGCTTCGGAAAGAGAGCATGGTTTTGACAATCTTTAACTCAGTCCGACAAAATTGATGTCCAGGTACTTATTTGACAGACACAAACCCAGCACCAATTCCTTGTGACGGGTCGCGAAGCCTGATATTTTTAATCGGTACGGCTGAACAGGGTAACGGAGATGCCCAACATCGGACTGTCCAGTCGGCTGGATAGACATAAGTCACATCATTTACTTGATCAGATACTAGATTAACACTGGGTAAGGGAGGAGGTAAAATCAATCGTGATTGAGCATTGCCCTGAATCAGACCAACGGTAGTTAAGCCAAGGAAAAATAGGGAAGTCAACAGGATTGTTTGAGGTTGTTTTAGGGTATGAGTGAATCGAAACAGCGGCTGGGTCAATTTAGAGGGAATTTTCTCAAACAAAGTTTGACCATATATCGCCCCAAATAAAGCTGGAATAAGCAGAAAATAGCCCAAGCCAAACCGAATTAAAGGACTTTGCAGCATAATAAATGTAATGCCGAGTAATCCCAATAATACTATCCAGGCAGTCCCTAATTTGAGGTGTTTTCTAAAGTTTCGGAATATAGGGATAGAGAAAACAATAACAAAAATTGTGATAAACGCCATTATTTGAGACTTAACCGAACCTTTTAGCCATCGCCAAACACCTAAAGCTATAGCTGTCACTCCCGACTCATTTGAATCCGAAAACACCCACCAAAACTTGATGGGCTTAGTTTCCTTTATGGCTTCTTCGATGGGAACTGACCAAGGCAGGTCTAGGCACATAAAGGTTGAAGGATACAGGGGGCATCCGGATGTGGTCAGGCTATATAAAACCATGGGTGATAGGATTAATAGAGTAATAGCACTGCCTGTCAATAGCCGCTTAATTTGTAGTTCCAACTGATTACCCATCAGATAAAAAAGAAATCCTATGGGGAGCAGAGGTAGCGCCGAAAGCTTAACAGTTACGGCTCCGGCTGATAGGATTAGGGGAATAGTTTTGGCATCGAAGAGAGGCATTTTGCCATCACTATTCCCTAACGAAGACTGAGCGCTGTTGGAAATAACTAGAATTGACCAGGCTGTCACGCCAATAAGAAACGCTACGGTTACATCAGGGGAAAATGAAATAAGTATTGGTGAACCCGTCAACACGGTTCCTGTATAAACGAGAATGGCGATCGCTGAAAATATCAGTAAAAACCAGTCCGATAAGCGTCCTTTGCGGCTGACTATTTGATTCAGCGTAATTAGAGATTGTAAAATAGCGATAAGGAAGACAAAACCATTGGTAATTGCACTGACTCGACTGCCAAAAATTGGCGATGTAAGTGGTGCGGCGAGAGCAAACCAAGAAGAGGTAAAGCCAAACTTGCCATGAATGAGTGCTAATCCATTAACCGCGCCAAATTGAGACATCCAACGGATAGAACCAAAGTGATAAAGTCCGGTGTCAAACCAGACTATTTTTTGACTGGTAAAAGCGGCAATAATTAATTCTAAGGTAATAAATCCAACGATAAAGCTGGGAGAAAGAAATGAGCGCACCGCAGCCAGTTCACGCCGGGTTGACTGAGACAGAAGAGATACGGCGACTAAACCGACGACAAGGACAAAGCCAACGGCGCTGGATAACGGTAAAATCAGGGAGGTTGCCAGCATAGAGACGCACAGGACAACGATTCCCAGCCAGACGGCGGCGATGAAGCGATCGCCTCTACGATCAATGCGATCGGCTTTCAACCGATTCACAATAGCTGTGCCAATTGAGAAACAAACACCAATCAGAAAAAGCCAGGTAATCATAAAATAAAGCATTCAGCACCTCTAGTCATGACTAGCGCGATCGTTGCTATTTCTCATTTTCATCTACTTTACGCCCAAAAGGTACGTTATTAGACCGCGTGGACTGTAGCAATTTTATTGCTAGTGCCACATTGTTATAGGCTTCCAGATGACCGATGAGGGCGAGTCGATCAAATTAATAGGCTTTCCCATACCAGATAATCCAGCGACTCGCCCCTACAGGACATACTTACCAGTTTCGTCATAACTAACAATCACGCCTCCTGGTTCAGAAATAGCATTGGCTGGAAAAGCATCACGCAAAACAAAGATGAGAATATCTGCATCTGAATCATATTTAACATTCATCAGTTTACCCCTGCCAGTATCGATTGACTTGATTTGTCCAGTACAAGGTCAAAATTCGTTTGGTGTTACCAATTTCAACAAAGATAACTCTCAGTAAACCCCCTCCACGCCTAGATTGTGCAATGAAGACATTATCTTCTACTATAACTTGTTGAGGATTCATCAAAACTGTTTCAAGTTCTTCGCGAGTGCTCTCTAATCGTTGTTACCATTGTTGCTGACGCTCCTGTGCATGTCTTGTCCAAGCAATCTGCCTTTCTGTGTATTCTACTCATCGAGTTCCCAAGCTTTTAAATAGTCTGCCAATTCTATAAAATTGCGCCGGATTCACATAGTATATAGTTTTGTATCCCGTATGTTGTACTTCAATTTGACGTGTATATTGTAGTACAATAAGCTCAGGAAGGTTGCCAGCAGGGAGACACACAGGGCAACAATTCTTAGCCAGACGGCGGCGATGAGGCGATCGCTAATCAAGTTGTAGCGTTAATCGCACCCTGTTTGGAACTATCTCCCCAAAAATTTGAACCATCAACCATGAACCATCAACCATGCAACAGGTAACCAGTAGGCTACATGAAAACAATTTCCAAGATAACGTTGATTGCCTTCTTATGGATTACCGTCATCAACTCAGGAACATTGGGTGTTCTAGATACAGAACTCAGGTTGCAGATGGCTCATAGTTGGTGGACAGGAACCGAAGAAGTACAAGTTGCTCCCGATTATAAACCCAGAGGACGAACCGACATTCGGTTAGGAGTCGTCGGAGTTGGAGGTAAGCGTTACATCGCCTATGAACCGGGACAGTCTATGCTGATGCTTCCGGGTGACTGGTTAGGAACTCAGCTTCATCAATGGTTTCCCATATTACCCGCGAAGGATTTTCGAGCTTTAGTTGTCAGTCTGTTAATTTTTATCCCTTTAAACGTGGCGGTTGTTGTCTCCTGTTTCTGGTTGCTTAGACTGTTTAACTTTGAAGAACGAATCGCGGGTTTGGCAAGTATTGCTTGGTTACTGGGGACAACAGTTTTGCATTACTCTCAAGTTCATCACCAGAATAATCAAGTCCTGCTATTTGTTACTCTCGGTTACGCTAATGCACTGGCTTTTCTACTGCGCCAAAACCCTCGTTTTCTGATCTGGAGTGGATTATCACTGGGGGCGGCTATGCTGATCCGGGTGACCAGTGCTATTCATGCGTTCACCGTAGTCTTGTTCTTATTCGGCTGTGCTGCTTATCAAAATCGGAATACGCGCAAAGTTATTAAAGTTATCGGATTGTGGATTGTCGGTTTTATTCCCTTGGCGTTCCTCGGACGCCTATTGGATTATATTCGCTATGGTAATTTTTTAACCCATGGACAAAGCTTACAATTGCATCAAATTAACCCCGAAGCCAATTCATCGAATGCACCTAAAATTGGTATGCCTGATGAGTTTTCTAGCAATCGATATCCTGGACTCTGGGGCGTGTTTTTTTCACCAGCCAAAAGTATTTTTATTTATGATCCATTATTACTACCGGGCTTGGTGTTAGCAATCAGATTTTGGCGGCGACTTTCTCCCTACCTACAGTGGTATCTGGTGACGGGAATCCTCAACTTGGGTATCCATATCATTCTCACCAGTCGTCTCGGTTTCTGGCACGGGGATAATGCTTGGGGGGCAAGGTATCATCTGACGTCTGTTCACCTATTACTTATTCCCCTGACGGGTCTGTTTATCCAGCATCTTCTATCGGCTAAAGGGGTAAAAGTGTGGCTACTACGAGGAATCCTCTCATTAGCGATTCTATTCCAAATTGCGTCGGTGGCAATGCCGATGAACTTAGAAATTTATCAAGCTAACGTAGGAATGCCGGGGTCTCGGCTTGAATTACGTATTGGTCAGCGTTTGATTAATATTGTTTGTTTGAGCAACGGCTCATTGTCTAAGTTTTGTGTCAATAGTAATCCGGACAAGAGACCCTATTTAAACCATTTGAATCACCTCAATTTTCTCCCGTTTACTCTTCGTCAAGAGGCTGCCAATAATCCAGCTTTAGGTAAACTTTCCCTAGTCTTATTGATCGTTTGGGGATTCGTATTAATTCTCGCTATTGGCACGACGCTATGGTTCTGTGGTTTTGGGTAAGTCACAAGCACAGAATTAGTTCAATCCTCTCTAACTAATTAATAGCAGTACTCCGTTGAGCAACCCCAATTGAACAAAAATGATCAAGTCCTGGCTGGTTGGCGGAAACGAATCAGTGTAGCCACAAACCACGCTAAAGCAAGAGGAAGAACTGGATACCAAATCGTTCTCCAATTAATTAGACCATTCAAATGAAACAAAGTACGGATTCCTAAGTCACTGTGCCATAGCAAGCCCAAGATAGTTGCTACAAAGAGCGCTAGAAACGTTAACACCTTTGGCGATACCGTAGGATCGCCCAATTCTTGTCTGCGAGAGGGAAAGAAAAAATCTTTAATTGCCTGCCAGTCAATAAATAGGCAATATCCGATTAAAATAGGCGTAGTCGTTACGACTAGCCAGAGTGCATTAATAGCATGAAATATCAGTGCCATGGATACAATCAGGTCTCTTACCTTTCGATTGATCACAGACAAAAAGAAAAAGGTTTCAAAAACAAGTGTATTGACATGTGCCGCCAGGTATATTAATGGCATTTGAGAAATAAAGGGAGCCAACCTATTTAAAGGTAAATTGTATATTGCCGCCTCAATATTTCTATTGAGAAAAAAGTTAGCCATCATATCAGAGTGCCTAAGCCAGGCACCTCCAAAACCCATCTTAAAAACTGCCGAACCGAAGAATAAGATTGAAAAAACGATAAGCAGGGCGCGAGCAGGCAAGAAATAGTCCCAATTAGAAGCGTGAGGATCAACCTGAGTTCCACTTTTGTGTCTCCTGAGCATTGAGTCTATGGAGTAGGTGTGTCCCCAAGCGTTAATGATAGACATGAAGAAGGGAATATAAAATACCATAGGTAGCAACGTTCTTTTCCCATCTACAGCCGCCGATAACGCTTCCAGCAAACCGCCAATTAACAGGACAGAGACAGTCGCCATTCTTGTTTTATAGCCAAAAGCCAACAAAACCAATGCAGCAACTAGAAATGACTCAAGGGTATGGAAGAAGAGTGGCGGTATGGACATACCAAAATCCCTAAATATATATCTGACTAGATAAACTCTTTCCTCTACATAGAAACTCGGAAGTCCACTTAGAAAATCCGCAGAATGTACACTCAGATGCCACAAATAAAACAAAGAGTATAGGATTCTAAACAAGCCTACTCTGCCCGCCGCATTAACTTCAGGTTGAGTAAACCAGGCGTTTATGCTCGCGTTCACGTTCCGGATTATGCTGAAAGCTGGAATTTTTATCATGTTAATTCTTCTCGGCAATATCTTCTCTGGAAAAGCTATCTACCATAACTTCAGAGGTGGGAGCCTGTAATTGGATAGGAGGAACCTCTAAAGGCTCAACTTGATAAGAAAGCTTCCAAGCTTGAATCGTTTGAATTTCAGAGTTTGTATGAACTAAGTTTGAAACAGCACGCATTAAGTATCTTCGACTCGCGTCCCTTACCCTAACATTTGCATTATCAAAAGCCTGTTCGACAATTTTATGGGAAAGGCTGTCGCGGGGTAGCGTCAAAACGTGTTCAGGTTTTACCAGATGAAGATCTCCTGTTGTGGTGTAAACCCTAAGTTCTATAGCAGAAACAGATGGTTCAGGTGGACGAAATCGCGCTGAATATCCACTGTAGAGCGCCCAAGACACTATGGGCCAAGTTGATTTTCGTTTCCCTACAACGCAAATCCCCAGTACTAAAATTAGCAGGAAAATTTTTATCAGTCGTAAAGCTTGTAGGGGGTTAGACTTGCTTGCATCTCCTGGTTCTGTAATTGTCTGATCTTCCATATCAAATCATAGATTAGAGAGCTTTTTGCTGTTATTTATAAACTAGAATTTAACGGTGTCATGTCCAAAATGGACAGACTGAGTATTCATCGTCAAATCAGCCAATTACAGCTCTATTCCTTTCCTCAGGTTTTGATGTCATCTCTAGCAAATGCTGACCAAGACGGCGGGCGAGTGCCAGGATTGTAAATGTAGGGGAGTAGGAAGGTCCAGTGGGAAACACGGCTGAACTGGCTACATAGAGATTATCAGTCCCAAACACTCGACAGTTTAGGTCAACGACTCCCTCTTCGGGTCTACTCGCCATACGGGTAGTACCCATTTGGTGAGCAGCATCGGTCATGTTCTCTAAACTGGGCGGATCATTTCCAAAGTCAAAGGTTCCCAACCCAACGGCTACAAACCCCTGTGTTAAAAGTTCCAGAGTCTTCGCCATCGAACGCTGATCTTGGTCGGTGAAGCACCAATCAACCTCCAGCTTGCGCTGACCGAGTGGGTCAAGTTCGCTTCCCAGCTTAACGCGACTGCCTTTATGCGGAACCTGCTCAGTGACAAACTTAACTCGATAGGCGGAGACAATGCCGTTCCCATCTCGGCAAGCCGAACGACTCCAGAACCTTCGCCGCAGTCGCCCGATTCCCTTTGTATAGAGTGGTTTCAGATAGAGGACATGCTCAAGCAGCTCATGCTCTTGCTGAGTTGCATCATCTAGAGCAAAACAGATACAGAAACGTGGCTTGGGAGCGTATTGCAACTCGTGGGCATATTCTCGAACCAGATGACTGGGGCGTAGAGATCCGGTATGGTGTTTAGGATGGTCAGTATAAAAGCGACCGACGAGGTCATGCTCATTGCCGATTCCATGAGGAAGTTGGCGGTTAGAGGCGAGGAGGAGGCGTGCGGATTCAAAAGCACCAGTCGCCAGGATGATGACTTTACCTTCAACGATCAGTTCTCTGCCTTCAAGGGAACGACAAACAACAGCACTTACCCGTTGACAGGAAGCATCGAGTTTTAATTCAGTTGCAGTCGCACCTAAGATAACGTGTAAGTTGGGCGAGCGACGCATCTGTTCACCAAAGCGCACTGCTGTGCGTGTCGGTGTCTGCTCCCAATAGAAGCTGCTCATTTTTAAACCACCTGCGGCAATCTTGGCGCGAAGTTCTACAATTTCAGGACGAACGGCTTCTGCTTCCAAGTCCCCGAAACCATAATCTTTTGCGGCTGAGCGGTAGTGTTCCAAGAGATCAGTATAGCTGATGGGCCAACCGCTGTTAGCCACCCAAGGTCTACCCTCGAAATCAGAGGGTTGCAGATATTTCCATTTCCCTGTCCAAACGTTACTCGTGCCACCAAACTGACGCACGCGACTGACTCCGCGTAATTCAGGTGGAAGGTAGCGATGGTAATAAGAGTTGGGATTTAACTCGCGATGGCGTTTAGCCAGAAATGTTACATCATTTAATGCCTGAATCGAGGGATCGAACTGGTGGCGTCCACTTTCTAGAAGCACTACCTCTCGACCATGACGTGCTAGGTAGGTTGCCACCTCAGAGCCTGCAATCCCGGAACCAATCACAATCACCTGTGCTTGTAGTTTCGTTTGCTCACCCATTTCCAGGATATCGGTAATCATAAAACCTCCATTCTTTTTTCAATAAAAATTCGTTGCACAAAACGCTAAGAGAGACGCGATCGCGTCAAACAGGAACCTTTAGCGGATGAGTCAATCGAGCTAAACTCGTCCTAAGACTTAACCCTAAAATATGAGTCGGATGAAGTTCTAACGCCCAGATAAAATGGTTGAGCGCCGCTTTTTCTTGTCCCATTTCATAAGATGTTAACGCTTGCTGATAGACAAATTCAGAAAACATTTTGGGATGGGCTTTAAAGATATCATGATGTTTTTCAATCAGGCGATAAAAACTTTCTTGACGGAGGTTCGGGTCGCGAGACACTCTAGCCTGCTGATCCCGAAGTAGCTGGTAGGTAACAACGGGTAGACCGATAATTGTGCAAACCACATTAAGTCGTAAGAATAACTCCGTGTGGACGCGAGAGCGAAACGATTCGTCCCATCCGCCAATTTGATTAATCACTTCCCGCTCAACGACTAATGTTTGTTTAGTAGTATAGGTCTTACCGGGTTCCAGATTTTCTAGAGAGAAATGACACCCTTTGAGACGAATCGGTGGAGGTAGACGTTTGGTTAGGACGTCCCGATTTAAGTTAACCACCTCAATTCCGGAAATAACACCGACTGGAGATGGATGGGTTGTTTTGGTTAAAGCGTCGAGAGAAACTTCTACCATGTGCGGTAACAAACAATCATCATCGTCCAAATAAGTAATCCATTTTCCTCTAGCCATCTCAGTTCCCACATTCCGTGCGGCTGCACCTCCTCTAGAGGTTTTCAAGTTAATAATTTTTAGTCGAGGATCAGGGGATAACTCTACAGGCTTTAGAGAGCCATCATCGACAACGATCACTTCAATATCTGGTTGCGTTTGTGCTAATGCACTTTTTACAGCATAGGGAAGCAACTGGGGGCGATCGCGTGTGGGAATGACAATACTAACTAAGGGAGAACTCATAACAGCAGGGTTTAGTATTTAAAAAAAGTTTTAATTTTAACCAATTTATCGTCTCCTTTTTAGAGAATGCATAAATAAAGATATTTGGTTTTATCGGTGTTATTAATTGTTTG
>JGI12048J13642_10345554_pt1 | contig 12291 bp, 15 predicted proteins | sample ElkSlonscriptome_16_FD_13642 | JGI IMG/M metagenome (IMG submission 13642) | reverse complement strand
GCCTACTCGAAACCCCCGCGCCTGACCCCCGCACCCACACCGCCTGCGCCTGCACCGCCCCGACGCCCGTCAGCCCCCGCTGCTCGGTGTTGACCACACATGCCGCCCGCGCTACCGTCCTCTTCCGAGCCTACTTGGACGCTCGGGGTGGCTTGGATTTCCTATCCGTAACACAAGAGCAATGCCATGACCGACTGGCACGACCGCATTACCCTGGACCCCGACATTGTCGTCGGCAAGCCTATCATCCGCGGCACCCGCATCTCCGTCGAACTGCTGATGGACCGCCTAGGCGACGGCTGGACGATGGAGCAGATCCTCGAATCCTACCCCCGGCTCACGCGCAACGACGTGTTGGCCGCCGTCCGCTTCGTGGCTGAGATTTTCCGCGAAGAGCACTTCGTCGCAGTCAGCAAGGCCAGCGCATGACGCCGAGGCTGCTGCTGAACGAGAATTCCCGCAGCCCAGCGTAAACCGCTTGCGCGAGGCAGGATGGGATGTCCTCGCCATCGCAGAAACCTAGGCGAGCATTGATGACACGGCCGTCATGCATTTGGCCTGTGAAGGCGCGCGCTGGCTTATCACGTTCGACAGGGACTACGGAGAGCTGGTGTTCCGACTAAACCTGCCGCCCCCGCCGCTGTTATTGCTACTCCGCGTGCCGTCCTATCTGCCTGAAGAGCCTGCGGCGTGGATCGAGATGCTCTATCGTAGCGGCCAGCTCGAAGATGGCCATTTCTGCATTTACGATGGTGAAACCGTAAGGCGCCGTGCATTCCCGGCGCGGTCGCCCGCCAGGCCGCATTGAGCGGCGGTTTCTCTGGCCGGGACTATCGTTCCCCAGAACGACCAAAGGCCAACATCCAAAGACACCAGAATGTTCATCAGGCCGACCGCTAGCTGACGCAAAGAAGGTATCGATTCTATTGATCCAGCTGCCCGCCCGCTCACACTACCATGAAGTTACGCATTATCAGCGCAAGTCGCCGAACTGACATCCCTGCATTCCATGCCCCCTGGTTCTTGGATCGGCTCAATGCGGGTTGGTGCGCCGTCCCCAATCCGTTTAACAGCAAGCAGGTTTCCCGGGTTGAGCTCAGTGCAGAGGACACGGTGCTGGTGTTCTGGACACGCTGGGCCTCGCCATTCATGCAGGTGGTCGAGGAACTGGAGCGACGCCGCTACCGGTTCTATTTTCAGTACACTGTCGTCGGCTATCCAACGGAGATTGATCCGCATTCGCCGCAACTCGACAAGTCAATCCGCGCATTTCAGGCCCTTGCCGCGCGGATCGGACCGCACAGGATCATTTGGCGCTACGACCCAATCCTTCTTTCATCGGCGACAGACCACGATTACCATCTGCGCAACTTCACCGCGATAGCAGACGCACTGCGAGAGTCCACGAGTCGCGTCGTCGTCAGCATCGTCGACCCATACGACAAGGCGGCGCGACGCCTTGCCGAACTTGCTCGCGCGCATCCAGAATACGCCCTCGAAGAGTATCAGGAACAAAGGGACGGACCGCTGTTCCGGCGGCTTGCCGAGATCGCGACGAGACGCGGGCTTGAGATCACAAGTTGCGCCGAACAAATCGATTTTACCCACCTCGGCATAGCCGCGGGAAAGTGCATCGACGACGGCCTCATCCGCGATCTTTTTGGCGTCGATGTTGGTGGAAAAAAAGACAAAGGGCAGCGCGCCGCCTGCGGGTGCGTCGAGAGCCGGGACATCGGCATGTACGATAGTTGTCTGTTTGGCTGCGCCTACTGTTACGCGACGCGTAGTTTCGATTTCGCGAAGCGCCAACTCGCCGATCGCCAATCCGGATCGGAGTCCATGGTCGGCAACTACCACGCACCGGAAAGCCCGAACCGCATCGGTATCCCGCTTCTTGTCCTCTCCACAGCTATATCGCGGCGTTCGGGACGGAGAAGCAAGCGCTTTCCTCCCTGACGTAGCCGAGAGCCTTATACAAGAATCGGTCCGCTTAACCAATTCTCTTTCCGCATTCGTAAGCGACGTTTCGTTCTCCACGATACTTGCGGCCGTAGGTACGAGCTTGGTCCTTGCAATTGCGCTCGAAGGAACGGATAACACGGATTCGCCGATGCGTATGCGAAACTGGTTTGCCGGGATTAAGCGCTGGGTGAGCGGACTGGGGGAACCAATGCGAACTAGGATCGTGACGGCGCTCGTCTTGCTTTTGGGCGCATACCTGAGTCTCGCGGCGATCATTGCAATTCCGTGGATCGAAGGCGCATCAATGAGGGATTCTGAGCGGCTAGGAAAGCTGCGAGCCGACTTGCAGGCCAGTATGCGGCCGACCAAAGATTTTGAAGATCAGTGGACGAACACACCAAACGTCAGGCTGACCGATTTGTCGGAGCGAGAAATAGAGCTTTTCCAGGATGACTTGGTCCGTTGGTACCGGAACGTCCTAGCCGAAGTCGACCGAACCCTCAGGGAAGCCCGAAGCTCGATAAGGTGGGAGACGGACTCGTGGAGAAGATGGGCAAGTGTCCACACTCAGCGGGTCGAAGACGCAGCAACACGATTACGCACCAGTGCAGATGCCGGTGCTGATGCAAGAATCTGGACGACCGACCCCGGCGCAGCCAACGAGCTGTTCGAAAACCTCGAGGTAAGGCTGGATAGCTGGGAGGCTAGGAACCCGCCGTCGCCCAGAGAGTTCACGGGTCTCGGGGTATTCGGTTACTTCGCCAACTGGCTAGTGGAAAGTAGGAGCTTGCCTCTTGCCCTGATCTCTGGAATGGTCGGCGTTGGCCTTTTCGGCTCCGTGCTGGCCCGGGAGGTCGCCACCACAGAATCCGGGGATGGGTCCGATGGGCGGCGAGGATCATTGGATGTGATATTAGTAGGTATATCGACCGCAATCATTATATTCCTTGCCGTTCAAGGTGGACTAGCGATCCTCTCGACGGGCGACACGACGCCGAACGCCTACCTCCTACGGCTTGGATTCGGTTTCGACACCAGTACCACTTCGAGATTCATTTAGTACGCTGTTTGTCATTGATTACGCCTCTACAGACTTATGTCAGTGTGCTCAGTGTAGTAGTGTGCTTGATTCTCACCTTTGTCCCCACTGCTTTACCGATTCTACCTGCAGAACATCCTTTCGGGTCCCGGCCCGCTCTGAGACTTAGACATCGCCGTATTCTCCTCTTCAAGAGCCTCAGTAATTAGCGTCACATAACCTCTATAGAATCATGGGGGGCAGCGTATGTCATGAAGCCTTCTCTGCCGCAAAGGAGAACAGGCAAAACGGGTGCCATAGAAGGAAACTACCAAGAGTTCCAGTAGGCCCATAGATCACTAGGAGTCTGTCCGACTTAGCTTCGCGACGCGGTTCTACGCGAAATCTGAGGCAATTTCGGCATTTGCAGGCCTTTTGTATTCGCGTACGCGCACTGGAATTGGCCAAATTTTGCACGATTAAGGGTCCGAGGTCGCCAAGTCGGACAGACTCCTACTCCTACTCCTACTCGTGCTATTGTGCGAATCTTAACCAATCGGGTGCGCTACCTGCCGTCACGGATCTGAAACTAGCGGTAGCGACCGGCAATCATGATTTTAGAAACTGCGCAATTTACGCAGCTTCGCTAAATGGTGCGCGCCTAAGCCATTGGGCAAGCCCGCGTTTGTACTGGAATTCAGGGGAAAGGCGTTGTGGACGCACGCCTGCGTCCCAGGTGCGCACCAAGAATTGAAGTTCTGCGCCGCTGGCTTCGGGCACCTCCTCGCGATCGTCGGCGCCGCACCATGAGGCTTTCCGGCGGCAGACCGCAGGTCACGGCTCGCCGAACCGCAGCGCCCGCACGTCACGAGCACCGTGCACGACGCGCACGATGATGACTTCGGTGTCGGTGAAGCGGTAGTAAAGCGCGTAGTCGCGATGGAAGTGGACCCGGATGCCTTCGCCCAATCGATCCCGACGCGGCCCGACTTCCGGATGATCCAAGACGGTCTCGAAGCGCGCCTCGATCTCCCGGACCAGCTTCGATGCCGCCGTGCGATTATCGGCGGCGATGAAGCTCCAGATCTCGATCAGGTCCTGTTCGGCGCTCTCGGTCAGTCGGAGTTCGCGGCGCGGCTCTGCAATCGTTCTTCTCCCCGTCGAATGATCCGTTCAGCGTCGAAGTCGCGCACTCGCCCGGCTTCGATGTCGTCGAGGCCCTCCTGGATCGCCACACGCAGGTCGGCAAGCTCTTGCGCTTGCAGCGCGCGCTTGTGGCGCCAGTCGCGCAAGGCCTCGCGGATAATCTCGCTGCTGGAAGCGTACTCGCCCGCCTCGACGGCACCGCGCACGGCCTGGGCTATCTCGGGGGTGAGGGTGATGGTCATGCGTTCCATGGTGTTCATAAGTATGACCATATCATACTTGACCGCCGATGCTCGTCTGTGGGAACGGAGGTTTCTTGGGCCAAGGATCTCATCGTCCGCCGGCTGGCGAACGGTGAGGCTTGGCGCAGTATCGGCGCATGGGCAGTAGGAAAAAGAATGAGGTGCGTTGATGTGGAAGTCTAAGGCGGTGGTTGTGGTACCGAACCGGCAGGCTGGCCGGGTTCGGACACGGTCACCGCGCACCGCCGTCAGCACCGGCGACCGAAGGTTGCCGGATCGGCAGGACGTTCTCGGGCAGCGCGCCCATCTGCTCAAGGCGCTCCAGGGCCTGCGGATGGTTGGCGAAGAATCTCAGCCAGGCTCGGGTGCCGCCCAGCTCGCCGACGGCGCTCAGCATCGCGGGATGCGACGCAACCAGCAGCTGGTTGCGCGCTTCGACCTCTTCCAAGCGCTGGCGCAGGCGGGCGAGGGCCGCGCTCTCGTGGTCTGGCAAGTCAGGCGTGGTGCACCGCTTTTATACCTCTTTCGTTGCACACCGAAATTGGCCGCAATGCGATCGATTTTCGGCTCATCTGAGCCGTTCGGGATCTGTGGTTTGACGGGCTTACACGCGGTGCTTCCAGTAGTCGGGCGCCTGGAAGCGGTAGCTCATCGCTTGAAGCGATCCCAGACGCGCTCGAACACGGCCTCGCCGGCAACGGACTCGACCTTCCCGGAACGTAGCTCAGCCAGCCGGTGTTTGGCCTCGGCTGTCCATTGGGCGTCGATGTCGGACTGCGGTGGGTTCAGACTGCGCAGCAGCGAGTCCACCACCAGGGCACGCTCCTCGACGGGCAGCGCGATCGCCTGCTCAATCAGCTCTTTGGTGTTCATCGGTCATCACTTCGGGTTTGGGGGACGGTGAAGGATCAGGGCGGTGCGCGGTGTCGGGCTCGGCTTGCTGGATTGGCGTGACGTTCTCGGGTAAAGCTCCGATCTCGTGCAGGCTCGCCAGCGCGCTTGGCTGGTTGGTAAACAATCGTAGCCAAGCCCGGGTGCCACCCAGCTCGCCGACGGCGCTCAGCATGGCTCGATGCGAGGCGATCAGGAGTTGGTTGTGCGCTTCGGCTTCATCGAGCCGCTTGTGTAAGCGGGCGAGGGCAACGCTCTCGTGCGGTTCGGCTTGACCCCGATGCGTGCGCTTAATGGTCCACGCCAGGCGCTGGATTGCCTGGGCTCTGGTGATCTGCGCCTTGCGCTCCGGGTCGCGGGAATAGGTCGTATGGGCGACGCCGGTTCGTTCGGCAACCGCCCGGATGGTGATCTTCTTGTTCTCGGCTATCAGCTCGCGACAGGCCGCGCCGATCTTTGGATCGGGGATATCCAGCTCGTCCTCGAGGGCGGCAGGCTGAGTCATAACAGGCTCATCGGTTCTGGATTGTAAGGCGAACCGTGGTCATCGCCCGCGGGAAAGGCGAACTGTCCGGGTTCAGTGCTGAGCAGCTGACGCAAGCGTGCGACATCGCCTTCGAGCTTGAGGCGCCAAGCCGTTTGCGGCGGAGTCTCGATTGCGGGCGGCGGACAGTTGGCGAGCAACGCATCAAAGCGGCTCAGCAGGGTCCGATTGTTGGCCACCGTCTTGGCATCGGATGTCCGCAGCAAGTGGCTACAACCGCTCAAACAGGTCAGGTGCTTTGGACAGGGCTCGCTGACGAACGACGCGGTACAGACGTCGTAGGGCGTCAGCTGGATCTGGTCGATGGACTCATTGAGGAAGGCGAGGGCAGCTTCGTCGCCTTCGCTGGACTGCAATGCCTTGAAGCGGATCACCACCTCGCCTCGTGCCTGTCCCGATTCGATCAGTCGAAAGGCATCGAGCGCGGAGCCTTCCAACGTATCCACCGCGCCGGCGGGAACATCCATGTCCGTCAGGTGCTCCGCCAGGGTCCGGTTGTCGTAGGCGTGCGACTGGACCACGCGCTTGCGGCCGAAGCGATGCGTGATCACGGTGTCCGACACGCCAGCGGCGAACAGCTCGTTGTTGTGCAGGTGGCGAATGGCGTGGGAGCTCAGCTCGAGCGTTCGTGACGCTTCATCCTTGCCGTATTTGGCGAACAGGCCGTTGTCGCCGTTCTGAAGCGCCGAGTGGATGTCATTCGGCTGCAGGTGGCCGACAAAGGGGTAGCGCGTGATGTCACAGACCCCGCCGTTGCGGCCCTCGGTCAGCGCTCGCTTGGGGTGTAGAAAGAGCAGCTCATGCGTGGCCAGCGTTCGCCCGCCAGACAGCAGAAACGGAGTCAGGTCGTTGAGCTTGCTGGACTTGTTGGATCGCAGGAAGTCCTCCAGCTCGGCGACGCGCACGATCATCTCGTGGCGGGTAAAGCGTCTGCCAATACCGACCCGCTCGCCGGTCCTCGCGTCGCGCCAAGGCATGCCGTCCTTGCGCGAGCGTGAGGCGAACACGGCCACGGTGGGATGTAGCGAGGCAGCGCGTGCGTCCAGGCTCGACTGGCGCCGCTCGATCTCATGCAGACTGTCGACATTCCAGCTCGTGCGGTACTCGGCCAACAGACGCTCGGTCTCGGTGTCATCGCTGCAGACTACGGGGTTGCCGGTGACGCGAGGATAGATGTCAGCGATACCGAGCGGTTGCTCGGGATCGAGTTCGGGGAAGATACGCCCGGTCTGATGCTGTGCCTTCAGCCTTTCCCGAAGTGGCGCGGTCCGCGCCAGGACCTGACCAACCGTTTGCTCGATGACGGACTCGAACAGCGTGATGACCGACGTCGATTTCTCGGCCCAAACGATTCCGCGGGCATCCGCACCGGCTTGCTTCTCGGAAAAATGACGCAGCGACAGAATGCGGTCGCGCCCGCCAACAGCGGAAGGCCGTGCCGCATCGGCACCGACCAGATCACGCACGTACAGCGTGTTTGCCGGCAAGGTGACGGTTTCACCGACACGCAATCCCATGAGCACCTGTATGAGGCAGGCACGCAGGCGCATGTCGTCGTAGAAGGAGGCAGGATGCGCATCCAGCGCGATCCGCACCAGCTCCCAGAACGCCTTCTCCTCGGGCAGGCGGTTCAGGCGCTTGCGCTCATCAAGGCTCTGGCGAACATCGCTCGCGCGACTGGGCCTGAACGTCGAGCGGCCCTGCTTGCGCTGTCCGACCAAGGGGTGGGCGTAAGGTAAGCGTTCAGCGCTCATCCAGCGAGCGATGGCCTCCGCGTTCTCCGCGGTTTTCTGCGACACGGCACGGATGATGCCGATAGCTGAGCGCACATCCTCTGCCGTGATCTCCCAGGGCTCTTTGGGAAGGCAGCAGGTCGCCAGACAGCGTGCCGGACGCGCGATGTTGTCGGCCGCGTGTCCCGGGCTCTTCTTCTCGGCGATCAGGTGCTTGACGACCAGTGCGCGAACCAGATCCTGCCAGCCGCGGGGCAGGGCAGAAGTATCCACGGCGATTTCACCACGCTCTGATCGGTGGCGATTGATCTCAGCGAGGGTCTTGGCGTCGGTGCCGAGGCTCGACAGGCGTATCTGGGTGCCCGGTACGCCGGCGATATCGCTCAGATTCCAGCGCTCGGACTGCTCGATGGCGCCCTTGTCGGAGAGGCTCTGCTGCCAGGAGAGTCCTGCGTCTTCCGCCACCTGCCGGTAGCTACCGATCAATGCGGTGAAGGTCTTCGTGGGCAAGGAGACGACGTTCACGAACCATCCCCTTCGATTTCGCTGATGACCGCTTGCATGACCTCGATGGTCTGGCGCAGCTGCGCGAAGGCCGGCGTGTTGCGGCCTGCCGGAGAGGCTTCGAGAAACTCCTGGACGATGTGGCGAGCCGCCGCCAGCGCGTTGCGATGCACCTCGACATCATCGCGCAAGAACATGAACTTGGGACAGGTGTAGCAGGCCAGCGCCGGTGTCTTGGTACAGAAAGACTGACCAATGGCGCAGCCGCCGATGCCGACGATCGCGTGGCCGTTCGGGGCGTTCATGATCTGCCTGTCCGGCTCCAATTGCGCGTGCTGAGCGCTGGAAATCGAGCGGCGCTTGATCTCCGCGTCGAGCTTCTGAAACACCGGACTTCGCCCAAGGGCCTGATTGACCAACTCGGCCTGGGCTGGGCTGTTCTCGATATAGGCGTTGGCCGTGTTGATGTCCTCATGGGTGAGGAACTCAGCGATGGTCAGGCGATTGGCGCCCATGTCGGCTAGGCGCTGCGCAGCCGTGTGGCGCATGTCGTAGGGGGTACGCCGAACACCGGTGATCTGGGTGACGGAGCGGGTGATCTCTCTGCTGACGTCCTGCGGAGGCAGTCCGAACAATGAGCGCGGTCGGTCCAATCCAGCGGCTATCTCGGTACTGGAGCGTGCCTCGATCCAGGCCGTCATGATCGGCGTCCAGGCGCGCCGCATCCGGCGCGCAGAGAACCGCTTGATTCGGGACCTGCGTTGCTTAACAAAGGGGGCCCGGACGACGACCGTTGACGTCGGATGCTCCTGCGAGCCAGGCCGAATCCGAACGTCCTCGGTGTTGAGCTTGGCGATCTGGAGCGGACGAAAACCGTTGGAGTAGTTCCAGTACAGCATCGCCGCGGCACGAAGGTCTTGCCAAGGCATGCTGTTGCGATCTCGGGCGAGGCCGACCGTGAGGTCTTCGAAGTATTCGTTGATGTCCCGCTGCTCGGCGAAGCTCAAGAGCATCTCGCCACCGTCTACGGGGCTCTGATGGGGGGAGACGAGCGGATTATGAACCTGACGCAGCGCGTCCAAGTCGCCCTCGGTCCAACCGAACCACTCAAGCCGCGCCATTGCACGCAGCAGCGCCTTCGCTGCAACAAACCCCGACTCGTGGGGGGCGCGTTGTCCAAGCTCTCGGCGAGCAAAGGTGAGGCCGACGATGGGTCCTCGGAGCGCCGACTCCCCTGTACTATCCAACAGCCACGGATGGGCAAAGAAGCTCTGTATGGCTTTACATGTTCCCTTCGGAGCGGATGGCAGACCCACGACCGCGAGGGCATGCAACAGGTTGCGATGGGAGGGCGGGAATGCGTTGAGGTCGAAAACGCTTGTTACGCCGTTCAGTCGAATGCGCCACTGGGATTCCTCGGCTTGCACGACACGCTCGATCTCGTCGTAATCATCGAAGTAGCTGATGATCTTCGGAAGATAGGACGCGTTGAGGGCGAGCTCGTCGCGCTCACGTTCCGACAGCCTCGAGGCATCCGTCGAGCACATGCTCCTCGGGGCGTTGCGCGCTACCATGCGCCTTCAACCTCCCGCAGCGCTTCCAGATGATCATCGAAAGCGTCGTCCCAGATGTGGCCAAGCGCGCTTTCCCAGTACGCCCGAGCATAGTGGCGAGGCATCTGCGAACCGTGGGACCAGCCGAAGAACACGCGCAGCTTCGACAGCGCCTCTTCCTCGGAAATCCCGTGACTACGCAAGGCGTTCAGTCGGGTCACGGCACAGGTATGTCGCAGATCGTGAGCGGTGAATTTGGCAGCGTTGCGCCCCCGTTGATCGATCAGCAAATCACGGGCCGACTGAGACAGCGCGGCGTCGGCGCGTGCCATCACGCTCTCGAGCATGCGTTTGGACAGTGGTCGGCCACGATTACTGACGAACAGGGCACCGGTGTCGTTTTTCTCTCGCCGAGACCTGCTCGAGAAGTCTCGGATGAGTGCCGCGACGCGATCTGTCACCGGGATCTGGCGGATGGCATTCGCGTTCTTCAATGCCGGCGTCAGTGCCCGAGGATCTGCCTTGGCCGCGTCCTCGAACATGTTGCGCACGGTCATCCAGTGACGCTCACGCAGCAAATTCGGATCGTGCTCGGAACGGACGCAGCTCACAGGGAGCAGCAGGGCCTCGCCGGCCCGTAAGCCGCAGGCCAGCAGGATATGAAAAAGCGCATGGTTGCGGAAGCGTTCGGCTTCGCTTCTGAACGGATTGCGTTCACTCTGGGGATCAAAGATTCGGTAGACGGATGGCCGAATTCCAACGCGTGCCGAGGACGCGTTGCTCGACGGCGGCCTTGTTCAGCTCACGCATGCGAAAGCCTTCGAGCGCGCTGGTGATCTCATCGACGTTCAGCTCGACCAAGAGCCGGTCGAGGACGTCGGCTCCGTGAACCGCTTCAACATGGATGTAGAACGCATCGATGCCGGTGAGCGCGGTTCGGCGGGTGTTCTTCGCCAGTAGCATCAGCTCACTCGCATCATGGACCGTGGCCCAAAAACGCGGCATGCCATCGGCGTCGACCGCCACGCAGCTTCTGAGTGCGGGCGGAACGAGTGGGTCTTGGAGACAGCGGACGGTCACGAACGGAGCTGAGCCTCGTCTGGGGGCGCGCAATGGATACAATGATTATTGCGCTTAGGCGTAGTTCTAGGATAACTGATCTGGTGCGTCACGGAGGCATTTCAGTCGGAGAATGCACCAGTACTGGAATTGCGCTTAGTGCGCATAATCATTCTTATGTAAAGCTTATGTAAAGTCACGCATAAGCCATCACGGGCCTTTCAACAATTGATACTTTACATAACGTTTTTTTTGGCCACTTTGGCAGGCCCAGCACCCACTACCCTCCATGCGCGTTCTTGTCTGGCACCGTCCCGCTGTCGTTCCCGATGGTTACTCCCCGGCAAGGCGACGGACTTCTTCGACCAGCGCCGGCGCCAAGCGATAGCCGTTCTGAGAGAGGTGCTCCAACTCCGGTGTGACGGCCTCGAGCCGCCCCTTGCGTTTAGCGTTCAGCAACAAGCCTGCGGTTCCAACCACCGGAATGCCTCGGTGGCGGGCAATGGCGCGACCACGGCGTTCGTCGATGAGCAGGAAGCGGCAGGCGATGTTTTCGGCGAGCAGGATGGCCTCGGCCTCGCCGGGATCGAGCACTTGCTTGAGTGCGTGCACGTCGGTTGGCGCTGTCATCACTTCGAGCCACCCCGCGTTTCGCGCGGCGCGCAAGGTGTCCGCACCTGGGCGACGGGAATCGAGTTGAAGCTCCTCCATGACGGCGACCGGTACCACGGCGCCTCCGTATAGCAGACGAAGCAGCTCAATCCGCCCAATGCGCGCCAAGGCGATCAACGGGCCGGCATCGGCGACGACAATCCGGCTCATCGGGCCGCATCCAACTCTCCCTCAAGCTCTTGCGGCGGATAGTCGACCGCTGGGATGCCAACTTCCACCAGGACTTCCATGAAGGCCTCTTGGGACAGGCCGGCAACCTTCGCGGCTTGAGCAAGGGAAAGTTGTCCCGCCTCGAACAGGTTGAGGGCCAGCGCGCGGTGTACGCCGCTCTCGAGCAGCCGCCGATCGAACGGAACGGCAATCATAGCGGGACGGCCGTTCTTCGTGATGAGCGAGAGTTGCCCTCGTTCCGCGTCTGAGAAGAGTTCACCGGAACGCTGACGCAGATCGCGGGCCGTGAATACCTCCAGATTTTCCATGTTGGATTCCTCAAAAAAGTGCATACAAAGCGTAGCACAATTTCCCAACGCTACGACGATTCCACGCCAAGGTGCAGGCAAAGACGGTAGCCGGCCCCGGCGGCCATCTGTTCCCGCAGGGCCGTCAAGCATTAAGCCGTGTCGGCGTCCGCCATTTGCATCCGACGCCGTCAGACCTGGAGTCCGGCTCTAAGGTTCGGATCAGCTGCATTAATCCGCTCGGAGCATCGCATCAATCCTGGACCGCTCCGCCAGGTCGCGCAGATACCGCCAAACTGCCCGCATGGCCTGGCAATCGTTGATCGCCCGATGGTTGGCGCCGTCCCAGTCGAAGCCGACATAGTCCGCGGCGACATGCAGCTTCTGCCAGTGGTAGCTGCCATGCCAGTCGCTCCACTCACCGAAGACCTCGGCGAACTCCCGCATCGCACAGCGGACCTCGGCGGAGGCATCCAGCTCGAAGCGCAGGAAGCCAGCGTCGAACGGCG
>JGI12048J13642_10026044_pt1 | contig 12305 bp, 14 predicted proteins | sample ElkSlonscriptome_16_FD_13642 | JGI IMG/M metagenome (IMG submission 13642) | reverse complement strand
CGAAGAAGCGATCGCCGAACTCTCCCCCCTGCTCGACAAAAATCATGCCACGGTTGATCTAACTTCGATCGACGAGGTGCCAGAGGTCTGGGCAGATCCCACGTACCTAAAGCGAGTCATCCACCAGTTGCTCAAAAATGCGGTAATCCATAATCCACCCCAGGTTGCCATAGACATCTCGCTTACCGCTGAGGATGACCATGTCAAATGCACCGTTTCTGACAACGGGGTTGGGATCGCACAGGAGTTGTGCGATCGCCTGTTTCAGTTCGGCACTTGCTCATCCAAACAGATTCAACTCACCGGGATTAGCCTGGGGCTCTATCTCTGTCGGCAAGTCGTGTCAGCTCATGGCGGCACCATCGCAGTCTCAAGTACGCCTCAACAAGGAACGTCTGTCTCCTTCTCTCTGCACCAAGCCTCAAAAGATAGCAATGCGCAGATAGGTTAGGACAGATATTGATGGAGAAGCCGCGCGGTGCGCGGCTTCTCCATCAACGATTGGTTTTATATCAGCGCGTAGCACTATCATTTCTCTTTGCAGCACTATGCAGGTCGAAAAATAAGTGTAAAAACCTACTCACAGACGGTAGTCAAAACTCTTCATTCTGCGTTTGAATGAGATAATCTGGAATCGAGCGCAAAAAGCATCGAATTTAACAAAATGCGCGCTGGACAGAGAGCAACACTGAACGGAGTGATAAATGCAGAGCGTCCTCAATGTTCTTTTTGACACCGTTGGTCTTGTTGGCGGATCTTACGTGAGCGTGGGATTTGTCATGGGACTGGTCAACCTTTGGCACAAAAGTCATCCTGATGCGAAAGCAGCACAAGCTGAAGCATTAGCAGCTCTACCCGCGACCGCAACTGCTGAACTGGGTGAAAAGCTGGAAATGCCAGACCTTCAAAAAATCAAAGAACGTGAAGCGATCGCTCTCGACGACTTTTCTCAGCGGTAGTTTTCCCAATAGCAATGGGCGATCGCCACTGTGCGAGTGCAAGTTTGGATATTTTGGCAGAGAACGTACTGCGCTCACTCTTGATACGACACCATAAAAGCATCGAGCTGGTCAATTGCCTGTTGCTTTTCTATCTCTTCCAGAAAAGAAGCTTTGAACGAGTTAAGGGCGATGGTGTAAATATCTTGAGAGCTAAGCCCCAAGGCTGATGTGACCGCTTCAAAGTTTTCATTGACGTAACCCCCGAAATAAGAAGGATCGTCCGAGTTCACCGTGATGCATAGACCTCGATCGAGCAGAGATTTCAGGTTGTGCTGCTGCATCGAGTCGAAGACGCAGAGCTTGATATTGGAGAGGGGACACACCGTCAGCGGCATCTGGTGTTCTACCAAATAGTCCACCAAAGCCGGATCATCAACACAACGAACTCCGTGGTCAATGCGAGACACGCCCAACTGGTTAATCGCTTCCCAGATATATTCCACTGGGCCTTCTTCCCCAGCGTGGGCAACCGTTAGAAATCCCTCTGAACGAGCTTTATCAAACACAGAGCGAAACTTGGAGGGAGGATTCCCGACCTCTGAAGAATCAAGCCCCACCGCAGGAATCATCGATTTAAACGGCAGTGCTTGTTTAAGAGTTTGATGAGCGGCTTCTGCGCTCAAATGCCTCAAAAAGCAAAGGATTAGAGCAGAAGACACGCCTAGCTGAGACTTGCCGACTTCTAAAGCACGCTGAATACCCGTGAACACCGTTTCAAGGGGAATGCCTCGTTCACTGTGGGTTTGCGGATCGAAAAAAATTTCTGTGCGATACACGCTTTCATCAGAACAGCGCTTTAAATAGGCCAAGGTGAGATCGTAAAAATCTTGCTCGGTTTGAAGCACGGCGGCTCCAGCGTAATACAAATCTAAAAACGATTGAAGATCTTCAAACTGATAGGCAGCCCGCACCTCTTCGACCGAATCGTAAGGAAGAGAAACGTTGTTGCGCTCGGCTAGCGCGAACATCATCTCTGGTTCTAGCGATCCTTCAATGTGGATGTGAAGCTCTGCTTTAGGAATGTTCTGAATGAATGAAGACATAGACGTTCTCGACTATCAAGATGAGCGCGATCGCGAACATCAGCTCGGCTGCTTCATGGCGTCTAGCAGCAAGCTAAGCGCTTTATCTTCAGAGGGATTGACTTGCCGATCGAGAAGTGCCAGATTCACGGCTTTGGAAAGAGCGATCGCCGCCACATCAGGATCAATATTTTCCATTAACCCTTCAATAGATTGCGGAACCTTCAGAGCAGAACGAATGCCCGCAAGAGTTTCTTCGTCAAATCCCAAAGCCTGGATTTGAGGTCTCAGCTCTTCCCACTTAGGCATATTGTCGGGATATCCAACCTGCAACACATAGGCTAGCAGTCGGTAAAACTTGCTCTTTTGCTGATTGGTCATCTGAGCCGGATCTGCAAGCGGCAAACGTTCTTGAGCATTCGCTATGTTGAGATTTTCAAGAATCTGCTTCCAGTCATGATCATCACAAGCCTCTGGCTTGCCGACCGTGAGCGACAGCTGAATTTTGTTGGAAACCGTATCCAAATGATTGACTTTTGCTTGCACCCCAAGAAAGCCTAGCCATTGAGCAATGGTTGTCACGAGGGTGGAACGAGTTGCCTGACTGTTGGCTAAGAGTCGGATCTGCGTGCGAACCATAGGACGCACAATTTGTGAAAGCATAAAAATATCCGTAGTACTAATGGATGGTTTAGCGTTCCCAAGGGCAAAGATGCTCACTCCCCATCATACAAAACTCGCTAGGGGCGCACCTGTTTAGAGTGAACGGTTCGTCATTTCGATGCTGAAACGAAACTGGACTTCTCCGTTTGCCGTTGCACAACCCATTCGATTACCTGATGGCCGATTTGAACTCCGGCTAGACGATCGATTTCCCGGATTCCTGTAGGACTGGTAACATTCACCTCTGTTAAATAGCCTCCAATCACATCTAACCCAGCAAAATAGAGACCATCGCGTCGCAGTGATGGAGCTAGAGCTTCGCAAATTTGGCGATCGCGCTCGGTAATCTCAACAGAGGCGACCCGTCCACCCACGGCCATGTTGCCGCGAAAATCGGTGCCCGACGGAATCCGGTTCACAGCCCCGATCGGCTCACCATTGAGAGCGATGATCCGCTTGTCCCCATCTTTTGCTGCTGGGAGATACTGCTGCACCATGATTGGGAGCTGATTGTTTTGCGTGCTGATCTCGACGAGAGAATTAAAGTTGCGATCGCCTGCTTCGATCAAGAGAATACCCTCTCCGCCCTTGCCCCCGAGAGGCTTGAGCACCGCCGCCCCATGCTCTTCCACAAATTGACGAATCACCTGTTTGTCCTGACTCACTAGAGTCTTAGGAATAACGTCTAAGAACTGGAGAGCATACATTTTCTCATTCGCGAGACGCAACCCATTGGGATGATTCACTACCAGGGTCTTTTCTGGGTTGATGTAGTCGAGAATGAACGTCGCATAGAGATAGGCCGTATCAACTGGGGGATCGATTCTCATGAATACGGCATCCATGTCGTCGAGACAAACTGATGCAACATCCCCTTCCTCTAACTCATACCAGGGCAATTTCACGACCCAATGCCCGTCCTCCAACTGCACAGGATTGAACTGCACGGGAGTCAGTCTCGCCCACGCCTTGCCTTCTGCAACCCAAAGCTGGCTGGCCTCTGTAATCCACACCTCGTGACTCAGAGCCTGAGCCGCCTCCATCAGCGCCACACTGGTATCGTGACTGGGATTAAGCTTTGAAACGGGATCAATAATGAATACGAACTTCACCCTGACAACAGCTCCTCACAACTACAAATAGACGGTTCAACGACCCAACAACGTGTTTTAAGAGGCGGCATTCAACAGCGGGTCGAGTTTACCCTGACGATTGAGCGCGTGTAGTTCGTCACACCCACCCATAGACTGGTCGTTGATAAAGATTTGGGGAACCGATCGCCCGCCATTTGCCCGTTCTGCCATTTCGTCACGAGCGACTTCATCGCCATCGATGCAATATTCTGTGTAGTCAACATCCTTTTGATCCAAGAGTGCTTTGGCACGAATACAGAAAGGACACATGCTCCACGTGTAAATCTCCACCTTTGCAGCCATACAGTACGCCTCCCTCGCAACAATTCTTAATAGTATCAGTATACTGAACGTCGCTAATACATGCTCTCGAACGGCACTTCATCCTCATCAATACCTCATCCTCATTGATGCGAACAAGATTGACGCTGGTGCAACCAAGTCAATGCGTTCTAAAAATCGCGGTGTATCACGGCTCAATCTACCACGACTCAATCTGTTGGGCACGAGAAGATAGCTGAGCCTGCCGCTGTCCCTGGCTGCGAGCAGCAATGCACATGAGGCTAAGGGGTGTGGCAAATAAATGGGCGCGATCGCTCTTTCCCCTCACGATACCGATACTGTTCCGAGGCACTTCCTTCAGCAACCAGCGAGCTATCCGGTAGCCGTACTCCCCAGCAGACAACTCTGGGGTAAGTGCAACACCATGAAGCTCTTGGAGATAGCGGTTGGAACAGCCATACCTATGCCACTGACGACATAATTCTGGCAGAGTTGTGCGATGGTGATGTTGCACGATCGCCTTTTCTGCATATTGAATTGTCCATTTCGTTGACCGCAAAATTCGCCAACACAGATCCGCATCTCCTCCCGTAGTGAGATAGGGACGAAACAGACCAGTCGATTCCAAAGCAGTACGGCGAATGGCGAGGTTTGCCGTTTGACCGTAGGGACAAAAAGGATGAGCGAGGGTGTGCTTTTGAGATAGCGTATCTTGGCGATCGGCAAAGGTTTCAAGCAGAGTCTGTGCGGGAAGTCCAACGATCTCTCCGGCGACCAAACCCACTGTATCTTGAGAAAAAGGCTTCACCAGTTCCGCCAACCACTCGGCACTAGGGCGACAGTCTGCATCCGTGAACGCTAGAATTTCGCCCTGAGACGCTTTGATCCCGACATTGCGAGCCGCGTAGGAGCTTTGAATTTGATTTGCTTGAAGGGGGATCAGGTTCAGCTGGCGATCGCCACTCTCTGTAGCAAACTGGTGGAGATGTGCAAACGTGCGATCGCGGCTCTGATTATCGACCAGCAAATATTCCACCCGATCCGCAGGATAGGTCTGTGCCCGCAAGCAACTCACCAAATCCGGCAAGTCTGTTTCTCCGTTGTAAATCGGCACGATCACAGAGACAAAGGGCAATTCTTTATTGTCAGAATTGAGATCAAAATCTTGCGGGTCGAGTGTCATCTGCCTCTAAAAAAACAGCGTTGCACAGCATGGAATGATGCGGAAAGATTCAACTCATGGATGACTTGCTGTAGGTGCATCGCAATGCGATGCACCTACCAAAATCATTCTTCGAATGTGCAACGCCAGAAAAACAGCATCCCATCGTCGGCATCCTTTGTCGTGATCCTATTGGCTCAACGCTTTGAGAAATTGCTGTAACCCTGAGAGCAGTCCTTTTCGCGGAGCTTGAGCTTGGCTCGAAGTTGAACTTGTCTCTGAATTCGCTTCGCCATCCTCTTTCTGCTCACCCCACAAGGCTTGCTCCATCTGCTCTGAGTTAGGGCGAGCGGAAAAGTCACAGACCCATTCATAGCCGTCGTCCGTTTCGCGCCAGAGTTGCCACGGTGAGGGATAGCAGCGAAACAAAGCCGCACCCTCCATTGGACGAACGTGATAGCACGAGTCAAACGTATTGATAAATCGCTCTCGCAACTGCCGTCCGGCGTAGCCAATACCAATAGTTGCAACATCTTCTAACCGTGGATTGAGGAAGATGATGGGGCGATCGCCAATTTCCTGACACAGAGCCTCTACTTCTTTAACCTCAACAGAAGACGGCTCGACGAAAATAAACAGGGTTTCCTCTGGCTGAATCTTGGCTTTTAGCTCTCCAATGCCTCGAATTGCGTAAGGCTTCTCTCCCCAATCGTATCGAGCAAGCGCCGCTGCCCCAGCGTCAGGAAAGAAGACTCGCAGATTTGAACCTAACGATTCGAAGGCCGGGATAAAGCCCTTCGCAACAGGCATCACCTTTATTTCAGGAATCGCCAACTCGACCCAAAGCCGCTGATGTCCATCCTCAACCGCAGCCTGAGCCGCCTGCCGCGCTTGGGCGATCGCCAGGTCTAAGCTAGTGGGAATTTGAGGCGTTGACTGGGGCGTTGACTGGGGCGTTGACTGAGACGTTGATTCAGGCGTTGACTGGGGCGTTGATTCAGACATGAACGAGAAGAACTCCTCTCAAAGAACCTTTGTGGACACAGACCTTTGTGGACATAGATTATATCGAACTGCATCGAATTGCGATAAGACAAAAGAGCGCTTAATGGCTGGAAAAAAGCACAGCACCTTGGCAGTGCGCTATGCTTCGCCAACAGTGGCTAGAAAAAGTAGCTTCCTGATCAGAAGTCACTCTAGCTTTAAGATTACCAAGTCCTGCTCCACCTTCTCGCGGGCAGATAGTCCAATTCGCAATCGCATGATTTGAAGTGAGAACGGAAACCGCTATCCATCAATTTGCTAAAATTCCTTGACAGTAGAACTCAAGCATCGTTACGAAAAGTTCCACGCCCCTAAATCGAACTCTAAACGAAGGAAAAAACCCATGATCGAAACAACAACAGGCATCACCATCGAGCGTGACCCTAGTCAAGAACGGCTACAGACTCTCAACGTCTTTGAATGGCCGATCTGGTCGAAAGAAGTTTCTGAATTTCCGTGGACTTACGACGAAATCGAAACCTGCTATTTTCTCGAAGGTGAGGTCATCGTCACCTTAGAATCAGGAGAATCAGTGCAGGTGAAGCAGGGCGACCTCGCGACTTTTTCGGCAGGTCTGTCTTGTACCTGGACAATTCGCCAAAGTGTCCGAAAGCACTACAACTTCGGTTGAGCGACATAAAATTGATAGAGAAAAAGGTGGCAAACAACGTCCTGTCCTTTCCCGTTTTGACACGAAGACGCAGAAGACTATAAAAATAGTGAAAAATTTGATTGAGTGTAAAAAATATTAAGATAGTGTAAACAGAGTTCAGCGACATAGGGAACTCGTCCCCACGCTGTTCACAGCCACGACGTCCATGAAGACAGAGCGGATTTTCCGAATCCTCTACTTAAGGGAGTCATTAACGGTTTGCAGCAACTAATCTAGAGAGCAGAAATGAAAAAAGACCTCACGCGCTATCGAAATATTGGCATCTTCGCCCACGTAGACGCGGGCAAGACAACCACAACCGAACGAATCCTGAAGCTCACTGGAAAAATCCACAAGATTGGTGAGGTTCATGAAGGTGCGGCAACCACAGACTTCATGGCACAGGAACAAGAGCGTGGCATTACCATTCAGTCCGCTGCAACCTCCTGCTTCTGGAAAGATCACCAGCTCAACATCATCGACACCCCCGGACACGTAGACTTCACGATTGAAGTGTACCGTTCCCTTAAGGTGCTAGATGGTGGTATCGGCGTCTTCTGTGGCTCAGGCGGAGTTGAACCTCAGTCTGAAACAAACTGGCGCTATGCCAACGATTCCAAAGTGGCTCGAATCGTTTACGTCAACAAGCTAGACCGAACGGGAGCTGATTTCTACCGAGTCGTTAAGCAAGTCGAAAACGTGCTTGCAGCTCGCCCTCTCGTCATGGTGCTGCCGATCGGAACTGAAACCGAGTTTGCCGGTGTCGTTGACTTGCTCACTCGCAAAGCCTGGATCTGGGATGATTCCGGTAACCCTGAAAACTACGAGATTCAGGACGTACCTGAAGACATGAAAGAGCAGGTCGAAACGTATCGTGAAGCCATGGTCGAATTTGCCGTCGAGCAAGACGAAGACACCATGGTCAAATATCTCGAAGGCGAAGAACTGACCGTTGATGAAATCAAGGAGTGTATTCGCAAGGGAACCCGCGAACTGGCATTCTTCCCCACGTACTGCGGCTCTTCCTTTAAGAACAAGGGTGTGCAGCTCGTTTTGGATGCGGTGGTAGACTATCTACCCGCTCCTAACGAAGTGCCGCCTCAGCCCGAGATTGATTTAGAAGGCAACGAGACGGGCAAGTTTGCCCATGTTGACCCAGAGAAACCCATGCGGGCTTTGGCCTTCAAAATCATGGACGATCGGTTTGGCTCTCTGACCTTCACCCGCATCTATTCGGGAACGATCAGCAAGGGCGATAACGTACTCGACACCGCCACTGGCAAATCTGAGCGGATTGGGCGAATCGTTGAGATGCACGCCAATTCCCGTGAAGAAGTTGAGTCTGCTCAGGCGGGCGATATTGTAGCTCTGGTTGGACTCAAAAACGTCCAGACTGGTCACACGCTGTGTGATCCCAAGCAGCCTGCAACTCTAGAGCCGATGGTCTTCCCTGCGCCAGTGATCTCTGTTGCGGTGAGTCCCAAGAAGAAAGGCGACAACGAGAAAATGGGCGTTGCCATCAGCAAGATGGTGCAGGAAGACCCATCCTTCTATGTGGAAACCGACCAAGAGACAGGTGAGACTATTCTCAAGGGAATGGGCGAACTACACCTGGATATCAAAGTCGATATTCTGAAGCGCACCTACGGTGTGGAAGTCGAAGTGGGTAAGCCTCAGGTGGCCTACCGCGAGTCGATTACCAAGGTGTTGCCCGACAGCTACGTTCACAAGAAACAGTCGGGTGGTTCGGGCCAGTATGCCAAGATCGACTACATCATCGAACCGGGCGAAACAGGCACAGGCTTTGAGTTTGGGTCGAAGGTCACTGGCGGTAACGTGCCTCGGGAATTTTGGCCTGCGGTGCAGAAGGGCTTTGCAAGCAGCGTTGAGAAAGGGCCTCTGGCTGGGTTCCCAGTTGTTGACCTGAAAGTGACACTGACCGACGGCGGCTATCACCCTGTGGACTCATCGGCGATCGCCTTCGAGATTGCGGCTAGAGCGGCCTATCGTCAGTCCTTGCCCAAGGCTGGCCCGCAACTGCTAGAGCCGATTATGAAAGTTGATGTGTTTACGCCTGATGACTACATGGGCGACGTGATTGGTGATATCAACCGTCGTCGCGGTCTGATTTTGGGTCAAGAAGCTGGAGCAACTGGTGTTCGCATTAAGGCTGAGTGTCCTCTAAGCGAAATGTTCGGCTACATCGGAGATTTGCGTACCATGACCTCCGGTCGCGGTCAGTTCTCGATGTCCTTCTCTCACTATGCACCTTGCCCCTCAAACGTGGCTGAGGTGGTGATCAAGGAGGCAAAAGAACGCCAGGAAGCGGCTGTCTAATCAGTCAGCACCGAATGAAATGAATTCTGAAGGCGCTGTTTAGCCCATCAATTTTATTTCATGTGAAAATAAAGCACCTCCTTTACGATTGTGGTCGTTTGGGAGGTGCTTTATTGTAGGGATGTTGTTTGAGGTGTTCATGGAGCTAAACTCTCTACCCACCGAGGTGATTGTTAATCATCCCCAGAAAAGCCTGGGGCATCTTCATCTCGACTGGAATCCTCAACCCGGAACGTATATCGATATTGAAAACCAGACCTATCTGGTCTTGGAGCGAAGACATCGGTATGGGCTGAAGGCGGGGCGCTATCAGCTCCACAAAATTGCCCTCTACGTGCAAAAGATGGATGCGCTACCCGATCGAAGCTGGTTTGACGGACGCTGGGTGATTGGCGATCGCACCTGTCGCTTCAATGCGCGATCGGAGCTGCTGCGATGTGCGGTTAATCCGACTGGCCCTTGTGAGAGCTGTAGCTATTATCAACCCCAGGATAATGCTCTGAAGTCGTAGCCAGAAGCATAGCAGACTGAGAACAGCAAGCTTTAACGGTCTAAGTAGGTAACCATAATTAAACGTAGCCCCGGCGAGGGGCACACCCCACTTGCTTTTACTTATGGTTATGTACTTATTCTTCGCGCTAATATCTGAGTACGTTGCAATTCAGAGACGGAGATGATTCCATCCGTTCAACCTTCTAATTTGCGCGATCGCTCCTCTCAGCATGTCGTGCTGAAGGATGTCAGTTGGCAGACTTATCAGGCGTTGCTGCACGACTTGGGTCAGCATCGTTCGTCGCGACTGACCTATGACCAAGGCGTGTTGGAGATTGTCATGCCGTCAGAGCTGCATGAAATTATCAATCGACTATTGGCGCTAATTGTAACAGCCTTGACTGATGAACTAGGCATGAAGATCAAGGGCTATGGCTCCACAACGCTCGATCGAGAAGATTTGTCGAGAGGCGTTGAACCTGATTCGTGCTTTTATATTCAAAATGTCGATCGAGTCCTAGGCCGACGCTTGAATATTGCCGTTGACCCACCTCCAGATTTGGCGATCGAGGTGGATATTTCAAGTTCGTCTCAGCGTCGGTTTGGCATCTATCGCCAGCTTCAAGTACCGGAGGTGTGGCGCTACACCGAACAGCGCGGAGTTGTGATTTATCAATTTCAAGACGATGAATATGTGGAGTGTGAATTTAGTCCCACGTTTCCGATGATTTCTGGAGCGGTGCTGATGCCGTTTCTTGAACGAGCAGAAACTGAAGATGACAATACGGTAATTCGAGCGCTGCGCCAGTGGTTGCGGGAGAATCAGTAGCCACGAGGGTATGAGTAGAAGTTGCTACGATTAGGCTAAACCCGCGTCATTGAATCGCAATGAACCCTCTCGTTCAGATTCCTATTTTCGGCTGCCCAATGGAGCTAACCGTTCTCCCGATGTGGCTTGGGTTAGCGCACGCTGCTGGTCGGCATTGTCACCAAAGGAACAGGAGGAATTTTCCCCACTTTGCCCAGAGTTTGTGATCGAACTGCGCTCAAAAACAGACGGTTTGAAGGAACTCCGAGACAAGATGCAAGCATATCTTGAGAACGGTTGCCGTTTGGGCTGGTTAATCAATCCTCAAGATAAACAAGTAGAGATTTATCGGATTGGGCAAAAGCCCGAAGCGATCGATTCACCTCTGGTTCTTTCTGGAGAAGAGGTGTTGCCTAGCTTTAGGTGTGAAATGAAGCTAGTTTTGTAGGGCGATCGCAGATACTCTACTTTAGGATAAGTATTGTCAGGCATTGGCGCAGCCTGAGCAAAGCTCGTAGCTGTTTGGGGTTCGACTCCGCTCACTCCACGTTCCAGGGTGTTGAAGGCTGAGCGAAGTCGAAGCTACTGATCTGCGGCTGACCATCTGCGGCTGACCAAACCGCCTACTATGACGACAGGGTAATCGGCTTAGTCACCGTGCGCATGATGTGGTCGGGGTTGCTGGGTGAGGGCTGGGGCGGTGTCCATTCGTAGGGGTTGGCAAAGCGAATGTGATACATCCGCATGACAAACTCTTCGACGGCGGGGACGCTGCCCACGGCGATGACCTGCACTTTTTGGGGACGGTTTTCTGCACGATGGTCGCTACTGTTGCCATCGCAGCCGCCTTGTCGCAAAGACGGGCCAAAGGCCGAACCTGATGTATTCATGATGATTTCCTGTTTGGGTGTCTCGAACGGGTCGAAACGCCAAAACACGTAGCCACCCCATCAACACTGAGCCTGGGTACGGCAAATGATGCGCGAACTCAGACTCAGCGATGTAACTGTTGACAAGATGAGGTGGCTACGGGAGGTACAATTCCCATAGCTCCTAACTTGCTTGCTCAAGTTGGGGGTCAGCTCTCCGGCTCGTGGGCAAACACGACTGGGGAGCGCTACGCATTCTCAGCGCATAGTCGCAGATAGTACAGGCAATCTGCGAAGAACGCAATAGGCTAAGTGATTTTTGTGATGATGTTTGACGAATAATGTTTCTTCTGTGTGGCTTTCCAAAACAAAATTCTAAAATGAAGAGTGACGGATCTACTCCTTGGACTTAATGTAAGTGTTTATCATGTAAGAGCAATGAGAATTGAGAAGAAAGTAGCTATGACAATGACTCACTTTGACCCAAACCGTTCCATTGCTACTCTTACAGTCGCAGAGCTTGAGAAGTTTGTCCAAGCGACCATCCAGGCGTATACAAGCCATCTTGTCCCACCAACTAGCGAACTAAATACTCCTTTTGACTCGTCAGTTCAATCTATAGGAGCGATCGCTGCTGAACACGCTAGTCAAATTCCTGATGAAGTTTGGCAAACCGTTCCAGAAAATGCCTCAGAAAATGTGGATAAGTATTTGTACGAGGCATGAAACCCGTTTTCGCCGATACTGGATTTTGGGTTGCTGTTCTTCATCCAAGAGATCGCTGGCATCACCATGCGATCTCGTTTGATCGTCAGCTACAACAACAGCAACGTAAAGTTG
>JGI12048J13642_10077795_pt1 | contig 12314 bp, 7 predicted proteins | sample ElkSlonscriptome_16_FD_13642 | JGI IMG/M metagenome (IMG submission 13642) | reverse complement strand
GATTCGAAAGGATTGGAATGTAATTGTTATCGGCGGAGGAGCAGCAGGCTTCTTCGCTGCTATCCACGCAGCTGAGAATGGAGCGAAAGTGACCATCCTCGAAAAGACCTCCAAGCTCCTCTCGAAAGTCAAAGTCAGCGGTGGCGGGCGCTGCAATGTGACCCACGACTGTGATTATCCCAATCAACTCGTCAAGTTTTACCCGCGAGGAGAGAAGACGCTTAAAAAGTCGTTTTCAAAATTCGATGTTAACGACACCCGACGATGGTTCGATGATCGCGGTGTCCGGCTCAAAACCGAAGCCGACGGTCGGGTCTTTCCCATTTCGGATAGTTCTCAAACCATCATCGACTGTTTGATGAAAGAGGTGGAGGCAAAAGGCATTCAAATCCACACCAAGTCGGAAGTCACCGAACTTACACCGCTGGAAAAAGGATTTACGCTAGAGCTGAAAAACGGAGAAAAGCTAAGCGCCGACAAAGTGATAGTGACCGTAGGTGGATATCCCAAATCAGAGAGCTATTTGTGGCTGCGCGACCTAGGCCTGAAAATCGTCGAGCCCGTTCCTTCACTTTTTACCTTTAACGTTCCCGATTCAGATATGAAAGACTTGCAGGGGCTATCGGTGGCAAACGGAATGGTATCCGTGCCTGGGAGCAAGTGGAAGGATGATGGTCCTATTCTGATCACCCATTGGGGATTTAGTGCACCTGCCGTCATCAAGCTATCGGCTTGGGCCGCCATCGATTTGCATTCGAGGAATTACCGCTTTCCGATTCACATCAATTGGACGGGAGATAGCGAGGAAGTGGTTCGCTCGACCTTGCAAGAAATGCGAAAGAATCATCCCACTAAACAGATAGGAAGCAATCCGCTTTTTGATATTCCCAAGCGTCTCTGGGAGCGCCTTTGCCAAAAGGCGGAAATTTCAGAGACGCTGCGCTACGCTGATTTTCCCGCCAAAACAATGAATCGATTTATTGAGATCTTGGTGCGGTGTCCTTACGAAGTGGATGGGAAAACAACTTTCAAGGAAGAGTTTGTTACCGCCGGGGGCATCGACTTGAGCGAAGTTGATCTAAGCACTTTTGAATCCAAAAAGCATCCGGGACTATTCTTCGCGGGAGAAGTATTGAACGCAGACGGGGTAACCGGAGGCTACAATTTCCAACACGCTTGGACGAGTGGATATTTGGCGGGAAGTTCCGCAGACTCCTGATTTTTTGAAAGCTGTATCTTTCCGTCTTTAAATGACAGCCTTTCAAGCTTTGTCAGCTCTTCTCCCGCTTACCTGAGCCATTTATAGTATTAACCAATGCAGACATCACCCATTCGAATTCAGAATATTCTCCTGCTTCTTTTTTGTGGTTTTTCAATGTTTGGCTTCGGCCAAGGTCAGATCAAGGGAAAGGTGGCAAATGCTGCAGGTGAGGCATTGCTTTACGCCAATGTAGTGCTCTTTTCGGCTGAGGACAGCANGTTCATTAAAGGTGCCGTGACCAATCAGGATGGTGAGTTCAATTTTTCATCGGTTGGTGCTGGTAGTTACTTCTGTGAAACGAGTATGGTGGGCTTCACCAAAAGCAGTACTAACGTATTTTCAGTGAATAATTCCGGGACGATTGATCTCGGCGAGATCGCTATGAGCGACAACCTGGAATTGAAGGAAGTGGAAATCGTCGCTCAAAAAGCCATGATCGAAGTACGTCCTGATAAGATTGTGTTTAATGTAGCTACTACACCAAGCGTCTCAGGTATAGATGCTCTGGAGCTATTGCGCAGAGCGCCCGGAGTCAATGTCGATATGGACAACAATATTGCTTTGCTGGGTAAGTCGGGCGTTCGAATTTTCATCAATGGAAGACCCACTCGTCTGTCCGGAAATGATCTGGCCAACCTGCTTCAAAACATGGGTTCTGATAATATTGAGGACATTGAAATCATTTCGAATCCATCCGCGAAATACGAGGCGGAAGGCGACGCGGGCATCATCAATATCAATTTGAAGAAGAATGTTGCCACTGGTTTTAATGGCAGTGCCGTTGCTTCATTTACACAAGGAGACTATTTCAGGAATAACCAAAGCCTGAATCTCAACTATGGCGGTGAAAAGTTAAAGGCCGGCCTTGGGTTGAGTCGAGTGGATAATGAATTCTACGACAACTTTAGGGAAACAAGAATACAGAATGGGTTTTCATTGGAGCTCGCCTCAGATGAGATCAAGAATTTTGATGGCTATACCATCACCACCGGTTTGGAGTATACAATAGATGATAAGCACAGCCTCAGCTTTTCGGGAAACGCCATTCTCAATTCCAACAACGATGATCTCGAGAGTACCACGGTAATTTCCTTAGTGGAAACGGGAGCTTTGGACGAGATTCTGGTATCACAAACTCTGCTTGATCAAGAATCGTCGAATTACAATTTTAACTTAAACTACAGGTGGAAACTGAGCTCCTCAGCCAATTTGTCGGCGGATATGAGTTTTGGTGATTTCAATTCGGAGGGAAGCACCTTTCAACCCAATACCTTTTTTGCGCCTGATGGCACCACCGTTATAGATGTTTCGAACAATGCCTTCGATTCCAACACCTATATTGATTTGTGGTCGGGTAAGGTTGATTATGAAAAAGAGTGGGATGGATGGAGCCTCTCGGTAGGATCGAAATATGCGAGTATCATCACCGATAATCGCTTTGCATTCTTTGATGTGATTGACAATGAACAGGTACCCGATCCTACGCGAAGTAACGATTTTACCTACGAAGAGAACGTAGCCGCTCTCTATGCGATAGCAGATGTCAAGCTATCTCCAAAATTCAACCTCAGTGCAGGACTTCGAATGGAGAACACGGATTCACGTGGAAGACTCGAAAGTGTTCAGGACGTAGACAACAATGATGTCAAGAGAAACTACACCGACTTCTTTCCGAATGTGAGTCTTTCGTTCAACGATGAAAAAGATCACGCACTGAGTCTGAGTGTTGGCCGCAGAATAACGCGGCCCAATTACCAGAATTTGAATCCATTTGTATCACCCTTGAGTGAGTTGAGCGCTTGGAAGGGAAATCCTTTTCTCAGCCCAAGCTATACAATGAACTACCAGCTGACCTATGCATTCAAAAAGAAATTGACGATCACCAACTCATATAGTGAAACAACTGACTTCTTTGCCACGATTTTTGAAATTACGGGAGACCAAAGTAATGTCCTAATCCCGCGTAATATGCAGAAGACCACACGCTACTCGCTCTCGGCGAGTTATCCTTTTGAGGTGAGCGCATTTTGGGAGTTTATTGCTTTTGCCGATGGAGGTTACAGCACCTATGACGGCGATCTGGAAGGTACTCTCATCGATCTGGAGATACTGACCTGGAGCTTTAGAATTCAAAACAGCATATCACTGCCTTGGGGAGTGAAAATGGACTTGACCTACATGCGCTACAGTGATTGGATATGGCGCGGCTCGATAGATGTGGAGGGAAACCAACGATTGGACTTCGGCTTTCGCAAAAAGTTTCTCGATGGCCAACTGGAGGTGCGCATTACGGGAAGTGACGTTTTTCGAACGGATAGTGATTATTTCTACGCGGGAGATTATGGCGGTATTCAAACAGACGGTGTGCGGACTTTTGACAATCAGCGATTCGGGATGGGAGCCACGTGGAATTTCGGTAACCAAAAACTCAAAACCATGCGCCGATCAAGAGGAGGAATGGACGATGAGTTGAGGCGAATATCGAACTAGGCGAATTCCCTTTCCTTATTTCTTTTTCAATGCAGCCATTTCTTTGAGCTTTTGCTTGGCCCCTTCATTTTCCGGGTCTAGCTCTAAGGATTTTCGATACGCCGCAGCTGACTTTTCAAACTGCCCATTTTTAAAATATGCCTCACCCAAACTATCAAAAAGGTTGGCGTTATTCGGCATAAGTTCTGTTCCGAATTTGAATATATCGATAGCTCCATTGGAATCATTCTTATACAAGAGCCATTCATAGCCAATGGTATTAACCATCCATGAAAAGCCCATTTCTTCAAATTCTTCCTCCGTAGGTGATTTTTCTCCGATAAGGCTTTTGAGATAACCCGTCGGATCTTCAGGATCATTGTACTTTAGGTAGTTCACGTAACCCGGTGAATCTTTTGGAAAAAGCTCTGCGATCATGACTTCATGATCTCCTTTTTGAATTTCATCATCCAATGTGAATTCCACAAAGTTGGTATAATCGTGAAAGAGATACACCCGAACGGTGAGTTCTTGCAAGTTGTAAACGGTGGTGTATTGGGTCTGTCCGGTCGGACTCATCATGCTTTCCATTACTTCGCCGGTATAGTCAATTGAAGCGTTCCCATCGCTTTCTGAAAGGTACTTCATTCCATTTCTGAAATTGACCAATTTTACCTCGTCGGTGGATTCAATTTGAGAATAGTAAAAATTGGAAAAGCACTTTTCAGGTTCGGAACCCAATATAAGCTCTTCTCCTTCCACGATGAGGTAATCACCCGTTTTGTCAACGAAGACGATCATTCCCGTAGCAAGAAAACCAAGGTCGATGGTAGACAGATAGTCTCTGACTTCTGACACGTTGCTCATGCTTCGCATGATTTTTCTGACTGCTTCGCCAATGGGGATGGATATTTTCCCTTCGGTATTGTTGATCGCCAGATAGTCGTTGGCAAATCCATCGAAAACAAGCCCTGCGCTATTCATCGCCCCTTGAGCAAACTCGTCCAGCTGACCCATGTAAACAACGTCGTATCGATTTTTTCCTCCCCTTTCAAACCAGAACTTCGAATTGGGACTAATCCAGTCTTCGTTATTTCCAACGATGGTTTTTCCATCTTTGGTGATTTTATACATGCTGCAAGCATTGCTGCAAAAGGGGGTTAAAACGAAAAGAGAAATCGCGACGAGAAGAGCTTTCATTTTATGACACCTGAGTGATGAAATGCGAATCTCTCATTTCCGAAGCAGAATGAAAATGCATTTTCAAACTATTAACATATTGAGCGCAAATCAATTTTAACAGAGAACTCTTCATCAGTTTGTTAGAATTAGAAGAGGGAAGGTGAAACTACTCTTCAGACTTCAGCGACTCAATCACAATCTCCTCAAAACCCGGCAAAGTGCGGTAGGCAAAATCCACTTTCCAATCAGCTGGATACTCGAATCCTGCTTCCAAATAGTGTTTCTCATCCGGGCGGACGCGTCCCATCGTTGCGTCATTTTTTCGGTAGTTGATCACTACGGGAATGTTTTCGTAAATCAAAAAATATTCTGGATGTGTGAAATAGCCAAGGGGAGTGGTATCGTAAGGGATGAAGCCCGGAATGCCAAACATGTTTCGCGCCCGCTCTTGCCACGGAACCATGAAGGCGTTAAGCCACTGGTCGTTTTCGCTTCCGTTGGCCAGAAAGTCGGTGTCGGTGCGGCTGAGAAGTAAGTACTCGCTGCATTGAAAACCGCTGAGCACCACTTTTATTCCAGAGTTCAAGATGACGCGAAAAGATTCTACATCTCTCTCGAAGTTGTAATCGTGAACCGTGTTTTGTCGCAGTCCGGGTTGGAAGGCATAGCCGGTAGTGCGTCCCGCGCAAAATACGATCTCGGTAATCTGATCGGCCAGTTCGGGATGGTTCACTAGAACGGTCGCTACGTTGGTAGCAGGGCCCAAAGCGAGTATCGCCATTTTTTCTTTTCTCAAGGCTTCTGCCAATGCCCGGGAAGCGTCCGTTTCGGTTCCCAAGTCGTCGCAATTGGGTGAGCCTTTGTAAACGAGGATGTTTTTTTCAGGGGCGTAACGTTCCAAAATCTCCTTGGTGATTTCCTCTCCGTAATCTACTTCCGTGATCAGCGTGATTCCCGCAATTTCGATATTGTCTTGCGCCAAGGCCATGATCAAAGTCACCCCATCGTCGATTTCGCGGGGAGCTCTTTCGGGAAGACCCATCATGATATCGGTGTCAAACCAGATTCGTTTTGGAGCCTCTTGTGCAATCGATTGCAAACAAAAGAAAGTCAGAACAGTAATTAGTGTAATTTTCATAGATCCAATAGTTTCAAAGCTTTTCGAGTCAAGGTTCCCTTTTCGTTAATGGAACGCTCAAGAGGCAGTTGTGCCATACCAAAGATTCGGCGAAGGATTTCTATACCTGCAAATTGATTCGCAAGCTCGGCATCGAAATCTCCGTAACGTCTGAAAAGTGTTTTTATGCCGCGATCACTCATGCCGCAGAAGATGAGATGCGCTTTGAAAACACCTAAATCAAATTCGGCAGGTCCTGTAAAACAAAACTCCGGGTCGATTACCTTCACTCCTTCGGAACTGTCTAGCCAGCTCCCGGGGAAGAAATCGCCATGCAGAAGAGATGGTCCGGTTGCCGAGAGGTACTTCTCACCCAATTTCTCAGCGATGGTGCGCAATTTTTCATTGCTAAATATGAATTCCTCGGCCAAGTTCCGTAATCCCCTTTGAATCTCGTTTAAATCGAGACCATTATCCGAACGGAAAGGAAAATCAAAAATATGGGTGTGATTTAATTTTCTCATTTCCTTATTTTCAATGGATTTCTTCTTCAGTTCTGCTCCGTGAAGAAGTTTTAAGAAGTGTAATAAATCCTTGACCACTTCGGGAGGCAGGGTTAAATCTGATCGATAATACCGTGTGTAATCGCCTTTTTTTCCAAGATCTTCCAAAACCAAAAGATGGTTTTTATCGTCAAAATGATATGGAAACGGTAGGTAATCCTTCACCCCGTCCAGCTTTCTTGCCTCAGTGTAGAATGTGAATTCCATTTTGGCTCTTTCGACGGGTGCAGCGATGGATGGGTACTTCTGTACAAAGGGATTCGCCTGCTTAATGATAAAATTAGTTTTTTCCGTTTCTGCTCGTAGTGTCAGGTTCATGTTTCCATCACCGGCTTTCGCCAAATCGGTTATTGACACCTCCTCATCGATCACTCCTGCCGATTTGAGGTGGTTTTCTAAGCTTTTTTCATCGTTCTCTTTTAATTCAAATTTCATAGACTGTAATTTATGTTAGAAAATATATCTCGCTCCAAATTGAAATTGACGGGGGGGTGAAGCAGAAAAGCGCTGAAAATCAGATCCCGGAGGTCCTGTTTGAGCTTGATTGCTTACAGATCTTGTGGTATTATAGCCCGACCAATTTTGCTGGTTCAGCACATTAAAAACATCGGCGCTGAATTCGATTCCCTGACGGCTTTTGCCAAAGCTCCAGAGGTATTTTATTGAAATATCAAAGGTGGTCGCCCACGGCAATCGATCGGTGTTTTCGTCTATTCCCGGCCATCGGTCGGCGGGCAGTCCGAAGTTTTCTCCATCTCCGTTCAAATCGCCGGTCCCGAATACAGTCGCATCCGCTACATACGTAACCGGTTGGCCGCTTTGTATTAAGGCCGTAGGAGAAATGGTCAACCCCTGAATCGGCTGATAGATAAAGACACCGCTTAAAACGTGGCGACGGTCATTTTCATCCCAAGTGTATTCGGCCTCGAAATCGTTGTTGTCTTGTGCGCGTGTATTAATGCTGCTCGTATTGCTCTTGGTCCAACTCAAAGTATATAGCAACCGAAACCCAAGCTTACCATCGCTCAGCTCTTTTTGCAACATGAAATTGAGTGCCGTATACTCCGCCCTGCCGTCTGTTTCAGTCATAAAAACATTTCTTGTTCCGCCGCGAAGGGTGTCGCCCTGTACCACGCTATAAAAACCACCGTCGTCACTGAATACAGCTACGGGACGACTGGCGTCTGCCTCTGCCCTCGTTCTGGGCACTACATCATCAGGGTCGATTCCCTCTTCAAAAAGATACGGAGAAGCTACATTGAGATTCCGCACGACATATAGATTTTCTGTACGTGTGTGAACTGCGTCAAATTTGAAGAGCGTTTCGTTGTCGGGCTTGTATTGATAGCCAAGCGAAAACTGATGGCTAAAGGGGTTGTCCCATCCGTCCGGATTCAGAATGCGGGTATTATTTCTGAAAATTGCCTGACGCTCATCACTGAGATCATCAGCGGTGGGGCCTTCCAGATAGTCCACGCCAGGCGCTGTAGCTTGCAAGTTACCTTCGAAGGTGATCCGATTCAAATCGGCATCGGAATCGAGAATTCCGAGACGCTGAAGCTCGGCAAGCTGTGTCTTAAAATCATTGGAGTTATTACTGAATTGAAGGGCATCGCTGTAGACCGCATATTTGATCTTATCGTAGAAAATTCCGTAGCCTCCGCGAATCACGCTCTTTTCAGTTAATTGAAAATTCATGCTGAATCGCGGAGCGATGTTATCCCAATCACCTTGAGTGCCACCTGACCTAGAAAGGTTATCGTAATCCCAGCGCAATCCGACATTAGCCGTAAGGCGATTTGAAATCGTCCAACGGTCTTCTACGTAAGCGCTGGTCACATTCTGCCTGGCTCCTAAAGCAGTGGGACGCAACTCCACATCGTATTGAAATACTGATGCATCGGCCGGTACATCGTTGACATTCAAGTCAGCACCAACCCCGCTATTGCGTATTTCGGCGAGTTGATCTTCGCTCAAATCCACCAGGTAACTACCGTTCGGATTTCCGCCACCGGTAAGGTTGAAGTCGGAAGTGATAAACTCAATACCTGCTTTGATGTAATGATTACCCGCATCGTAAAACCATTTGTTCTGAAACTGATGGGTGTATTCTTTGTCATCGAAAATCGAACCCGCCTGACCGATCACCGCTATGGTTCGCTGCATGGGGTCGCGAAGGGTAACGGATGGGTTTTCCGGGTTTACGGGTTGTCTGTAATTCCATCGAAAGTAACTGTGGAGATAATTTACCTCGGTGCTCAATCGGCTATTGATTACGCCGGTATTTTTCAAAGCGATGAGGTAGGTATCGTTGTCTTGAGCGGATGCTGCCGAAGGAAAGTTCACGCCACCTTCCAATCCACCGCCTTGACGGTCGATGTAGATGCGGCCAACTTGTCCGCGTAATGATGAACGCCATTGCTTTGACCAAATATGATCGATTTTCCCGTTTACGTAAGTGAAATAATTATTTCCCCTTACCGTCTCGTTGACTCCCAGCTCGGGTGAATTCAAAAGATTGTCTTTGATGTCGATGGTTTGCTCTGCATTAAGATAGATGAAGGTCTGATCTTTCTTTATGGGAGCTCCAACTGAGAAGCCAAATTGATGCCGCTGAAAGCCATCTTTAACCTGGTTTCCCGAAAGGTCGCGTGTGGCAAAATCAGAAGATGCGTCGATCACCGAACCCGGGCGTGTGAGATAGAATACCTCACCGGTCACTTCATTCGTTCCCGAGCGACTCAACACATTTACGATTCCGTTACTCGAGTTTCCCCATTCAGAGGAGTAGTTGTTAGTCAGAACCGTTACGTTTTCGACGAACCCCACCGGGGAGTTTATCTTCATGTTTCCGAGAAAGCGCTCGTTATTGTCCATTCCATCGACCAGATAATTGGTAAATATACCATTCAATCCATTTATGCTGATATTCGGCCCTTCTGCGTATCCTAAAACGGCTTGTGTCACATTCGGCAGGCGATATAAGCCTCTCGTCACATCCCGTCCTTCGATTGGCATTTTCATGAATTCCTCTTTTTTCAGTTGGCCTGATACGGTTGCATTTTGTCGGTTCATTTTGGCCATCGGTGAACTGGAAATCAGGACTTCTCCCAAACTGGCTGACATGCGGTTTGGCACTCTGAGCTGATAGGTCGTATTTTCAGAAACACTCAATTCAGGAGATGCTGTATACTGATATTGATTATTGTCTAATACGTAAACTATGTACTTTTCATTTGCTTTAAGCTTATCGAAAATGACTCGACCATTTGGACCCGTAAATCGTGAGTTGATATCGCCGGGCCCGACCAAAAAAACTTCCATACTGTCAATCGGAGTCGCCTCAACCAGCGATGTAACGGTAACAGTTAGTGATTGTGCCGGGCTCAAAAATGGAAAAAAAGCCAAAACACATAAAGCATATATTTTCTTCATGTCAGAATTGATTGAATGGGATAATTGGAGAAATAAAAAGAGGGAAATCAGGCGGCTCGAGGTGGCCCGCGATCAGTTATACGTGATAAGATAACTGAGGAAGAGAAGTCTTGTGATATTTTGAACTTTCTGAAACCGCTTGCAAAGAGTGTCAATATTTCTTTGCGTAAACGAAGCTTCTCGAGATCATATGAAAATGAATTGATCCAGTGATTCAATGATTTCTCATCATCAATATCAGTCAGGGTCTCTAATTCTAAAGGCGAGTCGAGGAGTTCAACCAGTTTTTTATGAGTGTTGTCTGCTTCCCTGAGTGCAGTGCAAAAAGCATTTTTATGAAAGTGGCGCTGATTTATTCCGATCAGATAGTTTCCACCATCAGCCGAAGGCCCCAATACGGAACCACCTTCTGCTAACACAGCCGCCGCTCGCAATAAGTCATTTGCAGACAAGTCAGGCGTATCATTCCCCACGGCTATGACGTTTTTGTAGCCTTTGGCAAAAGCCTCTGCCACTGCATTAGTCAGCCTTTCGGCTAAGTCAAGACCGTTTTGATTTTCTTCTGAAAAATGCAGAATAGGAAGCTTGCAGGATCGGAGTGTTCTGAGTGTATGTCGATGCAACTTTGTAAAAAGCTGATAGTGCACCGAAGCCTTTGAAAAGCGCTTCAGTTTCAGATCTTCCTTCGCACTATGGGCAAAGAAAAGGATTACGGTATTCGAATTTCCACTCATAAAAACAGACAAATCCATTCACTTACGCATCAAAGTGCCGGATGGATTTGAGTCTGCAAGATGGGCATAATTCTTTCCGTCGTAGGGGATAAATGAAATTTTTCCTGCGATTGTCGCCAAAGCGGCACCGGTCACTTCACTTTGACAAAAGTCGTGGACCGCTCCTTCCCACCGGGCCAAGTAAAACGGGCGATATAAACTCCGACCGAGAACGAATTCAGATTTACTTGGACGTTCCTCTGACGGTTAATAAGGGAAACTAAATTCACTCTACCTTGGCTGTCATAGATTTCAATTCGTTCAGGAGACTCGCCTTCCCAAGCAATGACTATTCGTGTCGTTGCAGGATTGGGAAAGGATTTAAGTCGGCTCACCAACGTAGAAGCCGAGTATTTAAAAACAGCGCTCAATCGTTCATCTGAGGCGTTTATCCCCGTCCCAACGTAGGCTGCCTGATCAATGGCAAAAGCAAAGGTGCCCTTAAGCGGAGGGGCGGGCAGCGAAGAAATCTTGCGCCATGTATCGTCAAACGGGCTGTATTCGTATACCTCATTGAGGTAGTTCAAATGCTCATCTTGACCGCCTACAATGATGCCTCGACTTTCTACTACACACTCCACCGAATAGTAGCGGGTCAAACCGGGGAACTCACTAAGCCGAGTCCAGCTTTCCGTGCCGGGGTTGAATTGCCACCAATCATTGGCAAAAGTGTCATCCTGAAGGCGGCCTAAGCCTGCATAGGCGAAGCCACCGATGGCCATTCCAATACTCTCAAATCTTCTTCCTCCCGGGAAGTCATTGATCTGACTCCATTCATCCGTTGCGGGGTCGTATTTCCAAAAGTCATCATAGTATTCATCACCATTCTTTCCCGTACCGACAAAGGCTTTTCCATTTAGGGAAAAAGCCAAGGGCGAAGAGCGAGCCTCACCCGGAAAAGAAGCTTTTTGGGTCCATGTATCTGAATCAGGGTGGTAGGCCCAGAGTTCATTGAGGTATCCCGATGGTCCGAATCCGCAGACCACATAGCCTGTATCGGCTATGGTAAAGCGGCCACAATACTGCCGAGGCTGGGAGGGAAGGGAAGCTACCTGAGTCCATGTATCCACAGAAGGATCATAGGCGTAGAAATCGTTGGTAAGTGCAAAACCCACTTCTCGTCCGGTGCCCGCATACCCCTTATCCTTAAGGGAAAAGGCCACGCCGTCATCACGGGCTGATCCACCAAATGTGCTGACTTCCGTCCAAGATTGACATAATACCAAAAAGCCCCAGAGGGTGAAAATGACGGTAAGTTGGTAGCGAAGCATCAGGCTCTAAACGACCGAAGCAGGCAAATCTTGCTTCTACTTGATGTAATAAGTTTTTGCGTTTACAAACTCCTTGATACCGAGGGGACCTAACTCTCTTCCGTAACCGGAGATTTTAGTTCCACCGAAGGGCAGTCGTGGATCAGACTTTACAAGTTCATTTATAAATACGGCCCCGTCTTCGATGCTTTGTGCTAAAATTTTAGCTTGCTCGATATTCTCCGTACAAATACTGGCTCCGAG
>JGI12048J13642_10192351_pt1 | contig 12318 bp, 10 predicted proteins | sample ElkSlonscriptome_16_FD_13642 | JGI IMG/M metagenome (IMG submission 13642) | reverse complement strand
GCACTGGCCGAGCAGCTCGACGCCGAGCAGGCAGAGATGAATTTCCGTCGCTTTCCTGATGGCGAGAGCTACCTTCGTCTGCCGAATGACTTGACCGACAAGCATATCGTGCTGGTCGCCAGTCTGAACCGACCAGACGATAAGATTCCGACTCTGCTGTTTGCCGCCGATCTGGCCCGAGATCTGGGAGCAGCGCGCGTTGGTCTGGTCTGTCCATACTTACCTTACATGCGCCAGGACGAACGTTTTCAGGCGGGTGAGGCGTTGACATCGAAAACCTTTGCGGGCTGGCTTTCGGCCCATTTCGACTGGTTGGTTACCGTCGATCCGCACCTGCATCGCTACGACAGTCTGGATCAAATCTATACGCTCGAATCTGAAGTGGTGGCCGCTGCACCGGCCTTGAGCGAATGGATTGTCAACAATGTCGATCAACCTGTCATTATTGGCCCGGATAGCGAAAGCGAGCAGTGGGTGCGCGCGGTAGCTGAGTCGGCCGACCTGCCCTGGCGAGTGATGTCAAAAACCCGCTTGGGTGATCACGACGTTGAACTGGAATTGCCGGACTTTAGCGCGTTGAAAGGCCTGACGCCAGTTTTGGTGGATGACATTGTCTCGTCTGGTGCCACGGTGGCCGAGGCGACGCGTCATTTGCTTGACGCTGATTTTGCGCCTCCGGTGGTGGTGGCGGTGCACGGCTTGTTCAGTGATCGGTCGCGTGAATTATTGCGCCATGCTGGGGTGTCTCGGGTGGTTTGCACCAACTCGATCAACACGCCGGAATCTGAAATTGGCTTAAGTAAACTGCTGGTGCCTGCGATCCAGCGCCTGGCCTGATCATGCGCGAGCGCGACCAGATCTACGCAGCGAGCCAGAAAGAGTCAAACTCGGAGACTCAGCCGTTCGAGTTTTCACAATCGGTCGTTCGCGTCTTCCCCGACATGATCGAGCGATCTGTGCCGGGCTATGGTTTGCTATTGGAGCTGACGCCCTTGATGGTTCGACGCGCCGTCCGGGATAATTCGCGCATCTATGATCTGGGTTGTTCGCTTGGCGCGGCGACCCTGGCCGCACGCCGGGCAGTGACGGCCGAGGGTGTGGAGATGATTGCCGCCGACAATTCGCCGGACATGGTTCGACGCTGTCGCGAAATAGTAGCCGCCGACAACTCGCGCGTACCAGTCCAGGTGCTCGAGGCCGATGCCTGTGCACTGCCCATCGAAAACGCCTCGGTCGTGCTGATGTATTTTACCCTCCAGTTCATTCCCCTTGAGCAGCGCCAGACCCTTCTGCAAAAGATTGCCGCCGGCATGAAGCCGGGCGGTGTGCTGTTGCTGGCCGAGAAACTGGCTTTCGATCCGGATGATCAGCACTGGCTGGACATGCACCATCACGACTTCAAGCGTGATCAGGGCTATTCCGATCTCGAGATTGCACGCAAACGTCAGGCCCTGGAGAATGTGCTGGTACCTGAAACTCGTGATGTGCATCATGAGCGTTTGAAAAAAGCAGGATTCAGTCAGGTCGTGGACTGGTTTCAGTGCCTTAACTTCACCGCGCTGGCGGCGATCAAGTGATTTGATATGAGCAAGCGGGAATCATCAGAACAAACCTCGCCCGCATCTGGGGACCAGCCCCAGCCCCAGGACCAGGACCACGACCAGGACGAAGCCAAGTTCGAGCGTCTGCGCGACCGTACCGATGAAATCGAACTGATCATTTCTGGTTTGACAACAGTGGCCCTGTTTACGCTGCCGGGCTGGTTGTTCGAGACCCTGTTCAATGTTCACTCACACCAGACCGTGGTCACCACCATGGGAGCGAACATTGCTCTTATTTTGATACCGGGCCTGTTCTACGTGCTCGGCTTCAGCTTTGCAATTCACCTGATGATTCGAGCCTATTGGGCGGGCCTGATTGGACTGCGAACGGTCTTTCCGCAAGGCATCAACTGGGAAAAAACACCAGGTCTGGGCCCCGTGGGCCGTCGCTATTATCGCGATCATCTGCCCGACCTTTCAAAGGCGATTGCTAGCGCCGATCATCTGGCCTCCTCCCTGTTTTCGGTCATCAGCCTGATCGCGCTAGGCATGATCTGGACCGCGCTGCTTATCGGTATGATCGTGCTCGGCGCCGGCTTTATCGGTTCGCAGATCGGCCACACCAACCTTGCCATTATCGCCGCAACAGTAATTGTCGTGGCTTCTTTCCTCGGCGTCGCCGTGTTGCTTTGGCTGTTGGATGCAAAAATGGGTCGCTGGTTTCCGGGGCTGCAGGAACGACGCTGGTACCAAGGATTGATCCACACTCTGATCCGCATCAACGGTGTTATTTCCCCACAGCGACTGATCCTGCCGGTTCAGCTCACGCTTCAATCCAATACCCGTCCGCGGCTATTTGCCTTTCTTTTAGTAGGGGGTTCGGTCTTGATTGTTCTGGTCGGTTCGGCGGTGTATACCCGTTCGACCCAGTTCACCGTGTCCGAGGAATTTCGCTACCTGAACGACGAGATGGTCGCCGAGGGATTCCGTAGCACCTATTATGAAAATCTGCGTAGCCCGCGCGATCAGATCCGTTTTTATCCGATGATCGATGACTTCGTTCAGCAGCGCTCGATGATCTCGGTTTTCATTCCCTATTACCCCCTGCGCGACAACCTGATCATGGACACGCATTGCGAGACGGGCACTGCGCCACTGGACTGTTTACGCGGCCTCTGGAGAGTGTCTTTGGGTGACGATGTCCTCCCGGCAGCTCAACTCATCCCGGCCGAGCGATTCGACCTCAACCAGCGTGGTTTGATCGGCGTTCTGCCATTGTCTGATCTTTCGCCTGGGCTCCACACCTTGAACTTGAGCTGGAATAGTGAGGGTGATGCATCGCAGCTGGACGATCGATATGAGTTTTCGTCGCTGGACTATCGGATTCCTTTCGTGTTCTCGCCGGCGGTTGAGGTAAATCTCGACCGGCCGACTGAGGCGGATCCGACGCCCTGAAGGACAATGCTCTGAGTCACAAACCCCTACCCAACGCGCATGTATTGAGCGAGCGTTTGGCGTCCAGCGAGGTAGATCGGATTGTCTCCGACCACCAGGGCTGGATGGAGCGTCACGGCAAGCATGCTGCATGGTCCGATTTGCTTGCAGCGCTGCCTGATGTCGACACTGGCTGGACCATGGACAAGGGGCGATTGATTGCCGGATCGGATCAGGCTCCGACCGTAGCCCTGCAAAAGCAGCTGCAGGGCTTGATTCCATGGCGCAAAGGCCCGGTCACGCTTGGTGGTGTGGCGATCGATACGGAATGGCGGTCCGACTGGAAATGGTCGCGCATTGCGTCGCATCTGGATATGAGTGGTCAGGACGTTCTCGATGTCGGTGCCGGCAACGGCTATTTCGGTTGGGCCATGCTGGATGCGGGTGCTAAGAGTGTGATTGGCTGTGACCCGACCCAGCTGTTCATTCATCAGCATGAGGCGATCAGTCATTTTGCAGGTGCTGCGCCCAACCTGCTGCTGGCCTCAACGCTTGAAGACCTGCATCCGGCGCTGGATCAGTTTGATACGGTCTGCTCATTTGGCGTGCTCTATCACCGTCGAGACCATTTCGAGCATCTTAAGCAACTGGCACAGCGGCTGCGATCCGGCGGGCGACTGGTGCTGGAAACCCTGATTTTGCCTGACCGTCATAACACCCAGCTCGACGCGCCGAAGCGCTACGCCAATATGCGAAATGTGCATGCCCTGCCCAGCCTTGCTCGCTTGCTCGAATGGATGGATCAGGCCGGCTATGAGAATTTGAAGTGCGTCGATGTCACGCCGACCACCATTGATGAACAGCGAAGCACCAAGTGGATGCCGTTTCATTCCTTGGCCGAAGCGCTGGATGCCAATGATGCGACGCTGACGATTGAGGGTTACCCGGCCCCTCTCAGAGCGGTGGTGGTGGCTAGATTGGGGCGAGGGGAAAGGCTAGGAAGTGGGTAGACGGGGAAACGAAAAAAGGGAGACGGAGAGCAGACAATCTAAAGGCCGCCGTTTCCCGCCTTCCGTTTCCCCGTTTCTTCGTTTCCCGTCTAGATCACACCCATCAGGCTGGCCAATACCACCAAGATCAACGCCGGAGTCACAATCCGGGTCAGCCACAGCCAGGCTGAGTAGGCCCAGTTCGGCATCTTCTCGCCCAGCTCTTCGCGGGTGATCTGATTTGACAGCACCCAGCCGGCAAACACCGCCGTCAGCAGGCCCCCGACAGGCAGCATGACATTGTTGGTGACGTAATCGATCGAATCCATGATTCCGCGCCCGCCGATGGTGACCTCCGACCAGATATTGAAACCAAATACGCTGGCCAGACCCAGCGTCCAGGCCAGGCCGGCGACCAGCAGCGCCGCTGAGCGGCGGGAGAAGTTGGTCGACTCGACGATGAAGGCTGTTGCCGGTTCCATCAGCGAAATCGAGCTGGTCCAGGCCGCGACCGAGAGCAGCAGGAAAAACGCCATGCCGTAGGCAATGCCGAACGGCATTTCAGTGAAAGCCAGCGGCAGGGTCTGGAAGATCAGCCCGGGACCGCCACCCGTCGGGGTCATTCCAAGCGAAATAATGATCGGGAAAATGGCCAGTCCGGCAACCAGTGCGACCATGGTATCGGCAATGGCAACCGTCACTCCGACGCGCGGCACGCTGACGTCTGAAGGCAGATAGGCACCGTAGGTCATGATGGCGCACATGCCCAGGCTCAAGGTAAAAAAGGCCTGACCCATGGCCGTAACGACCATGCCGCCGGACACTTTCGACCAGTCCGGGTCGAACAGGAAACGCACACCCTCCCCAAAGTGTCCGGTACTGATGGCATAGGCCAGCAAGATAAGCAGCAGAACAAACAACACGGGCATCAAAATGCTGACAGCCCGCTCCAGGCCTTTTTCCACGCCCAAAGCCACTACGCCAACCGTCATCACCATGAACAGGCCGTGCCAGAACACCATTTCGCCCGGATTGGCCAGTAGCCCGGTGAAGTTGGCTTCGGGGTCGGTCACGCCAACGCCGCCGAATAGATCCTTGGCGTAGAGAAAGCCGTAGTGCAGGGTCCATCCTGCGACCACCGAGTAGAACGACAGCACCAGAAAACCGGCGACGACGCCAAGTATGCCCAGGCCCATCCAGCCTTTCGACGAATTTGAGGCGACCGAGAGTTCGCGCAGAGAATTAATCGGGCTCATGCGACCGCGCCGACCCACAATGATTTCAGAGAACATGACCGGCAGGCCGACGATCAGAATGCACATCAAATAGATCAGAACAAATGCCCCGCCACCGTTCTCGGAAGTGATGTAGGGAAAGCGCCAGATGTTGCCGAGACCGACGGCAGAACCGGTTGCAGCCAGTATAAAGGCCAGGCGAGATGACCACATGCCGTGGATCGACGTTGTTTGCATAAAGCGTTGGAGCCTTTATTTTTGTTGGTTTTAACGCGCAACATTGTGCGCTAAAACCGGTCAGAGGTTCAAATCGAAGTACACGTCCAGCGTTGATCGCGTGGATTTTCAATGAACAACAGCGTGCTTTGATCGTGGCAAACTAATTTTATCCAAGTGGAGTCAGGTGAACGATGAACCAGCGGTATTTGTTTAGCGGCGTCTTAATGTCAGTCGCGCTTAGTGCAGTCTTGCTGTGCAACGTCTCGCTTGCCGATGAGCGGCGCCATCATTCCGCCCATGTGCACGGCGCCGGACACGGTAGTCTGGCTCAGGACGATGCAGCCCTTGAGCTGAAACTGGAGCTGCCCGGTTTTAACATCGTCGGTTTCGAACATCCGCCGCGCAATACTGAACAGCAGCAGGCGTTCGACGAAGCGGCGGGCGTACTATCTTCAACCGAATGGTTGTCCATTAGTCCTGGCGCTGAATGCAGGCTGATTCAGCAGCAAGTGACCGCCCTGGGATTTGGCCTGGACGAAGGCCCGGCTGCTGAAAGCGATCACTCGCATCAGCATCATTCGCATAGCCACCAGGCCAGTGATGCCGACGAGAATAACGAAATCAACCCGTTCGCCGCTGATCATGACCACGGTGCTCAAAAGCACGATGACCATCAGCACGATTCTGATAAGCAACAGCATCATAATCACGACCACGACCACGACCACGACCATGCCAGTTTCAGTCTGACATTGCGCTGGACCTGTGAGCAACCGGATGAATTGAGTACGCTAGCGCTCGACCTGTTTTCAGACTTTCCGTTGAATCAGACCATTACGCTTGATCTGTTGACCGAGGCGCGCGCTGATCAGCTGATTTTGAACTCAGAGCAGACTGAAATTTCGCTGCAATGAACAATACCCTGCAGCGCGATCAAATTTTGCTACAGGCAAGCGATATTGAATTTTCCTGGCCCGGCCAAGCGCAGCCAGTCCTCAAAATTGCAGAACTGTCCATGCGCGCTGGCGAACGCCTGTTCTTGCGTGGCCCCAGTGGCTCGGGCAAATCCAGCTTGCTTGCGTTGATCGGCGGCCTGGTTCAACCACAGAGAGGCGTTTTGAGCTGTCTTGGCGAAGATTTGACCGCCATCAGCGGCCCGAAACGTGATCGCTTCCGAGCCGATCATCTGGGCGTGATCTTCCAGCAGTTCAATCTACTGCCCTGGTTGGACGTGCGCTCAAATGTCGTTCTGCCGTGTCAGTTTTCCAAGCGTCGCGCCGAGCGCGCCGGTGATGTGAATGCTGCAGCTGAAGACTTGCTTGCAACGATGAACCTGGAGCCTGGATTATGGACGCGCCGCGCCGACCAGCTCAGCGTCGGTCAGCAGCAGCGCGTCGCTGCGGCCCGGGCGTTGATCGGTCAGCCTGAGCTTGTTCTTGCTGATGAACCCACATCCGCGTTGGACAGTGATCATCGCGATGATTTTCTTGATCTGCTGTTTGCTCAGTGCGAGCAATCGGGCAGCGCTTTGTTGTTTGTGAGTCATGATCGCGAGCTGGCCGATCGTTTTCAGCGCCAGCTTGATTTGAGTGATATCAATAGCGCTGGTCGCCAAACCGGAGCGGCCGCATGACCCTGCCCGGCCTGGCGTTACGCTCGCTCAACAATCGCCGTTTTGCGATCAGTTTGACAGTCTTGACCATTGCCCTGTCGATCGGCCTGCTGGTGCTGGTCGAGCAGCTGCGCTCGGAAGTGCGCGAAGGTTTTTATCGCTCAGTCTCAGGCACTGATCTGATTGTCGGCGCCCGCACCGCCCCGGTTCAGCTCCTGCTCTACTCGGTGTTCGGCATGGGCGAGCCGACCAACAACGTGTCCTGGGAATCATTTACGGCCCTGTCTGATTTACCCGAAGTGGCTTGGTCGGTGCCGATTTCTCTGGGTGATGCCTACCAGGGCTATCGTGTGGTCGGCACTCAGGCCGGATTCTTTGAACATTACCGCTACGCTGATCGTCAGCCGCTTGAAATAGCCCAGGGCAAGCGCTTTGATGATTTATTCGACGTCGTTCTCGGTCATCAGGTCGCGCGCAAGCTTGGCTATGGCTTGGGTCAGGAACTCGTGCTTGCCCACGGCACCGCCAACGTCAGCCTGCAGTCGCACGATAATCTCCCGTTTACCGTATCGGGCATCCTGGCCCCAACCGGCACCCCGGTCGATCAGCAGCTCTATATTTCTCTGTCCGCCCACGAAGCGCTTCATCTTGGCTGGCAGAACGGTGTTCCGCGACCAGGTGCGAGCCCTGATGGCGATCAAGCGCGGGCGATTGCTGATCGTTTGACGCCTGATTCCGTCACTGCCATCCTGCTTGGTCTGACCTCGCGCTCGGCGGTGTTCGGCCTGCAGAACCGCGTTAATCGCTACACCGAAGAAGCGCTGAGTGCCGTTCTGCCGGGAATCGCGCTGCAACAACTGTGGCGCATCACCGGCCTGGCTGAACAGATCTTGCGCGTGGTTGCAGGATTGGTTGTGCTGGCTGGCTTGCTGGGAATGCTGACCGTGCTGTTGACCACGCTGAATGAGCGTCGACGTGAAATGGCGATACTACGTGCCAACGGTGCCCGGCCGCTGCAAATCGCCGGCCTGCTGATTTTCGAAGCCGGTCTCCTGGCTGCCGCCGGAATTTTGTTAGGTCTGGCTCTGGCCACTTTAGTACAGGCGTTGGCCGCACCCTGGTTGTTGAGCACCGTGGGGGTTAATATCGCGGTCGCTTGGCCATCCGCGCTGCTGTGGAAAATTCTCGGAATGATTTGGCTGGCTGGCTTGATTGTTGGCGCCGTGCCGGCGCTTTTGGCCTATCGGCGCACGCTGGCCGATGGCATGCAGGTGAGAATGTAAGAATAGTAGGTTGGGATTGAGTTTTTTAATTTTGGATTGATCATGCTTAGAAAATTTGCTTTGACCGTTGCAGCCGTGCTGCTTGTTTCTAGCCACATTGTCGTTGAGTCGCTTGCGGCCAACGAGACCCGCGTGCTGGAGTGGATTGAACTGATGCCGCAGTCGGAATCTGATGCCTGGCTGAATGACTCTGCCAATGTCGATCATTCCGGGTTTGACGCGCCAGAACCTTTCCAGTCTTTCAAGACCGTGCCCGAACTAGACGGTGAGACGGTCCGCATTCCGGGCTTCGTCGTGCCGATTGAAACGGACGGAGAGGGTAATCTGCTGGAATTTTTTCTGGTGCCCTACTTCGGTGCCTGCATCCACGTGCCGCCACCGCCAGCGAATCAACTGGTTTATGGCCGACTTGACGAGGCCATTCCCATGGTCAATATCTGGGATGCGTTCTGGATGGAAGGGCAGTTGAATATTGAAGAAATTTCGAATTCAACGGCCGATTCGGCGTATACGATGGATGTGAGCAGCTTGGAGTTGTATTGATGGGTGGTGAAACCGGTCTACGGGGAAACGAAAGACGGATGCCCGGAAAACAGAAAGTGGAAATACTTAAAGAGGATTGATATGAACAAGTGGATTGTTTTGGTTTGCCTAACATTGATGCCGGTGGTGGTGGTTGCTGACGACCACGGTGATGATCGACGATTGTCGGTTGAAAAGCTGTGGCAGATGGATCGGGTCGGGTCGCCGGTGATTTCGCCAGCGAGTGGCCACGTTGTTGTTCCAGTGACTTCATGGGATGTTGAATCCGACGAAGCTGAAACCCGGCTGTGGCTGCTGTCGACCGATGGTGGCGTGCAGCGCGCTTTGACCGCAGCTGGGCAATCCGCATCCAGCCCGGCGTTTTCCCCGGACGGTAAAACGCTTGCCTTTGTCAGCACGCGCGGCGATGACGAAGCCGGTCAGGTTTATTTGTTAAGCATGGACGGCCCGGGTGAAGCGGTCCGCTTGACCGAAGTGCCGACCGGAGTCTCAAGTCTTAAGTGGGTCGGCGAGCACATCTATTTCATCAGCTCGATTTGGCCCGAACAAGAATGGGAGGAAATGACCGAGCAGATTCAGAGCGACAAAGACAGCCACGTCTCGGCCATGCAGTGGAATTCGCTGCCCTATTCGAGCTGGGATCGCTACCTGGACGAAGATCGCCAGGCCCACCTCTACCGAATCCCAGCCGAAGGCGGTGATGTCGAACCGCTGACGCTGCCGATGGAAGTTCAGCTGGGCCGCTCCGGTGCCGGGGCTGGCAGTTATGACGTGCATCCTGATGAATCGCATCTGGTTATAGCGGTCGATAGTGACCCCCAGGCGGTTGATCCCAAAACCGAACTGCTCCTGGTGCGCCTTTCTGATACCAACGTTACCAATCTATCCGAAGATAATTCAGCCAGCGACGGTGCGGCAATGTTCAGCCCGGACGGTAATACGCTGGCCTACGCGCGCCAGTCCATTAAAGGCTTCTACGCCGATACTGCGCGCCTGATCATTCGCGATCTCGCGACTGGAGAAGAGCGCAATCTCACTGAAGATTGGGATCGTTCAATGTCCGGCATGATCTGGGCTCCGGACAGCTCCGGTCTGTATGCATCAATCGCCGATGCCGGCACCGTGCGGGTCTATTTCGTTGATGCCGAAAGTGGTGAGCCGCGTGCGATCACAAGCGACACCAGCTTTGGCGCGTTGAGCGTGGCCGATAACGGCACCTTGGTGGCCAGTAATCACAGCTTCTTGTACCCACCGCGCGTGCAGGCGATCGACACCAGCAATGGTGCAACGATGCGTTTGGATACCTTTAACGACCAGGTGCTGGAAAGCGCTGATCTGGGAACCTATGAATCCGTCACCTACACCGGCCACAACGGCCAAGAGATCCAGATGTGGGTGCATTATCCGCCGGGTTTTGACGCAGACAAGGAATACCCGCTGTTTTTGCTTATCCACGGTGGACCGCACAACATGATTCCTGACGGATTCCATTTCCGCTGGAATGCTCAGACCTTTGCCTCTTGGGGCTACGTCACCGCCTGGCATAACTTCCACGGCTCGAACGGATTTGGCCAGGACTTCGCCGACGCAATAAACCCGGATTGGATCACTGCGCCTTATGAAGACACCATCGCTGCGGCCGACTGGTTTGCCGAAAAAGACTGGATTGACGAAGACCGCATGGTCGCCGGTGGCGGCAGCTACGGCGGTTATCTGTCATCCATACTGCTTGGCAAAGACCACCCCTTCAACGCCTTGCTGATCCATGCGCCGGTCTACAACATGTACTCTCAAATGGCCGCCGATTTCGCCGTTCACTCGACCCGCTTTGGCGACTTCTGGGACGCACCGGAAATCTACCGCGAGATTTCACCGCATTACTACGCCAGTGAATTCGACACACCGGCCCTGATCATCCATGGCCAGAACGACCTGCGCGTACCGGTTGGCCAGGCCTTCGAACTGTTCCGCACCCTGCAGAGCAAAGACATCGAATCGCGCCTGATCTACTATCCGGATGAAAACCACTGGATTCTCAAGCCCAACAACTCGATCTACTGGTACCACGAAGTCCGCGAGTGGATGGAGGGCTTTGCCGAGCCTGGCGCGAAGTAAATCCGACAGGTCCAAGGCGGTGGATTTCCGGTAGCAGAACTCAGGTCGCAATAAGGCCATGGGTGTCGAGATTGAACGCAAGTTCTTGCTCAAAGATGACCGTTGGAAACTCGGCGCCCAAGGCCTTCGCTACTGTCAGGCCTATCTATCCAGCGACCCGGACCGCACAGTCCGGGTTCGAATCGCGGAAACTGCCAAGAATGAATCTCAGGCCTGGCTGACCATCAAAGGCCGATCACAAGGCCCAGTCCGGGCAGAATACGAATATCCTATTCCATTGGCTGATGCCCAATCCCTGATTGGAACGCTGTGCAACAAACCCCCAATCGAAAAACTGCGCTACCACGTGACTTACCAGGGCGACCTGTGGGAGATTGATGAATTTGAAGGCGACAACGTCGGATTGGTTATCGCCGAAATTGAACTGGAATCAGCTGATCAAAAATTCATGATCCCGCCGTGGTTGGGGCGCGAAGTCACCGATGAATCGCGTTATTCCAATGCTCGCCTGGCCAATCGGCCTTTCACCCGCTGGGTTCACTGACCACGCCTTTTCGAACAATCACCACCAGGCCAAAAGTGCCCAGGCGATGACAACCGGCACCTGTTGTCAGCGAACGGGCATTACCCAGAGCCCAGAGCACGACTCAGAGCACCATCGAGATCGTGCTTCAAATCGTCAACGCCCTCAATTCCGACCGACAGGCGCATCACATGCTCATCAATTCCCAACCGCATTCGTTCAGCATCGCCGATCTTGGCATGCGAGGTATATCTTGGCTGGCAGATCATTGATTCAACCCCGGCCAAGCTGACTGCGGGTTGAATTAGCGCTAAATCGTTCAGAAACTGCTCAGGATCGACCGTCTTGGTCAAACGAAAACTCAACATGCCGCCAAAGCCTGACATCTGTTGAGCTGCCACGGCGTGTCTGGGGTGGTCCTTCAATCCTGGATAAAACACCTGGTCAATTCTTGGATGCGCGTCCAGCCATTCAGCCAACTCAGCGGCATTGGCCGACTGACGCTCGACCCGCAGTGCCAGGGTTTTAATCGAGCGCTCCAGCAAATACAGATCCTGCCCGTTCAAGCTTGAACCCAATCGAATGACGTTTGGTTTGAGGCGTTCGATCATTTGGGCAGAACCAATCAACGCCCCGGCGAGCAGATCAGAGTGTCCGCCAAAGTATTTGGTCGCCGAGTGCATCACCAGATCAAAACCCAGCGCTATGGGCTGCTGCAGAATCGGCGTTGCAAACGTGGAGTCGATAACGCTGGTTAGGTCATTCTCTTTGGAAAAGTTGGCAACGGCACCTAGATTGACCACATCCAGCATCGGATTAGTGGG
>JGI12048J13642_10624053_pt1 | contig 12320 bp, 5 predicted proteins | sample ElkSlonscriptome_16_FD_13642 | JGI IMG/M metagenome (IMG submission 13642) | reverse complement strand
AGAGTAATTTGGGTTGAAAGCTGAGACGAGGTAACCCAACCAGTTGTCGCCCGATCATTTTTCAAACTAACCTTTTTTAACCATCAGTATTATGCTTACACGCAGTTACCAGTCATTGTCTACTTATTTCTGTATAATTTTCTCCTGTTTAAGTCTACAGTCTTATTCTCAAATCCAATTTCTCGTCCAAGATCCGGCGCCATTCCCGCCTTATGAATTTGGATCGGTTGAAATAGAAGATGTTGACAATAACGGATTAGAAGATGTAATTCTCGCTGGATTTGACGAAAACGACCAATCGGGATTTCAACTCTTCTTAAATCAAGGTAGTGGATCTTTTGTTGAAAATGCCACCACAGTTTTAGAGGTAGGAGTTAGCGCACTTGAAGTAGTTGATATAGATGGTGACGGCGACAAGGATATTTTCATTGCTGGACAATCAGGGATAACGGATCAAACTCAACTCTTTATTAACAACCTGATTCCTAGTGGAACACTTAGCTTTACTAATAGTACAGAGAGTTTTATGCCCGTTATTGACGGAAGCATTTCAACGGGAGATTATGACAATAATGGTACACTGGATGTTTTTATCAGTGGAGAAGATTTTAGTGGCGCTTACATCGGTCAATTATATTCTAATAATCCGGTAGGAACATTTACGCCAGTAGCTACGTCCATAGTGGGTTTGCACGAATCTTCGTCAATATTTCTCGATATCAATAACGATGGGTGGGATGATATAATAGTTGGAGGTGCATATTCAAGTTTCGTTGGTGAGACATATGTTTATTTGAATGATCAAAATGGAGGTTTTATCCTTAACCAAGTCCTAGATGATATTAAAGATGGCGGCTTAGATGCTGGAGATGTAAATGGCGATGGACTTCCCGATTTAATTATGGCTGGTGGGTTCAATGGTGGTGGATACTTATACGAAAATGATCCATTGCAACCTGGAACCTTTATACTGTCGCCACTCACCTTACCCTTCTACGCATCTAGTGACGCTAAGTTTGACGATTTCAATTCTGATGGAGCCCTGGATTTTGTTTGTACCGGTGTTAACCTAGCCAACTTCGGCCAGATAACGAGTGTTTTCATGAACGATGGCTCAGGTTCCTTTACAGAAATTTCCGGTTCTCCATATGTAGGTTACGTTACCCCTGCTATTGGTACGGGAAACATCATGGGTAATTCCAATCCTGAAATACTAATAACAGGTAATACAAGTGCTTTTAGCGGAGGTCAGCCTGCATCCTTACTTTTAGAGAATATCGGACTCGTGGAGTGTCAAGATGACGATGGGGATGGTGTGTGTAATCAAGACGATCCTTGTCCGAATAATGCGGGCGCAATACTCGATGATTGCGGTATATGCGTGGGTGGAGATACAGGACTCAGCCCTTGCGAAGCAGAACTTGTCTTAACCCCTTCTAACATAGCTGTTACTCCTTGCGATGAGTTTAGTGTTTCTGTTAGCGTAATAACAAATGCCGACATTAATGTTGTCGAATTATTTTTAAGCTTTGACAACAACTTATTGGAAGTTACTGATGTATCTGAAGCATCTGGAAATCCACTAGAAATGGATGTTTTACCCCCTTCTTTTGATAACACGGAAGGAACGATAAGCTACATAGCCAGTACCGTTAACCCGTCTTCATCAAACTTTGATTTTTTGGAAATAAGTTTCCAGCCTTTAGCATCAGCCGGTACGACTTCTATTGATCCTATTCTCTCAGGCGATCCGAATTCTTCAATAATAGTGACACAAAATATAGGTGGGGTGCAAACACCAGTAGATATTTTATCTAATTCAAACTCAACAATTGTAGAATTTGAACCTGATCTTACTCCCCCTGAAGCAATTTGCCAGGATATTACTGTGCAACTAGATGCTACAGGAAGTACTAGCATCTTAGCAAATGACATAAATAATGGGTCTAACGACCTATGCTCTTCTATTACGCTTTCACTTGACCAGGAGTCTTTTACCTGCTCTGATTTAGGCGATAACATTGTGACCCTGACTGTTACAGATGAAGCTGGAAATCAGGCAAGCTGCACGTCAACTGTTAGCGTTGAAGACAATACTATTCCCCTTATTACATGCCCTTCTCAGGAAACCATATTCGTCGATGGCAACTGTGAAGCCATTCTTAATGATTATACCGGAGATGCAGCAATAAATGATAATTGCAATACAACCCTTGTGCAAACTCCGACACCCGGTACCATAATAGGCCTTGGAGAAACTGAAATTACATTAACCGCAACAGATGATGCTGGTAACTCTGCTAACTGCTCATTTATCGTAAATGTTCAAGACATTATTAGCCCTTCTATTATCTGTCCGGATAACCAGGTGGTGAATGTTAGCTCTGGATGCTCTGCCATTCTAGATGATTATACTTCTATGGTATCTGCGGACGATAATTGTTCAGTAATTGTATCTCAAACCCCATCTCCTGGAAGTTCTCTTGCATTAGGTGTTTCTTCAGTTACTATCATGGCAACAGATCCTTCTGGAAACAGCTCGTCTTGCTCCTTTGATGTAGTTGTTGAAGACAATACTCCACCTACTATTACTTGCCCAGCAAATGAAACTGTCTTTGCCAATCTTACCTGCGAGGCAACTCTTGAAGATTATACTGCCCTGGCATCCGCAGATGACAACTGTTCAGTTTCAGTTTCTCAAGCTCCGGAACCCGGATCAAGTATACCCCTCGGAAACACGAATGTTACCTTGACTGCAACTGATGGAGCTGGTAATTACACAACGTGCACCTTTAGTGTTAATGTAGAAGACAATTCTAACCCGACAATAAGCTGCCCGGAAAATGAGACTTTAGATGTAGACGGGTCGTGTGCCGCTGTTTTACCGAACTATACAGGCTTGGTTTCAGCAGAGGATAATTGTTCATTTACTATTACCCAATCTCCAGCTCCGGGGACAGCTCTAAATTTGGGAGCTAATGCTATAACTCTATCGGCCACTGATGGCGCGGGTAACGAGAGCTCATGCATTTTTGAAGTAAATGTGGAAGACGATACGCCTCCCATAATCAGCTGTCCTGCCAATACAGTAGTATATTTAGATGAGAATTGCAGCGCTATGCTCAATGATTATACGGGTTTAGCTTCAACATCAGACAATTGCGATTTTGAGCTTAGCCAGTTACCTATTGCTGGTTCTAGCTTAGGCTTGGGAACAACAATTGTAACGCTAATTGCGACTGATAATGCCGGAAACTCTTCCAATTGTCAATTTGAAGTTGTTGTAGAAGATAATACGGCACCTGAACTATTATGTCCTGATGACCAGGTAGTATCAGTTAATTCTGCTTGTGAAGCAATAATTGATGATTACACTAACATAGCGCAAGCCGATGACAACTGCACAGTATCAATTTCTCAATCCCCATCACCGGGCACCGTGATAGGTCTTGGAACTACTACTGTGGATTTGGTAGCTACAGACCTTTCAGGAAATACTACGAGTTGCTCATTCCAAATAACGACTATTGACGATACATCCCCAACAATTTCTTGCCCAGGTAGCGATATAGTAGTCGTTGATGCAACTTGCTCATCTACTTTAGCTGACTATACATCCATGGCGATTTTTGATGATAATTGCGATGTTTCTGTTTCGCAAACGCCTTTACCTGGCTCCATACTGCAACCAGGAATGACCAACATAAGCTTAATTGCAACTGATAATTCCGGGAATAGCGCAGACTGTAGCTTTATAGTTCGTGTTGAAGATAATACAGACCCCAATATCACATGCCCTGGAGACGATACAATCTATGTAGGTTCAGACTGCTCTGCTACATTGGGTGATTATTCTGCTATGGCCATTGTTGATGAGAATTGTAATGCAACAGTTACCCAATCCCCAGAAGCAGGAACTGTTTTGACACCTGGACCCACATTGGTTACCCTTACCGCAACTGACGAAGCGGGAAATACCGGCAGTTGCTCTTTTACAATAACAGTTCAGGATAATATCAGCCCGAATATTACTTGTCCATCTAACGACCTGATTTTCGTAGATGCTGCCTGTGAAACTTCGTTGCCTGATTATACTTCCCTAGCCTCCGTTGATGATAATTGTTCGGCAACTTTAAATCAGGCACCTTCACCAGGAACAGTCATTTCCACTGGAATCACTGAAGTTACTTTAACGGCTACGGATGTCCAGGGTAATTCATCTCAATGCACATTTCAGGTGAATGTTCAGGATAATGCTGCACCGAATGTTAGCTGCCCGGGAGATGACAGCGTTTTAGCAGGGGCAAATTGTACCGCAGCTTTACCTGATTATATTTCGTTGGCATCGGCAAGCGATAATTGTTCAGTAACTATATCTCAAAGCCCTGCAGCTGGAAGCATAATCAATATCGGAAACAACTCAGTAACTATTACTGCCACAGATCTTTACGGAAATTCTTCAACTTGCACGTTTAATGTGGTAGTAGAAGACCAATCTCCTCCGACGATCACCTGCCCGGATGATGAAATTATTTATGTTAACTCGGCCTGCGAAGCACAATTGAATGACTACACTTCTCTGGCCATTGCAAATGACAATTGTTCAGTTACAGTTAATCAATCGCCCGCAGCTGGATCTGCTCTTAATTTGGGTACAACAACTGTAACCTTGACTGCTACCGATAATTCAGGTAATTCAGCATTTTGCTCCTTCGAAGTTAATGTTGAAGACGATGCAGCCCCTATTATCGAATGTCCGGGAGATGCTGTGCAGTTTGTAGGCGAATTCTGCACAACTTCTTTAAATGATTACACCTCACTGGCTTCAGCTGAGGATAATTGCTCCTACGTCATTTCTCAACTACCCGCGCCAGGAACGACAATAGGCATCGGAGTTACCCAGGTTACCTTAACGTCGACAGACAGTTTTGGGAACTCTACCACGTGCAGTTTTAATGTGTCCATTGAAGATAATTTGAGCCCAGCTATTACCTGCCCCGGCACCCAATTAATTTCCATAGATGAGTCATGTTCAGCTGTTCTAGATGATTACGCATCTTCAGCAATTGCCAATGATAATTGCACCGTAACGGTAACACAAAACCCAGTTCCAGGAAGTGTTATTGAGCCTGGGTCTACATCCGTTACTTTAGTAGCCTCAGATCCTTCGGGAAATATAAGTACCTGTTCATTTAACGTAATAGTGGAAGATAATTCTGAACCAACAATTACGTGTTTGAGTGATGAAACTGTGTTTGTAGATGGTTCTTGTACGCATTCTCTTGGAGACTACACTTCGCTCATAACAGCTGATGACAATTGCACAGTAAATATTTCACAATCACCACCACCAGGTTCCATCCTGGGTCCTGGGCAATCTTCAATCACGCTTTCTGCGACTGACGGGGCTGGAAATACTGCTACTTGTGTTTTCAATCTTACTGTAGAAGATAACTCAGCACCGACAATTTTGTGTGCATCAAACGGAACGCGATCTGTAAATCAGACAAACGGATCGTACATGGTAGCAGGCAGTGAGTTTGATGCTACGGCAACAGATAATTGTGGAAATGTTGTTATTTCACACAATGCTGAATCCATTTCAGGAGCCATAAGCTCTGGTGATAATAGCACCTTAGATGGTTGGAGCCTTCCCGTAGGTGTACATACCGTAACTTTCCTGGCAGATGATGGAAATGGAAATACAAGCTCGTGTCAGGTTGAAATCACAATCCAGGGCATCGTTATCTCTGGAAATGTGACTATTAATCTCGCCTGTGCCCCATTCAACCTTAGAATTCAAATTTATGAACCCGGCAGCGCCAGCCTTGTTGCAGAGCAAATCACAACCATTAATGCCAGCGGTGACTACAGTGCAGAATTCACCGGTGTTTCAGCAAGCAATTATGACGTCTACTTGAAGGTTGAAGGATACCTACAACAAAGTTACCCAAATCAAGATCTGACCGGTGGAGGAACAATTATAAACCTTTCAAACCTGCTCAACGGAGATATTGTGGGTGGATCTGATAATTTCAATGACAACTACATCGGATTGAACGACCTTACATACGTTATTGGCATTGTATTCAACAACATTTTTGGAGGTAATCAATATGAAGAACGTGCCGATCTGAACTGCGATGGGGTAATTGATGCACTAGATCTTTCCTTAATCCTGTTTAATTTCAACTCATCTGGAGATAGCCCTCAATAAAAAATGGAACTTGTAAAAGTGCATAATATGAAAGCCTTACAATTAATAATCATGCTTTTGCTTTGTATTCCAGGTTTGGGGCAACATGCAAAAACATTTTTCGAGCCAGAATTTCAAAAGGTAAAATTGGGTGACACCTTTCAAACGAGAATTATTTTTTATACCGGTCATGAGCCCATATCTGCCTTCGATATTCACCTTGAATTTGATCCGGAGATTCTGAAAGTTGTTTCAATCAAAAACCTTCAATCTGATGTTTTTACTTATCACAGGCCATTTAAATTTGATAATAGCCTGGGAAAAATTGATGCATCTGCATACCAAATAGACAAAACGGTACCGACAGATAAATTCGCCATTGCTGAAATTAGTTTTCTAGCAATATCTCCTAAAAAAACTGCTGTAAAGCACGTATTAAATGATTTCCCAAAAACGATAATGGCATATGGCGGTGTTAATATGTTACAAATTGCCAGAGACTTAAATATAGAAATAGAAGGAGAGAGTTTGGGTAACCATTCGGATTTGAACGAAATGGAATTGGGTTTGGAAATCTGGCCAAACCCTTCAAATGTTTCAAGCCAGGTTCAATTTAAGATTCCCTATGCCGATAGAGTACACCTTGGGCTATATGACTTGAAGGGTAATTTAATTTCTGAAATTTACGAAGGTGAGATTTCCGAAAACATACCCTATCTTTTTAACATCAATGTGCTGGACTTATCGAGTGGAGTTTATGCGTGCAGACTTCTCACTAATGATTCGTATCAAACCGAAATACTTGTGGTTTCACACTAGACTAAAACCACTGCATTTGGAATGAAAGATTTTATGCTCATTGCGAATAGGACTCTCAAACTTTACACATTACTTGTTCTAATACTATCTGCCCAAGATTTAATAGGTCAAGAGTCCATTTACGTTCAAATTACTCCTGAAAAAACTATAAAACAGGTAGGAGAAGAGTTCGATTTTTTCATTCAAGTAGAAACTAACGAGATTCCCCTTAGTGCTGCCCAGTTATCTTTAACTTTTGATCCCGACTTTATTGAAGTCATCAGCATTGAACTATCACAGGACTCACCTCTGGAAAATTTGCTTCCCGGAAAAAAGATTGATAATACTTCTGGTACAATATTAATAGGGTCATTCAGCATTTCACCTGTTAACGCAGGTTTTGAATATGCTATTATCAGGGCCTTTGCAAAAAGCAAAGGAAATTCAGTCCTGGAGTTTGCCTCGGGTGATAGAACGGGCACACAGCTCTCCTATAAAGGTAAAACGATTGATATCATTTGTGAAGGGGCATTCATTGCCGTAAAATAAAACTGATCGCAAATTTCGCAAAACGCAAATGCATTAGAGAAAATCAGGGAGTGGCACGTCAAATTGGCACAACAAGCCACGTGGTATTATTTATGTACAAGTAGGAACTTGATCTATCGTATTCTTCGGCTTGATTTCGGTACCTTTGCGCCCTCAGCCTGGAGAAGGAGAAAAAGATAATATTATGCTAGGTTCACTTACCAAGACATTAAAGAAAATATTCGGAGATAAATCCGAAAAAGATATCAAAGTCATTCAGCCTCTTGTCAATCAAATAAACGATGAGTTTGATAAGCTTCAATCGGCAAGTAACGATGATTTGCGAGGCCGCACAGAAGCCTTGAAAAGGCAAATTGCCGATGCTACCAAAGAAAAAGAGCAGGAAATAGAGCAGCTTAATAAGCAGGTGGAAGAAAATCCCACCATGGAAATAGCTGAAAAAGAGAAAATTTTCGAGGAAGTAGATAACATCACCAAGGCAATTGACGAGACTATTGAAAAGGTCTTAATGGAAATCCTACCTGAAGCTTTTGCCATTGTAAAAGAAACGGCTAGAAGATTCAAAGAGAATGACAGAATTACTGTTCGAGCCACGGAGTTTGATAAAGATTTAGCAGCTACCCGAAGTAGTATAGAAATTGATGGCGAAAATGCTATTTGGCACAACCAATGGCTAGCTGCAGGATCAGAGATAACCTGGGATATGGTTCATTACGATGTCCAGCTTATCGGCGGTATAGCACTGCACCAGGGAAAAGCAGCAGAGATGCAAACAGGAGAAGGTAAAACGCTGGTTGCTACGCTACCCGTTTACTTAAACGCACTGGCAGGAAGAGGAGTGCACCTGGTTACCGTAAATGACTACCTGGCTCGTCGGGATGCTGAATGGATGGGGCCACTTTACGAATTTCACGGCCTATCAGTAGATTGTATTGATAAACATCAACCCAATAGTGAAGGGAGAAGAAAGGCTTACGCCAGCGACGTAACTTTTGGTACCAATAACGAATTTGGTTTTGACTATCTGCGCGATAACATGGCTACAAGTCCGGATAAACTGGTTCAAAGAAAACACCACTACGCCATTGTGGATGAGGTTGACTCCGTACTTATTGATGATGCAAGAACGCCACTTATCATTTCAGGTCCAACCCCGAAAGGCGATCAGCAACAATTCAATGAGTTAAAGCCTAAAGTTGAAAGGCTTTACCAGGAGCAGCGAAAACTAATTACCCAATTAATCGCAGAGGCCAAGAAGAAAATAGGAAAACTAGAATCAGAAAAGCCAAATAAGAAAGACCTTAACGAAGGAAGTCTTGCACTCTTCAGAGCTTTTCGCGGTCTTCCAAAGAATAAAGCCCTCATCAAGTTCTTGAGTGAGCCGGGCATTAAACAGCAAATGCTGAAAACTGAAGCCTACTACCTGCAAGATCAGGAAAAGGAAATGCACAAGGCAGATGAAATTCTCTTTTTTACCATAGACGAAAAGTCGAATGCCATTGAGCTTACGGAAAAGGGTATTGAGCTCATGTCGCATAATGTTGAAGACAGCGATTTTTTCGTTCTACCCGATATGAGTACGCTTATAGTTGAGATTGAAAAGAGCGAAAAGTCTGACGAAGAAAAGATTGAAGAAAAAGACGAGTTATTGCGCAACTACAGCGTAAAAGCCGAAAGAATACACACCATTAACCAGTTGCTTAAGGCATATAGTCTTTTTGAAAAAGATGTAGACTATGTGGTGATGGACAACAAAGTTAAAATTGTTGATGAGCAGACAGGTAGGATCATGGAAGGTCGCCGTTATAGCGATGGCCTTCACCAGGCTATTGAGTCAAAGGAAAGTGTAAAGGTTGAAGCTGCTACTCAGACATATGCTACCATTACGCTGCAGAACTATTTCCGTATGTACCACAAACTTGCCGGTATGACCGGTACAGCTGAAACGGAAGCAGGAGAACTTTGGGATATATACGAGTTGGACGTAATGATCATTCCAACGAATAGACCGGTAGCGAGAATAGATCACGAAGACAAGGTGTTTAAGACTGTTCGCGAAAAATACAATGCGGCAATTGAAGAAATTGTTGAACTATCAAAAGCGGGCAGACCCGTTCTGGTTGGTACTACTTCTGTTGAAGTATCGGAGCTCTTAAGCAGGATGCTTAAAATCAGAAGTATTGATCACAATGTACTGAATGCAAAACTTCACGCAAAAGAAGCTGATGTTGTAGCTCAAGCCGGAAAACCGGGAGCTGTAACGATTGCCACAAACATGGCAGGTCGTGGTACGGATATTAAACTGGGCCAGGGAGTGAAAGAAGCTGGGGGATTAGCGATTGTCGGAACAGAAAAACACGATTCCAGAAGGGTAGATAGACAGCTTCGCGGTAGATCTGGTAGACAGGGAGATCCAGGATCATCTCAGTTTTATATATCTCTGGAAGATAACCTGATGAGACTTTTCGGGTCTGATAGAATCTCCAAAATGATGGACCGTCTAGGTCTTAAGGAAGGAGAAGTTATTCAGCACTCCATGATTACCAAGTCTATTGAGCGGGCCCAAAGAAAAGTTGAGGAAAACAACTTCGGTATCAGAAAGAGACTTCTGGAGTACGATGATGTAATGAACTCTCAACGAGAGGTTATATACAAGCGCAGAAAGCACGCCCTTTTTGGAGATCGACTACAACTGGATATTGAAAATATGTTTCAGGATGTAGCGAATACCATCGTACTCAGCAATCATGAAGCCAAAGACTACGAAAATTTCAAACTGGAAGTTTTGCAGTATTTAGGTATGGATGCACCGATAGACGAGCAAACATTTCTTGATAAAAAGGCTCATGAAATAATTACTGTAGTTTATAAAGCTGCAAAAGAAAGATACAGGGAGCGCGTTGAGTCTATTTCTACAAGAGCCCTTCCCATTATTAAGAATGTACACGAAAACCAGAAGCAATTTGAAAATATAGCGGTTCCATTCTCAGATGGAAAGAAAGCGCTTCAGGTCGTTGCGAACATTGAAAAAACCCTTGAGAGTAAAGGTGAAGAACTTGCCCGCGGACTGGAAAAAAGTGCAACTTTAGCCATTATAGACAACGAATGGAAGGAGCACTTGCGCGAAATGGACGACTTGCGCCAATCTGTGCAAAACGCACGCTTCGAGCAAAAGGATCCATTATTGATATACAAGTTTGAGTCTTTTGAGCTTTTCAAGAAGATGATTGAGCGCGTGAGTTATGAAGTTGTTTCCTTTTTAACAAAAGCCGCTCTGCCAGGCAGTGAAGACCAGGTTAAGACTACTTCAGCATCTACAGCTGCTCCTGATGATTCTAGTAAACTTCAAACAAGCAGACCGGGTCTGAGCCAGGATTCTGGCGGAAATCAGCCTGGAGTGCCAAAACCACCTAAGAAGACGCAGCCGGTTAGGGTTGAGAAAAAGGTAGGGCGAAACGATCCTTGCCCCTGTGGTAGCGGAAAAAAATACAAGCAATGCCACGGAAAGGTGGTAAATCAAACAGCATAAAAAAACCCCGATCCATTACAGGATCGGGGAGTTTTTCTGTTTAATAGATCTTTCTATCTATCTGATATCGCTTCCATAATCTGTAAGGTGGCATAAATCTTTTCAGGCTTTGGGTTCCCTTCAAAATCAAAGCGCTCCCAGAGTCCGAATTTTGAGCCTTCCATAAACTCTCCTTTAGATTCTACCTGTCCATTTTGAAAATAGTAAGTAAACTCTCCGTGGGGCTGGGTTAGCTCTTTATCTTTAAACCATCCTTCCATTTTGAGTTCTCCAGTCATAAAGTAAGCTTTGACTTTAAAACCCTCTTCAGACTCTTCAACAATTTCGCATACATACGATGCTTCTTTCTTGTTGTCAGTAAGTTCCATATGACTAGTCATATAGATATCCATACCATCCGGGTTTGCGCTAAAACCAGATACAGTAAAAAGACAGACAGCAAATAGAGTTAATATGAGTCGCATAATTCATTCTTTTTCTGATTTACTTTACGGAGAAACTCCACTGATAGTTACGGAGTATTGAGTAGAATTCGAGACTTTAGTCACAGAAGAGCTGGTGTAGATACAGTTTCTTTGTATGGTTTGAGGAATTTGTACCGAATACTTGTTATAGAAATACTATGTTAGAAACATTCTACAATTCATTTCTAGGATCACTGGATTGGACGTGGCGAATGATCACATTCGATGTACCGTGGCACCTAAATTATTTCTATGGGTTGATTGCAATTTCACTGGTAGTCTGGTTCCTTGAGTTGATTTTTCCCTGGCGAAAAGATCAAAAGATATTCAGAAAAGATTTTTGGTTGGATGGCTTCTATATGTTTTTCAACTTCTTCGTCTTTGCCATCGTCATTTCTGGAGTTTACAGTATTCTGGAGTACGGGTTTTCTTCAATAGGCATCAAAATGGACTCTATTGCCCTGATCAATATGGAAGTACTTCCAGCCTGGGTGCAGCTTTTACTCTTTTTCGTAATACTAGACTTTGTACAGTGGATTACACATATTGCCCTTCACCATTACAATGTCCTGTGGCGCTTCCACAAGGTGCATCATTCTGTAAAAGAAATGGGTTTTGCAGCGCATTTGCGCTATCATTGGATGGAAAACATATTCTATAAACCACTTAAAACTCTGGGTGTAATGCTACTCGGTGGTTTTGAGCCCGAGCAAGCTTATATTGTGCATTTCATAGCTATAGCAATTGGTCATTTAAATCATGCCAATGTGCACATCACCTGGGG
>JGI12048J13642_10453684_pt1 | contig 12330 bp, 12 predicted proteins | sample ElkSlonscriptome_16_FD_13642 | JGI IMG/M metagenome (IMG submission 13642) | reverse complement strand
ATCCACCGTTACTATTCTCGGTATTCGTGGAGAATATTTAGTTGGCCTCGCCACACTTTTTAGCCTGGTTTTCACTTATAGCAGGCTTAAGCGGCAAACCCCTTAAAAGCCGCCTAACGAATAACCTTTGTGGCAGACTTAAACAGATAGTGACTGAACAGAAGACCGACGCTAAAGCTCTCATTGGTTTCTACCAGTGGTGAATCCTCAAACACGCTACCGCTTATATTGTCGTAGCGAATAAATAAGACCGTCAGATTTCTCGGAGTATTAGAAGTAAAAGCCAATTGCAACCGTGCACCCGAAAAACCACCTCCTGCCCGATAGGCTGGACGACCTGCTCTGGCAAACTGGGGTTGCACTGTGTAGTAAAGGGAGTTGAATGCCTCGGTGCGGAAAAGCGCTCTTATTGAGGTAGTTACCCGCCAGGAATTGGCTTTGAGTTGGCGTCGGCAGACAATTCCTGGCGACAGCGTATAGCCAGCAGAGTCTACTCCGGAGCCATCAATTTCAAACACAAGTCGTAGTGGAATAGCGAGGAATATCCGAGTCGAATCGTCTCTGTAAGTGGTGTACTCGAAGCTAGGCCCTAGCTGCAGCAAATTATCAATATCCGGCATGTCTTCACGCTGATCAATATCATCGCTGTCTACGGCAAAGTTAAAATCAGCACTAATATGGAATCGGTAACGCTCTTCTTCAACTAGTTCCGCACGCACGCCTTTTTCGTCAGACTTAAAGAACTCCCCCCGGTAAATCGGCAACACCACGGGAAACCCATTATTACAGCGTTGCCGGGTACCTACATAGCATGGCTGATGCACACCCCCTATACCCAAGCCCAGTTCCCACAAAGGCTTTTCGATGGCATGGCTGTCACCTTGAGCCATCAGCAGCAGTACAACTAAAACCCCGGCTGGCCAACCGAAGCCAACGCCATAGTTACAGTAAGATGGCATTCTCACGCTCTATAAACTGATCTGGCTGAGGTTGTCCGATGGCGTAATCCTGGATTTTATTGGTGTCGGCAAGAATATGTCTGCAACTGTGATAAAGTGCGATTTGATTATACCTTGAGCGTGTGCCTGCCCCAGATACCATCGACGCAATGATGCGGCGGATATGCCATTCCATCACACGAGCGAATGACCATCTCGCACTATGCTTAAGCACCTCCTGACCCGCTTCAAACAGGGCCAACAGGCGACCATCATAAAAATAATCGATGATGCCGGCCCAGGATTGATGCCAGCTATCCATCTGTTGGGTGTATTTGGCAAGGCCATGGCTGCGGGCGTCATCAGATGTTTGCTTAAAAACCAACTGGTCCAACAATACTGCTGATTCAAGCGCCATAAACACCCCTGGAGACAACATCGGATCAACAAAGCCATAGGCATCACCCAGCAGAACCCAGCCATTGCCATACCCCTTCTGAGTCATTAGCTGGTAGTTACTATAGGCCATTACCCGTGAAATCCGTTTTCTGTGCAAACCACTCTGGCTCAGCACAGGATTCAGATTAATAATGTTTTCCAGCCGCTGCTCTGGCGTTCCGCCGTAATGAGAGATCAAGCGCTTATCCAACACCACACCAACGGAAACACAATTGTTCAGTGGGATTTGCCACGACCAGCCCGAATCAATCACTGACAGCACCACTTGTCCTTCTACTACGTTATCGGCACCGAATTTTTCGTAGTGAGCGAAATAAGATACGCTGTCACGCTCCCCACGAAGCGCCGGTAGAGAAAGTGCACGGCTTAAAAGACGGCTCCGGCCAGTGGCATCCACCAGCAATTCGGGATGTTCATGCAATGCAGCCAGCTTGAGGGAAGCACAGGATAACTGAATATCCCGTTCACCCGAGTCAGATTTCTCCAGCGTTGCCCGCTGTAGTACGAAACGCACACCGAGTTGTTCAGCTCGTCGCTTCAGTACATCATCAAAGGCAGGGCGCGGAATATTGTAGGAATAGTCGGGCACACCCCTGCCCAATCTTCTGAAAATAAAATTGACCCGTTGCCCATCCGGATGTCTGAGAGCCGCTCCTTTTTTTCTTGCTGCAATCCTGGCCACTTCATTTTCAATTCCCAGCCGCCGCAAATAGGGCACAACAGCAGGCACCAATGATTCTCCCACCAACAATCCAGGTCGCCTTTCATCATCAAAAACGATGCATTCCACGCCACGGGCAGCCAACAAACAAGCCAATGCACACCCCGCCGGACCCGCGCCAATGATCGCCACCAACATTAATTCACTACCTTCATTTACCTAACCTGTGGTCTTGTCAATCTTATTAACTTTTATAATTTTCAAACCGTCTTACTTTTGAAACTTCTGGCTTGCAAACCTTTTAACTGTAACAAATTTTATTTCTGGTCTTTCGGTTCAATTGTTTACGCCTGCTTACAGCCACTGCTGCCTGACCAGCGGTCGTTTTGTCGCCAACCTTATTGTCAGCTAAAGTTTGCTTTGAAGGGCTTGCTGATAAAGTGCTTGCACCCGTTGCTGAGATAGTTTGCCATTTTCTTCTCTGGGCAAACGATCAACCGCCAGCAACGGTCTTGGCATAAACGCATCATCCAAATGTTCGTGCAAAAACGTTTTTAGTTGCTCAATACTGAAGCCGGGCTGCAACTCCACTAAACCGGCTAAGCGTGACACCTTTGGTTGCTTGGTTTGTTGACTATGTTGCTGCCTGACCGGCAAAAATATGATGCCATCCACAAGTCCCGGATAACTTAAAAGCACCTTATTAATTGCCAGCAAGGACCCCCGCTTGCCCGCTATATCTAACATATCACTATGACGTCCTTGCAAATGAAAATGGTGGTCGTCGAGCATTTCCCAACGATCCTGAAGCAGGATGGGTTGCGGCAGATATTCTGTTGCTGCCATCACTTCGCCTTCATTGTCTTCTTTGTCTCCATTCCCTTTATTCCCTTTACTGACGGCAACGCTAATACCATGAAACAAGCGCCATGGAGCATCGCTTGCCGTTCGACGCCACGCCATCGAGCCAATTTCACTGCAGCCATATATTTCTCTGAGTTCGGTCGCAAATTTTTCTTCCGCCTGTTGCGCCAGTGCCTGCGTCAGGGGCGAGGTGGCACAGAGAATCAAACTCAGCGGCGACAAAGACATTTCGACAGCACAGAGGGCTCGCAAGTGCACCGGAGTGGTCACCAGCATGGCAGGACTCGGTAATTGCTCTAAAGCGGTTTTGATATCTAAAGGAAATAATGGGCGGGTATCAGCCACACAAATTGAGGAAAATAAAGGCAGCATAACCGATGTTTCCAGCCCCCACATATGCTGAGGTGGCACTGTGGCCAACTGGAACAGGGTTTCATGGTCGTGGCCAGCTAACATATGTCTGGCATTATTGGCTGAACTATCCACAATAACCCGCCAGCTTTTGACATTGGGACGACTGTCGCCAGTGGAGCCGGAAGTAAAACTGATAGCGGCCGGACGCTCCATCTGGATCTCTGGCACCCGACTCAGCGGCCGATCAGCGCTCAGCAAGACCTTGCTCAGATCAAACGAAGGCCAGGCTTCTGATTTGATTTCTGCCTGAACCACATCCACGGAGCCACTATCTAAACGGGCGTCTTCTGAACACAGGCCGTCATGCAAGACATAGGCCGCTGGATACTCTGCCAGCAGCGATTTCAAGGTGCCGGCTTTTTTATTAGGAGGTAATAGATTGACCTGTTCTCTCAATATGGCGGCGCAAAAAGCCACCATAAACAGGTAACGATTGTCGCAAATATTGATCACCTGGTGGCTGTCAGGAAGTCTGGCCGCCAACCATTGAACATGGCTGAGAAACTCGCCAGTAGTGACGACGCCCGTTTTCTCTCCAAGTCCAAGAGAGGCGATGGGATTCAGTATAAAACAAAAGGGATCACTAAACGGACGGGAAGTGAGCGGTGAAGCAGACGGATTCAAGCGATTACCCAAATTAACTCTGCGGGGCGCGGCTGGCAACGAACTCGCTCAAACTTCTAAGAGTGGAAAAAGCTTTGCGTGTGGATTCGTCTTCAGCCTTTAACTGCAAGCCGTATTCCTGAGAAATGGCGAGCGCTATTTCCAGCGCATCGATTGAATCCAACCCCAAGCCATCTCCGAATAACGGCGCCTCCGGATCGATTTCCGCTGCCTCCACATCCTCTAAGTTCAGTGCTTCCACCAGCAACACAGCCATTTTCGCTTCTGACGGAGTTTGTTTTGCCACGTCGATTCACCCTCCTGAATAGGTGCTCATTATTTACAGGACCCATAGTTTAAACTAATGTTCCCAGCTAAATCAGCAAAAACATTGTTTCACTGGCAGGTTGCTTAGCCGGTATTTCTGACTATGTTTTCGCTATACATTTTAAGAAAACCGGATAAAAATCCGTCAGGGTTAGGTAATAAAGACATTTCTGGCTTATCCTACGATGACTCATTCGTAACAAAAGGCCATTTTACGATCACAGACCCTAGTTTCTGGTGAATTCATCTATGTTAATCAACACGCTGTCAGAGCAACCCATTAGTTCTTTGCTCGACGACGACAAAGTACTCCTGGCTTTGCCTTATGGGAGCGATTGCAAGCCCGGCATTCCGGGCGTCGTTAGCAGTGGATTAACTGCCCTAGGCTCTCAATCGCCGCAAACTCAATCTCTACAAGTTGAATCACCACAAGAAGTATGGTCGGTCAGCAACGGTAAGGTAACCAGAGATAGCAGCGGCAATTGCCATTGGAGCTGCGCAACTGAGGTACTGGCGGCGGCTGTTTGGCTCAGTCATGAGGATTGTCAAAACCTTGAGGCCGCCACCGCCAGGGCTTATACCGAACTACTAACACTACTGCGCAAGCAAGACTATCCCTATCCATTCCGTTTCTGGAATTATTTACCAGCTATAAATCATGGCGAGGGGGATCAGGAGAATTACAAACTATTTTGTAATGGACGGTTAAGCGCATTTCGCGAAATGGCCATCAGTGAAAAGCATTTTGCTTCAGCTTCGGCCTTGGGGCACCATGGCGACGGAGCCGTTATCTACGTGCTGGCAGCAAAGCAGCCAGGCCAACATCACAGCAATTCGCTGCAAGTCAATGCCTATCAGTACCCGCGGGAATACGGTATCAGTAGCCCATCTTTTTCCAGAGCCACCGCCATTACATTGGGGCAAAAAGAATTATTCTTTATTTCAGGCACTGCCAGCATTATCGGCCATAAAACCGCTCACCAAGGTAATCTGAACGGACAACTGAGAACCACCATCGACAATATCAGACATTTGCTGGCCAACACCTCAACAGCTCAGCCGACTCTGCAATCGATGAAAGTCTATCTGCGCCATGCCTCTGACTACGAAAACGCCCAACAAATACTGCATAACGAGTTTCCAGAAACCACATTACTTTTCACCCAGGCCGATATTTGTCGAAAAAATCTGCTGGTTGAAGTGGAGTGTTTTTGTGGATAGTTTCAATACAGAAAAGTTGAACACCAAAAAGCTGCAGCCCATTACCTGGAATCTGGACTACGGTTGGCGCTTGCTGGCCACGGCCTTTAGTTTTGCTCTGTTTGGAGCAGGCACGCTGGTTCTGGGGTCGGTATTCCACTTAGCCCGACTAATACCCATCCAACAATCGAGCAAACAATTATGGATTCGTCGCAGCATTAGCAAAGGCTGCCGCTTCTATATTAAGATCATGCAATGGATGGGATTGTTAACCTTTGCCTTCGGTGGACAGCAGGTTCTGGCTAAAAAACTACACCAGCAGACAGGCAACTTACTCATCGCCAACCACCCCACGTTGCTGGATGCCGTTTTTTTACTTTCGTTACATAGCAACCTTTGCTGCATCACCAAGACCTCCTTGGCGCGCAATCCTTTCACCGCCTCTATCATCAGCATGGCAGGCTATCTGCGCAATGATGATGCTGGCTTTATTGAGCAAGCCCGACATAAATTAGCCCGTGGTGAAACCCTGCTGATATTTCCTGAAGGCACCCGTAGCAGTCACGGCTACAACTTACAGTTTAAGCGGGGCGCGGCCAACATCGGGATTTTGACAGGCTGTCATATTGTACCCGTTATTATCCAGTGCACCCCTCCCACGCTGCAAAAAGGTAAACCCTGGTATTGCATCCCAGACAAAGCACCACACTTTACTCTGTCTGCTGGAGAAGTCATTATTCCTGCCAGCCACGTAAATAGCGCTAAACCTGTGACCATTCAGTACCGGCAACTCACCGTGGCTTTGCAAAAAATCTATCGCACTTACCTAAACAGGTTGAGCGATCTGAACGGGAAAGTTAATAGTGAGGAAATGATGGGCAGCAAACCATGATCCAGACCAAACAAGATATAATGAAACAAACAATCACTGTGATGCAGGAGTTGTTTGAAATTGAAAGTTCGAAGCTGCAGCCAAAAGCAAGACTATATGAAGACCTCGATATCGACAGTATCGATGCCGTTGATTTACTGATAGAACTAAAACGCATCACCAACAAAGAGATCAATCCGGATCAGTTTAAAGAAAGTAAAACGTTGGAAGACATTGTCGATGTGATTGCCTCCCTCTGACCCCTTAGCCTGGTACACAACGCCTGTGGTAAAAAAGTACTCCATTGAGCTAGTGCTACTCATAGAATCCGTTTTTTCGTTGTCAACAAACAGCAAGAGCTTTGAGCAATTCAAGACTATCCGCACACCGAGGCAGCAGAAGGACTGATCTGAAAACCATGACAAAAAAACTCAGTGTAGCTTTGGACCTTGAAGTCGATTTTTATGATGTAGATTCCTATCGCATCGTCTGGCATGGCAACTATCCCAAATACTTTGAGACCGCTCGCTGCAAGCTGCTTGAATATATCGACTTCACCTATGAGGACATGGAAAAATCCAGTTTTTTCTTCCCCATCGTTGATATTACTGTCAGGTACGTTAAGCCGTTGGTTTTCAGGCAGCAATTCGTTATCACTGCAACACTGCTGGAATGGGAAAACCGGCTTAAAATAGGCTACCTGATCACTGACAAGCATAGCGGAGAACGCTTGACTAAAGGCACCACAGCGCAGGTCGCCGTCGCCATGCCTGGACAGATCATACAGTTTGAATCGCCCCCCGTTCTGTTGGATAAAGTCAAGGTCGCTATGGAAAAGTTATGATTGACGCTGCCACCCTATTTCGGAACACCCTTAAAATCGTTTTCAACACCTTTATTTTCTGTGCCATTAGCAGCATTGCGGGTCTACCCGTCATTGCACTGACCAACGCGGCAGACAGTGCTGAGGCCAGTTTACAAGCGATGCTACCCGATAGCTGTCAGTTCTCAGGCAAATTCGAACAACATAAACAACTCAGCGGCATTCCCGATCCTTTAGTCTCTAGTGGCCAGGTGTTTTTTTCCTGTCATCACGGCTTGATCTGGCAACAGCTACAACCCTTTAACGAAAGCGTGGTATACACCAATAAAGGTCTGCATTTCCGCTCCACCGGGAGTTCAGGCGCGGAGACCCTGGAAGGCCCCCAGCACGAAGTTACTGCCAATCTGCTGATCAATTTATTAGGAGCTGATATTGAAGCGATTAGTGATGATTTCTCGCTGCTTTCCCCCGTGGAACGATCCAATTCAACAGCCCGCCAGTTCACGCCCAGTATAATGCTCAAACCGGCTAATGATTTACTTAAAAGAGCCATGTCCAGCATCACTATTGACAAGCTCAGCAACGATAACATTCGCATTCAGTTTATCGACAATCTGCAACAACGCACCTTGATCAAATTGTTTAACATTGACCGCACCCGCACTTCAACTCCAGATTCCCTCTATAGAGACTGCCAACAAATTTTGCGACAAGGGGACGTGGCGTGCAGCATATTGCATGACCCGGAGTGGCAAAGTGTCAAGGACTTTGACCGCTAACTACGCCAAAGAGTTGAGACCCTATTCATGGAACAAGCAGCACAGGTGAGTGTTTCGGTATGATCGTTATCTGTCGCACACTACTGGGTCTGATAATTGTCAGTTTTCTGACTTTCCTTATTCACAATAATGGCGAACTGACCATCAGTTCTGATTTGAAAGATCTATCCCCGGAACTGGCCCATGAAGCAGATACTCAGACCGCAATAAATACCCTATCCAAACACATAGAAAGCCAAATTACTCTGATTTTCAGCGCTAACAAAAAACTTGTGCTGGCAAAAGCGGTCAGCGAAAGCCGGCGTCAACTAGCCACTCATCCGTCGCTTATCCTCGCTGATACCGAATCTCTGAAGGCGATTGTCGACAGACTAAAACAACATCGGTTTCACTTGTTGACAGCCCCGCAAAAGCAAGCTCTGCTGGCCGGGGATACTGCAGTACTCATTGATACGGCGAGAAGAAACCTGTTCAGGATGAATCCTACCCTGCATGTATTACCCATTACGGAAGACCCGTTGGGGCTTTTCTCAGAATATCTGATTTCCCTCGCCAGCCAACTACCGGAACGAGCTCAGGCTATTCAGACCTTATCCCGAGATGGCGAAACTCTCTACTATCAAGCGTTGACAGCCACCATAAAAGAAGGGAGTCTTGATTACACAGCCAGCGGTGAACTCAATCAGTTTCTGCAAACACTTAATCAGCAAGTAACCGCAAAGCATCCAGTTAATGTGCTCAGCAGTGGGGTTTTTTTCTTTGCGGCCGATGCGGCAGAAAAGTCAAAATCAGACGTTATGTTAATCAGCATCGGTTCCGGCGCAGGCGTCACTGTCCTGCTGCTGCTGGTCTTCCTCTCCCTCTCGGCCCTGATTATTCCAGTGTGCTCTATCATCATTGGTATCGTCTTCGGGATTACTATGAGTCACGTATTTTATGGCTCGGTGCATATATTAACCATCGTCTTTGGGGCCAGTCTGATAGGCGTCATTATTGACTACTCATTACACTACTTCTACCATCAGAGCACCTGCCAGCAGCCAGCCGTTCTCTTAAAAAACAACGTGTCGCGCCATCAAACCAGCGTGTCGCGATCGAACTCAGCACAATCGAGAAAACGGCTGCATGGTGCCATGTTGATCAGTTTGCTGACTTCGTTGATCGGCTATGGTGCACTGAGTTTCTCGACCCTCGACGCGCTCAGAAAAATAGCCGTATTTTCCTGTTTTGGTGTGTTTGCGGCCTGGGTTAGCGTTATCGCTACCAGTTCTTTAGCATCACCCCGCCCGGCAGCGATCAGTCTTAACATACAAACCAGCGTCCTCACCGCCATTAATAAGGGGCTAGCCTGCACCGATCGGTTTTTCTCGTTCTCCCTATGGGCACTTCTGCTACTAGCTTGTGCAATTTATTTATACCTTATACCAGCTCCTGTTAATGACAGTCCCAGACTATTTTTTCAGCCGCCAAAAGCGTTATTGGAGCAAGAACAAAGAGCCAGTGAACTGATCGGCGGCTTTGAACCCGGGCAATATCTGATCATTAAAGGAAACAGTGGAGAGCAGATCTATCAACGCTATGCGGCTTTTACAGCAGCCATTAAAGACCGCATCGAGCCCTCGGCCTTGCTAAGTGTGATGTCGCTACTTCCAAGCGTGGAAACTCAACAGAAGAACTACCAGTTACAAAGACAGCTATACGAAATCCCTGGAGCGAGCGCCACTTTTTTCTCCTTGGTCGGCATGGATACAGAGGCTGCTGAAAAATTACGCTCAGAATATCGCGCCAATCAAAACCAACAGCTAGCCCCGGAAGCTTTTTTTAGTCAGGGTCCCAACCAGCCGCCTATTTGGATGGAGATAGATGGCCAGTTATTTAGTTTTGTTTTGATAAAAAAAGGAACTGACACTCAAGTGCTCCAGGAAGCCAGTGAACTTACTAGTCATATCAGCTACATCAATACCTTTGAGCTGACTCAGCAAGCGCTTAAGTCTCAACGAGAATCAGCAACCCAACTATTGTTAGTTGCCTACGGCCTGATTGCACTGCTGCTGGTTTTAATCTATCGCTCTCTGACTATCATCAGAGTGCTGCTGGTGCCGCTCACCGCCACCATAGGTACCGTGTTACTTCTCGCCAGCTTTGGCTTTGAAATAACCTTATTTAGTTTGATGGGGCTGTTTTTGGTACTCGGGCTAGGCATGGACTATGGCATCTTCAGCACCGAAATGGCGAAAGAAATAACCATCACCCAACCGGCCATTCTGCTGTCGGCTCTGACTTCTGCACTTTCTTTTGGTTTGCTTAGTATCAGCTCAATACCGGTGGCAAAAGCATTTGGTATCGTCTTACTCACTGGAAATACGCTCAATTTTCTGGCCGCTCTTCTCTATGCCAGATTAAGCGTCCATAACGCAGGTGGTGCCAACCAAAGCCCAAATACTGAATAGAACTATTGCTTTGCATTGGCCATCCCATAGCGACCTGTTTCACCACAGGCTATCGGTAGCAGACAAGAACAACGACAGCATCAGACAAAAACAGGACAGGACAGGACAGGACACATCATGCCCAAAAGTGATACTGAAAAACTCCCCAGCAAAAGAGTGTTAGTCACTGGTGCCAGCCGTGGTATTGGCAGGAGCACAGCGATTCGATTGGCGCAAGACGGGTTTGAAGTCAGTGTTCATTTCCACAGTAATGAAGAAGCTGCCGATGATGTGGTGGACACTATCATTCAGCACCACGGCAAGGCATATAAACTCCAGTTTGATGTGGGTAACCGGCACCAAAGCCGCCAGGTATTACTGGATGATCTTGCTGCCAATGGTGCCTACTATGGAGTTGTCAGTAACGCCGGTCAGACCCGGGACAATGCCTTTCCTGCTATGCCGGGAGAAGAATGGGATGAAGTACTGCGGACTAATCTGGATAGCTTCTATAATGTTCTTAACCCCTTGATCATGCCTATGATTCGCCTAAGACAAGGGGGGCGGATTATTACCATGTCTTCCATAGCAGGATTGACAGGCAATCGAGGTCAGGTTAACTACAGCGCTTCCAAAGCCGGTATCATCGGCGCGACCAAGGCATTGGCCGTGGAACTGGGTAAACGTAAAATCACCGTTAACTGTGTTGCACCGGGCGTCATTGAGACTGATATGGCTGATGGGATTTTTGCCGACGAAGTCAAGAAAATGATTCCATTGGGTTCATTTGGCAAGGCTGAAGATGTGGCTAATACCGTCGCCTTTTTAATGTCCTCTGAGGCAGCTTACATCAGCCGACAAGTGATTAGTGTTAACGGCGGCATGTATTAAAGTTGATTAATCTTGTTGCTGTGAGCTTTGAGCAACCGTCTGCAAACCGACCAACAACGGTCACAAAAGGCTGACTTCGTGTCCGAAATCTTCTACTTGCTGCCAGTTAGTAAAATCTACCACGGCTTGTGGATCGGTTGGCCCCTTCGTCAACCACATGATAAAACGAATCACCCACCGGTCCCAAAAAGTATACCTTGGATAGTCAATTTTTCCGGCAAATACGGCGGCCTGCTGGGGTTGCCAGCTAACTTTGTTGATGAACTTGCTAAAATAGGGATTGGTCTCGGGACTATTTTTCTCCGGCTTTCGCGCTACCAAATTAACCGAAAAAAAAGCATTGGGCTTGTTTTCCAGAATCACTTTTTTTGACTGAATAAACTGATGAACAAGAGGAGAATGTTTACCATAGCGTATGCTGGCTCCGAGAATAATTTTGTCATACTGTTCGATCTCAATGGACAACGCATCATCGACAATCAACATAGTGACTTGATGTGACTGACGCTCGATAATCTGCTTAAGACGCAGACATATTTCCTTGGTGTGGCCATCGGTAGTTGAGAAGACGATCAAAAAACTTGCCATGGAATTTTTCTACTGTGTTTATTGCTATCTGTTTTAGTTTCTATCTGTTTTAGTTTCTATCTGTTTTAGTTTCTATCTGTATTCGTTTCTAACTGTGTATGACAGCCGGTCTGGTTTGTTCCCAACCATTGAAGACCACTAGCTGGAGGTGTTAAGCGAATATCGATCGCACGTTTATAACACAAATAAAACGTGCTATCTTCTGGTAGATAAGACTCAACGGTAAGGTCATCTGCTCAAAAGCAAAGAGCCCTTTATATTCCAGACGCTAATTCGGTACATTGTCTGGGTTTAGTCTATCAAAAAAACACAGCAAATCAGGTGAACTGATGATTATCCGCAAACGTTGCGGATTAGTAATAACTTATTGTTGTAGTTATTGACTGTTGCGCCTTAGGCTGCGATTGATGACATTCTGGCAATACGTCGGTTGCCTGGTTCTTTCTGCGATTACTCTTTCCGAAATTCTTTGCCTAGTTTTCA
>JGI12048J13642_10353173_pt1 | contig 12330 bp, 13 predicted proteins | sample ElkSlonscriptome_16_FD_13642 | JGI IMG/M metagenome (IMG submission 13642) | reverse complement strand
AAAGCTGACCAATCACATTGAGCGCGATACGCGGGTCTTCGGTCTGCTTGGCAATCGCTTCGACGGATGCCAGCAAGATCGCTTTCTGACGCATTTGCTCAACCATCTCACTACGGCGACCGACCAAGAATAATTGCCGTTCGCGGTGCGGGTTGATCGCGGAACCGTCCGTATTCCAAACCAACGGTGCGTCGCGGCGGAAATCGCGATATTGTCGTTCCAATTCAGACATTTTCGGATGCAGTTGCTCGATCGCAACCGAGATCAAACGCAACAAGTCGCCTCGTGAGCTGCGATGTCGCTCGTTGAAGAATTTCTGCAGAGCGTCGCTAAACGATTTGACCGCCGCTTCAGCTAATTCAGGATCCGTGTGCTGGAACCGCAAAACGGCTACCAACGACTGGGCGCTTCGGACGTCCGAAATTTCGGACTCCAACTCCAGCGATTCTCGGGACATTTGGATGAACTCACCGGGATTCCCCAAGAACTGCTCATGGAACGGAACCATGCGTGGATCTTGAAATGCCATCGAGACCACGCGGTCACTAAAGAGCTGAGATTCGAGAATCTCAATACTGGGCACACCGCCGACCAAATCTCCGGTTGCCGAGTCCAAAATTGCGGGCTGATCCGATTCGACCATCAAACGCGTGGCCGACTCAAAGGTTTCAGGCAATTTCAAAAAGATCAAAAAGCCAAGTACCGCACCAGCGATTCCGGCGAGCACCACCGCCCATCGATAACGCCATAGAGCGGCCATTAGGTCGGGAGAACTCGATCCGGCAGAGGGTTCTGCCATGGAAAACTCGGAAGCTCCGTAAGATGGAACCTGCGAAAACGCCGGGCCACGATCAGTCGTTAGATTCATAGCTTCGATAAGTACACGAGAAGGAAATGGGGGGGGATCACGCCACAGTGAGTCTCTGGTCCTGTATTTTTACCTACTAAGTCGTAGTCGTCCACGTAGAAAATGTGAAAATCCACATAGTTCATGACCGGCCGCTACAGCAACACCTCCAGCCGGAACCATTTGTGGAGACAAAATCCGCGACGAAGTAGGTGATAAGCAGTTTACCGGCTCACAATCAATCGGACCAGGAAAAGAAGCGGCAAAAAGCAAAAATCTCCAGACTACCAGGACAGATCCCTCCTTTTCGTCATAACCGGGACCGTTTTAGGAACCTATTGATGATTCAATGACCCAGCACGCTGATTGCTCTCCACACCCAAGAGCAATCGATAGGATCGAATCATCGAACGAGATTTGGTAGGATTTTCCAGACGGCAGGGCGAACGAGTCGACCTCGACGAGTTCACCTGAATGGTATTTCGAACGCCGCAGGGAGCTTCCGGTTGCATCCAATTCGTATTCGATACGAGTCTCTTTTGCCTTGATTTTCAAGGGGAACGTTCCCTTGTCGGCCGCCACATCCTCTGCGGTTTTGGCATCCGTCCGGATTCGATCAGCAAGCCGCATGACGCTGCGGCGAACTCGGTTCGCTTCACCCGATCGCGAGCCCAATTCCGTGACCGCTCGCAGAATCCCGGTCGCCATGATGCCAAAGAGTAAGAACATGGACATAACAGCCATCGTTTCCAAAATCGTCATCCCCGAGCGGCGACGAAGGCTAAACACTCGAGACTTATTCATCGATCTCCTCCGCAACGTTTTCCTCCGAGACGTTTGCCTCGGGTCGATCCAATTCCTGCCGATCCAAAACCCAGCGGTGCTGCGTTCGACCGACGCGGTCAGAAATTCGGGTTGTAATGGTCAGGTGGATTCCTTTTTGACTACCCGTTTCAAACGATTTTGACGTTATCTCGCACTGACAATTGCAATGCTCCGCAACGGTTTTGGCAACTCGGTCGGCTTCCCTAGCGATCTCATCATACGGAACGACTTTCATTCGTTCGGCTGCATTGTCCGTAGCCAAAGCCAACACCATGCGTTGATCCGATTGTTGATTTAGCTGAGAAGAAGTCTTGGCTAGTTTCAACAGAGCAACTGTCGCTGTTACCATCAACAACGCCGAGATTGCTGCTTCCAGAATCAAGCTTCCTCGCCTGCTTTTCATGATTGTACTTTTCATCAATCAAGCCAACCTTTTTATCATCTCAGTCAAGCCATTGAAAAAACCAACGGAGTAAGCCATCACGATTGCGCCAAGCACTAAAATCGCCGCGGGAAAAAACAGCTCCATAAACCAGCTGGCGTTCTCATTCGCATCACGAACTTTCTGGTCGGCGATTGTGCGTAGCAACTCCGCAAAACGCGGCGGATGCGCTCCCGCCAACCAATCAGCCTCGCGGTGATTGATCCAGCCGCTATTTTGCATCGCGATCGCTGGAGGGATGCCCTTTTCCGTTTGTAAAATTAACTCGCGAAAATCACTTTGCTGATTGGAATTGGTCGACAAAGCCTGTCCGAGCGACAACGCTTGCTCCAGCGGTAAGCCCATCTCAATCGCTTCGGCAAGCCCCGTTAGTAAGTCTGATTTGGTTTGCGCATCACGCGGAGTCGCTGGGAACCAATTGGGTAACACGATCCGCAGCATCCGCCCGCGGGTGAGTAATAAGGTCGCAAAGAATATGCACAACAGCAAACCAAGTAGCAGCCATTCCAAACCGATCACGCGTGGCGATGCCATGGCAGGAAGCGATTGAATCGAAGATCCCGTAGCAATACTAAACTCCTCTAACATCTTTTCCATCGTTGGAAAGATAAAGATCATCTGAAAGCGAGTCACAACAACCAAAAAGAGCGTGGTGAGAATCAGATAGATGAATTGACCGTATATGGGCACGACCGTTGGATCGGGGTCGAACCGGTCGCTCGATCGAATCCCTCGGCTTGAGGCCTCAGCGGGTCCCGTCGCTACCATCTCCTCTCGCTGCGGCAGCCGAATTGCAATCGCCGTGGCCAACTCGAGCGGCACCTGAGAAACGGCAGCGGCTTGAATCGGATCTTGCCCAGCCTTTAGCCGTTGCAAATACTCGTAACACTGCCACTTCAATGGTCCTGAGCGGGAAAATGCCGCAATCACTTTTTCAAGCCCATCTCCTTGACCGACGACGACGCGGATTGCCCCATTCATTGTGCGAACATAATGGTAGAAACGCTTCGATCGCAGATCGCTAATGATAAAAACGAACAGAATCGCAATGATAAACGTCAAGAGGGATGGAGCAATCACAACCGCAAGGATGACGAATAGCGTATACAGGATCCCAGCAATTGCTTTCTTCATGTTAGCCCCCCGATCAAATCAGCGACCATGGCCCAAAGCCAACCTAGCGATACGTTGATGGTAAACCACAACAAGACACCACTTACCAACGTCGACAGAAGGGGTGCGGTTTGGCGAAGCACGGCGAGTCGGCTTTCCGCCACATGTAAAAAATGCTCCGACGCTAACCGCCATTGGTAAGCTGGCTCTTTCACCGTGGGGCCAACCAACGCTTCTAACATCGCGACATCCTTTCGAGCACCGCTGTTCTTCTCCAAGACGCTCCCGCCCTGCTCGACGCGATTCGCAGATCGTTCCAACCAATTTCGGGTCAATGGCGTCTTCGTCGCCCGAGCCGCTGTCGTGAACGCTTCGGGATAGGTGCATCCGGTTTTCAGTAAACGGCTGACCGCATCCGAAGCACACGCCCAATCGATTGCCGATCGGGTCGATCGGTAGCCCGGAATCCAGCCGAAAAGTGCTCCGACCATTCCACCGATGACGATGAAGCAAGCCGTCGCAATCGTTGCGGCGGGAAAAGCGAACCAACGCCACCAATCCGCTCCTTCGTCACTCAAGCCAATTTCGTTAGACATCTGCTTCAAGTCGCTCGATAACTTGATCGCGATCAAACAAGAAATCACCGATGCTGTCGCGACCAATAACCATGCCCCAAGCGTTGACCAAAAGGCTTGGCGAGTCATCGAGCGGCGAACGGCTTGGGTCCGCAGCCAATCGATCCATTCGCTCGAATCCAACTCGCTCGAATCCAACTCGCTCGATCGGTCCGCCGCAGCGATCAAACGTTGGGCAACGGGATCGAGTTTAGCCTTTTGCATTGACGTGCGGCCTACCAATGGACCACCTGGCGATAAACAGGCCCGATGACAAACCAAACATAACCGAAAATAAAACCGCCACCCAAAACAGACATCGCAAAACGCGGCAACCAGCGGGAGTAGAAATAGACTTGTCGGTAAGCTCGTTCGGCATGTTTCGAGGCGACCAAACCGAGTAACGGTATGATGAGTCGGTTCCGATCAACGGTCGAAATGTCATCCGTCGGCAAATCAATCTCCGCCAGAATTCGCTGCATCTGCGGTGCGTTCAAAGACGGATCTTTCATCGCGATCAATTCGGGGTCGCCTGAGAGATAGGCAGCCGATTCAATCGCAATGCCATCCGGTACATCGTGTTCAAGTTCGTCCGCCAACGTGCTGCAAAACAACTGCATTCGGATCGATCGGGGCAATCGCGTCTTTGAGCGAAGACAAAGAATGAGGAGCAAAAGCAGTAAGACCAAACCGCACAAAGGCCACCCCCAGTCGGCCACCAAAAAACGACTGGTGGCAATCACCCAATCAGGCCAATTGGTTAATCCACCCGAATTTGCTAATACCATCGGGGCCAAGTAGCGAACGGAGATAAAGAACGCAACGAACACGAGGAGGATCGGATAGAACCAAGCCAAACGTAGGCTTCGAGCATATTGATCGCGGCGACGTAGATGAACTGCCAAACGCTTCAGTAGCTCGGGTTGGTTGACTTTTTGGGCAGCGAAAAAACCTGCAGACACTTGACCGCTCCTCGCAGTACCAAGGCTGTCGAACGCCGCCGGTAGGGTTTGACCAGCTTCCAAACGCTCTGCGATCGATCCCGCTGCCCGACCCACGCGACCGAGGCGATTGCTTTGAAGTCGTCTCAGCGCATCCGAAACGGGAATGTCCGATCGCATCGCGCTGGCAATCTCCTCGAGAAGTGAGGCCAGTTGTAGGTTGGATAAACGGATGGAATTCGATTTCAAGACTGGCTTCCTAACGAGACCGCAAGCACACGGTTGAGTTATCTAACCGTAACATAAGCTAGCGGGGATGCGTCTGCAACAAGCCCCCCTTCATTGTCGCCCCGCTCTCCGAGCGGAGCGACACGACGGCGAAGCCGTCTTCCGCTAAACCGCGTGCCCAACGGGCCGCGAGTTTCCATGACAGCAAAGCCTAAATCGATTCAACAGCAATGGACAACGTGTCGAAGTCTGAGAGGATCTCACTGAGTCGTTCCATGGGTAAACCAACCACGTTCGACTCGCTACCCGATTCGAGAACTTCTAGCCAATCGTTTCCATCTTGGTAGCCGAATGCACCCGCTTTGCCCTCCCACAACATCGACTGTAAATACTCGCGAAGCATCGCCTCGCTGAGTGGCTGCATGTAGAGTTTCGTTCGCACGACATCAACCACACAACGTCGCGTCGCGATCGACCAAACACAAATGCCGGTGTAGACATCGTGCTTTCGTCCGCTCAGTCGGCGAAGCATTGACTCAGCGTGTTCAACGTCATGTGGCTTACCGAGAATTTCTCCATAGCATGCCGCGACGGTATCGGCGGCCAAAACAAGCCCGAACGAATTTTTGCGAACGATGTCTGCCGCCTTTCGATAGGCGTAGCGGGCTACAAGTTCAGGAGCACTTTCGCGAGAACAAATTCCGCACTCGGCTTCATCACTGGCACGCTGAGTCGTGAACTCGTAACGAGCAGCCGCTAACAATTGAGCCCGCCGAGGCGATTGGCTGGCCAGGATCAACGGTTCATTCGTCGGTAGCTCCGTTTTGGGTAAACGGTTCATTAAGCGTAAGTTTTGAGAATCTGAATTCATTGAGTCAAAGGATCTCTATCGTCTCCGAGCGGTTGGCGTTAAAGGTTCAGCGGTATTACACCGGCGGTGGTTCGTTTTCATCTTCGGTCCTATCCGAATCGTCACTGTCATTGGGTGGTTCTTGAAGGGGAGGAGCGTTTTCGGGCGGAGGCGAGTGAGGGTGCGGCGACTCAGCCGACGGTGCTGCGTCTTGTGGACCGAGTCCGCCCCGGCGGCGTTGCTCCAACTGACGAACCGCACCTTTCAACGATTCTAACAAACGAGGGATTTGCCCTGCGGCCACAAAGACTCGAGCACTCACAGCCGACTGAGGGAAAAAGCTTGTCAAAAAATCGAGCCCAAACTCGCTCGCTCCATGACCGATCATGACCCCGTTGGCATACACTCCGCTGAGAACATCATCGGGCAACTTCAGATCATCGTAGATTTCTTGCGGCGTGGGACGACGTTGCTCACTTCCAGGCGGGGGGACGGGAGGTGAGGGGGGGTCGCCAAATCGATTTCGGTACAGTTCCAAATTCGTTTGCAATGCGTCAATGAACTGGGGCATGACGGGATGAGGGATCACCACTCGCGACGCGACTTTGTGAGGCCTTCCAATTGTCTGCAAAAAGTCGACAATGTATTCGCTCGGACCGGTCATCACGATCGCACCGGTGCTAAAACATCCGTCAGCAACGTGATCGGGAACCCGAGCCCGAAGTGCCGGATTGTTTTCAGCCGGATCTGGCCGATCGGGCGACGCATCAGATTCAAAAGTCATCGGTTTTGGTTTCTCTATCAGTTGGCCGTGAAATGTGGGACCCTCGCACTATAACGAATGCTAACGAAACCGTCACCGCCAAGCCAATTCACTCGTCCACCGTATCGAAACGAACATGAATTCCATTGAACTACCCTCGATTATCCAAGGTGACGATGCGACAAATCGATGTTGGTGGTGCGGTGACGATCCACTGTACATCGACTATCACGATCACGAGTGGGGCTTTCCCGTTTCGGAAGACCATCGATTGTTCGAAAAAATTTGTCTCGAAGGATTCCAAGCCGGGCTAAGTTGGATCACGATTCTAAAGAAACGCGACGCCTTTCGCGAAGCGTTTTGCGACTTCGAATTCGACCGCGTCGCCAAATTCAAGAGCCGCGACGTCACACGGCTACTTGGAAACCAGGCCATTGTTCGCCACCGCGGCAAGATCGAATCGGCGATCCGCAACGCGGGATTGGCTCGAGAATTGATTGACGAATTCGGTTCACTGGCGACTTATTTTTGGCAGTATCGAACGAAAAAGAATGTCGTCCGAAACTCACGCACGGAGATCATCACCATGTCTCCCGAATCGACAGCGATGAGCAAGGATTTAAAAAAGCGAGGCTGGACGTTCGTCGGCCCCACAACCTGTTTCGCATTCATGCAAGCGATGGGAATCGTGAACGATCATTTAAAGGACTGCCACCTGCACAAAAAAGTAAAGCAGCTGCAAAAAGAATTTCATATTCCCTGAAGCCCTAAAACAACCGCGAACCGGTATCGGCTACTTCGACACCAAATTGTTTCAAGTAGCGCCCCGTTTCATTCGTAAAATTGACCTCGGCGTCTCGGTTTTCAAAGCGAAATCTTTCGATCGGTGGTGGCGTGATCTCACGGATTGCATACAGTTCGATGAGGGTGATCATTCGCTCGGTCAGTTCGGGTGGGTGATCGGTGTTGGACTCTGCAGGATCAGCCCTTGGGTGACTCCAGTACTCAAATCTCACTGGCAAAAACTTGCCGAACCCGGTTTCCTCACTACCCATTTTCGAAATAGCGACACGTATTTTGGCAGGATAGAGGGCGGGCCACTCCGCTCGTCCGCTGGTTTGCATCAGTTTTTTCGATTGCTCTTCATTCATGGTCGCAGTGATCACCCAGACCGATTGCCCGTTCATCGTGGCACTGTCGACTTGCAATTGGCGGTTCTGTTCGAGCGACTCCAGCATTTCAATCCAACCGCCGACGCGAAGCCGCAGAGGCAGTTCGTTTGCAACGTCTGACGGGTTCGACCATTCGTCGAGCCGGCTGACGTCGACACGTTTTAGCGCCACTTCACCTGAGATCTCCGTTCGAGTCCAAGCCAATCGTCCATCGCAGATTTGCTCGAGCGTATGTTTTCCGTCACCATCGTGCATGGTCATTTGCAGATGAAACTGTCCCGTCTTGTTACCTGATTGTTCGTAGGTGCCGACGCCGACAACTTCTCGTCCGGTCGTCCAAACCCGTTCACGGACTTTCGATTCAAAGGCAGGCCCAGCGGCTAGTTGAAAAACGATTCGCCGCAACAATTTCGTCGCTGCTTGATGTGATCTTGTTAAATCATCAGAAAAATTTTTCTGATTTTGTTTCTCGTCTCGTTGTGCTGCTGCCGTTGGGAAATTCGAGTCTGAATCGACCGTTTGCGCAGATGCATTCGAGACGAAAATGCTAAAAAACAGGGCAAAACACGTCAAAAAACAAAACCAAGAGGCTCGCCATCGCGTGAAACAATTTACCGTGAAACGAGACGCAATCGTCGAAGCCGGGTGACAAAGGTTGTAACGATCGATCTTCATAGTCGGGTTGTGCCGAATTTTCCAAAGATGTGGCCTGAATTGTGCCGATGACCCATAACGAAGAAAGGTCTGGCCGCATACCGAACGAATCATAACGATTATTTTGGCAGCGCGTCCACCCAGATCAATCAAACTAACTGAAACAATTTAAGAAGGTGTCGCCGCAGCTCGGCTTTCGCATTTCGCGGGGGACAGACCACACGGTACATCACACCCAAGGAACGGGGGGAAAGATGAAACGGATCGTCACTCATTTGTCGCTATTGGCGGCCACGGCGGTGCTCGCCTCCGGGTGCGTGCCGGTTCGCCACAACTTGCCACCGGAACAGCGTTTGCTGGAACCCGGTCCAGGTGTCGGCGGTCCGGGACCAGGCGTTTTAGGTCCACAACAAATGGCACCCGGTATGGGTGCGATGGGCGGCATGGGCGGGGGAATGCCTATGATGGGAGCCGGTGGATTTGGCCCAGGCAATGGTCCGATGCCCGACGGTGCAATCGGTGCAGCTGGACCGGACGTGATGCGAAGTGCACCACTCGGCCCCATGCCAATGGCTGCCAACGGCAGCGGTGGCGACATTCAATTGGCAAGCTGCGGCCCCGAATGCGGCGGATGCAATTCCGGTGCATGTGGTGCCGGAGGACTACTGGGTATCGGCGGCGGCGAGTACTCGAACATTCCTGCCGGTGGCGGCGTTACTTCGATGATGCCGATGATGCCAAGCGTCCCATCGACGGTCCAAGTCACCTTGGGATCGCCTGATGGAATGCATGTCCGCTACGACGCAACCGGTGCAGGCATGTTCGACAGCGAGCCGCTTGTTGTTCCTGCTAGGCAAAACTTTCCGCAAGGCGGATTGTATCGCTTGAAGCTGACCAACATTCCATCACGAGAAGGTGTTGAACTCTACCCGACCGTCGAATTGGCGTATGCAAGCCCTCGAACCGGAGCCTACTTGGCTCACAATTCGATCCCGCTTCAATTCACTCCCGAAGATTTCGACCAAGTCTTGACGGGTAACTTTGTCACCAAAGTCATTTACCTTCCCGATCCCGATTTCCAAGGGCCTGCCTTGGCCGGAATCGACACGCTCGTTAGCACACGTCTCGATCCAGGCATCGATCCGATCGTGGAAGCCGATCGACGAGGATCGATTCTTGCGATCATCCGTCTAGGCGACAAAGATATCGAAATGACGGGAGCCGGTGGAATTGGCGGTAGCATGGGAATAGGGGGCGGTATGATGGGAGCCCCCATCGCTGGTTTGCCAGCTCCGTTTGCCGCAGCGATGACGGATGGTTGTGGTTGCCCCGATGGCAGCGGAGGCGGACAGTGTGTTTCGCAACCCATGGGACTTCCTGGAATGGTCTCTGGTATGAACGCTCCTCAATACGGCATGCCGATCACAGGCACTCCGATTGGGTTGGCGGGACCACCGCACATTCCACTCGGACATCCTGCGGGGCTCAAAAAGCACGTGATTCGTAACCACACCCCGATGCACATTCCACGACCAGTGGAAAAGGTCAAGGTCGGTGTGCGAATGCAGCCTGGATACAGTTATCCCAACCCGGTTAGCCGTATCAATATCACCGAGCAGAACATCAACCCGGGTGTTCCACACGGTCGCGGCATTTACCAGCACGCTTCGCAGCAGGTCGACCCGAACTGCCAACCGTAAACGTGCCGAAACGATAGCCTACGAAACGCGACGGTTGCTAACCACAAACGTCGCGTTTCTTTTGCAAGAACGCTCAATCTTTGTTGACTTTTCAACCGGCGAATGCTTTCATGACACGTCGTCCAAACTCTCCGCTGCGGATACTTGTAGCCGCCATCGTTGGATCGCTAATTTCGATCCACAGCTTCGCGATTTCCGCCGTAGCCAACGCGGCCGATCCAGGCGACTTCTTGGGCTCGGGCGGACAACATCGCGTTTTGACCGACGCAATGCCACCTGGCTCTGTCGGGCAATCACGACTTTCAGGCCCAGGAGCGGTTCAAGGATACTTTCAACCGGTGGCCTTTTCAGGCCCTGGAAACGTCGGTTTTTCGATGCCCGAAAGTGCCAACTATTTCGGTTCACCCAACCCGAAACTACAAGTCGGTTTGATGGTCGGTGGCGTCTATCGTTTTCGGATTACAGGCATTCCAGGTTCCGAGGGTGCCGAGTTGTATCCGACGATCGAGTTGATTGACCGAATTTATCCACCGCCAGGACTCGCTACCACGTTCCCAATTCCGATCAATTTGGACCAGGACGATTTCGAGGCGGCACTCGCCGGCCAATTGGTCACGCGAGTGATCTATTTGGAAGACCCTGACACCGCCGCTCCGCTCGCTGAAACTCCGACAACCTCACGCACCATCGATCTGGCGGAATACCAGGACGCACTGGAGGTAGGTGACCGTTTTGGCCGGCCCGTTGCGATCGTGCGAATCGGTTCGGTCGCTCCACCGACGGCAGACGCTTTGATGCCACAGTTCTTCTTCGGCTATCCCCTTTGGGCTCCTATCTACCAACCCGCAGCGGTGCAATGATGACGATCACTCCCATGAAGATAACTTTGACCGCTTGTTTGTTGGCCGTGATGGCTAGCGGTTGCCAAACGCCAATGCAAAAGTCGCAGCCCGCCGCCGGACTGGTGCAATCCGAGCCGACCAAGCCAGTAACAGCTACCGCAAACGTTCATTCGTATCAAGTCGCTCCACCAAGCCAACCGGTCACTCAAGCCGCTTGCGTCGAACCAGTCGAAAGTACAACCGTTGGCTACTCGGCTTCATGCGGTGACATTAGCAGCACCGGTGGCCATGTTAGCTATGAAGCCGAAACCTTTTCGATCGGCGATCGGTGCAGCCCCGGTTGTGGCACCTCCTGCCAAACCGCTGCCCCTACAACTCCGCACGGCTATGCTGTCCCCTACCCTATCCACCACAACGTGTATGCAATCGATCCCAATGAATTCATCTGCAACGGCGGCGACGAAGATCCCCAGGCCTTTCTAAAGCGGAATGAGCGACTAGCGGGCCTGAACCTTCAAGACACCGTTGTCCATTACACGACCGACGCAGGCGACATTGATATACAAGAAAGCAATCGCACTTGCATCTATGCACCTCGCTTTGCATCGGTACGGAAAATTACCGGAGCCCGATCGGGTGGCCGCGCCATCGGTCTGGCCGGAGTCGATCGACCTCTTGGCCCGAATCGTGTTCAGTTCGATCAACCGAACTTGACCATGACCGACACCACCGAACTGGCTCGTGCCGAAGTGGCTCACCGCGTCGACGCGATGCGAGATCGAAACCGTGGTGTCCGCGTCGAGAACGTACTCCAGCCGATCGTTGCCGAAGATGTCTTGGCTGCCTTGGTGGGATTGTCGGCACTGGAACTGAACCAGCTTCAAGAGAACCAATTAGCGCTACTACAAGAGGCTGCGGCAGCAGCGGTTTCGTGGACGGTCGACGAATCGGTCGAGGTCGCGATCGAAGATTTGAAAGCACCGACTTTGACCCGCGATCAACGGGTTGAAGAACTGACCGTTTATGACTTTCCCGATGCAGGACGTTTGCAGATCGTCAAATTGGCTGATCGCAAACATGCACAACCAGGCGACCTGGTCACGTTTGCTATTCGAGTGGAAAACGTCGGCGATTCAGCGGTTCAGAACGTGACACTAACGGATAATTTGACAACGCGACTCGAATACATCGAAGGAAGTCAAACTTGCAGCGGCGGTGCCGAATTCGCGAGCGAGTCGAACGCAGGCGAATCGTTGACATTGCAGTGGAAGTTAACCGACAAGTTACGAGTCGGTGAAAGTGTTACGATTCGCTTTCAATGCAAAGTCAGATAGCGCGT
>JGI12048J13642_10299192_pt1 | contig 12330 bp, 10 predicted proteins | sample ElkSlonscriptome_16_FD_13642 | JGI IMG/M metagenome (IMG submission 13642) | reverse complement strand
TACGAAAGCTGGTCACGAAGCGCCTGTAATTGGCCTTCGGCATAGCGATACCAAACCTCGTAGACACTGGGCGTTGGCGGCGTTCGGAACTTGGCGACATAGCCCAGCGCCTCTTTGGCATAGCCAAACGCTTTGGAAACGTCATCGCCATGTGTTTTCTGTTTCTCTGTGATGCAAACGCTCATTCGATTTTTGCCCCCCTCGGATTGAGCTGATGCGTTGGTCTGTCTCTTTTATCGGACTTCCAAAGCAGTCACCTCGATCGGTCTTCGGCGAACCGTGCCGTATTCTCCCATTTTTCGGCAAATCCACCCAGGTTTCTCCTGTCTTCGTTGGCATTTTTCGAGCATTCGTTATCTCGTACGCGGTACGAAATTCCTTGGCGACGTTGGGATGCTGCTCCGCGACATTGGTGCCGCCCGCGTGGGCGAGCACGTTGCACTGACGTGGAAGTCCGTGAATCGAGTGCTTTGGCGAAACAGCTCGTCGATGTTGGGTGGCGTGTCACCCAAAACCATCGCCGCATCGGAGAAGGCAAAACAAACACTGAATAAGAGAAGAATCAAGATAAGAGAAGTGTCCAGCGAAACCGTTTCATTCGACCTCTAAAAGTTTCGCTTTTCATTTGTTGTTTTCCATAAAATGATATGATTGATGCCGTTTTTCCAAGGACTTTTATCAGTACGAATCGGCCTGTGCCTTCAGTTGGCCTGACGTCATGGTATCGAATTGCGTCATTCCCCCGCTGCGATGATCGACCTCGATTTGTTATAGTGTTGTCAAACGTTCCTTTGTTCAACCGGAAACCGATTGATGACTCGAATTCTATTTCGTAACGCCCGCATCGTGCTCACACAGTTCATTTTCGATGGATCGGTCTTGGTGGAAGATGGAAAAATCATCGACGTGGATGCCGGGGAGCTGGCCACGGCAGACGAAACCGTCGATTGCCAAGGCCAGTACCTAATGCCTGGCGTGATCGACGACCAAGTCCATTTCCGTGAACCAGGATTGACTCACAAGGAAGATCTCCGCACTGCATCACGCGCTTGTGCTGCTGGCGGGGTGACCTCGTTTTTGGAAATGCCCAATACCAAGCCGCCCGCGATCACGGTCGACGGTATTCGACAAAAGGAAGCGATTGCCGCGCAAAAGTCGTTCGTCAACTATGGCTTCTACATCGGTGCAACCCCGAACAATGTGGATGAGTTGACGAAGGTGACCAACGTTCCAGGAATCAAAATATTCATCGGTAGTAGTACGGGCGATTTGCTGGTGGATGAGCAAGCAGCTCTCGAGCGAATCTTTGCCGAAACGACGCTGCCGATTTGCGCCCACTGCGAAGATGAATCGACCGTTCGAGCGAACGCCGATCGGTTAGCGGGCACCAGCGATGTCTCGGATCATTCACGAATTCGTGATGAGCTCTCTGCGATGATCGCGACGGCACGAGCAACCGAGTTGGCGCGTCGTCACAAACACCGATTTCATGTGTTGCATGTCTCGACGGCAGCGGAATTGGCATTGCTGCAACATGCCGCTCCCTACATAACGGCTGAAATTTGTTTGCATCACCTGTTCTTTAACGTCGACGACTATGCTCGCTTGGGCAGCCGAATCCAAATGAATCCTTCGATTAAAACCAAAGCGGACAACGATGGTCTTTGGCAAGGCTTGCTCGATGAGACGATTCAAGTCTTGGCGACCGACCACGCCCCGCATACGCTGGAGGAAAAAGCTCAGCCCTATCCTGCGAGTCCGTCGGGATTGCCAGCGGTCGAGAACAGTTTGGCGCTGATGCTCCATCAAGTGAACCAGGGTAGATGTTCGCTGTTGCAAGTCGCATCGTGGATGAGCGACGCACCCGCTCGCGTTTGGGGGATGGTTGGCAAAGGCCGAATTGAAGTCGGTTACGATGCCGATCTCGTCCTCGTCGACATGGAACAATCGCGAACCATTCGCGATGCCGAACAGCATACCAAGGCCCGATGGAGCCCCTGGGACGGTGAGACGTTAAAGGGATGGCCGACCGCGACCTACGTCGGTGGACGCCGAGTATGGAGCCAAGCGGACGGGTTCGACGAGAACCATCGTGGATCCCGGTTGAACTTCGACCATAGCCGCGGCGGCTATTGGAATACCATCGACGGAATCGGCGTTTGACTTGGGTAGCCGTCAGCGGTCAGCAGTCAGCAATCAGCGATTATTTGACAATATCGACGATCGCCGCAATGCTTGCCAGCTAGCAATAATGGAGTAGCCGTCAGCCTTCAAGCCGTCAGCGATCAGCCAATGACAAATGACAAATGACCAAAAACAAATCCATTTGGCCCTCCGACGATCAAACCGACACGCTGCTCAAAGCGGCCAAGGGCGGAGATGCGGACGCCGTGAATCGTCTTTTGGAACGGCATCGTGAATCGGTGCGCCGTCTGGTCCAAATGCGGCTTGATCGGAAAGTGCAACGACGGGTTGATGTGAGTGATGTCGTCCAAGATGTCCTGCTCGAGGCGAATGGTCGATTGGAAAAGTATTTGAATGATCCTGCGATGGCGTTCCATCTTTGGATTCGGCAAATCGCTTGGGATCGGATTATCGATACGTATCGTCGTCATCGCGTGAGTGCGAAACGGAACATGGACCGCGAGCAAGCGATGCATGCTCCGGCCACTCAAGATCAATCGTCGATTCAACTAGCAGCTCAGTTGTGTGACCCTGCGCTGACACCTGCTGCTGCGGCGACGCAGCGTGAATTGGCAACCAAGGTAGAAGCGGCGATCGAACAGTTGGGTGACCAGGACCGCGAAATGATTCTGATGCGTCATTACGAGCATTTATCGAACTTGGAGATCGCGGAGGTCCTCGGTTTGAATCCGCCAGCGGCAAGTATGCGCTATCTGCGAGCGGTCCGCCGACTTCGCGAGTTGTTGGATGGAGAAATGGACGATGACTCGGACGGTGGCGGCGACGGGAAAGCCTTGTGAACCAAACCGACACCCATGATCATGATACCGATACGGACCGAGAAATCGCTTCCATTTTGGCGCATCTAGCGGATGGCGTTTGCCGTGGCGAGATTGTTGACTTCGACTCGGTTTGCCAACAATACCCTCAGCATGCCGCCGAGCTGCGGCGATTATGGGGAGCGGTTTTGGTGACCGATACTGCCGGGGCGGCAAAGGAGGAACGGCCTCAAATCCGGGCGGCCGACGACTCATCCGCACAATGGCGACGATTGGATTTGCCGGTCCGAGTCGGCGATTATGTCTTGATCGAAGAGATTGGTCGCGGTGGGATGGGAGTCGTCTTTCGGGCTCGCCAAATGAGCCTCGACCGTGAAGTCGCCGTGAAGATGATCTTGCGAGGTCGATTGGCCAGCGAGGCGGATTTACAGCGGTTCATGGCCGAAGCCTCTGCGACCGCTCGACTCGAACATCCGGGCATCGTTCCTGTTTACGAAGTCGGTGACATCGACGGACGCCCGTTCTTTACGATGAAGTACATCGAAGGAAAAACGCTTTCGCAATTGGTCGACAAGCGACCGATGAATCAACGCGAAGCGGCTCGCATCGTCGCTTCGGTCGCCCGCTCGATCGACTTCGCTCACCAACGTGGGATTTTGCATCGCGACATCAAACCGAGCAATATCTTGTTGGCACCAGACGGGTCACCCCTGATCACCGATTTCGGTTTGGCCAAGCGAGCGGGCAGCGAGACGGAGTTAACGCGTAGCGGCTTACTCGTCGGCACGCCCGCTTACATGTCGCCTGAGCAGGCGGGCAATCGGCGCGACTTGGTTTCCGCGACGAGCGACGTCTATAGTCTTGGCTGCGTTCTCTATTTTGCGTTGACCGGACGGGCACCCTTTGTTGCCGAGACACCGATGGAGTTGGTGATGATGGTGATCGAGCAAGATCCCAACCCACCGCGAATGCTGCGTCCGAACTTGGATCGTGATTTGGAGATGATCGTCGTTCGCTGTCTGCAAAAGCCAGTCGATTTGCGTTACGAATCCGCCGCTGCGTTGGCGGATGATTTAGAACGTTACTTGGCCGACGAACCGATCTCCGCTCGTAGTGGACGATTTGGCCAAGTGATCGCGAGAGTGTTTCGCGAAACCCACCATGCCACCGTTCTCGAGAACTGGGGATTGTTGTGGATGTGGCATTCACTCGTTCTCTTCGTCGCCTGCTTGTTGACTTGGCAACTCGATTACCATGGGGTTACCCGACGTTCGGTTTACGAATCGGTTTGGATCGTCGGGCTAGGTGCCTGGGCAGCCGTGTTTTGGAAGTTGAGACAACGAATGGGGCCCGTCACCTTTGTGGAGCGTCAAATCGCACACGTCTGGGGTGCCGCGATGATGGCAATCGGGCTGCTCTTTCCACTCGAATGGTGGCTCGAGATGCCGGTCCTAAGTTTGTCGCCGATGCTCGGTGTGATTACGGCAATGGTCTTTCTGATCAAAGCAGGCATGTTGACCGGTGCGTTCTACGTTCAATCGGTCGCATTATTGGTTGCTGCTGTCTTGATGGCGTTGTATCCACCTTGGGCGCATTTGATATTTGGTGTGGTTGCGGCAACGTGTTTTTTCGTGCCTGGCTATCAATACGCTCGCCGCCGAAGACTCAATCGAAGCTCAACCCACGCACAGCGTAATCAGTGACAATTCGGGACGGCAATGAATGCGAACTAAGTGAGTGCCGCCGAGTCCTCGCGAGACATGCATGGTGGTCGGTGGTTTATAAAAATCACCCGACGCAAATCGGCTGCCGTGATAACTTGGGCTCAGTAGAGGACCGATCAGCGGCAAACGTCCTTGACCGCCATGCGTATGCCCGGCAAACATCAATTGAATACCATGCTTGCGTGCCCACCAGATCTGATCCGGACTATGGCTGACCAGAATCCGAAATTCGCCATCCGTTTTGGCGGGGACATCCGGTCGATCAAACCACGGGTACTCGTTGCCGATCAGCCGTACCGGTACGCCGCGAAGCAGCGCGGTGGTTTGGTGGCACCCCAAATCGCTCCATCCCGCTTGATCCATCGCGCGGCGAGTTTGACGCGAATCGGAAATTCGCGTGTCGTGGTTTCCGAGCACATAGTAGCATCCATCGATTGCCTCGGCAGCCGAATAAATCTCAGGCAGCCATGAAATGCATTTCTGGCTGTCGATGATGTCACCGCTCAGCACCATCATCTCGGGGTTCCATCGCGTGGCCGTTTCGACGGTGAACTTGGCATAGTTCAAATGCACGTCGCCCGTTAAATGAATGTCCGACAAATGCGCGATTCGGTAACCTTCGAGTTGAGCAGGCAAACCGACGACCGGAAGCTTTACTTCCTCCACCGATAAGTCGAACAGTTGGTTGAGAGGTAGTCGTGATTCCCACTTGCATTTCCGGCTTAACGCAAGCGGAGTTGCTACGACGTGATCGACCGAAATCGACTTGATCGTTCGAGGGGCTCGGACCCATTCAAGCCCTAAAATCGGACGCCACAATAACCATGGCACACCGAGCAGTAGCCAACTGGCCAAACAGACGATGAAGTAAGCGATCAAAACCGCAGGCAAAGAGAACGTCGTTGACCAAGTCACGGACGGTTCCGACAACCATGCCGCCAATTCATTCAAATACAATCCGCCGACGACCCATGGCAGAGTGAGCATGAAAACAAAAAAGAACTTGGAAATGCGTTTGGTCGTTCGTCGCGTCCATCCGATTGCATTGACACGGTTGTAGAGTGCTAGATGGATGCCGAAATGCCCGATTAAAATGGCGCTCAGCAGAAACCAGTGGATGTTTGCCGTCGGCATCAATTTGATAGTTCTTTGGGACGCATGAAGTGGATCATCTTCATCGGCACGCAGTGTTGATCGAACTTGAAATCGTTCCATGAATCCAAGTGCGTTTCAAAGACTGCGATCGCAGCGGTGGACATGCCGATGTACTCGCTCGCTAAACAGGAGACCAATTCGGACATGCCCGGGTTGTGCGCGATGACCATCAAGGTCTTCGCGTTCTTTCCTTCGCTGCGTACGACGCGGGCTAGCGTTTCCGCGGTCGCACCGTAAAGCAAATCGCTGTAGAAAACATCGGGTTCGGCTCCCAACTCCGATTGCAAACGAGCGAGCGTTTCGCGAGTTCGTGCTGCAGAAGAGCAGAGCACGCGAGCGGGCCATACGTCATTTTCGGCCAGCCACCTGCCCATTGCCGGAGCGTCCCGGCGACCACGTTTATTGAGCGGTCGTTGATGATCGGATAATCCGGTACCGCCCCAATTGCTCTTGGCGTGCCGCATTAAAAGGAGCCGCTTGGGTTGATGTGGCTGTGATTCGTCTTGTTCGGATTCGTTGGTCATGAGAGGTTTTATCGTGTATTTTCATTCGCATTCTAGCGGTTGTTGCGTAGCAACGCGTTACCAGGCTCCCGCCTAGTAACGGGCTGGAGGGAGGCTCACGCCTCCTTACGCTGAACTCGGGAGGCAGGAGCCTCCCTCCATCGTGTCCCCAGGCGGGAGCCTGGGAACAAGGGTTTTGTAAAACAACAATCTAAAAGCCCCAAGACCTCTGTGACAGAGGGGGCAGCTTGTGTAATCGACACAGATCCTTGATGATAGAGGTCGCACTACAAAACTCGGACCAAACTACCGTCTACGTCTCCAACCGGATAATTATATGTTTCTGCTAGCATCACGATTTGTCGGTCGTTTTCTCATTTGCACTTTGGCCGCCATCGGGCTAACTGCTGCAGCGCCGCAAATCTCTGCGGAGGACTGGCCGGGTTGGATGGGAGCGAATCGAGACGGGGTTTATACCGAAAGTGGCGTTATGGACCAGATTCCTTCAAGTGGTCTGAAAGTAAAATGGCGAAAGCCGATTGAAGGTGGGTATGCTGGGCCAGCCGTTGCCGATGGACGTGTCTTCGTTTTTGACTACGAACGAAAAGCGGGCGACATCGTCAATAATCCTGGCCAGCGTGCTGCTCTTCAAGGTAGCGAACGACTCTTGGTATTTGACCAAGAAACGGGCGAGACATTGTGGAAATACGAGTATGATTGTCCTTACAAGATTTCGTATCCGGTGGGTCCAAGGTGCACGCCGACGGTCGATGGTGACCGCGTCTATCTGTTGGGCAGCGAAGGTGACTTGACCTGTTTGAACACCGCTTCGGGCGAACGGGTTTGGAGCCGATCTTTCAAAAACGACTTCGGTGCTGAAGTGCCGATTTGGGGATTTTCGGGGCATCCACTCGTCGAAGGTGATGTCCTCTATTGCCAAGTCGGAGGCCAAGGCCAGGGGGTTGTTGCATTCGATAAAACGAGTGGCGAAGTGCGTTGGAAAGCACTCGACGCCAAGGCGGGTTATGCTCCACCCGCGATGATCGAATTCGCTGGCACGAAACAACTGCTGATCTATCACCCAACTGCCGTCGAAGGACTCGATCCGACCAATGGCCAATCGTATTGGCAAATGCCGATCGTGCCATCCTTCGAGATGTCGATTTCGCGGCCCATGATCGAAGGCGACTTGATGTACGCCAGTGGGATTCGTACCGAGTCGGTTCTGATGGAGTTGTCGAATGAGAAACCAGACGTAAAAGAGCTTTGGCGAGGTAAGCGCGACATGTCTGTCTTTACCTCCAACATGACCCCGATCATCAAAGACGGGATTATTTATGGAACGGATTGTAATGTCGGTTCGTTAATGGCTGTTGACACGAAAGACGGTTCGCGGTTGTGGGAAACCTTTGCAGCAACGAAGCCAGGCGAAAAGCGGTTCGTCAATCATGGCACCGCGTTCTTGACCCGAATTGCTGATACCGATCGATACCTGATCATGAGTGAAAACGGTGATTTGATTTTGGCAAATTTGACCAAAGACGCCTACAAAGAACTGGGTCGCTTCACCGTCCTCGAACCGACCAGCGAAGCGTTCGGACGTTCGGTCGTATGGAGTCACCCCGCCTATGCGAATCGCACCGCCTACATCCGCAACGACAAAGAAATCGTCGCGGTTGACATCGCCAAGTAATCGCTCGATTAGCTCTTGAGACCTGTCGATCAGTTGAAGGATCTGGGCATTGCGAAGAGTGATTAAAGAGTATGGCGTTGAAAAAATTTTTCTCTCAATGCTGGTTGGTTGCTATAATTAGAGCCGGTGCCTATCACCTTTGGAAATGTCACATTGTCAATTGCTTCTCTTCGCGACGGCATCAGCATTCAAAAGAGCTTCAAAGGGATGGACGATCAATGCCTATCCATGATTGGTCAAGTGTTAGTTCAGGGATTTTTCAAGACTTCCATACCTCATGGATTACCCACCTAAAAGAAAGCCTGAACGAGGGCATATTGCCCGATCGATTCTACGCCCTATCCGAGCAGCGCTCGGGACAAATTTGTCCGGATGTTTTGACCTTGCAAGCATCGCAGTCCCATCGTGATTTGAGCGAGAACGGTAGCGGCGGAAGTGGCAGTCGATCCGCCGTTGCTACTGCGGTTTCACCACCACAAGTGTCGATGCGTGTGCTGCCAGCGGAAAAAGCCTACACGTTAATGAGACGTTCACTTGTCATTCGTCATTCAAGTGATGATCGTATCGTTGGCCTCATTGAAATTGTATCAAAGGCAATCACGATCCGAGTGGGCTGCATGGAGCGGTTTGGAAGGTCATTGACGAAGCGGCTCCCTATAGCAGTCCGTCTGACAAACCATTGCCCCTGGCTTCCTATGTCGCCGAACCGATTCCGGTCGGCTAGATTGAACCGATCGGCGTCGCGCAGTCAATGCGCGATATGCCGCTCTTTTTGAATCCCGATTGGTATGTGAATGTTCCACTTCATGCATCTTATGAAGCCGCGTAACGGGGCGTACCGAAGCCTTGGACCGATGTGATCGAAGGCAACGCCTAATATTCAATATTGGCCGCCTTCGGTGACGGTGAATTCGCCGTAGACGGGCATGTGGCTCGATACGATCTCGGCTTCCGCAAGGCTCATGTTGTAGAGTCGCAAAAAATCAACCACGCCGCCGCGTCCGATAAACTCGCTACAGGTTGCGGTGTCCATCACCAAGTTACTCGTTTGATATCGCCCAAAGATGTCGGTGGGCACACTGCGGACGGCCGCGCGGACTTGGTCGCCGACAATCGTCGGGACCAAGTAGGCGTCATCCGCTTGAAACAGTCCAGCCAAGATGACGTCGTCTTCACCTCGTCCATCGCTGCGAACGTCGCGAGCGATCGTGGGTAGCAGTGCGACTTCGCTCGGAGCCCGGTTGAGGTCGATGCGAATGTTGACTAGAGAAAACGTCCAAGCTCGATTCGCTGACGGCCCAGCCGTTTGGAACCAGGCCACCAAAGGATCGAAGCTCATTTCATTCTTGGGATCGGCCACCGTGTAGGTTTGTGACCGATCGACTCGCACTCGCGTCGTATCGAACACAAACGCCAACTGTTCTTGTCGCCCATCGGGGCCGTTGGAAGGTCCGAGCACGTATTCGTATCGGCGTCCCGATTGGTTCAATTCGTCAATCAATCGAGGCACCAAGTCTCGCTCGATCGCAGCGATCTGCTGCAACGCCACGATGTCGAACTGATGAATAATGCGAACGACGTTTAAGCGAGCAACTGGATTGGCTAGCTTTGTCGGGCCGAACCCATCGAGAGCCCATGAGGCGATCTTCAGGTTCGCAAGACGTCGGCTCGGCTGAGACGATTTGGCGACCGAAGTGGATGGCGATGACGAGAGGGGGCTCTCGTTCTGCCGCGTCAGCGTAAAGGGGTTGTCGGTGGGGCCATGGGCCACTGCGGATGGCAGGCTCGTCATCGATCGGTTGCCCGCAAATGGGTCGCCTGCAGATCGATTACCCGAAAAGTCGCTGAAAGCTGGGCTATCGAATCCAGGACCAAGACCATCAAAGGAAGGTGCTGAAAGCCCACCCGCCGAATGATAATCCGCCAGCTCGACCTCGACGTCCGACGATAATTTCGGATGGACACGAATTCCGTCGAGCCCTTGAATTTGATAGTGGCGCAGGAAATACCAGCCGCCGCCGACGAGCAATAGCACGACCGCAGCGACTTGGTAGGGGTGGCCTCGATCAGATTCGGACTCGGACATGGTCAGTTGAATACGATATGTTTGAAAAGAAAACCGTCTATCCTATGCGGATCGTACCGTTCGTCTCTGCTTCATCACCGTTCCTGGCCAAATTCACGCTTGCGTACAAAGGCGCAGCGTTTTTGAACGAAAAGTCGTCAAAATCCGACCGGCATGGGCCCTGACAAACCGCCCCTTTTGCCGATAGGATAGTAGACAACGATTTCCTCCTTTTTATGAGTTAATGACACTGTGAGCGAGTCCATCAACGTTGATGTCCCTACCGTGGGCGAATCGATTAGCGAAGTTCAAATTGGCCAATGGCTCAAAACGGACGGGGAATGGGTCGAAGAGGGCGAAGACCTCGTCGAAATCGAAACCGAAAAAGCCTCGGTGCAAATCCCCGCTCCCGCCTCCGGGGTGCTGGGGAATATCAGCAAAGCGAGCGAAGAGTTTGCCAAAGTTGGTGAAACGATCGCTTCGATCACCCCCGGTGAGAAACCGAGTGGTGATGCAAGCGGCGAATCCGCAAAACCGGCATCATCCGAATCGGCAAAGCAAACCGAACCGGCGAAGCAAACCGAACCGGCTGCCGAATCTCAGGCCTCGCAAGGCAGCAACGACTCGTTCGTCATGCCTGCGGCCCAACGACTACTCGACGAACACGGATTGACGGTCGGGCAAGTTCCGGCAACCGGCCCAGGCGGGCGACTCTTGAAAGAAGACGTTCTTGCCTATGTGCAAAACCGTAGTGAATTGACTGGCATCACTTTTCACAAAGACGAGGAAACCGCGACACCAAAGCCAGCACCGACTCCATCGGTTCCCACTCGGCAAACGGCTGCTACCAGTTTGGTTTCCGACTCGACGCCAAACCGTGGCGAGGAAGTCAAACCGCTCAGTATGCTGAGGCGAACGATCGCTACACGCTTGGTCGAAGCGCAGCAAACCGCTGCTCTACTAACGACGTTTAACGAAGTCGACATGGAACCGACGATGGCGATTCGCAATAAATACAAAGACGCTTTTGCCGAGCGGCATGGTGTCAAGTTGGGATTCATGTCATTCTTTGCCAAGGCGGCGGTCGAAGCACTGCGCCGCTACCCAGCGGTCAACGCCGAGATTCGCGATAACAATGTGGTCTATCGCCATTACCAAGATATCGGGATCGCGATCGGCGGCGGAAAAGGCTTGGTGGTTCCGGTGCTGCGAAACGTTGAGCGAATGTCGTTTGCCGATATTGAAACCAACATCAGCGACTTTGCGAAATTGGCAGGCGAAAACCGGCTGCAGCCAGAGGACTTGATGGGTGGAACCTTTACGATCAGCAACGGTGGTATCTACGGATCGCTGCTTAGCACACCGATCGTGAATCCACCGCAAAGTGGGATTCTCGGTTTGCATTCGATCCAAGACCGACCGATGGCAGTCGATGGTCAGGTGGTGATTCGTCCGATGATGTACTTGGCTTTGACCTACGACCACCGAATCGTCGATGGACGCGAGGCGGTCGGTTTTTTGCGGACGATCAAGGATGTGATCGAAGATCCGGCCCGTTTGTTCTTGGAGTTGTAGGGATGGATCTGGCCGCCCTACGCGAAGAGTATTCGCGGGAAATCCTCGACATGGACTCTGCGGATGTCGACCCGCTCAAGCAGTTCGAGCGTTGGTTCGAACAGGCGATGCAGGCAGATTTAATCGAACCCAACGCGATGACGTTGGCGACGGTCGATGCCAACAATCGGCCCGCCGCACGGACGGTGCTACTAAAAATGTTCGATGCAAACGGCTTCGTCTTTTATACGAACTACACAAGTCGCAAGGCAAAGCATATTGAAGGTAACCCGCATGTGACCTTGCTGTTCCAATGGTTGCCGCTGCAACGCCAAGTGGAGATCAATGGGTTTGCGGCTAAAGTGTCGACAGCGGAATCGATGAAGTATTTCATGGTGCGACCTCGCGGCAGCCAACTCGGTGCCTGGATTTCGCATCAAAGCAGTGTTATTTCCAATCGCAAACTGCTGGAGTCGAAGTTGCAAGAATTGAAGGCCAAGTTTGCAGGCGGTGAAATACCGCTACCCGACTTTTGGGGCGGCTATCGGATCAAGCCGTACCGAATGGAGTTTTGGCAAGGAGGTGCAAATCGGTTGCACGACCGTATTGAGTACCGTCAAACCGATGACCATTCTAACGGCCAATGGCAGAGACAGCGATTATCGCCCTAGGG
>JGI12048J13642_10222188_pt1 | contig 12330 bp, 9 predicted proteins | sample ElkSlonscriptome_16_FD_13642 | JGI IMG/M metagenome (IMG submission 13642) | reverse complement strand
CGTTTGGTTCGGATCATGATGTCTTGCAGCGTGTTGTTCAAACCGTGGCCGAGGTGGAGTGCACCGGTCACATTGGGCGGCGGAATCACGATCGAGTACGGTTTGCGGTCGGGATTGGGCTCGGCGTGAGCACAACCGGCGTTGTCCCAAGCTTGGGCGATCTCGGCAGCGGCCACGGTGTGATCGAATCGAGTAGGAATCGTCATGATTATCAGCTATATCAGTTAACGGTAAAAAATTAACGGTCAAAAATCAAAAATTCGGCTAAGAAGGGATGCTCCAAAAGATTAGCGATTTTTAGCGAAATAGGCTATCGGAGGTGGTTTCACCGTTGTTCCCGAGCTCTCGGCATGAGGAGGCAGGAGCCTCCAACCGTCCCGTTACAAGGCGGGATCCTTGTAACGAGCGAGTCGTCGCCACAGCTGTCATTCGCTCGAAAACGACTCAATCGGCAAGCGAAAGGGCTGAAATGACGGTTCGCGGCAGATTTCCGCCGGTTTCTTTTGCTTGGCCGCATTCTGTGACCTAAATACCTGTAACCTGAATAATCGTCTGTATTTACCACATACTGATTCGCAACCCGCCAAGCCCCCGAAGCAGCCATGACCAGCACCGCATCGATCCTGCTCGTCGACGACGACTACCACCTCGCAGAATCGATGGCTATGTGGTTGCGTGAATTGGACCACGAAGTGGTCACCGCTGGCAATCTCGACTCGGCCAAAACCGCCCTTCGCAAACACGCCTTCGATCTCGTCATTACCGATTTGCGTCTTGGCGACGAAGATGGCTTCGATCTGATTACCTACACTCGGCAAAAGCATCCTGAGACCTCCGTCGTTGTCGTGACGGGCTATGCGACGCCGAACACCGCGGTCGAAGCGGTTCGAGCCGGAGCCTATGATCTGCTAACCAAGCCGTTGATTGATGATGAGTTAACCCTTGCGATTGACCGATCGATCCAACAACGAAAGATCCGAAACGAAAACGATTCTCTTCGCAAGCAGCTTGACCGGCGCAGCGGGATGGAGAATATCCTCAGTCACGATTATCGCATGTTGAAAATCTTCGACGTGGTCGACTCGATCGCCGACGCGCGCGCTTCGGTCTTGATCACTGGCGAAAACGGGACGGGAAAAAGCATGATCGCCCGCGCCATTCATACGCGTAGCTCTCGGCGTGGCGGCCCGTTTATCGAGGTCGCTTGCGGAGCACTTCCCGACACCCTTTTGGAAAGCGAACTGTTCGGCCATGTCCAGGGCGCGTTTACTGGCGCGACCCATGACCGAGCGGGAAAATTCAAGCTTGCCGACGGCGGCACGTTGTTCTTGGACGAAATTGCAACCGCGACGCCTGCGATGCAAGTCAAGTTACTTCGTGTCCTTCAAGAATTTCAATTCGAGCCACTCGGTGGATCGGAAACCACAAGCGTTGACACTCGAGTGATCCTGGCGACCAATGAAGATCTCGCTCGCTCGGTTTCGAGTGGCGAGTTTCGTCAAGACTTGTACTACCGCGTCAATGTGGTCAATATCGTCATTCCTCCGCTCAGAGAACGTGTGGGTGACATTCCACTTCTTGTCGATCACTTCCTTCGTGAAGCTGCCGAAGCGGCGGATCGGGATATCGAAGGTTTTGACCGTGAAGCAGTCGCAGCGTTACAAGCTTACGGATGGCCCGGCAACGTTCGTCAACTCGAAAACGTGGTAGAACGCGCCGTTCTGTTGAGTCGCCATTCAACGTTGACCTTGGACGATTTACCACCTGAATTAACGGGCCGAACGTCGGATGTTTCCTTTGCAAGTCATTCCGCTGCCGCCGGGGCAGCGAACGCACCGCAATTGACGTCAGCGAATTTGAATGGCAAGAGCCTTCGCGAGGCGTTGGAAGCTCCTGAACGAACGATCATCTTGCAATCGTTGCGAGACCATCATTGGAACCGAGCGGCCACGGCCGACGCCCTCGACATCAACCGCACAACCCTCTATAAAAAAATGAAGCGTTTAGGATTGGATGACCCTCGGCTTCAGTACGCCTAGCATCATTGATTTGCCGACGTTTAGACGACGTGCTCGACCACGTTGCGCCAAGTCTTGGCCATTAGACTGTGTCCTGCTAAAGTTGGGTGGACCCCGTCGGCCGCCCAGTATTGGGGCGGTGCTTCCTTGACCGCTTCATCAAACATCTCTTGGAAGGGAACTCGCGTGAGCGATTGCTCCTTGGCCACGCTGCGAGCCACCTCCAATCGCTCGGTGAACTCAGGGAACCACTTGTCGGTTACGGCCCCACATCGTAGGACAAAAGGCTCGCAAAGAACGATCCGAATTTGTGGAAGAGCGTCCTGAGTCTGTTGCAGCAGTGCGGTCAATCCAGTGCGGTAATCTTCCACGGTGCCATCATAACGTCCGCCAAGCTTGTGCCAGATATCGTTGACGCCCACTAAGACGCTAAGAACATTGGGCTTTAGATCCAAACAATCGGTTTGCCATCGTGATTGCAGATCGGGAACCTTATTTCCACTGATACCGCGGTTGTAGACCGTCAATCGTTTTTCGGGATAATCCCGCAACAAATCGCTGGCAATCATAAACGGGTAGCCGTCCCCAAGGCTTTTCGCGTCGTTCGCGTTTTGTCGACTACGATCGCGATGGGCATCGGTGATCGAGTCACCTTGAAAAAGGATAACCGCATCTTTCGTGAACGGCGAGCAAGACATTTTTTCGTCGGCCGTTTCGTCGCTGAGAGAGGCTGCGGAAGCATCATCGGCTAGGCCATTGCCGAGGCCGAATGCTGCGATGGCGGCTGCGGAAGAACGAAATAGATCGCGACGGTCAATAGGTGTCATGCTGATTTTTTCCAAATTCGGAGAGTGGGTTACATCAGGGGGATCGCCAGATTATATCAACGTTTTTCAGGCTCTGCCGGATGCCCAGCTCAATCGAACGAGCTGTCTTGGCAATCATCCTCAAGGCAATTCGTTGAAAAAATCCCGCTGGCAGTCTGCTAAACTATTAAAAATATTTGTCAAAATTTTTGCACAAACGAGGCTGTGATGATTGTACTTGGGATTGTCGGTGCCCCGGCAAGCGGGAAATCAACGGTGGCTGCGGCGCTTGAAAAACTCGGGGCAACATGGGTCAACGCAGATCTGGTTGCCCGCGAAGTCCTCGGCCGCAGCAACATTCAAGCGGAATTGATCGCTCACTTTGGTGATAGGATTGCCGGCGCGGACGGATCGATTGTTCGTGCTCGCTTAGCGTCCGTCGTCTTCGGGGATGACGACTCGAGCCGCGCGGCACTGAAATTTCTCGAATCGGTAATCCATCCACCGACTCGCATTGAGATCACTCGTCGTCTTCGGCAAATCGACTCAGACACCCGCACCGATCACAATCCGCGAGTTGCGATTCTGGACGTGCCGTTGTTGTTCGAATCACATTGGGACCAAAGTTGTGACGAGGTTTGGTATGTCGATTCGGCTTGGGAAACAAGACTCAAGCGTGCTCGGGGCCGTGGCTGGGATGCTGCCGAACTGCAAAAACGAGAATCGAACCAGCTTTCGATTGCGGAGAAACGGAGGCGAAGTCAGCGAGTGATCAAAAATGACGGAGGTTTAGACGATCTAAACGACCAAATTGCACGCTATTGGCACGATTTGACCCAGTCGGCTGGAAATCTTGAAACCGACTCCCATTGTCGCCGCAAAAACGATTAGAATTATGGGTCTATTCTTTCCCCCGTTTCCAACACTCACATACCACCCCCACAAACTCGATCCCCCTCTTTTCGATTCACTCCCTTCCTGCTTCCCTACATCCGCTCTTCCTGCGGACGACTTATCATGCAACCGAACCGGCCCACGAACTCGCAAAATCAGCGTGGTTCAAAAGACAGACACAGCGGCAACCGCGACTATCGACAACAAAAGCATCCAAGCGATCGCCCGCGCCATCCAGACAAGGATGTGGACCAACGAATTCGCGAGCTCGATGCCGAACGCGACCCGCTATCGCTGCCCGAAGAGATCGTTAGCGAAGCGAACAAGTCGGGCGAAAAAGTTGGCATCCCGACAGGCGTCGAAACATCGCCACCGCTGAATATTTCGCAGTTACAAAAAATGACTACGGAGCAGCTCGACGCATTGGCCGCTGCCGATGCTATCGCTCCGAACACGGCAGGCCGCCAAGATTTGATTTTTCGCATTCTCAAGAACCGGATGAAAATCAACGGGTTAATGTTCGGCGAAGGCACGCTAGAGATCCTCCCCGACGGTTTTGGGTTTCTTCGCAGCGCGGATTACCATTACGTTTCCTGTCCCGACGACATTTACGTATCGCCGAGCCAAATCCGACGCTTTGGCTTGCAAACCGGCAGCCACGTGGCAGGCCAAATCCGTCCGCCCAAAGAAAACGAGCGATACTTTGCCCTGCTGAGAATCGAAGCGGTCAATCGCTTTGACCCGATGACGCGGCCTCAGCAAAAGCCGTTCGACGAATTGACTCCCCTGCATCCCGACAAGCGGATCATGATGGAGCACGACAGCAAGGAGCTGAGTACTCGAATTGTCGACATGTTGACGCCAATTGGATTCGGACAACGTGGATTGATCGTCAGTCCTCCAAGAGCTGGCAAGACGATCCTGATGCAGCAATTGGCTCGCGCGGTGCTACATAACTACCCCGAAGCCTACGTGTTCATCTTGCTAATCGACGAGCGACCCGAAGAGGTCACCGATATGGAACGCGAAGTCCGAGGGCCGCAATGTGAAGTCATTAGTAGTACGTTTGATGAACCAGCCCAGCGCCATATTCAGGTGGCTCAAATGGTGATCGAGAAAGCCAAACGGATGGTCGAAGTCGGCACCGACGTGATCATCTTCCTCGATTCCATCACTCGTTTGGCGCGAGCTCATAACAGTGAAGGCGAAACGACTGGCAAATTGCTCAGCGGTGGCCTCGATGCCGGAGCACTGCAGAAACCCAAAGCACTCTTTGGATCCGCACGCAAAGTGGAAGAGGGAGGGTCGCTAACGATCCTGGCAACCGCGCTTGTCGATACCGGCAGCCGCATGGATGATATTATCTACGAAGAGTTCAAAGGAACCGGCAACTTGGAGATCGTACTCGATCGCGCTCTGGTGGATCGCCGATTATGGCCCGCGATCGATATCGGACGAAGCGGTACTCGCCGCGAAGAGATGTTGATGGACCCCGAAGAGTATCGGCGGATTTCTGCGCTGCGGCGATTCTTTGCCGATCAATCACCCACCGACGTGATGCAGAACTTGACCACCCAGCTCCGCAAAACTCAAAACAACGCCGAATTCTTAATGAGTGTGAAAGATGTCAACTGAACAGAACGGACTTGATGGGGATTTGCCGAGGGGAAAGGTCGCGGTGATCGCCAGCCGCTACAACCCTGCGATCTGCGATTCATTGGTCCAAGCCGCTGTCGCGACGTTGATCGAAGCAGGTTTTCAAGACGAGCAAGTCATCGTCGTCCGCGTACCCGGAGCCTGGGAATTGCCGCTAGTGGCAAAAAGAATGATCGCGAACACCGGGGTGATCGGCGTGGTCACCCTCGGCTGCGTGATCAAGGGCGAAACGACTCACGATGAGCATATCAATCGTGCCGTCAGCACGTCACTGATGCAATTGTCGATCGATACAGAGATCCCAATCGGCTTCGGTTTACTGACCTGCAATACGGTCGAACAAGCACTACAACGAAGCGGCGGAAACGTTGGGAACAAGGGCGAGGAAGCGGCATCAGCGGTGATCGAACTGTTGCGATTGGTCAAGAAACTTTAATTCTTTCAAGGCTTGCTATGACTCGTTACAAGGCGCCTGCCTTGTAACGGGATGCTTCGCAGGCTCCCGCCTGCCGGTCCCTATTCCGGAGGCGGGAGCCTCCAACCATTGTGTAACTAGGCAGGAGCCTAGTTACAAGTTCTTTACTTCGGACGAGGGACGTATCGATATTGCCCACCGTTCTGGTCGGCAATTCGTCGCATTCGGCTTTCACCTTCACGGCTGTGGTAGGCGATCGTATGCACGATGCTAATCAGTCCTCCATCGCCGAACAAGTTGCGCCGCCGGTTCTTCTCTGTTAGCAAGTCCTCGGTCGTTTGCGGAAACTCACCATCGGAAAGCAAGAAAATGACATCAGGGCGTAAGTCAAGCGCAAACTCCAGTAGCTCGTTGGGGTTCTTGCCACGGTCGGGAGTGATCCGCATCGCCCAGGCTTGCAGAGCGGCTTTGTTCTGGTCCGTCGCCAAGACGCTTCGCTCCTCATCTCGATTTGGGTCGCTCAAACGCATGAAGTCAGGCTTCGAATCGAAAAAGATGACATAGAATTTCTGGTGCGGCTTCAATTGATAGATCGAGCGAATCAATTCCAACCGTGCCGATTCAAACGCCGATCCCATACTACCGCTACTGTCGACCAAGTAAACGAAATGGTTGCCGCCTCCATCAACACCACAAAACTCCATCTTGGCGTCCGAGTTCGAACGCTTGGTCATCATCGCCGCCGCCGAATGGGAGTTGCGTTGCATGCTCGACGCCATCGAATTGGAAGGCGCAGAAACCGCAGCGGCTAACGGTGCCGTCATCGATGGTTCCCCAAGCGGATCGAGTTCTTTTTCGACCAGGTTCTCGGTTGGTTCGAATGACTCAGAGGGTTCGGCGACAGGCTCAATCGATTCGATCGAAAACGTTTCCATTTCAACACTCGACTGCGAAACGGTCGACGCGGACAAAGCGACTTGATCCTTCGGTCGGGTCGATGAGAATGTCACCATCGCAAACAGAAAAACGATGACGGCATGAACGAGAAAGCTTAACGCCAGCGATAGGGGGCGCCGCTTTGATGTTGCCGAATCGTGATCGAAGTTTTCGGAGACTTGGAGATCTTCGGAAACGTCGAGCGGGGGATCGATCTCACGCATTGAGTTCGCTTCCAACTCGAATTCCCAACCCGATGCAGGAGAACGTACCGGTGCGTGCGCGGTATCGAAACGCAGCAGCTTTTCGTCGGCGTCCGGCTTGACTCTCGGCACCGGTTCATCGATTTGTGTTTCCTCGACGGAGGTTGCTTCCGACGCAGGTGTGGACTCGATTTCGTACAGCTCAGCTAGCTGTTGCCAATTCGCGAAGCGGTGGATCACGGATTCTCTTGAATAAGCACCATCAAGCTCGCTTGATAAAAACGTTCGTTCTCGCGAGCCAAAGGCACGGGCCTCGGGGAGGGCTTGAGGCTCAAGGGCGTGATCGGCATCCGCAGCTAGCTTCGTCGACTCCGTTTTCATCAGCCCACCTTCGAGCTGGGACGTCAGGCCTTCGATTTGCAATTCCAGTTCGGCTGCGCGGGCGTTTAGCTCAGCCACCTTGGCTTCACGCTGAACTCGGATCAGCTCTAGTTCCAACCGTTTGCGTTCTTCGCGGATCGCTTGCCACTCGCTTGCTGAAAGGGCGTTTGGCGAAAGCGGGTTGGAACTTGATTCAGCGGGCATGACACAAATCGTCCGAGGCGGAGGTGTCGCAAACAGAACAGGGCCGGACGTTCATTGTGGCGGATTGTCACGCCTATGCAACCAAATTTTGAACTGCCTCGGACGTTTTGGTCACGAATCACACGAATTTTCCACGAATACAAGCCTTCCGATTCGTGTCAATTCGTGGCGACAAAGTCGAGACCGTCATCGAGCGGAAAATCTCTTCAGATCCCGTTTTTCTCAATTGCCAGAACTTTATCGAGCCGGCGGGCATGGCGGTCTTCGGGAGTGTATCTGGCCTGCAAAAAAACCGCGACGATGGCGAAGGCCAACTCGGGGCCGATCACTCGACCGCCGATGCACAAAACGTTCATGTCGTCGTGTTCAACGCCTTGATGGGCCGAATAGGTATCGTGACAAATTGCGGCTCGGATGCCAGCAATCTTATTTGCTGCGACACTGACACCGACACCGCTGCCACAAACGATGATTCCCTTATTGGCTCGTCCGCTTAGTAGTTCTTTGGCCACCGCGACTGCAAAATCAGGATAATCGCTACTCACTTCGCTATCGGTACCACAGTCGATGAGGGAGTCGACGACGTCGCCAAACCGCTCGACGATCATGTTTTTGAGCAGAAAACCGGCATGGTCGCCCCCAATGGCAATGCGAATTGGCGACGAAGGAGCAGAAGTATCGGTCATGGAAACGGTCAAGCCGAGGTAGTGAAGGTTTGAGAAGCATTGAGGGATTGAGAGCAGGATGCAACCCATGTGTCGACAAGCATAGCTAAAGATGCGGACTTGCCAACGCCGAGAACGTTTTTTCTTGCTCGAGTCGAGTTTTCTTGCTCGGGTCGAGGCTTCCGCCGATTTCCACTGTTTTGAGTCCGCGGAAACAGGTTCCTGGCAGTCTTCGCCACCGCCTTTACTCATTTTTCCCGTAAAAAGGGGGTAAAACAGCTTGGAAAGGCGTTGTGACGAGAATGCTGCTTTGTTACGTTACCGAGCTACGCGCTTTGCACCGTGCAAAGCAGAGACAAGTGTACCCTCTAACCCCCCGAGCAACGATCGGCCGCCCGTCTCGCAGGAATCACGATCCATATGCTCATTGGTAGTTTTATTTCATGGTCAACCGTAACCTCATTCGCAGCCTCGAAGACGACGATATTTTTGCCGAGTTGGCACTCTTGGTCCCCGAGGATCAAGGGGAAGAGCTGCTGCTCGAAGCCCTCGCCGCCGAACAACAAGATTATGCCCAAGGAAAGCTCGTCGACGGGCAAATCGTCGAAATCAATGACGAATGGGCTCTGATTGACGTCGGCTTCAAGAGCGAAGGAACCGTTAGTCTCGACGAATGGAGTGGCGACGAAAATCCGCCCAAGGTCGGCGATACCGTCAAAGTCCTGATCGAAGAGATGGAGGACGAAATTGGAGCCGCCGACGACCCCTACGGCATGATCTCGCTAAGCAAGCGCAAAGCGGAAAAGATCATCGAATGGGAAGAGATGATGGACAAAGTTGCCGAGGGCCAAGTGGTCACCGGTACAGTGGTCCGGAAAATCAAAGGTGGCCTGTTGGTCGAACTTGGCGTCATCCACGTCTTTCTTCCCGGCAGCCAGGTCGATATCCGACGCCCAGGCGATATCGGCGATTTCATTGGCCGTGTGATCCAAGCCGAAGTCCTTAAGATCGACGATACGCGACGAAACATCGTCATCAGCCGCCGCTCGCTGATCGAACGACAACGCGAAGAAGATCGCACCTACCTGATGAAGGAACTCGAAGTCGGCCAGATTCGCAAAGGAGTCGTCAAGAACATCGCCGATTTCGGTGCCTTTGTGGACCTCGGAGGTATCGACGGATTGCTGCACATCACCGACATGGCTTGGGAACGAATCGGACATCCCACCGAAATGGTTTCCATCGATCAAGAGATCGAAGTCAAGGTGCTGCACATCGATCGCGAAAAGCAAAAGATCGCACTCGGTCTCAAGCAAAAAGACCGCAACCCGTGGGAAAACATCGAAGAGAAGTACCCGGTCAACACCGACCACAAGGGCGAAGTCGTCAACGTAATGAGCTATGGTGCATTCGTCAAACTCGAACCAGGCATCGAAGGTTTGGTTCACATCAGCGAAATGAGCTGGACCAAGCGGGTCAATCACCCCAGCGAGTTGGTGAACATCGGCGACGAGATCGAAGTCAAAATTCTCGGAGTGGATCCCGAAGGCCAACAATTGTCGCTCGGCATGAAGCAAACCCAAAAGAATCCTTGGGACGAAGTGCTCGAACGCTATCCCGAAGGAACCGATGTTACCGGCAAGGTTCGCAATCTGACCAATTATGGGGCTTTCATCGAACTCGAAGAAGGCATCGATGGATTGCTGCACGTCAGCGACATGTCGTGGACACGAAAGATCGGTCACCCCAGCGAAATGCTGGAAAAGGGACAAGAGTTAGCGTGCCGCGTACTGAGCGTCGACGAAGAACGTCGACGTATCGCTCTTGGGCTCAAGCAGCTTGATAACGACCCCTGGGATGGCGACATCCCCGATAAGTACCAACCCGGCCAATTGGTCAAGGGCAAGGTCACCAAGATTACCAACTTCGGTGTCTTCATCGGACTCGAAGATGGTCTCGAAGGACTCCTTCACATCAGCGAACTGGCTGACCAAAAGGTTGAGGACCCCGAAGAAGTCGTCAAGGTCGGCGACGATATTGAAGTGAAAGTGCTTCGCGTCGATACCAGCGAACGCAAGATTGGTTTGTCACTCAAGCGTGTCGAGTGGGACGAAGATCAGGAGAAAGCGGCCGCAGCAGCCGAAGCAGCGGAGAACGAAATTCCCGCATCGGCAATCGAAGGCGACTTGAAGGGCGGACTCGGAAGCGGCGAAGGCCCCCTGTTCCCCGGTGGTGAATAATCGACCGCGAGGTTGTTGGTTGAACGTCAAAACGCCATCGAGCAAACGATGGCGTTTTTTTTTCGCCTTCGAAACACGGGTATTGCTAGGTTTTCCACATAAGCTAACCGCTATTCAAATTTCGGCGCAGCGATTGCATCCCTATTTCTTGATTTGTCCCCGCTTAAAATCGTGACGCGGCCGCAAGCTGAACAACCGGGCTCGCCGCGAGAAACCTCGTGGTGAGTCTGGTCGCGGAGGAGCTGATGGGGCATCAGCTCTTCCGCCTTTATCCATACATCACTGCGCACCCCCCCCTGCACAACAGGCCTTCACAACAGGCCTTCACAACAGGCCTTCACAACAGGCCTTCACAACAGGCCTTCACAACAGGAATTGATCGATCTTGCAGCACGCTGAGTCACGACTGCCAAGATCGACGATTTGCTGCAACAGCCCATTTTGCTTGCATTTGAAATTGTGTTTTTTTTTAAAACTGGTATAGGCGTAAGTCATCCCTTTCGATAAAATCGCGCGGTTAGAGGGCAAGTAACGTGAAGGGATTTTGTTTGTGCGTCTCACGGACGTGTTCTACATGAGGTAGAACGCTTGCCTCGTTAATCCTGTCGCAGCACTGGTTTGTGCCTGCGGATTAACAGGCATCTCTGAATGGTCGATTCGGACATTTTGCTGTTCTAAATGATGACCACTTCCAGAGAGGTTATTGAATTTGAGCGCTTCGGAATGGAGACCATCCCATGCTCGTGCTATCGAGGAAAAAGAACCAGAGCTTACGTTTCCCCAACTTGGGGATTTCAATTGAGATCCTTCGCGTCGACGGTAAGACGGTCCGTGTGGGTGTAGACGCCCCCCGTGACATTCGTGTCCTTCGCGGCGAATTGCCGGAGACAGAGACGTTCGAATCGGCCAATCAGAAATCCGAGGCTGCGGACGAAGCCGCCAGTCACGCTCGACACGAAGTTCGAAACCGTCTCAACACCGCTAACTTGGCGTTGCATCTTCTCCAACGACAACTCGATCTCGGTCGCATTAGTGACGCCGAGCAAACGCTGACGCGTGCTGTCGAATCACTCGCCGAACTCGATCGACTCGCTTCGGAACCCGTTTCGACTCGAAAACAACTCAAAGCTGAGGGCACTTGCCGGGCTTTGATCGTCGAAGACAACGAGAACGAACGCCAATTAATGGTTGGTTTCTTGGAACTTTGCGGTTACAAAGTCGACGCAGTGGAAGATGGAATCGCGGCACTTGAGTATCTGCAAAGCCACGAGAAACCCGATATCGTGTTGCTCGATATGAACATGCCTCGACTGGATGGCCCTAAAACCGTATCAGCGATCCGCAGCAACCCCGACTACCATGGAATCAAGTTGTTCGCCGTTAGCGGTGCTGAGCAAACAACGGTTCAGCTGCCCGTCGGCGATCAAGGGGTCGATCATTGGTTCTCCAAGCCGATCAAGCCCGATCAATTCGCCCAAGACTTGGCCGAAGAAGTCGAACGAACGTGCTGCTGAGCAAGCTCCTGAAAACGCGGCGAACGTCGTTAAGACGTTCGCCCGCTACAGGATATCCGCTACAGCATATCCGCTACAGCATATCCATCGGGTCGATGTCGACGACGTATTGGACGTCATCTTTCTCGGGGATGGTGAAGGAATCGGTTGCTCGGCGGATGGTTTCGCCAAGTGTTGATGCTTCGGTTGCTTGCAGCAAAATGTGAAATCGATATTTCCCACGCAGCTTCGATATTGGCGGCGGTGCCGGTCCGAGAATCCGCACCTCCGCCTCCAACGCTAAGCGTGCCGCCTCCAGTCGACTGACCAATGAATCGGCGACTGCCTCGGTTACCTCTTCGACCACTCCACGGATAATGATTCGGGCAACCGCCCCGAGTGGCGGGTAATTGAATTTA
>JGI12048J13642_11505324_pt1 | contig 12331 bp, 10 predicted proteins | sample ElkSlonscriptome_16_FD_13642 | JGI IMG/M metagenome (IMG submission 13642) | reverse complement strand
ATCGCAAAAACTGCCTTTTTATTCTTGGCGGTAGGGATAGCCTTCACGGCTTGTAAGAAAAACAAAGAAGTAGCCGCTCCCGCAGGAGAAGTTTTAATCAACGAATACTGCGCTGGTGAAGAATACTTCAGCAACAATGAATTCTTCAGATCTAACGGATTGGGAGAAAGCATGGACCAGGCTACAGCCAAAAAGAAAGCGTTCAGCAATGCGCGTGCAGATTTGGCTTCAGCAATCAATACGACTATTCAAGGCACTATTGATAACTACGTAAACTCACGTGAATTCAATAACCGCGAAGAAGTGGAAGAACGTTTTGAAGGATTGACGCGCGAGGTTTTAGATCAAGAATTGTCGGGTACTAAAACCATTTGCCAAAAGGCTGTTAAAGTAACCGAGACGGGAAACTACAAATATTACGTGGCAATTGAGTTAAGCGGTCAAGATTTGATTGGTGCAATGAATGAGCGCCTCTCACAAGACGAAAGATTGAAAATTGACTATGACTATGAGCAGTTCAAAGAGACTTTCAATCAAGAGATGGAAAAGCTGAAAGGAAATTAAACCCGACACTATGAAACGGGGAAGGCGATCCTAAAGGGTCGCCTTTTTTTGTACTTGACTATTTTTGGAGAATGAATTCAATCCGCAAATCCATTATTGCCATCGGAGCTTTTTCTATGGCAACGGCCGTTATACTTGGCGCACTGGGTGCTCACGCTCTCGAAGGGCAACTCACTCCCGACCAGCTTGATAGTTTCAAAACGGGGGTCCGCTACCAAGCTTGGCATTCGCTGGCACTAGTCTTTTTGGGGTTCACGGGAAATCAAATACTCAGCCTAAAAAGTTTCAAGACGCTCGGTTTTCTTTTCACAGGTGGAATTATTTTCTTCAGCGTCTCTATTTACCTTTTGAATACAAGAGACCTTTTGGGCATAGACTCTTGGAAATCTTTTCTTGGGCCCGTTACTCCCATCGGAGGACTCCTCTTTTTTTCGGGATGGTTTTTTTTGGGGATTAAAGCAATTCAAAGAAAGAAAGTCCCTAAAAGATCAAAATGAAATGATTAATCTCCAAAGTCAGAAGGGAGAAACTTTTCCACGGGCAAACCTGCCAAAAGTCAGCTTGGTGCATTGTCTTTTATGGGCTCAAAACTTTATCTTTGTTCTGTAACACCAACTGAAGAATTAAACCACTAACTATGAATAATTACGGAAGAATTCCGGAGAAACACGATTTATCCTATCTGGGATTGGAGAATGTAGGTACTGCATTTTGGAACTTAACACCCGCAGAATTGGTGGAAGAAACACTGGTTCTGGGTCTTGGTACCTTGAGTAATACGGGAGCGTTGGCTATTGACACGGGAGATTTTACCGGAAGGTCACCGAAAGATCGCTTCATTGTAGAAGACGACATAACCCGTGATACTGTCTGGTGGGGAGACATCAACAAGAAATTTGATTCGGATGCTTTCGACAAACTCTACGACCGCATGTGTGCTTACCTTACGGGAAGAGAAGTTTACGTAAAAGACGCCGCCATCTGTGATGATCCGAACTACAAAATTCCGGTGCGCGTAATTACCGAGTTGCCTTGGAGCAATATGTTTGTCGACAATATGTTTTTGCGATTGACAAACGAAGAAATAGACAAAAACGACCCGGAATGGAACATTGTTTGCGCGCCTAATTTCTTTGCGGTTCCCGAGTTGGACGGAACACGTCAGGCAAATTTTGCCATTATCAATTTTACGCGAAAAATGGCCATCGTGGGCGGTACAGGTTATACCGGTGAAATCAAAAAAGGAATGTTCAGCATCCTGAATTTCATCCTTCCTCACCAAAAGAATGTATTGGCGATGCACTGCTCAGCCAACGTGGGAAAAGATGGCGATACTGCTATTTTCTTCGGGCTTTCAGGAACCGGAAAAACGACACTTTCTTCCGATCCTGAAAGAGGCCTGATCGGAGACGACGAGCATGGCTGGTCGGACAACAGTATCTTCAACTTTGAAGGGGGTTGCTATGCAAAATGTATCGACCTTACTGAGGAGCAAGAGCCCGAAATTTACAATGCCATTAAATTCGGAGCCATCTTGGAAAATACAGTATTTAAAGAAGGGACTTCAGAACCCGACTATACGGACGATACCAAGACTGAAAACACTAGAGTAAGTTACCCCATCACCCATATTGATAATGCGGTACAACCTGCGAGAGGCGATGTACCGAAAAACGTATTTTTCCTCACAGCTGATGCCTTCGGTGTTTTACCTCCCATCAGTAAGTTGACTGCCGCACAGGCATCTTACCATTTTATCTCAGGTTATACGGCCAAAGTGGCAGGTACGGAAGAGGGAATTACCGAACCGGTTGGCGCATTTTCCGCCTGCTTTGGAGCGCCTTTTATGCCTTTGCACCCGGGAGTCTACGCTGAAATGCTCGCAGATAAGATGGAAAAAAGCGGAGCTAACGTTTGGTTGATCAACACAGGATGGTCAGGCGGAGCTTACGGCACGGGAAGTCGTATCAAACTCAAGTATACCCGAGCGATGATTCACGCAGCTTTGGACGGACACTTGGACAAGGTTGACTACCACAATCACGAAATATTCGGCTTAGCCATTCCAAATGAGTGCCCGAATGTTCCTACAGAAATTTTGAACCCTCGAAATACTTGGAAGGACAAAGATGCTTACGACACTAAAGCCAATGTTCTTGCAGGTAAGTTCGTAAACAACTTTAAAAAGTTTGAGTCAGGTGTTAGCGAAGAAATTCGCCAAGCAGCGCCTCAAGTTAAAGAAAACGCTTAAGCAAAAACACCATCAAATTGAAGCCCCGTGGAATTCCATGGGGTTTCTTTTTCAAACAAAAATGCACTTCTTCTTAGACCAAGAATTCGAACCAAAACATGGCGTCCTTAATCCTGATGAGAGTAAACACGCCACGCGGGTTCTTCGACTCAGAGAGGGCGATGAAATTCTTATCGGCGACGGAAGAGGAGTGCAGTACAAAACTGAGATCAGCCAAATCTCAAAACACGATATCAAAGTGAATGTCTTGGAAAAGAAAAGCTTCTCCAAACCACTTCACCGTGTTACGGTAGCCATTTCGCCTACCAAAAACCTCAGCCGATTTGAATGGTTTTTGGAGAAAGCCACTGAATTGGGAGTGAGCGAGATCGTTCCTTTGACTTCAAAACGAACGGAGCGAGCGAAAATCAAAGATGAACGGTCAAAGAAAATTATTCTCAACGCCGCCAAGCAATCCCAAAGAGCCTTTGTACCCATCCTTCGCACGACGACAAGTTTCGACGATTTACTAAAATCTGAAAGCAGCGGAGGGTTGATCGCCCACTGCATCAATGACAAGAAGCGCGAAGCTATTGAAGTAAATCCCGAAGGATCCGAATCGTTTATCCTGATCGGCCCCGAGGGTGATTTCACTTTGGAGGAAGTAGAACGCGCTGAAGAAGCAGGATTCAAAGGGGTAGTGCTCAACGAAAATCGTCTGCGCACCGAGACCGCAGGAATTTTGGCAGTGGCAATGCTTCAAATGTCTTCGCGTTAAGTTTATATTTGAAAAGCATGAAAAAACTTCTCTTTCTTTTTGTATTGATATCAAGTGCCATCGTGGCGCAAGATGGTTCATTTTCTTTGGCTGTTCTGCAGTACCGAGGCGGTGGAGACTGGTACTCGAATCCCACCTCCGTCCCTAACTTAGCTGAGTTTTGCCGCGAGCAACTTAATATGAGCATCGGCGAAACGAAATATGTGGAAGTGGGCAGTCCCGACTTATTCAACTACCCTTTCGTGCACATGACGGGCCACGGTAACGTAGTTTTCAATGCCAATGATCGGGAGAACCTGAGACTGTACCTCTTGGGTGGTGGCTTTTTGCATATCGACGATAATTACGGGATGGACGCCTTCGTGCGCAACCAACTGGAGCAGGTTTTTCCCGAAAAGGAGTTGGTGGAAATACCTTTTGATCATCCGATTTATCATCAGAAATATGATTTTAATACAGGTTTGCCAAAGGTTCATGAACACGATGGTGCATCACCGCGCGGATACGGCATTTTTCACGAAGGTCGATTGGTTCTTTTTTATAGCGTGGAATCAGATCTCGGAGATGGATGGGAAGACCCGGCTGTACACAATGATCCGGAAGTGATAAGATTAGAAGCGCTGCAGATGGGTGCCAACTTGGTACAGTATGCCTTAGTGGGCGAAAAAACCGAAATAACTCCGTAAGAAATGGCAACGTACGACTCGAGAAGGGCCGCATTTCGTCACTACCGCAAAAGAGCATTTCACTACGTTTTCAATACCTCGACATTTATCGGGAACGTACTTATCGCTCTTGTTCTCACCTATTTCATCGACCTTCCGGGGGCCGCCCCTGCAGCTCAATATGTCCTGTTTCTCCTCATCTTGTCCGTGGGACTTTGGCTCACTGAGGCCATTCCTCCTTTCGCCGTAGGAATTTTCATCATTGCCTATTTGGTATTCGTCTTGGGGTCAGATTATTTTCTGGAAGTACCGATGAATGCAGAGCGTTACGTGAGTACATGGACCAGCAATGTGATTTGGCTACTATTGGGCGGGTTTTTCTTGGCTGAGGGAATGCAACGTGTCGAACTCGACAAGGCTCTGTTTCGATTTACCGTGAAGCGATTTGGCTCCGACCCTACCCGACTCTTATTCGGCCTGATGATGATGACGGCACTGGCCAGTATGGTGATGTCAAATACAGCTACTTCGGCCATGATGATTACTAGCATCCTACCTTTGGCAAGAAGCCTTGGAAAAGAAGCACCGATGACCAAGAGTCTTTTAATCGGCATTCCGGCAGCAGCTTCAGTAGGTGGTCTAGGAACAATAATCGGAAGTACTCCAAACGCGATAGCGGTCGGTGCCTTAGAAGCTGCCGGGATTAAAATCGAATTCCTCACTTGGATGGCCTTTGGTTTTCCTTTAGCCATCCTGTTGGTTTGGAGCTTTTGGCTTTACCTCAGCAATAGATACGTACCAAAAGTGAAGGAGCTTGATCTCTCCTTTATGAATCACGAAAGCCATGAACACTCCGTCGGTAAAAAAGATCGTAATCTTGTTATTTTCACCTTGTTTCTCACCGTATTACTTTGGAGTACTGAATCGATTCATGGTATTCCCTTAGCGGCAACTTCAGCTGTTCCCATTGTGATCCTTACCCTTACCCGAATTATTCGCGCCGATGAAGTGCGAGCTTTACCTTGGGACACCTTGATGCTGGTTGCCGGAGGTTTGGCATTAGGACGAGCCATTGTGGATGTGGGCCTTGCCGATACCTTCGTGGTGGGATTAGAGAGCTTAAATATGCCCCTTTTGGTGGTGGCTATCCTCTTCGGTTATCTAACCTTGGCATTGAGTAATGTCATGTCCAATACGGCCGCTACCTCGATTCTCATCCCCATTGCCCTGGGATTATCGGGGATGTTTCAAGTCTCTGTTCCACTCATCGTAGCTCTCTGTGCGTCTTGCGCGCTCTTTCTTCCTGTTTCCACTCCGCCGAACGCCATAGCTTACAGCACGAACTTACTTGAGCAAAAGGACTTTCGCATTAGCGGAGGCTACTTCTTCGTGATCGCGCCTTTTGTGATATTTCCATTGGCCATGTTGGTCGCTTATTTGATGGGAATTTAAAGGTGTGAATTAAGTACGAAGTATTAAGAGAGAAAACACACCTACATATTTTTATACTGAAGTCTTTGTACTTATGACTTCTAAAAATTACTCCACCCCCACGATCACACTAGCCTCATCAGTCCCTGCAGCGCCGAAGTATCCCAATGCAATGTCATCAGGATCTGTGAGATTGGTAATATTGCCCCGAATGGGAGACGGAGGTGGATCAAAAGGACCACCTACAAAGGCGGTCTGTTGTTGGAGGAGTTGTAAAAACTCTCGTGCCTCACGCGTGATGCGCTCTTGTACAATTTTGACCGTATCAAATTGTGAATACAGTTCATCTGTCACGTTGAATTCTGTGATCGGGTTACCGTCTACAAAATCATCCTGAGTTACAAAAAGGTCAAAAGGTTCTTGTGCTTCCTCACCGTTTAGGAAAGATCGCCAGCGATAATTGTCTCCCAAACCTGCTGGTTCGATGGTGAAAATCAATACGTCATAAATATCGTCAAGATTTTCACCGTCTTCTTCATCCGGCTCATCTTCGGATAGCTGCCAGTAAATATCCAAGATAGGCACAGGCTCATAAAGTTCTTCATAGGTTGATTGGTATCGCTTTCCATTCTCCAGCACTATCTCGAGTTGGTAAGATCGTCCTACCGTACCTGAGTCGGGAAAGGTGTACACCCCGGGACTGGTTTCGGGCAGGAGCATTTCCATGCCCATGTCGTCGCGCAGAAAAACATTGGCACCGGTAGTCGGAATGGGTGCCGAATCATCAAAGTATGCGGCTGTAGTGGTTAGACGTATATCATGTGGACGGGATTGGTTGGTAATCCAACCTTCTACCACTAGAAATTCTTCGCCTTCGGGCAAGTCAAGTTCCACGACTTCTTGGCAAGAAGACAATACGATGGTTGCAAAAGCAAAAAGGAATAGGCTTCGATTAAAGTTCTGTCTCATCTCTGCTAAAATTTAAGGTTATAAGTGATTCCGGGAATGATGCTCCCGAAAATGCTCAGTCTCACCGCCTCGGTCACTTGGGGATTGTTCTCATTCTGCCTGAAGAAAATGCTGTAGGGGTTTCTTCTACCGTATGCATTGTAGAGCGAAAAGCTCCACGAACTCTCCCATGTATCGGGTCGTTTGAAGAAGAAGAATACCTTGTCTTTTTTATTCTGTGGGGTTAAGGTAGCTGACAAATCCAATCTATGATAGGATGGCGTTCGCGCACCGTTTCGGTTAGTGTAATTGGGCACTACGATTCCTTCGTAAACATATCGCGAGTCAGGATAAGTAATCGGACGCCCTGTCATAAAGGCAAAGTTTCCACCGAACTTCCATTTTTCGTTCAGCTTATACTGAGCAACTACTGAGATATCGTGGGTTTTATCGTAGTTTGAAGGGTACCAATCGTTCAGGTTGATTCCTTCCACTAGTAGCTCACTTCGACTGAGTGTATAGCTCACCCACCCCGTCCAGCGGCCTTTTACTTTTTCAATTTGAAATTCCAATCCATACGCGCGGCCTTGCCCCTGGAGAAGCTCCGTTTCAACGTTATCATTGAGCAGCAGCTCCGCGTTGTCCTTATAGTCGAGAAGATTCTGGTAGTCTTTGTAGTAAGCTTCAACCGATACCTGATACATATTGTCATCGAAATTCCTGAAATATCCGATCGAAATCTGGTCGGCAATGGCAGGATCGACGTATTGGCCGGCTGGCGTCCATATATCAATGGGCGTAGCTGCCGTAGTATTGGAAACAAGGTGAATGTATTGTCTCATTCGGTTGTAGCCCAGCTTTACCGACGACCTTTCGGAGAAGGTATAGTTCACCGCCAAGCGCGGCTCAAACCCGCCAAAATCAGCGATCACTTCACCTCGATCGTAACTTGTGGTATCGATAATGTCTAAATCCGTCGTCGGGACGCCTGTGCTGTATTCGTATACATCGCGCTCTCCATAATTAAGGAAGTGACTGTATCGTATTCCGTACTCTACCGAAAGGTTCTCGGTGATGGTTTGCGTATTGCCGATGTAAGCTGCCAGTTCCAGCGCGTTTTCTTGCTGTACTTCCAGCACATTGAAAAAAGACTCCTCTCCCACTCCTTCTGCTCTGCCTGGAGAGAAATTGTACCTTATCCCATCCAGCCCAAACTCGATGGTATTGTTCACATTGGGGAAGAAAGAGAAATCCGCTTTCAACGAGGTGTTTTGTATTCCGGCTTCCCACTCAAAAGCATTCACCCCTTCGGGCACACCCAAGGAGTATTCATAGTCGCTGTATACAGCCGTAAAATTCGAAAAGAGTCGAGGATTAAAGAGGTGGTTCCATCTCAACGTAGCCGTATTGTTTCCCCAATAGCTCTCGAAATCGTTTCCAAAACGAAAGCGGTCTGCTCCAAAATATCCCGAAAGAAAAACCGTGTTCTTATCGTCGATTTTGTAGTTCAACTTGGCATTTACATCGTAGAAAAAGAGTTGATCTCCTCGAAAGTCTTCATTGAAAAAAGGAAGCAGTAAATCTCCGTAAGACCTTCGACCAGCCACCATAAAGGACATCTTGTCCTTTATAATCGGCCCTTCGAGCATCAAGCGACTGGAGACGAGACCGATCCCTGCATTTCCCGCAAACTTCTTGGTGTTTCCTTCTTTCTGACGAACATCCAAAACACTGGAAAGACGACCTCCGTAGCGTGCAGGCACTCCACCTTTATAGAGCGTGAGATCCTTTACCGCATCGGCATTGAATACCGAAAAGAAACCGAACAAATGGGATGAATTAAAGACCGTCGCCTCGTCGAGAAGGATCAGATTTTGATCAATATTTCCTCCGCGAACGTTGAATCCGGTGGCGCCCTCTCCTACTGTTGACACCCCGGGCAAAAGCTGGATACTTCGAATAATGTCGACTTCTCCCATAAATTGGGGAATGTCTTTGACCATCTGAGCATCCATTTTTTCTACTCCAATATCGAGGTTGGTGACATTCTTATTGGCTTTTTCAGCGGTCACTTCTACTACTTTAAGCAGTTGCTGATCGGGAACCATCTCAACATCCATTTTTTGATCAGAAGTGAGCTCAATCATTTTTTTCTGCACCGTGTAACCCACATAATTCAGGGTGACGTTGTAGGTTCCTTCGGGTAAAGAGATGGAGTAAAAACCGTAGACATTGGTAGTGGTTCCTCCCGCTATTTCATCGACATAGACTGTCGCACCGATGAGTCCCTCGCCGTTTTCCGCATCGCGGAGATACCCGCTAAGCGTGTACTTGGGTTGAGCCATAGCTGTGGAACCGATAAGCAAAGACAGCAGGGTAATTAATCTCATGATAAATAGTAGTTAGTTTAGGTTCAGCCTGCTCAAAAAGAGCGCTGCAAATCTCTTGAATTTCATCTGATATCGAGAATCTTAATGTTATCTGTGGGCAATATTACGGATAAGCGGAAGGTCCCATAAAGCGATTTTACTGAACCAACATATTTAATCGATGAACATGAAAAATAAACGACTGAAAAATTCTAAAGTTTTAAACTCTCGAGTGATTTGCTCAAAATCGACGTTAACTCTTCCCCTCTTTCAAAAATCATAAAGTGATTTCCGCCTTTGATCATTGTCGCATCGAAGATTTTGGATGCGGGAAAAACGCGATCCATTGTGCCGTGTATTCTGATTATTGGAAGCTTGTTTTTTGGTGGCTGCCAACCGAGTATGGATTTGGCACCGAAACGCATAAAATCGGAATCAGAGTCTTTCAACATTTCTAAGAAAAGCTGCCGACCTTCAGGAGACTTAACTGTAAATTGATCGCCAAATTTGGCGATGACCTCCAAAGCGGGCTTATTGAAAAGCGAAGCCAATCGAAGTTTACGAGCCCATTCAAAAAGTAATGGCATTTCAGATCGCGAAGTGGCAGTGGAAATAAGGATGAGCCCTCGAGGATTGGTTAACCGAGCCAATTCTTGAGCAATCATACCTCCCATCGAAACTCCTCCCAGCAGGTAAGGCTCATTAAAGGTATAACGCTCGGCTAAAAGTTTAGCGTAATCTTCCAGGGTTTTGGATTCTTCCGGATGAATATAATCCAGTGGAACCAGCGTATACCCTTCAATCGGATCGAGGTTTTGGAAAAGGCGGGTATCGGCGCCCATTCCCGAAAAGAGGTAAATATTGGTCAAGAATTCCGAAACTTTCTGACTTGCGTCCAATACATCACCACCCAAATCGCATTCCAGATCAGGGTAAAAACCAATACGGAAATCCCGAAATCGCTGAATCCGCCAAAGACAGCGGGGATAAAGGCCAAGCCGATTTGTGATGCTATGTAGAGCACGAAGCCAATGCGACTGAGTCGGTACATGAGCACTACGCCGATCATTTCGATCCCGAAGAAGAGAAAGTTGGCGGCGGCAATATTTCCCATGGAGAGCATCACATTTAGATAGTACGTTTCGACTTGATCACGAAATCCCTCCATTGGTAAATCAAACCGTTCAAAGTTCTCCATAAATCCATCGATAAAAGCTTGATCCACTTCGGGAGGAGCAATGGCTCCCAGAACTCCCGAGATTATTCCGTAAGATGCATTCAGCAAACTCAAGAAGCAGATGACTTTGAAAAATTGGCTATGAACGGGTTTGGCGGGCACCATCATTTCTGATTCGATTCAAAATAATCTCTCACCAAAATTTCCTGCAAAAACGCCTTACTCCCTGCAATCAACGGATACATCTCCCGATCGTGCTCAACGGCAGGAACAGTTTTGCGGTAAGCCTCATACATTCTTTGAATCGTAGTTGCGCATCCTTCCGTTCCACGTAAGTGAAGCGCTTGGCAGGCATTGAGTAACTCGATGGCCAAAACCGTCTGAACATTCTCCACCGCTTCCAGCGTTTTCACAGCAGCATTGGCTCCCATGCTCACATGGTCTTCCTGACCGTTGCTCGAGTCGATGGTATCTACCGAAGCGGGCGTGCAAAGTTGCTTGTTCTTGCTCACGATAGATGCCGCGGTGTATTGGGGAATCATGAAGCCCGAATTCAATCCGGGATTGGCTACCAAGAAGTCGGGCAATCCACGATCACCGTTGACCAATCTATACGTTCTCCTTTCGGAGATGCTTCCGATCTCGGCCATGGCAATCGCCATAAAGTCAAGCGCCAGCGCTAATGGCTCTCCGTGGAAGTTTCCAGCCGAGATGATTTCATCCGTATCGGGAAAGATCGTTGGGTTATCCGTCACGGCGTTGATCTCATTTTCAATCACTGACATGCAATGACTCACCGCATCGCGCGCCGCACCGTGAACTTGGGGCATACAGCGAAAGCTGTAAGGATCCTGAACGTGTGCCTTGGGCTTGTGAAGGTTTTCGCTGTCACCTAAAATGGTTCGGATGTTTTTCGCAACAATCCTTTGCCCGGGTTGGCGACGTATGGCGTGAACGGCATCGGTAAAAGGCTCGGGCCGGCCATCGTATCCTTCCAGTGAAGTAGCACCAATTAGATCGGCCAAATCGAGGAGACGCTTGGCCTCCAACGAAACAGTCACACCATAAGCGCTCATAAATTGCGTACCATTCAGCATCGCCAAGCCTTCTTTGCTGCGCAATGCCAATGGCTTCAAATGATGTTGTTTGAGAATTTCTGCCGTCGGGCGTTTCTCTCCTTTTTGCCAAACTTCACCGAGTCCAAGCAGCGGCAGTGCCAAGTGAGCGAGCGGCGCCAAATCGCCCGAGGCACCAAGACTGCCTTGTTCGTAAATCACGGGTAACACCTCTTGATTATAATGCCAAATCAAGCGCTCAACCAACTCGATCGTTACTCCTGAATGACCGTAGGAAAGCCCCTGAATTTTTAGAAGGAGCATCAATTTAATGATCTCCGGTCGCACTTCTCTTCCCGTTCCTGCTGCGTGTGAGGTCACCAGATTCTGCTGGAGTTGACCCAGACTCTTGCGATCGATTTTGGTATCGCAAAGCGAACCGAATCCCGTATTAATTCCATAAATCGGATCATCGGAATTTTCCATTCGTCGATCCAAATACTCGCGGCACTTAATAATTCGATGTCTGGCTCCTTCGCTCAACTCGATCGCGGCTCCTGAGCGAACGATCTCGTCTACTTTTTCCAGCGTTAAATAGTCATCGGAAATAGCGTGTACCATTAGCATAGTTTTTGAATGAGTTCGTCAATATCGAGGGCAAACTGCTCGCCGCTCTCCATGTCTTTGAGGCTAAGGTGGCCGCTCTTCATCTCATTCTCCCCTACCAATGCCACAAAAGGAATTTGTTTGTCGTTGGCGTATTTCATCTGCTTTTTCATTTTGGCTCCGTCGGGGTAAAGCTCTGCCCTAATGCCTGCTTTGCGGATTTTCACCAAAGCAGTGTGGCAGTAGTCGGCTTCGCTTTCGCCAAAGTTTACGAAAAGTAGTTTTGTACCTTCGGTCTCCTTATCGGGAAAGGCATTTTCTGCTTCGAGAAGATCGTAGATGCGGTCGGCACCAAAGGAGATTCCAACACCCGACATTCCCTTCATACCGAAAATTCCTGTCAGGTCGTCGTATCGTCCGCCACCACAGATACTCCCTACTTGACTTTCCGTCAATGGGCGCACTTCAAAGATGGCTCCCGTGTAGTAATTCAATCCTCGGGCCAGGC
>JGI12048J13642_10327994_pt1 | contig 12331 bp, 11 predicted proteins | sample ElkSlonscriptome_16_FD_13642 | JGI IMG/M metagenome (IMG submission 13642) | reverse complement strand
GAGAAATTCGTTACGCTGATAACACTAAATATGGTGGGTGCGGCGTTACCCAGGCCAGATAAAATGTGATTTTTTTATTGCAACCTAAATTGCGAGCGAATAAGAACTTGGCAGATTCAAGCTTCAGGTATGCTAAAAGTAGCGTTGAAACGACAAGCCGATGTCCATTTTGCGAGGCCCCGTTGACCATTACCGCCACACAATTAACTATCTGATAGACGACAGCGATTGGTGCCATGGTTTGACCGGGTGCCACTTTTTTTTTGTAATTTGACCGAACGAAAATCCGAGAATTAGGGATACCTACACAATGGCATTGACTGAATCCTCCGCCGCCCGGGAGATCGAATCACGCACGTCCGCGGATGCCGCGGCGAAACGGGCACTGGTGTTTCCCGGGCAGGGCTCGCAATCCGTCGGGATGGGAAAAGAGCTTGCGGATGCGCATATGGTGGCACGCGAAGTTTTCCAGGAAGTCGACGATGCCCTGAGCGAGAACCTATTCAAGCTGATGTGCGAGGGTCCGGAAGACGAACTTACTTTGACCGAAAATGCGCAGCCGGCCTTGATGGCCGTCAGTATGGCTATCCTCCGCGTATTGCAGAATGAGCACGGCTACGAGCCTCGTGATCTTGGCTGTTTTGTCGCCGGTCATTCCCTTGGAGAATATACGGCCCTGACGGCTGCGGGGAGCTTTACCGTCTCCGATGCGGCGCGCCTGCTTAGGACGCGGGGCTTGGCCATGCAGACGGCGGTACCCGTAGGAGAGGGCGCCATGGCGGCGCTAATGGGCCTGGACCTGGAAACTGCACGTGAGGTTGCGGCGGAGGCCACTCAAGACACCTATGATGGAGCTGTTTGCGTTGCCGCCAACGACAACGCGCCCGGACAGATCGTTATCAGCGGAACGCGCATTGCCGTTCAGCGCGCTCTGGAAATTGCGGCCCTTCGCGGCGCTCGGCGCAGCGTTATGCTGCCGGTGAGCGGCCCGTTCCATTGTCCGCTGATGGCGCCGGTCGCCGATGTAATGGCCGAAGCGTTGAGTAACGTTAATATCCAGTCGCCGGCCGTGCCGCTGGTCTCTAACGTCACAGCGCTTCCCGTAACCGAACCCGAGCAGATCCGCAGCCAGTTGGTCCGCCAGGTAACCGGTATGGTGCGCTGGCGCGAGAGCGTGCTGTTCATGAATGCGCGCGGCGTTTTGGAGTTGATCGAAATCGGGACCGGCAAAGTTCTCTCCGGTCTTGCCCGGCGCATCGATCGCAGCATGCGCGGCATGTCGGTGGCGAACCCCGCCGATCTGGACGCGCTGGTCGCGACCGTCTAATCGCGACTCCGTCCCGAAAAACTTGCGAAAGCGAGGGTTCCTGAGGCCCTCGTTGCAGTTTTGCCGGTCCGTATTACTTTCTCGCGATCATGAACAGGCGGCGAAACGGAAACACGGTTTTTCCATTCGCTGCGGGCGGATAAGCGTCGGCGATCCGTTTTGCGTACGCGCTCAGGAAATCGCGTCCCTCATCTTCCTCAAGTGCCTCCATGATGGGCCTCAGCGCCGTCCCCATCGTCCACCCCACAATCGGGTTTTCTCCCTGCAGGATATGCCAATATGTGGTCTCCCACAGGTCGAGCGACGACGAACATGCCGACAATGTGTCGAGATAAAATCGGGGATCAGAGACGGGAGAGGGCCGGACGAGGCCAAGCAGGCGGTCCCTCCACCGTTCGTTCGTGGCGATCTCGGTGATGATCTGGTGGGATGGCGCATGGAAGTTCCGGGGCATTTGCACGCCCAGTTCGCCGCCGTCGTTGAGGCAGCCCATAAGCCGAGGGAAGAGAGTGTCGTGGGCGTCGAGCCAATGCAGGGCGGCATTGGAGACAATCAGGTCAACGGGCTGTTCCGGGCGCCATGCGGCGATATCCTGTCGAACCCACTGAATCGATCCATTTTTGGTTTGAGCTTGTGACAGCATCTCAGCGGAGGAATCGACGCCGGTAATGCGGCTGCGGGGCCACCGATCAGCCAGTAACTGGGTTATGTTGCCGGTGCCGCAGCCGAGATCGACGATCCGAGTCGGAGTGCGTTGCGTGATTCGCGAGATCAGATCAACCGCCGGCCTCGTCCGTGCCTCGGAAAACTTTAGATAAACTTCCGGATCCCAAGCGGCGGGGCTCGATAATCCTGTCATCGCTGCTCAAGCCTGTGACGAATGCAGACAGCTATTGGGAAGCTCGATCCGGAAGGTCGTGCCCGCAGGGCCGCTGTCGGCTAGGGCCAATTCCCCGCCGTGGGCATTGATGATCTCACGGGCGATAACCAGTCCGAGGCCAGTACCGCCCTTCCGGGCCGTACCCGAAAATGGTTGGAATAATATCTCCTGTGCGTCTTCTGGGATGCCGGGGCCATCGTCGCGGAAGTCGATGATCAGTGCCTCCGATTTGCGAACGGCTTCGATCTGCACGGCCCGTGCGCCGGCCTCGGCCGCGTTTAAAGCCAAGTTGCTGAATACTCGGAACATTTGCTCCTGGTCGGCATTGATCTTAAAGCCGAGGCCAGCACCCGTCACTTTGTCGAGGCCCGGCGAATCGGTGCTCGGCCTGCGGACAGTGGACTCGAGCTCGATTACGAGTTCATTCAATTGGAAAACACTCGGTTGGATGGATATCCGGACGTCCCGCACGAAGTCCAGTGTCTGGCTGCATAGGGCTACCGCTCGGTCAATAGCCTTCGACAGCCGCGGCATTACCCGTTTTACTTCCGGATCTTCGATGCTCGCTAGGTGGTCGGAGGTCAGAACCGCGGTAGAGAGGGTATTGCGCAGATCGTGGTTGATCTTCGCCACCGCCGCGCCGAGCGCGGCGAGGTGAGTCTTTTGGCGAAGGGCGGCGCGCAGGTTTTCCTGCATCGCCGCCAGTTCCCGCTGGGCGACGCCAATCTCGTCAGTTCGATCCGTCGGGTGGATGGTCACCGACTCATCTTCCGGGTTCTCACGGAAACGGGTCATGCTGTCGGTGATCTGCTGGATGGGCCGAACCATCAGCCATTGCAGGCTGAGGAACACCAAACCGGCGGTAAACAGCGAGATGATGATGGAAAGCTGCAGAATGCGCACGGAAAACGCCAGCATTTCCTCGCGAAGGGGCCTCTCATCGATCAGCACCTCAATGGTGGCGGCGCCGTTGTGAGGCGAATCCGCGATCACCCGCATGACACGGTTTTCGGGCTGCAGCAGGGTCATCATCGCCTCGCCGATCCATTCCGGGAACATCACGTTGCGAAGGTCGTAGGTGACGTCGACGGAGGGGGGCATTTCCTCCTTGAGCATCAACATGCGCCGATCCGGCTCTTTCAAGACAATGCCGTAGGCGCCCGCTTGGAGCAGCAGATTCATAGCGAGTTTCTCCCCGACGACATTATCGGGGCTGGCCTCGACCGCGAGAATAGCGAGGTTGGCCTTGGCGATCTGATCCTCGAGGTAAGCCTTGCGGTATCTCGAGACGGAGGGAACGTAGATCAGCACCTCGGCAAGCATGACGAACAGCACCGTCAGCGCCAGAAGGCGTGCCGACAATCCCCAGGGCAAGGACGGGTTCTTGCGTCTTTTCCGAGACATAGGAGCGGATTATACCGATTTTGTCCGCGCTGTCGCCCGACGTCCGCACCAAACCAAAAACTCTATGTACTGCCGAGTTTCCCGGTGACACTGGCCTGCGGATTTCATTTTCCCGGCATCATCCGGCGCTCCTATGCGGCTCCAATGTTTCTCGGGAGTCAGCGACAGTTTGCTGCTCGCAAGCAAGGCGGCGAACTTCAGAAATTGCCGCGTATCGAATCTGAGAGAGGTGGTTGCCGTCGTCGCCAAATCAATGAGGGGCAGGAGACGCAGAATTAAATTTTTTCTTGGTCTTTCATCGCTTGATTGTTGATCGCGTCAGTATGCGTGGAAGCGGCCGGGAAGGGCCGTACCTCCGATCCGTCAGGGTTTCCAGGGGGTTCCGACGCAACAACGCCGATAGGATCGCGACACGCTGCTCATCAGACGTCACTTTCTCGTGACACTTTACGACAATTTTGGACGTGGAATGAATTGTGTCCGCGTCCGGGCAATTGACTTCCGAGCGCCAAGGCCATATACAGCGGGCCGTTCTGCGTCGGAGCTAGATTGTGAAACGTACATACCAACCGAGTAAGATTGTCCGCAAACGCCGTCACGGATTTCGCTCCCGTATGGCAACCGTGAGTGGTCGGCGAATCCTCGCCAATCGGCGTCGGAAAGGGCGTAAGCGCCTGTCCGCTTGAGTCGCCGGTGCCTCCCACCGTTGCACATCTGAAGCGTCGATCGGATTTCCTCAGGATTGCCAAAGACGGCCGAAAGTGGGTCGCGCCGGGTTTGATACTGCAAATGCGGTCCCGGGGCATGAGACAACGAGGGAGAGAGAACTTGCCACCGATCCGCGTGGGGTTTACCGCCAGTCGCCGCGTAGGCAATGCCGTTCGCCGCAACCGGATACGGCGGCGGCTCAAAGCGGCCGTCGGTGAAGTGCTGGCCGTTCACGCCAAACCTGATCGGGACTATGTGGTGATCGGCCGGGCAGCAACCTTTAAGCGTCCCTACAGCGCCTTACTGAAGGACCTGGAAACCGCTCTCAAGCGCGTAGGCGCCTATATGAAAACGGATGAAGCTATCGTGTGCGACTCCGCAGTCGGAGAAGCGCGGCAATGAATCCGGTGCGTGGCCTGATCGTCGGCCTTATCCATGGTTATCGGTATCTGGTCTCTCCCGTTTTGCCGAGTTCATGTCGGTATCATCCCACGTGTTCGGGATATGCCTTGGACGCGGTTTCACGCTATGGTGCGCTCAAGGGGGGATGGATCGCGCTGAAGCGGATCTCGCGCTGCCATCCTTGGGGCGGGTCCGGCTATGATCCGGTTCCGGGAAGCGGCGGCGACACGGCGCACTCCCGCCTAGACGACAACTATCATCCGATTTCTTAGAGCTCAAAGCAGCGGTCACCAGGATCCCGTCAAGGTAAGGCACGAATTCAATGGACAATAGAAACTTGATCCTGGCGATCGTCTTGTCGATCGCAATTCTGTTTGGGTTTCAACACGTTTACGAGATCTTCTATCCGAAGCCTGACACGCCCCCCACTGCGTCCACCGAGCAATCTACCAGCGCAGAAATGCCGAACGCGGTCGGCCAGCCTCCGGCCCAGACGGCGGACGCCCTGCCGCCATCCGTACCTGGCAGCGTTGCCCCGCCGGCCGCCGCCGAGGCTCAGGGCCGGACCGAAGCGCTTGCGGCGGCGCCTAGGGTGAAGATCGATACGCCCAGGCTCCACGGCTCAATTTCGCTGCTCGGGGGGCGTCTGGACGACTTGACCCTGGCCGACTTCCACGAAACGCTGGATCCCAATAGCCCCGAGATCGTGCTGTTTTCGCCGCGTGGAACGCCCGAAGCTTATTTCGCCGAGGTCGGCTGGGTATCGTCCACGCCGACCGCTTCGGTGGCGGTGCCGGTCGCCGAAACGGTTTGGACCGCCGACCGTGATACGCTCACGCCAGACACGCCGGTCACGCTGACCTGGGACAATGGCGCCGGTTTGATCTTCAAGCGTACTATTGCCGTCGATAACGACTATCTCTTCACCATTACTCAGCAAGTGGAGAACACCGGCTCCGAAGCCGTGGATCTGAATGCCTATTCGCTGGTCTCGCGTCATGGTACCCCGGAGATCAGTGGCTTCTATATTCTCCATGAGGGCCCGCTGGGCGTCCTCGACGGCACCCTGAAGGAAGTCGATTACGATGAACTCCAAGAAGTCGGCAGCATTCAGCAAGCGACGACGGGCGGATGGATCGGTATAACCGACAAATACTGGCTGGCGGCCTTAGTTCCCAACCAAGCGAAGCTCGTCAATTCGCGTTTTGTCGGCCAGAGGGTCGGGACCGATTACAAGTATCAGACGGATGTTATTGGCGGAACGGTAACGGTGGCACCCGGCGCAACCGTGGATGTGCAGAATCGGGTGTTCGCGGGTGCCAAGGAACTGCGCCTTCTCCAGCGCTACGAAGATGAATATGGCATCGAAAAATTGACCTTGGCCATCGACTTCGGCTGGTTCTGGTTCCTTACCCGGCCGTTGTCGGAGGTTTTGATCTGGGCCAACGGCTGGATCGGCAACTTCGGCGTCGCTATTCTGCTGCTGACCGTGATGATCAAGATCATGTTTTTCCCGCTCGCCAATAAGTCCTACAAGGCGATGAGCCAGATGCGGAAGTTACAGCCGGAAATGGTCAAGCTCCGCGAACGCTTCAGCGACGATAAAGCGCGTCTCAACCAGGAAATGATGGCGCTCTACAAGCGCGAGAAGGTGAACCCCACATCGGGCTGTCTGCCCATGCTTATTCAAATCCCGGTATTCTTTGCGCTGTACAAGGTGCTGTTCGTCACCATCGAAATGCGTCACGCGCCGTTTTTTGGCTGGATCCAGGACCTCTCCGCCCCGGATCCGACGACGATCTTCAATCTGTTCGGGCTGATTCCGTGGTCGCCTCCGGAATTGCTGATGATCGGCGCTTGGCCGTTGATCATGGGCGTCACCATGTTCCTGCAGCAAAAACTGAATCCGCAGCCGCCCGATCCGTTGCAAGCCAAGATCTTCATGTTCCTGCCGGTGGTGTTCACCATCATGCTGGCGCGATTCCCGGCTGGGCTGGTGATCTATTGGACCTGGAACAACGTCCTCTCCATCATCCAACAGTGGGTAATCATGCGCAAAATGGGCGTGAAACCCTGAGGCTAGCGGTCAGTTTGCGGGAGTGGATACTTGGCCACGGGAGACTCCGACGACGATCGTGCAGCGGCCCGTGAGCAGGGGCGGGCACTGTTCGCCGGCCCTTGCGAGTTCGTTATGGCCGCGGCAAAATTGGAACAGGTGCCGGCTGGCGCTCTTCCGGAGATTGCATTCGCCGGTCGTTCGAACGTCGGCAAATCCAGTCTGATCAACGCCCTGACCGGCCGCAATACCCTGGCCCGGACGTCGAATACTCCGGGGCGGACGCAGTTACTCATCTTTTTCAATCTCGGGGGCCGGCTGACGCTCACCGATCTTCCCGGCTACGGATACGCCGAGGCGCCCAAATCCACGGTCGAAAACTGGACCCGGCTCGTCGACGCCTACTTGCGGGGCCGCGCCCCGCTCCGGCGGGTGTTGTTGCTTGTGGACGCCCGCCGCGGGGTCGGAGCCATCGACCGAGAGGTGATGACCATGTTGGATCGCTCGGCGGTGTCCTATCAGGTGACCCTGACCAAATGCGACAAGTTGAAGCCGACGGCGCTCGCGGCACTCGTCGCCCGGACTGCCGCCGAGCTGGTTGCGCACACCGCCGGCCATCCGGAGGTGCTGACCACAAGTGCGCGAACCCAGGCGGGTCTGGCCGAGCTGCGCGCCGCGCTCGGCGAGCTGGCCCTGCCGATTCCCGGAACCGCTTGATAGGGAGATCCGGACACTTCGTTAGCGAATGCCGCTTGGGCACCACGACTGGCACAAGGACGGGTTACCATGATCAGTATTGAATACATGCGTACGATGGCGGCCTACAACAGGTGGCAGAATGATAGCCTCTACCAGGCGGCAAGCAAACTGAGCGACCCCGCGCGGCGCATGGATCGGGGCGCTTTCTTCGGCTCCATCCACGCAACGCTCAATCACCTGCTTTGGGCCGACATGATGTGGATGAGCCGGTTTGCCGGCTGGTCGAAACCAAGTGCCGCGAGTATCCGGAACTCGGTGAATGAGTGTGAACGATGGGATGATTTGGTCGCTGCCCGGGTCGACATGGACCAACGAATCATCGCCTGGGCTGCCGGCCTGACGGCGGGAGACACGGAAGGCCGATTGACGTGGTACTCCGGCGCCGTGGACCGCGAGATCACCAAGCCGCGCTGGCTTCTGTACACGCACTTTTTCAATCACCAGACTCACCACCGGGGACAGGTTCACGCACTGCTCACCGCGGAGGGTACGCGTCCTGCCGATACCGACCTGCCGATCATGCCATAGCGGCTCCTGCCGCTCACGCTAAAGCGGCTGAATGGGGAGCATAAAGGCAAGACGTTCGGGCAGAGCAATGATTTTAATTGTGGAATTCTTCCGATCGTTGCATACAGTCGCGCCTCATGACCGAAAAGCTTAACAAGACCCGTGATCAATGGCTGGCCCAGGCGCGAACGCTGTCGGAGGCGCTGCCCTATATGCGCCGGCATGCCGGCTCCACTTTCGTCATCAAGTATGGCGGCCATGCCATGGGCGATTCCAAGCTCGCCGCCTTGTTTGCCCGTGATGTTGTGCTTCTGCGCCAAGTGGGAATCAACCCGGTGGTGGTCCACGGAGGCGGGCCCCAGATCGGCAAGATGCTCGAGAGGTTGAAGATCAAGAGCGAGTTTCTCGACGGGCACCGTGTAACCGACAAGGACACCGTGGATGTGGTCGAGATGGTTTTGGCCGGATCCATCAACAAGCAGATCGTGACCGAGATCAACGCGGCCGGCGGATTTGCTGTCGGGCTATCGGGGAAGGACGGCGATCTGATCCGCGCTCAACGGCTGCGCCGAACCAAGCGCGATCCGGGATCCAATATAGAGCGCATACTCGATCTCGGCTTGGTCGGCGAGCCGAAGGAAATCAACCCTCATATCCTCGACTTCTACGAGCGCTCCGACATTACGCCGGTCATTGCGCCCATCGGCGTCGGTCCCGGCAATGAAACCCTCAACATCAATGCCGATACCGCTGCCGGCGCGATTGCGGCCGCGGCCGGCGCGCGCCGGCTCCTACTGCTGACGGACGTTGAAGGCGTTCTCGACAAGCAAGGCGCGCTCATTCCGGAAATGACGTGCTCGGAGGCGCGGGAATACATTGCCGGCGGTGTAATCCAGGGAGGCATGATCCCGAAGGTGGAAACCTGTTTGGAAGCGGTGGGCAAGGGGGTGGACGGAGCGGTTATCATGGATGGCCGGGTCCCGCATGCGCTTCTGCTGGAACTGTTCACAGAGCACGGTGCCGGAACGCTGGTGGTCGGCGATTAGCCGTTCGCATCAAGCGGTTCGGCGCGTCGTTTTCCGTCTGAAAAGCTCGGCCGGCACGGTCTTTTTGAACACGCGGATGTCCTCCGACGGGCGGCCGAAAAGGTAGCCCTGCACGTAGTGAATTCCACACTCGCGGACAAAATCAAGACCGGCTTCGTCATCAATCATCTCGGCGACGGTCACGACGCCGAGTTCCCGGCAAAGTCCTAGGAAGGCTCTCAGAAACGCCTTGCCTTTATGGGCTTTCTGGGCGCCGCGAACCGCGTCTCCGTCCAGCTTGACGATGTCGACATCGAGGCTCGCCAGATACTCGAAATTGGCGGCGCCGGCGCCGAAATCGTCAAGGCAAACCGGATAGCCTTGCCGCCGCAAGTGCTGAATGAACGAGTCGGCGCCCGACAGATTCTGCATTCGGGCCGACTCGGTGATTTCGAACATCAGCTGTCCTCGTGTCCATGGGTTGTCTTCGAGGATCGAGCTCAAGCGAGCAAGATAAGCTGGTGAATCGACGGAGTGACCCGAGATGTTGACCGCAACGCTGATGGAGGAGTTCAACGGCGTGGTGCGCAGCCATGTGATAACCTTTTGAGCCATCGCCAGGTCGAAATCGATGATTAGTCCACTACGCTCGGCGAAGGTAATTTGCTCGAAAGTCGTGCTGGCGCCGAAGGAATCGGGAAAACGAGTCAAGGCTTCATAGTGATGAATTGCGCCTGTTCGCGCGTCGATAATGGGCTGAAACACAGTCCCGAACCCGCCACTGGCGATAAGTTGCTTGAAGGCGCCAACCGACTCGGTCCCCTGTCTAGCCAGCGACGACATTTGGGCGGGGAGGGATTGGAGCATACCGGTTGCATCGCCGAACGTGCGGAACTGATTGATGGCGAAGGTCAGGCCTTCGGTCAACTGTCCACCCTTCATCGCATTTTCATCGATCTCAACGGTGGCCGCTTCGGGACTTAGACCTAGGGAGGAGGGGTCTGCGTCTCGGGTCAATTCGGCCACCTGATTCTGCAACCGGTCGAAATCGAAGTCCGGACCATGAACCAAACCATAGCGGTCAGAGCCGAGCCGGGCGGCCGTCTTGCCGTCAAGCGAACTGGCCCGCAGGCAATCGCCGACGGCCGCTAGGAGCTGGCGGTCGACCGTGTCTGCCAGACGTTCTTGGAGGTCGGCGTACCCCGGCAAGGCGATAAGGGTCATGCCCCGTTTCTCGCCCTTTTCGACGGCGGCAAGCTGGTTCATCACCATGTCGACCAATGCGTCGCCGTCGCGCAAACCGGTATCCTTGTCGCGCGGAGCCATTACCGCGCCGTTTTCCCCGTGCAAGACGCCCGTGCGCCGCATGGCGAGAAAAAAGTGGCCGTCGAGGTCGTCCAATCTGTAGCCCGCGATCGACATCGGCGGGATTGCCTGAGCCGCGTTTTTCAATCTCATCGACGTGGTTTCGAAACGCCCCCGTTTGCGTGCGATATCCAATAGTTTGGCGACCAGTTGTCGGTCTCCCGGCGCGACAACATCTTCGATTGCGTGACCGATCAATGCGTCCGAGTCGAGCCCGGTCAACGCCTGTACCGCGCCGGCTACATAGATCACCACGCCATGCTCATTCAGTTCAATCAGCAGATCGGCCCAGCAAAAAGCCAGTGCGACGAACCTGTCTCGCTCGCTGCGCATGATGGAAAGCGGATGCCCCAAGTGCGCTCTTCGTGCTGCTGCGGGCCTCATGATTCGAAATGTCGACCTTATTTGGGGTTTTTTAATGCACAGATTAAATACGACAATTCCCTAATAATTCGCTTATATGGGCGCATGCGGTGGTCAAATGCGATTTGATACTGCGTTTTGGGTTGTCACACCCGCCCTGGGATCCCACAAATAAGACATCATGCAGAATCAACCGATCGCACCGGCAAGGCATAAAGCACCCAAAATGGCGTTTAACGATCTGCGCAACGCAGAGGCGTGGGTGTTCGATTTGGACAACACCCTCTACCCTGCCACAATAGATCTGTTCGGCCAGATCGACGTTAAGATGCGCGACTATATCGCCGAGTTTCTCGAGGTCGATAAGGACCAGGCGTATCGCCTGCAAAAGGAGTATTTCCACGACTACGGGACATCGCTTCGCGGTTTGATGCGTCGCCATGGTATGGACCCGGGACCGTTCCTGGATCACGTCCACGACATCGACATCAACGTATTATCCGCTAGCCCGGCGCTCGCGGCGGCGCTGGATCGCCTTCCGGGACGCAAGCTGGTTTTTACCAACGCGTCGGTCGGCCATGCGGAGCGGGTGATGGACAGGCTCGGCATCACCCACCACTTTGACGCGGTGTTCGATATCATTGAGGCTGAGTACGTTCCTAAACCCAATCCCGAAATCTACCCGATCCTCGTTGAGCGCCATGGTTTAAACGCGGCGCGGACCGTAATGGTGGAAGACATGGCCCGCAACCTTGGACCCGCGGCGGCACTCGGTATGACCACCGCTTGGGTTCGGTCGGACTCGGAAAATGGCGCGGCCGGCGTTGATGACGGGTACGTGCACCATGTTGTCGACGATCTCGTGGAGTGGCTCGAACATGTGGTCGGGGGACGGGTTTAGAGACTTTTCTTCCTTGCTGTTGACACTTGCCGCGCCGATGCGCATGGTCCCGCATCCATCAACATCTATCCAGCCCTTTGTGTGAGCCATGACCACCGACATTCAGACGATCATCGACGATGCCTGGGAAAGCCGTGAGAGCATCGGCGCGGAAACCACCGGTCCCGTCCGCGACGCCGTCAACCAAGCGCTTGAAATGCTGGACTCCGGAACGGAACGCGTCGCAGAAAAGCAGGGCGACGCTTGGCATGTGAACCAGTGGCTCAAGAAAGCGGTTCTCCTGTCGTTCCGGCTCAACGATATGCAACCCCTTTCCGGTGGGCCGGGGGGGGCTTATTGGTTCGACAAGGTGGCGCCCAAATTTCGTGGTTGGGACGAGGCGCGGTTCCGCGCCGCCGGGTTCCGCGCCGTGCCCAATTGCACCGTTCGTTACTCGGCCTATATCGCGCCCGGTGTGGTGTTGATGCCGTGTTTCATTAATTTGGGAGCGCACGTGGATTCCGGATCGATGATCGATACCTGGGCGACCGTCGGATCGTGCGCGCAGATCGGCAAGGATTGCCATATCTCCGGTGGCACCGGCATCGGCGGCGTGCTCGAGCCGCTGCAGGCGGGGCCGGTGGTTATCGAGGAC
>JGI12048J13642_10633534_pt1 | contig 12336 bp, 9 predicted proteins | sample ElkSlonscriptome_16_FD_13642 | JGI IMG/M metagenome (IMG submission 13642) | reverse complement strand
ATTTTTAATGTACGTAAGATAGCAAGGAGTAATCTTAATGGCTGTTCGCGACTCAGATCCTCTTTTAGGCAAACATTTCGCGCTAGAACTTCAAGGACAAGTTGGTGGTTACTTCACTGAATGTTCAGGACTTGGTTCAGAGCATGAGGTAATTGAACACAAGGTCGTAGATTCCAAAGGGCGTGATATTGTACAAAAATTACCCGGACGTATGAAGTGGAGTGATATTACACTTAAACGGGGTATCACAGCAGAAATGGACGTGTGGGATTGGCGTAGATTAGTAGAAAACGGTGATGTTGAAGGTGCGCGTCGTAATGGCTCAATTGTGATGTTTGATCAAAGTTTAAACGAGGTCGCTCGCTGGAATATCGAACGTGCGTGGCCCTCCAAAGTTTCTGGTCCGCAGTTGCAATCTGATTCCAATTCTTTTGGTATTGAAGAAATCACGATTTGCTACGAAGGCATCGAGCGTGTGAAATAATAGCACATGCAGACTCTTTACGATTTTACGTTGCCGCGCGGATATTTAGACTCAGATGGCAATCTACACAAACAAGGGCAAATGCGTCTTGCGACTGTGTTGGACGAAATATCACCGCTGAGTGATGCACGTGTTCGGCAAAATGAAGCCTATCTATCGCTTATCTTGCTGTCGCGTGTGATTACTCAGTTGGGGAACTTTGTCCATATTTCGCCGGACATGCTTGAAGGCTTCTTTGCGGCGGATATTATTTACTTGCAAGATTTCTATAGCATGATCAACGGACTAAATGTGCCGAACACCTTCTCAATTGGTTGTCCGAATTGTCATCATGTTTTTGCCGTTGAAATGCCCGGCATAGAAGAATAGATCAGGTCGAAAGATGCGTAGCGGATGAGTCTTGAATCAAATCGTTCACAATCACCTGAAACAGCTGTCCAAGCGGACGATAAAAAGATGAGCAAAAATAACTATGATAAGCTGGTAGATGAGGTGACTGATAAGGTGTGGCATCTCTGGCGAGAACAGCTACGTGTTGACCGACAAAGATGTGGTAAAAGATTACGGAGTTAGCCATGCCCAGAACAGGCGAACCAATCGAAATCCATGCATCGTTTCGCTTTACAGTCAATATTGATGGCATGAGCTATGCGGCGTTCACGGAGTGTACATTACCAAGTCTACAAGTAGAGACACAGGACATCAAAGAAGGTGGGCAGAACGAATATGTTCATCGTCTGCCAATGCGTATAAAAGCAGGTTCCATAACATTACGCCATGGCATTACCCGTGATGCTGAGATGCTAAAGTGGTATTTACAGGTACTCAATGGTGATATTGCCAAGGCTACACGCACGGTTGAGGTGATTATGTATGGCGCTGACCTCAAAACACTAGCGACATGGACATTTGAACGAGCGTATCCAATCAAGTGGAGTGGCCCAACGCTGAAAACGGATGATCGTGCACTAGCAATCGAAGTCTTGGAACTTGCTCATCACGGTTTTTCTGTTAGCACAGGTTGACAAAAAGATAAATTAGACATTATAGGCGGTAATTTTGGCTAAACGCAGACGCAAACCGGGGTCTATTGGTTTAAGACTACTTCGTTTCGGACAGGAACGGGTAGAAACTTATGTGCCTGGTGGAAGCACGCTCCATCGTAAGCCTGAAGATACTACATGGATGGAGACGTTGTCACCCGATGCGTACGACTCGTCAGATTTCGATGCTGAATTAGTTGAAGCGCAATTCTTCACAGAAGATACCGTGCCCTTCGATGAGAAAATTGCCCTTGAACTGCCTTCACCACCAGAGCCAGATCAAAAGCGTGCGAATAGGGCATCTGACGAATCGACACATCCTATTTCACAACAACCCGTAAAGCCCATTCTTAATAAGCCAATAACATCAGATGCAAAGCCGACATCTGCACCGTTACAACGTCGCTCTGCCTCGCCTAATGATGCGCTACCTGTTAAAAGACGTGAGCCATCTGTTCCGAACACACCTACGACACAGTCACCGCCACGCAAGACCCCGTCAGATTTGCTCGCTATCCTTGAAGCGCATGAGGGTAAACGACGTGGTGGGGTATCGATGGAACAACCTGAGCAAGACGAAGCGCCAACCCAAAAGGCGACTACATCTATACCTCGTCAGGAGCAAATTCAACGTACCCCAAAAACAACACAACCTGATGCAGTAAAACGCCCACGTCGCGCTCAGTTACATGAGATTACGCCATATTCTAAACAAAAGTCGGCAGAAGAGGCTGAAATATCTGAACACGAGCATCCTGAAAAGTCATCAATCGATTCGCTTCATGAGGATGACTTTACTTATATCGATGATGCATCCCCATTTGCATCATTTACGGTGGATGAGGAAAACGAGACAGCTACTCAAATAGATTCAGAAGTAGCGCAAAATACTGAACAACATGCTAGTGACGAACAATTGTTGAAAGCAGACATTTTAGACCAAGCACCTTCTTCAGAAGAGCCTATTGATCAGGCGCTTGAACTTATAAACTTAGATGATGGCGATTTTGATTATGATGGCGAAACCATTAAGTTAGACAATGATGTAACGGATGACTCCGAAAGTGACTCTTTGCCACCACTATCACCTGATAATACGATCATTCAGCCAAAAGATGCTGGTGAGAAAGTGATCGAACGCAAGCCTCTTAATATGCCAAAAACGGAACAACCACGTCATCGGGATTCAGCGTTATCACAGGATGAAACTATAAGTTTTGATTTTCCTTCTCCCGAAGCATATATGCACGATTCTAGTGAAGATTATCAGTTACCATCTATTGATACATTGGGTGATTTAGAAGAGGGCATACCAACCGAACAGATGACCCCAATTGATAGCCCAATGGTACTTCAACCACAGTTGGAATCTCCTTTTACTTATTTCGCTGGTCCGAAAGCGCTACCGCAGGAGCCAACCGCCACAGAATCAGAAAAAGAACCGTACAGCGTAGAAAACCATGAATCTTGGTCTAATATACAACTTGATGCTGACATATCGTCTGTAGCACATCATGACAATGTCGATATGCAATCACAGGTAACGGAACATCATGAGGTATCTGAAAGTTACGACGACCCTATAATCGCCGAATCGGAATTTGAACTCAATTCATTTGATGATGAAGGCGACGAAACCGCGTTAATGACCTTTGATCGCCCCTATCCATCAGGGAAGATTCATCGTCAATTGGAAATTCTTACCCCTACATCACATGCTGAAATTCACGATAATGTGGATGATTCTATACCCCAATCCGATTCACCAGAAGCTGATCTCCTTCGTCTATTAAATTTACCACCGGATACACCAGTAGCAGGATTGAAGCAGAATAGACTAAGCTCGCAACAACCTGTACAACGTCAACAAAAACAGGTTCAGAGTGTTGATGACATGGATGACTATGAACACCCTATGCAGGCAATTCCTTTAGATGTAGCCCTGCTCAGTGGGGTAGAAACTCCCGGAAAAACCACAACAGCGCCCTTACAACGCTTGTCGTTTGACAATCGACCTGATCAGACAAATGTGACGGAGCATAGTGAGGCGGGCATTGACGATGCGGTTGAAGATGTAGAAACCAAAGGGCAAGATAATGTGGATGTAGACAAACTAGCGCGTGATGTGCTTAAGCGACTACGACATCGGTTACGCATCGAGCAAGAACGTGGCACAAAGCGATAATTGCGCCCGTTTGTGCAAAAAAACTGGAAATTGGAATTGAACCATGGCAAACGAACAAGTTACGCGGGGTGGATTACGCAAAGCCAAGATCATAAACCTGTCCAATGAAAGTGAATTTGTGGAGTGTATGTTTAACCCGCATGAATATACACTCTCAAAATCGAATACATGGAAGGCTAATGAAAATATTAGTAAGAACGCGCCAACCGCGACATTTCAATCTGGTGGCGCACAGGTGCTAAAACTCAGCCTTCACTTCGATACTTTAGCAGATGGGGGCGATGTCCGTGCTACGACTGATAAATTGTGGAAGATGATGGAAGTAGACAAGGATAATCAGAATAGTGAAAGTGGAAAAGGTGCGCCACCAGAAGTAGCTTTTGAGTGGGGAAGACTATACTTTAGGTCAGTCATAACCAATATGTCACAAAAATTCACTCTCTTCACGGCAGATGGTGTTCCCGTACGTTGTATGGTTAGCATCACCTTAGAACAAAAAGTAGATATAAGTGATTACAATGATTCAAGTCTCGACGCCATCACACCTAATAAACGTGAGATCAAACAGGCAGTGACTGCAGTTGAAGGTGATCGCTATGATAATATGCTGACAGAAGGAGATAACCTCTCAACTGATAGCCTGCATGATGCCTTAGAAGCCAACAATATCGACAATCCGCTTAATATTCCAACAGGTTCTCAAATTACAACAATGATGCGTAATCGAGCCAATCGCTAGGTTAATTCGCGCAGATGGTGTTTATGTTATTTAAGGGATAAGTAATGGTACGCAACCGCGACTGGGTTAATCACGCAGTTATTACCATTGATGGGAATACTTTGCCATCGCGTTATTCTGATTCTTTATTGGAGGTTAGTATAGACACGACGTTGCATTTACCCACAATGTTTGTGATGCGCTTTCTTGATGAAAATATTGAACTATTAGATGAAGACGTGCTACTTCCGGGAAAAGAAGTAGAGATTAAACTGGGTTATGGGGATAGTGAGCCGGAGGTGGTAGTTAATGGCGAGATCACGGCTGTAGAACCCGATTTTACGGAAGAACTCACCATGATCTTTACCGTACGCGGGTTTGATAGAGCGCATCGCCTAAACCGGAGTACACGTACGCGTGTCTTTGTGCAGATGAAGGACAGTGACATTGTACGAGAGATCGCGAATGATGCGAACCTCACCCTTGAAGTTGATGAAACCACTCAGGTACATGACCATGTCTTTCAGGATAATCAGACCGATCTAGGTTTTTTACAAGAACGTGCTCAACGTCTTGGGTTTGAAGTTTTTGTAGATGATAAAACACTCGTTTTTCGTGCTTCAGAAGGACGACGTGGCAATGTGCCTTTAATCTGGGGCGATACCCTCCGACGATTTCAACCACGCTTAACATTAGCGCGACAGGTGGATGAGGTCACTGTAAAAGGATGGGACCCTACCACCAAGAAAGAAATTATTGGTCAAGCCCAACGGGGGCAGACAGCGACAAAAATCAAAATTGGTGATGATGGCGGGACAATGGCTTCTGAAGCATTCTCATCCGCACAACATATCGTGGTGCGTCGTCCGATACGTAATCAAGCTGAAGCAGATACATTGGCACAATCGATGCTCAACACATTTGGTGCGGAGTTTGTCGAGGCAGAAGGAATCGCCCAGGGTAACCCGGTACTTGTTGCGGGTCACATAATTACTGTAGATAACATTGGCTCACGCTTCAGCGGGGATTATATGGTAACCGCGGCAACACACACGTATAGTCAGGACGACTATGATGTGTACTTCAGGGTCGAGGGTGCCTACACACGGACTATGGCAGATTTAGTCAGTAATACGGACTCTCGCGTCAATGCTTCGCAATGGATGGGGGTTTTTCCTGCTGTCGTTACTAACAACAAAGACCCTCGTGAGATGGGACGCATCAAGCTAAAATTCCCGTGGTTAGACGATCAATTGCAGAGCGATTGGGCACGTATTGTAAGTATAGGCTCAGGGGCTAATCGAGGGATTTTCTGGTTACCAGAGGTCAATGACGAGGTTTTGGTAGGCTTTGAACATGGTGATTTCAATCATCCTTATGTGATTGGTAACTTATGGAATGGTGAAGACAAACCACCAGAAGAAGCGAATAATATCGTCGGGTCAACAGTGAATGTACGTACCATTCAGTCACGTTCCGGGCACGTTATTCGCTTCTCGGAGGAAGAGGGCGATAATTTTATCGAAATACAGGATGCTTCCGGCGCGAATTTGATTAAGTTTGATACACAATCACAAGCGATGCAAATTACTTCTAATGGTAATGTGACGGTTAGCGCAGGAGGCGATGCGGTTGTTGAAGCCGTCAATGCCGATATTATCGCAGATGCCAATATTACCATTGATGCGGGCGCACAATTAACGATAAAAGGGGCTATTATTAATGTAGAGTCAAGCGGTATCTTGACACTAAAAGGGTCTATGGTGCAAATGGGATGATCGTATATGTTATCAATGTAGACAATAGGCAAGGATGTGACAAATGGTAGAACTGACCGGGAAAGGGTGGTCGTTTCCTGTCAATCTTGGCGAACGTGACCAGGTATCCCTAACAGAGCAGGAGACTAAGCTCCGGCAGTCCATCTTTATCATATTGAATACTGTACCTGGAGAACGGGTAATGCGCCCCGGTTTCGGGTGCCGCATCCATGAATTGTTATTTGCGCCTGCAAATGAGCAGACCGCCGCTACCGCCGAACGATATGTGCGCGAAGCCGTTGAAAAATGGGAACCACGCATACAGCTACAGCAGGTTAAGGTAACACCTTATCCGGGTACGGTGGGCACATTATATATTGAATTAACATATAAAACACTCAGGCGACACGATGTTCGCAGTCTCGTTTACCCATTTTATCTTAAGCCAAAATAATCATACCTCACCCCAGAATCGACTGAGAAAGGCACAGCATTATTATGGCATTTGAAACGCCACGCTTAGATGATCGTACCTATAATGATCTGGTAGAAGAAGCAATTCGTCGCATACCGTTATATACACCAGAATGGACAGATCATAATCCGAGTGATCCGGGAATCACATTAATTGAACTTTTCGCATGGATGACAGATATTGTCTTATATCGTCTTAATCGTGTGCCAGATAAACACTACATAAAATTTATGGAATTGATCGGTCTTCGCTTGGGTGAGGCGGAACCGGCACATGCACCTGTCACCTTCTGGTTAGCGGCACCTCAACAGATTCCTGTAAATATACCCGTTGGGACTGCGGTGTCTACAACACGCACTGAAACCGAACCGGCGATTACATTTACCACCGATCATGAAGTAGAGATCAAAGTGCCATCATTATCTCATGTGTTTTCAAGTCGCCATGGAAATGATGGTTTACGAAAGTTTAATGTACATAATATGCGCCGTGTTTATTCGCAGGGCGACGGTGTCCCTGTCTTTGAGACAGATCCTCCTACTGCGGACGATGCGCTTTATCTCGGTTTTGAGGAGGACATGAGTCATCACATTCTCGGTTTAAATATTGAGGTAAACGCCATTGCGGAGGGTGCGGGCATTGACCCAACAAACCCGCCGTTTGTTTGGGAAGCACTTAGTCCTGATGAAAATGAGGACTGGGTAGAGGTCGAAGTGGAATTTGATAGTACACAGGGCTTTAATACCAATGGATACATGCAACTTTATCTACCACCTATACGTCAAGATACGCGTGGCGATCAGCGCGCTTTCTGGTTACGATGTCGACTGTTGGAAGAAAGGGAAGACCGTCCCATTTATCGGGTAAGCCCACGTCTTAAGTTTATCGAGGCAGAATCTTGGGGTATTACAGTACCTACAAGTAACGTCTCCACCGTGCGTAATGAGGTCATTGGGCGCTCAGATGGTTCACCGGGACAACGCTTCTATGTCGCCCATACACCGGTTGCGCCTCGCTTGCCCAACGAACGTTTGATTGTCCGTTACAAAGACAAGAACAATCGGCACGATTTGCATGTACATGAATGGATTGAGGTCAGTGACTTTGCTGATTCAACAGAAGATGATCGCCATTATATAATTGATAGCATGACCGGTGAAGTGCGTCTTGCACCATCACTCCCGCAACCGGACGGGAGCATAAAGCAGTATGGGCAGGTCGTGCCGAAGGATGCTGTGCTGGAGATGTCCGCTTATCGCTATGGCGGCGGTCAGATTGGCAACGTAGCGGCAAGATCGCTCAATGTACTCAAAACCTCGCTCCCGTATATTGATCGGGTTGTGAATCTGCAAGCCGCATCTGGTGGACTAGATCCTGAATCCTTAGAAAATTGTAAACTCCGTGTGCCCGGTCATCTGCGCTCACTAGGACGTGCAGTTACACCATCGGATTTTGAATATCTAGCCTTACAAGCTTCACCAGGTCAGATTGGACGTGTTCATTGCTTGCAGGCGAATGACTCAAATGCCGGGCATGTACGCCTGCTTGTAATTCCACGGGTGCCAAGATTTCAAGGGTTTATTGCACCGGAAAGCCTACAGTTAGGTTCAGCACTGCGCGATAGTCTTGATGGTTATCTGGGCGAACGACGGTTACTATCCACACAATTGAGTATCGAAGCGCCAAATTACCAATGGGTACAGACTGAAGTCAGGCTACATGCCAATAATCAATACGGTTCTGAATCCATTCGAGAAGCCGTCATGGTCAATTTGTTTCGGTATCTCAATCCATTAATTGGCGGTGATGGTGGTACGGGTTGGGCATTCGGACGAAATCTTTATGTGAACGAATTGATCTCTGTATTGCGGGAGGTCGAAGGTGTTGACTTTATTCGTTCTCTGACTGTGTATCCTGTCGTGGAGGATGGCGGAACGTTCAATCGACTGGATGCAGTGGATATTTTAGCTGTTCCGTCTGATGGTGTTATCGTCAGCTGGGATCATAATGTAATTTTAGAATAAATACGATGATTACGCCCCGTAATCATAGGATAAATTATGCAAGAAGTAAGTGCAGTTTTTAAGATTGTAGGACCTAACATTGATCGTAATATAATCACGGTTGATCGGTCTGGTTTGTATGCGGGCAGAACTTCAAACAATGACCTGCCATTGCGTGATAAGCAGATCAGCCGGCAGCACTTTCGGGTATTATGGCGCGATGGTAACTTTTGGGTAGAAGATTTGGATAGTATGAATGGTGTGTTTTTGAACACAACGCGCATCGATTCTCAGATACCCATGCCGTTAACTGTGGGTGATGCAATTCGTGTTGGGCCATTCGTCTTAACGCTAGAACGCATTGTGCGACCCGTCTCGATAGATACTGGATCAGGGGAAAATAAAGACATTCAGTCCAATGGTGATTTAAGGCGTTTACGACAGGAAATCACCCCACGTCCCGGAGTAGTAGAGATTAGCCCTGTGCCGGTCTATAACCCTACACCGGTATCACGTCCGTCCATCTCTCCACATCAACTAGATGCCATGATGCCCCGTGTGCAAGTGCGACCAGATCGCTATCCTGATGGTGTCGATGGTATCCCAAAAGATCGTAGCTCCTGGTTGAAATATTTGCCCGGCATCTATTCTGATTCTGCATACGATCAGACTGAATTTATGGGTCGATACCTACTCATCCTTGAATCTCTATTCAGTCCAATTATGTGGCTGGTTGATAATTTTGATATGTATTTGTCACCAGAAACTGCGCCAGAAGAATGGTTACAATGGATGGCGAGCTGGTTTGACATTGAGCTTTTACAACATATTCCGCAGGAGCGCCAACGTGAACTAGTCGGTCAAATTGGTTGGCTATTTTTACGACGGGGCACGCGTGTCGGGTTAGAACGCTTGCTTGAACTGTACTTTGGTGTCACCCCGGAGATTATCGAGAATGTAGACGGACATTGTCATTTTTCTGTGCGTATACGTTTGAGCCAAAGTGACGTAGAGGATGGTGCGAAAATCGCAGAACGTCTTGTCGCTTCGCAAGCACCTGCGTTTGCGACCTTCGCGTTAGATATTTCTTGACGGTGATTATATGTTAGGGATGATCGGGCAAATTATTGCTGACCGTTATCGTATTGAGCGCTTGCTTGGGCAGGGCGGTATGGGGATGATCTATGAAGCCGAAGATCGTCAAACAGGCACATTGGTTGCGATTAAAGTAATGCACGACCATCTTGCAAACCGTGCTAAGTTCCGTGATCGGTTTGTCCAGGAAGCGCGTTCAGTCGCAGATCTCGATCATCCAAATATTGTTCGTGTGATCGACCATAGTCCAGGCGCAGAACGTCTTTATATTGTCATGGAGCTTGTATCTGGTGGAAGCTTACGCGATTATGTGAATCGTCTGGGGCGTGTGACTGATTATGCTGATGCCACCCATATTGTAGGGCAGATCGCTGAGGCACTTCATTATGCTCATGAAAATCGTGTGATTCACCGTGATGTTAAACCAGAGAATATTTTACTACAACCGGTGTCGCGCACGTCTGGTGGACTCCCATATCGCTGTATGTTGACTGATTTTGGTCTTGCCAAATTGACCGACAATATCGGTTATACGCTCACGGGCAGACCATTTGGCACGTATCCCTATATGTCACCTGAACAATTCAAAACTGAGCCGATTGACCGCCGGACAGATATTTATGCACTTGGCATTGTGTTGTTTGAATTGGTGACGGGCAAGCTACCTTATGAGCCTCAAACCATTTTTGAAGCGTATCAAATGCATGTCAAATCACCGTTACCAGAACCACAACGTCTTCGCCAAGATATTCCGTCATCGTTACAACGTATCATGCTAACGTGTTTGGCAAAATCGAGGGAAGCCCGTTATCAAACGGCATATGATCTGGCAAATGATTTGCGACGAGCATCGCTTGATTTGCAGGGTGGGTTCATTACTGAAGCAGATTTTGACAATGTAGCGGTATCACCACAAAATCCCTCTATCCCGTCAGATAGTGTCCCGCTACGTTTATCCGGCACATCATCAATCAATGTTACCGAGGCGAATCAGTTACAAGAATCCCGCTATGGTACTGATGCGTCCTTAAAACCTGTACCACAAGTGTTGCGTGCGGATAGCATTCGTGTCAGCGATGGGGCGGATGGATCGTTTGTCTTTCCGATTTCAGGTGATCGTGTCCATATAGGGCGTTCACCTCATATGGATATTACGCTGAAGGGGCGTTATATCTCGCGGGAACATGCAGTCGTCGAACGGCGAGTAGATGGATCATATTGGGTGCGTTTAAATGCTGGTGTGAAAAATCCACTTAAGATGAATGGCTTTCCTGTGGGAACAGATCGGGCGAGTTTATGGAATTTTGGCGAGGATGTCATCATCGGCGATGCTACATTGACACTCACTCCCGCTATGGATGCTTTCGCCGACCCTGCTACTATTGAAGATATTACCCCACCACTGATCGGGGTAGACATCGCGGAACGCGAAGGGCAAACGATTCATGTAACGCTTGAGCCGCGTAATCAACTTGTTCGCCCCGGTGAAGAAACAGTGTTTCGTGTGAACATTGAAAACACAGGTGACAGAGAGGATGAGGTTGCTCTTCAGATACGTGGGCTTCCAGCAGAGTGGGCATATATCACGCAAGAGATCATCCGGGTGGGTGCTCGGAGTTCTATCGAAACTGCCATACGTTTTCATCCGCCAAAAGAGACCAGTAGTCGTGCCAGTCGTCATGTGTTTACGTTGCGGGTACATAGTACCATTCATCGGCTGGAGATTTGCAAAATCAATGGGATGGTGCATTTAGAACCCTTCCAACATTTTACCGCGTCTCTTTACCCCAAGCGCCTAGAAAATGGTGGCATCATCACACTTCGTATCCGTAACGAAGGCAATATGAACAGTGAATTTCGTATTGAAGGATTAGACCATGAAAATGCTTTGAGTTTTACCATTGAAAATCCCGTATTGCGGATAGAGCCGGGCGAAAGTGCTGATGTTCAAATTGATGTAAAACCGGATACCAATCGCTTAGTTCACGGGGGACGTGTATTTAATTTTACCATTTCTGTTCATGCCATGGATGGCGAAACACAATGGTTGCATGGCGAGTTGATTGCAGTAACTAATCTAATCTATTTGCAAGAACGCATCGAAAATGAACGACAATCTCCTGCACCTGTTTTAGTGCCTTCTCAGTTAGCGCCTGCGCCTATCCCAGAACAATCACCATATGGACCAGAACTTACGCATACTGTTGCTACACCTCGTCGCGGTTTATACCAATGGTTTGCTTTATGTGTTGTGATGGAATTGCTCTTGATGCTAGCTGTTTTTGTACAAATTAGACGTTTGGTCTTGGTGAACGTGAATAATTTTGCCTGGTTCCTGTTATTTGGACCCATGTTAATTTTTCTGATTTTCTTCACCCTACTGTATGGTTTTACTTTGGTTCAAGCAATAAATAAACGGCAATGGGCGGCTTATACCTTAATCATATTATCCATTTTTTTCGGCATCATTAGCGCACAAGTCTGGGATTGGGAGCGTGTGGGGATCGTTAGAGATATTATACTCACATTTTGTGCACTCATTTTTGGGCTAAGTAGTAGTATTTTCGGATGGATAA
>JGI12048J13642_10647255_pt1 | contig 12339 bp, 12 predicted proteins | sample ElkSlonscriptome_16_FD_13642 | JGI IMG/M metagenome (IMG submission 13642) | reverse complement strand
GAGGAACGCCTGGAGGACCGGCGGCGGCTCAGGATCGCGCTGACCATCAGCGTCGTCGTGCCGTTGGTGCTTTGCCCCACCTTCAAGTATTTCCTGCTTGTCCCGCTGCCGGTGGAGGGCCTCGTGATCGAGGCCATGGACCACCTCAACTACGCATTGCGCGCGCTCGCCGATTGAGGTCCTGGTGACACGCCCATGAGCCTGTTCGATCAGTTTTCCACCTTCTTCTCGGCCATGGGCGGTTTGCTTAGCGACCCAGCCAACATCGTCGTCCTGATGCTTGCGAGCTTCATGGGCATCGTGTTCGGTGCGATGCCGGGACTGACGGCCACGCTTGGCGTGGCGTTGCTGACGACGCTGACGTACGGAATGCCGCTGGGGACGGCGCTGATTGCCCTTCTCGCCATGTACGTGGGCGCGATTTACGGCGGATCGTACCCATCGATCCTCATCAACATTCCGGGCACTGCCGCGTCCGCCGCCACCGCCATGGACGGGTATCCCATCGCCCAAAAAGGCGAGGGCGGACGGGCGCTGGGCCTGACCACCACGGCGTCGTTCCTCGGCACCATCATCGGCATGGTGTCGCTGGTGGCCTTTGCGCCGCTGATCGCCGAATTGGCGCTACAGTTCACGTCCTACGAATTTTTCCTTCTGGCGTTCTTCGGCATCGTCATCAGCGGCACGCTGACCAGCACGGATCTTGTCTACAAGGGCTGGATCGCCGGCCTGCTCGGCCTTGCGCTGTCGACCATCGGCCGCGACCATTTGCAATTCTATCCGCGCTATACCTTCGACACCGCGGCGCTCGATGGCGGCATCGAAGTGGTCCCGGTGCTGATCGGCGCCTTCGGTATTCCGCAGATCATCAAGGTGCTGCGCGACCGGCTCTCCATGGGCAAGCCCGCCGAAGTGCGGCGCATCCTGCCCGAGTTCCGGACCATCGCCCGCAATATCAAGCATATTGTCCGCTCCTCGTTGATCGGCGTCGGCATCGGCGCGGTGCCGGGGGTGGGCGAGGACATCGCCGGATGGGTATCCTACGGTGCCGCGAAAAACACCTCCAAGCATCCCGAAACCTTCGGCACCGGCGAGCCGGCGGGTTTGGTTTCTTCGGAAACCGCCAACAACGCCTGTATCGGCGGAGCATTAATTCCGCTGTTGACCCTCGGCATTCCGGGAAGTCCGCCGGCGGTGATGCTGCTGGGTGCGCTGATGCTTCACGGCGTCAATCCGGGGCCGATGATCACCTTCGAGCGGCCCGGCTTTCTGGTGGAGGTGACCGCCGTGATGCTATTGGCGTCGCTTGCCATGTGGATCAACGGCATGCTGCTGGCCCGCCAGGTGGTGAAGGTCCTGCGGGTACCCACCACCATCTTTCTGCCGGTGGTGGCGGTGCTGTGCGTCATCGGCTCCTACGCGCTTGGTCTCAACATCGTCAACCTGTATCTCATGGTTCCGGTGGGCATTGCCGCCTATTTCCTGACCGAGATGGAGTATCCCATCTCGCCGTTGGTGATCGGCGTCATTCTCGGGCCCATGGCCGACGAAAACCTGCGCCGCGCGCTGATGGTATCGGAGGGAAGCCTCGCCGGGTTCTTCAGCCGCCCGGTCTCGGTGCTGCTTATTGTGGTGATCGTGCTGACCGTGCTGTCACAGATCCCGGCCTATAAGCGCTGGCGGGCTCGGATGTGGCAGCGCCTGATGCGGCGCACGGGGCCGGAAGGATGACCCAACCCATCACAAATAGTTCATACGGTACCTTTGTACGGTTGATTTCTTAATCGAGAGGCCCACGTCCAGGGAATAAGTTTAGAACCGCTTTAAACAGGAATGACATGCGACACATTCCCGAGGCTAGGGAAAGTTTATCCGAGAATGGCTTGAGTGCTGGTAACCGGCCACTTTAGGTGATGAGGGAGCCGCAGGTGTGTCCAAACAAAAACATGTGACCAAAGCTGTCGCCCAGCACGGCTGGTCAAATCTCAGAGATTGGGTCAGTGCGCTGGACGAATTGGCTGATCTTACCGACGAACAGATCGACCGCGTGGCTGAACGTGCGCACGACCGCGCCTCGCCGTGCAAGCCGCACCCAAAATAAGGTCTGGTTTTAGCGCGGGGACCCGGCGCGGCGTCCGGTGGCCGCGAATCGTGGAGCCCACATCGTGCTGTCGTCGTCTTCCGAGAACAATGCTTCCAGGTTCTTCATCACCGTGCCGCCCAGTTCCTCGGCATCGATCAGGGTCACCGCGCGGCGGTAGTATCGGGTGACGTCGTGGCCGATGCCGATGGCCGTGAGTTCCACGGGAGATTGATTCTCGATCCAGTCGATCACCTGGCGGAGATGGCGTTCGAGGTAATTGCCCGGATTGGCCGACAGCGTGGCGTCGTCCACCGGCGCTCCGTCCGAAATAACCATGAGGATACGGCGCTGTTCCGACCGCGCCAACAGGCGGGAATGCGCCCATAACAGCGCTTCACCGTCGATGTTTTCCTTGAGAAGGCCCTCGCGCAGCATCAGCCCGAGATTGCGGCGCGCCCGTCTCCACGGTTGATCGGCCGCCTTGAACACGATATGGCGCAGATCGTTGAGTCGGCCCGGGTTCTTGGGGCGGCTCTCGGTGACCCACCTTTCGCGGCAGAGGCCGCCCTTCCAGGCTCGAGTGGTGAAGCCGAGTATCTCCACCTTCACGCCGCATCGCTCCAAGGTGCGCGCTAGAATATCGGCACTCATGGCGGCCACCGAAATCGGCCGGCCGCGCATGGATCCGGAATTGTCGATCAGCAAACTGACGACGGTATCGCGGAAATCGGTTTCCTTCTCGCGCTTGAAGCTGAGCGGATGGAGAGGGTCCACCACAACCCGCGACAGGCGGCCCGCGTCCAGCAGTCCTTCCTCCAGGTCGAATTCCCATGCCCGGGTCTGCTTGGCCAGGAGCCTGCGCTGGAGCCTGTTGGCGAGCCGCGAAACCACGCTCTCCATGTTGGCGAGCTGCTGATCCAGCAGCGCCCGCAGGCGGGTGAGTTCCTCGGGATCGCATAGCGTATAAGCCTCGACCACTTCGTCGTACTCGGTGGTGAACGCCCGGTAGACCGGTCCGTCCAGTTCCGGCATGTCTCCCTTGAAATTGCGCCGCGCGGTCGGGCCGGCGGGGCTCATGCCGCCTTCGCCGGACATGAAATCATCCCCCGAGCTCTCTTCGGGGTGTTCCCCGTATTCGTCCCCGTCCGCTTCTCCGGGGGAAGCCGAGGCGCTCTCTGAAGCGCCTTCGGCGCCTTCCGAAGGCGAATCATCGGAGTCGGGCGTCTGTTCGTTACCGTCGCTCTCGTCTTCCCGGTTGTCCTCGTTGAGCGAGGGATCGTTATCGTCAATGAGCCCCAAGGATCGGATCATCTGCGACAAAACATCGGCGAACACAGCCTGGTCGGTCAAATTCTCGGTCAATCGCGTCACTTCAGGTCCGCAATGCGTGTTGAAGTGCGCGCGCCAAGCGTCGGCGAGTGCTTCCGCGGCCGGCGGTACTTTTGTTCCCGTGAGTTTTTCCCGGATCAACAGGCCCATGGTTTCGGCCATGAGCGCCGGATCGTCGGTCGCGGCCGACGCATAGCCCCGCGAGTCGCACGCATGATCGAGGAGCGCCGCGAGGTTGTGGGCGACGCCATGGAACCGTCGCATTCCAAGGGTCTGAACCCGGACCTGCTCGACGGTATCGAACAGCGCGCGAGCCTCGGTGCCCGCGGGTCTCCGCCGCTGGTGCGCCCCGGCATCGTGATACCGCAGGTTCAGCGCCATCGCGTCGGCGACCCCTCTCAATTGCGCGATCTCGTTGCCTTGGGCACGCGAACTGGGCGAAGGCAGACGCACCTTGTTGCCGCGCGCATCGATCTTGCTTTCGCCGCCGGCAAAGGTGACACCCACTTCGCCGTGACCGCTCATTGCCCGCACGGCGGCAGCGGTCACCCGCTTTACCGTCGCCGAGGGGTCGTCGCGGTTCTTCAAGGCCGGCTAACTCAAAACGGCGTGCATGGCGGACTCGGGAAGGTCCTCAGCGAAACAGCGCTGATAATACTCGGCCACGGTCGGCCGCTCGAGTTCGTCGCACTTATTCAGGAAGGTGAGGCGAAAGGCTACGCCGATGCTGCTGAAGATCTCAGCATTCTCCGCCCAAGTGATGACAGTCCGCGGCGACATCACCGTCGAGATGTCGCCGTTCATGAACCCGGCGCGGGTCAGGTCGGCCAATTCCACCATCGCCGCGACTTTCAGCTTGCCTTCGGCGTTATTGTAGGAGGGCACTTTGGCAACGACGATTTCCTGCTCCGCTTCGCTCGGCAGGTAGTTGAGCGTCGCCACAATGTTCCAGCGGTCCATCTGGCCTTGGTTGATTTGCTGGGTGCCGTGATAGAGCCCGGTGGTGTCGCCGAGCCCGACCGTGTTGGTGGTGGCAAACAGGCGAAAATAGGGATGCGGCCGCATAACCCGGTTCTGGTCGAGCAGAGTGAGCTTGCCTTCCACCTCGAGGATCCGCTGGATAACGAACATGACATCCGGGCGGCCGGCGTCGTATTCGTCGAACACCAAAGCGGTGGGGCGCTGTAACGCCCAAGGCAAAATGCCCTCGCGGAATTCCGTCACCTGCGCGCCGTCACGCAGAACAATCGCATCACGTCCGACCAAATCGATGCGGCTGATATGACTGTCCAGATTGACCCGGACGCAAGGCCAGTTGAGCCGTGCCGCCACCTGTTCGATGTGCGTCGATTTGCCGGTGCCATGGTAACCCTGGATCATCAGCCGCCGATTGTGGGCAAATCCCGCGAGAATTGCCAAGGTGGTGTCGCGGTCGAAACGATAGGCTTCGTCCACGTCCGGAACGTGATCATCGCCGGCGCTGAATGCCGGCACTTCCACATCGGTATCGATGCCAAAGGTCTGCCGCACCGACAGGGTGATGTCGGGCGCATTCAGCATGCATCCTGGCGAAGGACTATCGGTCGGGTTATCAGGCATCATCACTGGCTCATTCGGTGGCGGAAGTCAGGTGTTCGGGTCGCGGTTCCGGAGCAATGTCCCCAAGGCGCGTGCTTATGACATAAGAGTCTTGCAGCGCACAAACCATCCCTTTTGCGTCAGATCTTAAAGGTGTTCAGAACGGTTTGATAGGCCTCGTTGATTTCTTTAAATTTTTCCTCGGCTGCTTTGTCCCCGCCATTGGCGTCCGGGTGGTAGCGTTTCACCAGTTGCTTGTATCGCGCCTTTAGCGTGGCCACGGTGACCGGCGGGTCGAGGTCGAGGGTGAGGAGTGCACGCGCTTCCGGCGTCTCGGGCCGGTTCGGGACGTGCGCTTCGTCGTCACCGAACAGGCCGAAATCATCGCGGAACCGTTCGCTCTTGAAGGAAAACGACTTGGGCGGGGACCCAAATGCCCACGACGGCCGGTCCCAGACCGTATCCTTGCGGACATCCGCCTCGACCTCCTCGTCGGACATACCGGAATAGTAATTCCACGTTCGGTTATACTGACGAATGTGTTCCATGCAGTACCACCAGTATTCGCGCAATTGGTTGCGGGATCGCGGCGCCTTGAATACGCCTTCCTCCGTACAGCCGGGCCAGTCACAGGCCCGGCCGGTTGGTTCCGGTGCATCACCCGCGCGTCGTCGTTTGCGTCCGCCGGTCATTCGGTAGAACCGTTTCATCAGGGTACTATGGTTTGTCGGATTGTTGGAAGCAACCCGGTGCGGTGGGTCCAAACAGGTTAATTTCTTTGCCGGCGCGGGAAGGTGAGCAAAGCTACCGCTGAGGTGATCAACGCCAGACCGCCGACCCGGGTGAGCGACAGCGGTTCGCCGAGGACGATGGCGGAGGATAACACGCCGATCACCGGCACGCCCAAGGAAGCGAGCGCGGTGGTGATCGCCGGCAAGCGGCGGGCGACGGTGACATAGGCCCAGAAGCAGAATGCTGACGCCACGGGACCATTGTACGCCATCACCAGCACCAGATCCGCCGACCAGCGGATATCCGAAACAGGTTCGGTTATCATGGCACCGATTGCCAGCGCGCCACCGCCGATCAGCATTTGCCAGGGCATGAGCTGGAGCGGGCTCATGTGCCACGTGTGCTGGCGAATATGAACGATGCTCACGGCCCACGACATGGCTGCGGCCAAGAGCATGGCGTTTCCGGCCACGGCGCGCACGTCCGAGAGATCGAAACCTTGCGGATTGAACAGCACCCCGATGCCCGTCAATCCTAACAACAGCGCCGCCGCTTCAGCCCGACGCGGACGCTCGCCGAGGGTCAGCGCCGCAATGGGCACCACCCAAAGCGGCGTGGTGTAGGCCAGGATTGCCGCGCGTCCCGCGTCCACGTACTGCAGCCCGATGGTAATAAGAGCCAGAAAGAGGCCGATTTGAAAGATCGATATGGACACCACCACGGGTATATCCGCGCGACCGGGAAGGCGGATCCGGCCGAGGGCGGCCAGCAGGGCAAACAGGCAGACCGCGCCCAGCAGCACGCGTGCCGCCGCGAACCATAACGGTGGAATCAGCTGCAATCCCACCTTCATGACCGGCCAGTTGGCGCCCCACAGGAGAATGACGGCGGCAAGCAGAACGGCGGCCTGACGCGAGGTTGGCTGGGCCGACATTGCGGTGTTATGGCGGTTTGGGCTTGATCATCGTGTCCGACCATACCAAAACTTCGGTAACTCACCCGATGGAAAATGGATACCGCCACGATGGGAACTGCGGACGCGATCAACAACAAGCTGACGGCGGCACTGGCACCGACCCGCCTGATGGTGGTGGACGAGTCCCACCAGCACGTGGGCCATGCAGGCCACCGGCCGGAAGGCGAAACCCATTTCCGGGTGGAAATCGCCTCGGCGGCTTTCGCGGGCAAGAACCGGGTGGAACGCCAGCGCATGGTCTATGCCGCCCTGGCGGAGGAGTTGTCGGCGGGCCTCCACGCCCTCGCGCTGAAAACCGTCACGCCCGACGAGGACGGGGCAGCGGCCCCGTAAATCGGTGTCCGTTTCCTACTCCTCGCCGGTGTAGTGATCCGGCCACTCCCGTTTCACCACGGGGCTGTCGCTGGAAAACGCATGGCAGCTGTCGAGCAGGGTCGGTTTGCCGCCGGCCGGCGACGCGCTCTGGCGCCGCGAGCGCGCCGGTCCCACGGTCTGCATCACGGTGGTGGTCACCGGACCCAGCAGCAGATCGGTCAAATGCGTACATCCGCTGGGACCCCCCATCCGCTTCGTGATTGAACGCCGCCAGCCGGGACCGACACGCAATCCCACCAAGGCGTCGAACACCGGGTTCATGCCGGGGCACACGGTAAACGGCGAGGCCTCGGTATGGGCTTCGGCCGCTTGCACCACCAGATCGTCGTCCACGGTCAGTCGTATGTGCATGCGATGGATGGGTTCGCCGCTGTTAATCCCGGCGCGGTCGTGATTGTCGAACGAATAGGTCTTGGTGTCTTCCAGCATCGCTTCAACGTCCCACATGCCGTCCGCACGCTTGAATCCCCGGCAGCGAATGTCGCGTGTGTGGATGTGATCGCGGGCTGCTGGCTTGGTCAATGGCATTGAGAATCACTCCTCGTGCGGAAGGTCGAAAACCTCGGATTGGGCCTTTTGGAACATGGCATCCATTTCGCCGCTGACGGCCCGGCACAAATCGAGGGCCGAGACGATGCTGACCGTTTTGCCGTCATCGCCGGCCACGGGAATGTGGGTCAGCCCCCGTATGCGCATGAGCTCCAGGGCATCGGTGGCCGAATCGTCGGGACGGAGTGTGTCGGGACGCGCCGTCATCGCCTGAGCTACCAACGCTTGCTTCGGATCGTTGCCCGCCGAGATCATCCATCGGGCCAGGTCGCGCTCCGTAAGTACACCGACCAGATTACCAACCTCGTCTTCGACAGGCAGTACGCCCTGGTCCCGCTCCGCCATTCGGTGCGCCGCCTGATGGACGGTGGCCGAGGGCGAAACCGTTTCAAAGCCGCCCGCCTGCACGACATCCGGTATGATCTTGAGCTTCTTCAATATCCGTCTCTGTTTCTCGTGACCGGCCCTTATGCCTTGGGCGCGTCTTCTTTGGTCTCGCGCGGTGGGGTTATGCGGATCGCCGTGATCTGGTTGCGTAACCGGCGCAGGATCTCGAAACGCAGATCATGGAAGTTGAAGGCCTGACCGATGTCGGGGATGCGCCGGGCTTCATGCAGCACCAGCCCGGCAACCGTGGCCGCTTCCTCGTCGGGAAGGCCCCATTCGAACCGGCGATTGAGATCGCGAATCGTCACCGTGCCCTGCACCACGTAGCTGCCGTCGGGCTGCCGTATGACGCCGGGAACGTCGACGTCGTGCTCGTCGGCGATCTCGCCCACGATCTCCTCCAGGATATCCTCAAGCGTGACGATCCCCATCAAGCTGCCGTACTCGTCGACCACCAGGGCGAAGTGCTCGCGCCGGCGGCGAAAAGCCTGCAGCTGGTCCAATAATGAGGTGGACTCGGGTACGAACCATGGATCCGCCGCCAGCTCCTCCACGTCGAGGCCTTCGAGCTTGCCCTCCATGGCCTTGACCGCCCGGAGCAAAGCTTTGGCATGGATGACGCCAAGGATATTGTCCGGCTCGCCCCGCCAAATCGGGATCCGCGTGAACGGACTGGCCAGCACCTGGGCGACCACGCCGTCCGGCGGGTCGTCGGCGTCGATCATGGTCACGTTCTTGCGGTGGGTCATGATCTCTCCGACGTCCACTTCGGCCAGATCGAGAATGCTCCGGAGCATGGCGCGTTCGTGCCTGACTTCGGTGCCTTCGCCCCGGTGCAACTCGATCGCGCCCCGGAGTGCTTCCGAACTAGGACCGAGACCTTCCTTGAACTCCGGATCGGCACCGAACAGTCGAAGGGTTATCTGAACCACAAACTGCATGGCGCGCGTAACCGGCGAGAACACAATGACCAGGGTGTTGATGACCGGGGCGATCCACAGCGCGACCTTATTGGCATTCCGGTACGCAAAGGTCTTGGGGAGAATTTCGGCGAAGATCAGCACCAGCAGCGTCATCCCCAGTGTTGCGTAGACAACCCCCGCTTCCCCGAACATCGTGATCAGCGCGCTGGTCGCCAGTGCCGAGGCGAAGATGTTCACCAGGTTGTTGCCCAGCAGGATCGAGCCGATAAGGCGGTCGGTGTTGCCGAGGAGACGATTGACGATCCCGGCTTTCTGGTTGCCGTTCTGCTCCATCTGATGCATCAGCGGCCGCGAAGCGGCGGTAAGAGCCGTTTCGGATCCGGAGAAAAATGCCGATAGCAGGAGCAACAGGAAGATAGCACTGAGGACAATCAACAAGGGTGTCATTGCTGCGTTTTCCGAAAACAGACGATAGGGCGCTCTCTAAACGGAGACGGCATCGGACAGGAATGTGTGAACGGTCGGCGCGTCGACGTCGCGGCTGATGAAGGATTGACCGATCCCGCGGGCCAGCACGAACGTCATACGGCCGTCGCGAACCTTTTTGTCGCGGCTCATGTGATCCATCAAGGCGTCGGCGGACCAGTTCACCCCCTGCACCGTCGGCAAACGGGTGGGCATACCGACGCCGTTCAGGTGCCGGCGCAGCCGTTCCAGATCGCCGGCCGGGCAAAGACCGAGTCGAACCGAGAGATCGAACGCCATGACCATGCCGATCGCCACCGCTTCGCCATGGAGCAATGCGTCTCCATATCCCGTTTCGGCCTCCAGCGCATGGCCGAATGTGTGCCCCAGGTTGAGCAGCGCCCGCTGACCGGCTTCGCGCTCATCCGCCGCCACAATCGCCGCCTTGGCCTTGCAACTGGTTACAACGGCGTGCGTCTGGGCCGCATGATCGCCGCCGCATACCGCGGCACCGTTCAATTCGAGCCAAGCGAAGAAGTCCGGATCGTCGATCAGACCATACTTCACCACTTCCGCGTATCCCGCGCGCAGCTGGCGAGAATCCAGCGTATCGAGGGTTTGAACGTCGGCCAGAACCAGCCGGGGCTGATGGAACAGCCCAACCAGATTTTTTCCCCGACGCGTATTGATTCCGGTCTTGCCCCCGACCGAGCTGTCGACCTGCGCTAGCAGGGTGGTGGGAATTTGAACGTAGTCGAGGCCGCGCAGCAGAATGCCGGCGGCGAACCCGGTGATATCGCCGATCACGCCGCCTCCGAGGGCGACCAGCATCGTTCCGCGCTCAACGGATTGGTCGAGAAGCCCGTCGGCCAGGTCCCGCAGGTGATCGAAGCTCTTGGTCTGCTCGCCGGCGGGCAGGACGAGATGGTCGCAGTCTATGCCTTCGCGCTTCAACGAGTCTTGAAGCTCTGCGAGGTAAAGCGGCGCAACCGTTTTGTCGGTGATCACGATAACCCGCGGCTGCGCGAGCACCGGTCGCAGGCGGCGCCCGGCATCGTGTACCAGGCCCTCTCCCACCCGGATTTCGTAAGACCGTTGTCCCAGGTCGAGCTGGATCAGTTCGGCAGGGGAAAGGGGGTCATCAATAAGCGTGTTCATTCATCTCCTGCCGCCGGATGTGTCGATGCCGTCTCTATGGCCGCAAGCTGCTTGACAACCACGTCGACCACATCGTCGGGTGGACCTTCACCGGTATCGATGACGAGATCGGCGCCCGCGTAGACCGGATACCTCTCTTCCATCAGGTTTTTCAAGATGTCCGTCGGATCCTTGTCCTTCAGCAAGGGCCGGCCGGTGCGGCCGATGGTTCGGCTGACAAGCGTTTCGAGATCCGCCCGCAGCCAGATGGAAATCCCGCGCGCTCGGATTGTATTCCGAGTTTCGCCATTCATGAACGCACCGCCGCCGGTTGCCAACACCTGGGGTTCGGTTTCCAGCAGCCGGGCGATGACCCGTCGCTCCACATCGCGGAACGCCTCTTCGCCATAGGTTTCAAAAATCTCCTGCACCGAGCGGCCCGCCGCCTTGACGATTTCGTCATCCGCGTCGACGAAATCGCAACCGAGCCGGACCGCCAGCCGGCGGCCAACGGTTGTCTTGCCGGCCCCCATCAAGCCAACGAGAACAACGGATTTATTTAGAGCGCCGATTGGAATAAGAGGTCACCATCTACAACGCGACCCCGCTACTCTACCGAAGGGTCGTTGAAAGCTCATCGTCACACAGTTAAGTTGTCGCGAGAATGTACCAGGGGTCGACTTTAGCATACAGTTGTTTGCCTGTCGTCATGGCAAGGGGGCTGTCAATCACACGCTCATCGGACCATCGCGGGCGCGGCCTGACTTCGGAACATTTGGTTTATCTTTATCGACGTCGCCAGGGTGTCCTATGAAATTTCTCTTCCGGCTTTTGCTGATCGTCCTTTTACTGTTGGTCGCGGGAAGCGCCGCCCTTCTCGTGACGTCGGATTTCCCGGCGCCCGTAGAGCCGGTCGAGAAGGTCATTCCCAACGACCGATTTACCAAATAGCCGTCCTCCGCTACCGCAACTGTGCGCCCAAGGGGAGCCTCCGGTTGATGAGCAAACCAGGCAGACCGCGCAAACCGGCCCCACCGCTCTCGCGCCATGTGGAAACATTCTTCGAAATGCTCACGGCGGAGCGCGGCGTGGCGCGGAATACGCTTGAGTCGTATCACCGCGACCTTGCCGATTTCACCGCCTATGTCCGCGCCCGCGGGGGGGACCCCGAGACCGCCGACTCGGATGTGATTCGGGGATATTTGAAGACTTTGGTGGATCAGGGCATGTCCCCGCGCACCAGTGCCCGGCGGCTATCGGCGTTGCGTCAGTTCTTTCGGTTCCTGTTTCTCGAGGGCGTTCGCGCGGACGATCCCACAACCGCCATCGACCGGCCGCGGCAGGGGCGGTCTTTGCCCAAGTACCTGGATGAAGACGAAGTGAGCCGTCTGCTCGACGCGGCACGGGCGCAATCCGGCCCTGAGGGGTTGCGGATGAACGCCCTTATGGAGGTGCTGTATGCCTCGGGTCTTCGGGTTTCGGAACTGGTCCAGTTACCGGTGTCGGCGTTGTCCCGTGAAGACGGCATGCTGATCGTGCGCGGCAAGGGGGACAAGGAGCGCATGGTCCCGCTCACCGAGCCGGCGATGGAAGCGCTCGCCGCGTACGCCGCCGTTCGCAAGGTGTTTTTCCCGAAGCGTCTGGCCATGCAGAAAAGCGCCGCGTCTCCATGGCTGTTTCCATCCAGGTCGGCGGAGGGCCACCTGACACGAACCCGCTTTGGCCAGAAGCTCAAGGATCTGGCGGTGGAAGCGGGGATCGAGCCGAGACGCGTGTCGCCTCATGTGCTGCGGCATTCATTCGCC
>JGI12048J13642_10097181_pt1 | contig 12340 bp, 14 predicted proteins | sample ElkSlonscriptome_16_FD_13642 | JGI IMG/M metagenome (IMG submission 13642) | reverse complement strand
CGGCGATAGGCTCGGGCGAGCCGCTCGGCCGGCACGCCCAACCCGTAGGCCAGGGCCAGCAGGCGATTGTGCAGTGTGCGTCGGGCCCAGCCGTCGCGCTCCCACCGCCGTGGCGCAACGCCAATGGTCTGGTGCAGTGCCGCGAACGGCCCGCGGCGGCGCAATGATTTCACCAGCCTGACTTCCTCGAACAGCGGCTGCGCCGCGAAGCCCCCCGCGTCGAAGTAGGCTCCGCGTGTCATGAACAACCCCTGATCGCCGTAGGGCACGCCGAAGCGAGCGCGTAAATTGATCACGGCCGCCAGCAGTCGCTGCTGCCAGCCGCGCTTGCCAGCGAAGCTGAAGCGAAAGTAACCGCCGCGATGGCCTTCGGCGATCCGCTCGCGGATCAGCTCGACTGCATTGGCCGGAGGCTCGCTGTCGGCGTGCAGGAACCACAGCAGTGCTGTCGAAGCCAGCTGCGCGCCCGCATTGAGCTGCACGCCGCGGCTCGGGCGGGACTCGAGGTAGCGTGCGCCAAAGTGCGCACACAGGTCGTGGCAGTCTGAGCGGCCGGCGCCATCGACAACAATGACCTCATCGACCGGCGGTGCCGCGGCCGTCAGCCGCTTCAACAAGCGCCGCAGAGCCGGCAGATCGTGGTACACCGGGACAATAACGCTGAGACTTTGCTGCTCCGTGATCCAGGCGGCGAGCGCTTGCCGCGCGGGCCGGGCATCCTGATTGAGCCGCGGCAGTTCGCGGCGAAGATCGCTCCAGGTGTCGATATCTCGGCCGACGCCGGCGCAGGTTACCCGCCATCCGGCATCACGACAGCAGTCCTGCAGGGCGGTTCCCAGTTCGGAGGTCTCCCACGGCAATGCCTCCAGCGCCGGCCACGGACAGCGGCTGCCGAGCAGCGTTACGCCACCATCCTCTGCGGGGATGAGTACTGCGCAGGATTCATCCAGCGCCGCTGCGGCGTTGCGCAGTGTTTCGCCGTTGAGTCCGGGTGCATCGCTGCCAATGTAGACCACGCGTTTGGCGCCCGCTGCGCGCAGTTCCTCATCAACCTTGTTTAGCCGCTGGCCGAGGTTCCCTTCGCCCTGATCGACGACCTGCGCCTCGGGCAGCAAAGCCGCCGCCCAGTCGCGATCGCTAGCCTCGGCGGGTGCGATGACGACCGGCCCGGGCCACGCCCGCAGATCTTCCACTGCGGCGTCGAGCAGCAGTTCACTCACCGCCAGGGCCCGCTGACTGTCGAGATCGCGGGCAATGCGTTGCTTGCCGATGCCTAATGCCGGACGTTTGCAAAAGAGCACCAGCACGGTGGAATGAATTGCGAAAGACATAATCGGTATTGATCACCTTTAATAATGTTGCGGTCAGGTTGCTAAAGCGCACCTGTGCCGAAGTTCAACGTTACTACGAGGCTACACCCGCGTCGCTCAAAGCGTGGGCAGCCACCGCGTGTCGCACGATCACCGCGATGCAGCCCTGCTGCGTAAACCGGCCGGAGCAGAGCCGACGAGGGGCGTGCTTCCGCCTGCCAGCGGGGTACGAGCGTCCGGGCCGGGGTCGTGCGCGGCCGGTAACTCCCCCGCTTATCGGTCAATTCTTTGCTAATTTTATATATTTTCGGCGACGATGGCCGCATTTTGTTGGTTTTCGATTTGCCACAGGGTGCTCAGGGGGCGGCACCATCGGCTGCTGCCGGTTCCTGTCCGCCGCAGTGCGGCCAAAGGTAAACCACTATTTTTAAAACATTATTTGGCTTTCGCGGGTTTTTTTAGCTGTTGTTCCCGGAAATCCGCGAACACAGTTTAACGACATTCAGCTATAATAATTTTCAAGTCAGGCGCGCGATAAGAACACGGATAAACAGCGACTGAAGCGGTTAGCATGCGTTCTTCGAGTTCGTTCGCAACAGCGCGGTTATCCCGGCGCCGGCCCTGACTCTTCGGTCATGCGAGCGCTGCACAGGTCTCCCCTGGCAGTCGTCGCTGTCCAGCACAATGTCCGGCGCCTCGCGTGCAGCCTTAGCGGTCTCCTTGTCGGGAACCAAGATCGTCAAGCGCTGATTTAAAGCGGGGGGCCGGGCACCCTACACTGAACCGCAGGTTTTGCCTGCGGTTCTTTTTTTGTCCGACCTGTCGGCGCCGCTGCGCGGCGGGGCCCTGCGCAATAGGCGAGAATGTGCGTATGACTGACGCGATTCCTGTCGTGACGGATTTGCGGCCGGGCGTCGCGGTGGAAGTTTGCCCCGGCATCCGGCGGGTTGTTGCGCCTAACGCAGGGGTGATGACGGGCCCGGGCACCAACAGTTACATACTGGGGGACTCGCGGGCGGTCGTTGTGGATCCCGGGCCTGCCGATGCCGAACACCTGCAGGCACTGCTGGCCGCAACCGCGGGTCGTGTAAGCGCTGTGGTCGTGACGCACACGCACCGGGATCATTCGCCTGGTGCAGCGCCGCTGGCGGCCGCAACCGGCGCCAACCTTGTCGGGCTGGCTGCTCCGGAGGATGCCAGCCACGACGCAAGTTTTGTTCCTGACCTGCAGCCCGCCGACGGCCAATGGCTCCCGCTCGGTGAGCTGCGGCTGCGCGCCATTTTTACGCCCGGACACGCGTCGAATCATGTCTGCTGGCTAACTGAACAGGACATACTGTTTACCGGCGATCATGTCATGCAGGGGAGTACGGTGGTGATACCGCCACCTGACGGCAACATGCGGGCTTATCTTGAGTCGCTGGCCAAAATCCGCGCCAGCGAGCCGCGGGCACTGGCGCCGGGTCACGGCGTGCTCATGCCGGACAGCGATCGCGCGATTCGCCGGCTGATCCGCCACCGGCTGCAGCGCGAGGCCCGCGTGCTCGACCGCCTCCGCGTGCTTGGCGCAGCCACGCTCGATGAGCTGTTGCCGCGCGTTTACAGCGACGTGCCCGCCAGCCGCCACCCGATTGCGCGCTATTCACTGCTCGCGCATCTGCTCAAGCTGAACGAGGACGGCAGGGTTGAACGCGGCGGTCAGCGCTGGACAGCCACAGGCGAGTCCTGAATCACAGATGCTGTTTGCGGGTCGGCGCCGGCAGCGGCCGCGTGCCGATGACGTATTCCGCAACCGGCACACCGCCAATCAGGTGTTCCTGAATAATGCGTTCAAGCACAACGGGCGAACAGTTGCGATACCAGATACCGTCGGGGTAAACCACCGCGACCGGCCCGCTGACGCAGACCTGAAGGCAGTTGGCTTTGGTGCGGTACACCCCACCGGCGCCGGCCAGTTTGAGCTCCTTGAGCCGTTTCTTCAGGAACTTCCAGGACTCGAGGCTCGCCTCGCGCCCGCAGCATTTGGGTTTGGTCTGGTCACAGCACAGCAACACGTGCCGGCGGATGGTGTCCACACCGAGGCGTTCAATCGCCTGCACAGCGGGGTCTTTGATTGTCGATTTTGCCATAGCGCCGCATCATAGCGGCCTGTGCGCTGCGGCGAAATCCCGCGCAAGTCGCATGGTGGTTGCTGATCGGGCCGTATACAATCGCCACACCGATATCAGTGAAACGGCGGGCAGCGCCCGCGGAGAACCAAAGCTATGAGCCAGACAGCAGAGAAGCGCACCGAAACCAAAACCATCATGGAGTTTCTGTCCGAGAGTCCGGATGTCGATGTCTCGAAGGCCTGGGAGCGCTGCTGGGGTATTCACACCAAAATCGTGGATCGCGTGCGCGAACGCTTTCCTGTCGAGCGACATCACTCCACCGTTGGCGAGGACTATTTCACGTCGCCCGATGAGCAAATGGAAGGCTCATTTTCTGCCTACACCAGCCCCGAGGTCGATTGGCTGGTGCATTCCTGGATTGGCAACCGCAAGGCCAGCATCCTCGACATGAATGCCACGGTGTTTCTCGGACAGGAAACCCGCGTACCGCACATGGCTATTATCTTTGGCACGATTCCCAAGCTGTATTTCTACGCTGAGTACACGCCGCGCATGGACCTGCGCACCAACCACGATTATCTTCAGCGGTACTACGAGCCCGCCAACGAAGACTTTCTCAAGTTCCGCAGCGACCCGAACTGGACCCGGTTTGTCAGTCACGGCACTTATCTGCGTGCATTAATGTCGCCGGTCGCCACCAGTTCGACCGCCGAGCTGAACGACGACAATATCGACACCTGCGAACAGTTCCTTGGCGGGTTTGTCGATCGCTGGTTTCGCTGGCTGGACGAAGCCGAGACGGTTCCGGAAGAGGAGCGCGCCGCGCAGCAGGAATATGATTTTGCTGTCCGGGAGCTGGGCTATCGCACTGACCCTATGAATGTCCTGACACAGCGCATCTTTGGCGACGAAGAGTTCAACCGGCGGCTGGATATGCGCTGCGGTATGACCCAGATGGCCGAGGCACGCGGCCGGTACAAATAGCCGGATCTGCAATCTGACGTCCGCCGGGCGCCCGGCTCGCAACGAAACCGGAAGCACAGCCGTGCTCCGGTTTTTTTGCTGCAGGTGCGAGCTACAGGCCCAGCAATGCCGGAAGCACAGCTAGCGGCGTGACGAAAGCAATAACCATGAGGATCAGTTCTTCGCGGCCGTCAAAACTGCTGTTCGGTTGGTTGTCGTTCATGATCGTATTCCTGAGTATCAGTCGAAAGATAGGGTGTGTACTACAATGCTTGCTACCTTAACGGCGTCAGGAAATACGATCCTTTCGGGCGGGTAACAGGCTGTAACGTTTTGTAACGCCTACAGTTCCGGCCGGGGATAGCTTTTACAATGAAGTCCGCGCCAACAGACTGGTAACAGCGCGCGTATTAGAATCTTTGCTGCGGCGGAAAACTGTGATCCATGCCTGATATTCTGCTTATCGATGACGACGAAAAGCTCGGCGAGCTGCTGCAGAGCTTTTTTAGGCGCTTCGATCTCGACCTGCGCACGGCACACGACCCCGATGGCGGCATGCGCGAGCTTGCGGCACAAGTGCCCGATCTGGTGATCCTGGACGTGATGCTGCCGGGGCAGGATGGGTTCGAGGTCTGCCGCAACATTCGCAAGACCAGCAGCGTGCCGATTATTATGCTGACCGCGCGAGGCGAAGTGACGGATCGGATCGTCGGTCTGGAGCTGGGCGCCGACGACTACATGCCCAAACCGTTCGAACCGCGCGAGCTGGTGGCGAGGATCCAAAACGTGCTGCGCCGCTCGGTCGCCAAAACAAAAAAAACCCAGCGGATGGAGTACAGCGGTCTCGTGGTCGATCTGGATCGGCGTGTTGCCGAACTGGACGGCGCCCCGCTCGACCTCACCACCATGGAGTATCAGCTGCTGGCACTGTTCGCCTCGAACCCCGGACAGACTTTCACGCGCGACGAGATAATCAATGAACTGCGGGGCATCGATGCCCAGCTGTTCTCCCGGTCGGTCGACATCCTGGTCAGCCGGCTGCGCCAGAAGCTGGGCGACACGTCGAAGAAGCAGGCACGTTTTATCAAAACCATCTGGGGCACCGGCTATGCCTTCGTCGGCGAGGAGAAAAGCGAATGAGCAGGCTGCGACGCTGGGGCCGAGCTGTCGGCCACTCGATGTCGGCCCGGCTGGTGCTGATTTTTTTTCTCGCTTCAGTGGCGTATGGCTATGCGGCGCGGTATTCGTTCCGTCTGTTTCAGGACACCGATTACCTGCGCCAGATTGTGGGCGCGCACACGGCGTTGCACAGCGAATACATCCTTAACGATATTGGCTCGCCGCCGGACATCGAGCGGGCCAGGGCAATCGTTAACAAGATACCGGTCGATATAGCGATTGTGGGTCCGGATTTCTTCTGGAGCAGCAGTGACGGCTTTTTTCCCCTCGACAAGATTGAATTTGGCACCTTCAGCCTGCTGGAAACAGGCGAGGCCGGACGCGCCGAGGTCGAAGACTGGGAACAGCAGGCCGAAAACGTGCAGTTTGCGCGCTACGAAGATCATGCACTGGTCAAGCTGGAGAAAGATAACTACAACATTGTATTTGCCTCGCCGCGGATCAGTGAGTCACCGCAGCCCGACTACACTTCGCTGATCATCGCTTTGGTCGGTGTTCTGGTGCTGACGTTTTGCTACCTGGCGGTCCGCTGGGTGGTAAAGCCTATTCGCTGGATGCAGGTAGGCGCTTCGCGCATTGGCGCCGGCGACCTTGACTACCGCATTCCTACACCCCGCAACGACGAGCTCGGAGATCTCAGCCGCGAATTCAACAAAATGGCTGATGACGTCAAGGGCATGCTCGAGGCCAAGCGACAGCTGATGCTGGCCATCAGCCATGAGCTGCGCTCGCCGCTAACTCGAAGCAAGGTGGCTGCTGAATTTATCGACGATGCAAACGTGCGTCGCAATATTCTCGACGACGTCGAAGAAATGGAGCAGCTCATAGCCGACCTCCTGGAAAGCGAGGCGTTGAACACTCGGCACGCCAGTTTGCGTCGCGAGCCGCTGCACCTCGACGAATTGCTGGAGCAGCTCGTCGCCAGCGACTTTGCGCAGCGGGAAGGGGAGGTCACGCTGCGTTTGCCCGACGACGTGCCGGTAGTCGAAGTCGATGCGACCCGTATGCGGCTGCTGTTTCGCAACCTGATCGACAATGCGCTGCGCTACAACCCGGAGGGCGGCGAACCCGTCGAGGTGAGGCTGCAGCTTAATCCGCATGGGCTGCAGGTGAGCGTCACTGATCACGGTCCGGGCATCGACGCCGAGCACATCGATCGCGTGACCGAGCCGTTTTACCGGGCAGACCCGGCGCGCAGCCGAGCGACCGGTGGCTTCGGGCTTGGCCTTTACCTGTGCCGGCGGATTGTTGAGGCGCACGGCGGCGAATTCACGCTCAACAGTCAGGTCGGGCAAGGGACGGTTGTGATGGTGACGCTGCCGCGGACGCGGACGGCCGACGCATGAACCCGCGCGCCGCGTTGCTGTTAGCCGCGCTTACTCTGGCGCTGCCGGCTGCCGGTGCCAGCGAGTCCTCCACGCGTTTCGAGCTGACGCCGTTTGTCGCCTACAAGGCCGGCGGCGAGTTCGAAGATGACAACAGTGGCGAGGACTACAGCCTCGATGCCGGCCCGGGCGTCGGCCTCGTGCTGGGCATACCGTGGACGGCCGAGAGCACGCTCGAAATTTATTACAGTCGGCAAAGTACCGAAGTGGATATCGCAGGCTTTCAAAGCAGCGGGAGCGCGATCGACGTCGATCTCGACTTTCTGCAGGTCGGCGGCACCTATTATGTTGACCCCGAACGCGCGGTCATGCCGTATTTTGTGGCGACTGTCGGCGGCACGCGCATCAGTCCGCAGTCCGCCGGTACCCGCGCCGACACCTTCTTCTCGTTTGGCGTGGGCGGTGGCTGGAGCTTCTATCCGCGCGAGCGCATTGGGCTCCGTCTGGAGGGTCGCGCATTGGGCACGCTAATCGACAGCGACAACCGTCTGTTCTGCGGTGTCAACAACGGGTCCGGAAGCTGTCTCATACAGACGTCAGGCGAAATTCTTTGGCAGTTCGAGGCACAGGCAGGTGTGGTCTTCCGCTTTTAGACGCGGTCAAAGTGACCCGTTCGGTCAACTGTAAAGTCGCTAACCGAACGCAAATTGACGATGCTATGATTCGGCTTTCCGACTGCCGGGTATGGATAAATCGGTGGCGGATTTAGTCAGGGGAATAGTGATGTCAGCGTTGCTCGAAAAGAATCTTCCGTACGACCAGATGACCTATGATCAGGTTGCCGAAACCATTGTAGAGCTCGGCAACCGGATGCTCGATCAGGATGAATCCGCTGAAGTGTGGGAAGTGGCTTCCGGCATGCTCGCCGGGGCGGTGCAATTCTGGTTATTTTCGCGTCAGCCCTGCGACGATCCGTTCTGCCAGGCCTGCGCCGACATCAGCAGTGCGGAGCGCCGCGTTGCCGCTTTGCTCAAGGAAACTCAAAACCTTGCCGAGGAAAGCGACTACTACAGCACGCACCGCGACGTGATGACCGGCACCGCCTGAGCGGCATAGCAACCCTCGACCACTGTGATATAGTTCGGCGCCTTTGCCGGAGCCGCAGCTGCGTCTCGGGCCGAATACGGGCCTCGCTGTCAGCCGGTCCGCTGCCACTACGGAGAAGCAGGAGTCATGGGCAAGATTGTAGTCACCGATCGCGCCGGAGAGCGCCACGAAATCGATGTGCAGCCGGGTACCAGCCTGATGGAGCCGCTGCGCGAACTCGACAACGGTATCGAAGCTCTTTGCGGCGGCATGTGCTCTTGCGCGACCTGTCATGTATTCATTGAACCCCAGTGGTTCGCCAAGCTGGAACCCGCTCAGGACGACGAACTCGAATTGCTCGAGGAAACCGAAACCTACCGTGACGACGCCTCACGCCTGTCCTGCCAGGTCGTTTTTCGTGACGAGCTTGAGGGGATGACCTTCGAGATTGCCCCTGAAGAATAGGCCAGCGCTTGCCGCCACCGGCCAGGTGACTGCCTTTGAACGGGGTTGTACACTAAGTTTTATCGATGGGGCTGTAGCTCAGTTGGGAGAGCGCGTCGTTCGCAATGACGAGGTCGTCGGTTCGATCCCGATCAGCTCCACCACGTCTGTATAGCGAGTTTGCCGATGTCATCCAGCAAGTCACGCGATCAAATCTGGTCGGAATGGCGCAAGTTGGTTAACTTGACGCCAGCCGAGCTGGAAACTTGGCTCGAGACAGAGGAAAGCCGCTCGGTCGGTGACTCCGAGACGGGGGAGTCCACTGGCCATCGCTCAGGCCGCCGCATTGTTGACATACTGCAGACCCGCAAAGCCGAGCTGACTGATAGCCAGTGGAATCACATGGCCAGGGTTGTCGGCTACATTAAGCGCCACAAGGCGCAGGGCGGGCCGGATGCCGATGCAGCAAGCAGCGCCTGGCGATACTCTCTGATGAACTGGGGTCACGACCCTCTGAAATGACTGATGCATACCAGACAAACACCAAAGTTCAGTGGTCGTGGGGAGACGGCACCGGGTCAGGTTATGTCCGCGAGGTCTACCGTGAATCGCTTACCCGCACGATCAAAGGCACCGAGGTAACCCGGCACGGTTCGGGTGACAATCCCGCTTACCTGATCGAGCAGTCTGACGGTGACCATGTCCTGAAACTGCACTCGGAGCTACAAACGCCAGACTGAGAAGCGGTCAGCCAATCGTGTTAACCACCGCACTCAGTGCCAGCCCGACAAGACACAAAGTGGACAACAGGAACAGCAGCGCGCGTACGCGCACGATGTTGACAAGACCCTGCCAAAGACTGTGGGCGATGCGCAGCCCGGTGTAGCCCCAGGCCAGAGCCAGATTGATACCGCTGGTGTCGCCGGCAATCGCCAGTATCGCGATCACCGCGTAAAAAACAGTTGGCTGCTCCATGAGGTGGGTGTAGTTGTGTGACACCCAGTTGACCCTCTCGGGCATACTTTTTTCGATGTCGACGTAGCGACCGCCGCGAGCGACTTTCTTGAGTTCATCCCGGGCGTTGGCGAACGCCGGCAAGCGCCTTGCCATCATCCAGAAAAGCACAATAAGCGTCCACAGCGCGAGCACCGCTGCGGGTGCGAGTATGTCAGGTGTGTTCATTTGCAAGGGTCCTGTACAGATGAGTATTTCGCGACGCCTAGGTGCCGCAGAAAGTTTCGGTGACGCGCTGTTCCGGCCGCGGGGGTGCCTGCAGTTCAGCATGCTCCGGCGCGCAGGCATAGGGATTTTTCAGCGCGGCGGCAAGCCGCAGTGCTGGCGCAAGTTCGCTGTTCTCGGTTGCTGCACGCAGCGCCTCCTCAACCTGGTGGTTGCGCGCGATCAGTGCCGGGTTGATTCGACGCATGCGGTCGGCCTCGCCGCTGTGGTGCGCCGCTCGCCAGTCGGCCAGCCAGGTTTCGAACTCGCCGGCCTCGGCGCACAGTTCGGCCAGTGCCTGTTCGCTACCACCCCGCGCCAGTTCGCTGAGGTAATCAAAGAACACCGTGAAATCAATCGCATGTCGATGCAGCATTTCCAGTGTGCGGTCGGCAAACGCGACGGTGGCATCAGTTTGCTCCTGCAGGCCCAGCTTGCGGCGCATGCCTTCATAGAACGCTTGCTGGAAGACAGGCAGAAAATCGGCAAGTGTGGCTTCCGCCACCTTGACCGCAGCATCGCGATCATCGGCCAGCAGCGGCAGCAGCGCTTCCGCAAACCGGGTGAGGTTCCACAGCCCGATGCCGGGTTGGCGTGACCAGGCGTAGCGGCCGCGGCGATCGATGGAACTGAAGACCTTGTCGAAGTTGAACTCGTCCATAAACGCGCAGGGCCCGAAGTCGATGGTTTCGCCAACGATCGACATGTTGTCTGTATTCATCACTCCGTGAATAAAGCCAACCAGCATCCAGTCGGCAATCAGCTGTGCCTGCCGGCGGCTGACCGCATCGAGCAGTGCGTAATATGGCTTGTCGGCCTGCAGGCATTCGGCGTAGTGGTGTTCGAGCACGTGGTCAGCCAGCGCGCGCACTTCGTCGACCTCCCCATGGTTCGCGGCCAGCTGAAAAGTTCCCACCCGCACATGACTCCGCGCCGTACGCACGAGTATGCCGCCAGGCTCGGGTTGCTCCCTCAGCACCGGCTCGCCGGTTTCGATGACGGCCAGCGAGCGTGTCGTGGCAATGCCCAGTCCGGCCATCGCTTCACTGACGAGATACTCCCTCAGCACCGAGCTCAGCGTCGCCCGCCCGTCGCCGCCGCGTGAGTAAGCAGTGGGGCCCGAGCCTTTTAGCTGAACGTCGATCCAGCCCTGCGCGGTCTGCATCTGGCCCAGCATATGCGCCCGGCCATCCCCCAGTAGCGGCACCCGCTGTCCGAACTGATGGCCGGCATAGGCCAGTGCGATCGGGGGGTTGTGCGGGATAATCTGGTTGCCGGCCATGATTGCCAAACCTTCGGTGCCCAGGAACCACTCGGCTGAAAGATCGAGCTCACCCAGTAAAGCCTCGTTCAGCAGCAGTCGTTCGGGGCTTGCCACTGGCGTCGGTGTACTTGGTTGGTACAGGCTATCCGGCAGTTCGCGGTAACTGTTCTCAGCAATTGGGTTCATTCGGCTGTCGGCTGTTTTCAGGTTGATGGTCGAGAATAGCTGAAAAGCAGAACCACTCGGCTTGCGCCAGCAAGTTGCCCGCTGATTGGGCTGATGCTCGCGCGGCCCCCCGCCGGATGCCTTCAATATCTGTCAACCAGTACCAACGTGATAGGGTGGCCACCATGTTTGCAACTAATGGATCTTTACCGCCCATTGTACAGTTCGCCCTGCTTGTTCTGGTCGTGTTGGCTGTTGGAGGGGTCGTGGGCAAAGCGACGGAGCATGTCTGGTCATCGACCCACGATTCGGATGCAACCTTAACCGCCGTCGCCGCCCTATTGAGGCGTTGCGTCACTCCGCTGGCGCTCCTGGTGCCGCTCTCTGCGCTGTATTTTGTCTTGCCGTGGGACTCGCTGCGGGTCTCCGATGCCGGGCCTCGCACGATCATGAAAGTGGCTATTATCCTGCTGGCAATGTGGTTCACCGCTCGAGCGCTGCTGGCCATTGAGGATGTTATCACGCCGCGTCTCGGCCTCGATAAAGCCGATAATCTCCGCGCACGAACGTTGCAAACGCAACTCCGAGTCCTTCGCCGTATTGCGATCTTCGTGGTCCTCCTCTTTGGCATTATCGGTGTGTTGCTCTCCATCGACGGATTTCGTGATTTCGGGGCCGGCTTGCTCGCTTCGGCCGGGGTCGCGAGCCTTGTTATCGGTCTGGCAGCACAAAGGACTTTGTCGAACTTGCTGGCCGGTTTCCAGATCGGATTTACGCAGCCTGTTCGGCTCGACGACGTGGTTGTGGTCGAGGGTGAGTGGGGCCGTATCGAAGAAATCACGCTGACTTACGTAGTCGTAGCCATTTGGGATCAACGGCGCCTCGTGCTGCCGATTTCCTTTTTTTTGGAAACGCCTTTTCAGAATTGGACCCGCACGACCTCGCAGATCCTGGGCACCGTGTTTATTCAGGCTGATTACAGAGTTGATATTTCGGCTCTGCGGCGTGAACTCCGGCGTCTGGCAGAGAAATCGGACCATTTCGACGGTCGGGTCTGCCTGTTGCAGGTGACCGGTGCAGGCGAGCGTTCGCTGGAGCTGCGTGCACTGGTCAGCGCACGCGACTCCGGCAGTGCCTGGGATTTGCGCTGCGAGATACGCGAGGGCCTGGTTAGTTTTCTGCAGGAACGTCAGCCGGATGCTTTGCCGCGCCTGCGAGTCGAGGGCGAGCCGGCCGTGGACGACTAGGCCAGGCTGCTTAGCGGCGGCTATCGTC
>JGI12048J13642_10896448_pt1 | contig 12345 bp, 7 predicted proteins | sample ElkSlonscriptome_16_FD_13642 | JGI IMG/M metagenome (IMG submission 13642) | reverse complement strand
GCGATAACGTGATGTAGCAATAATTTGATGTAGCAATAACGTGACATAGCCGATTACTTTAAGTTAATTACGACAAGCGAATTATCATCGTGCCCTCGAGGCACGAGGCGCATACCCCAACGCACGCCATAGCGACACTGCCCTAGGGGCACTTATGTAGGTGTTGTGGACGTTGGGGGAGCCTAGAGGAGGACTATGGCTAAAAAAGTTGCTGGAATCGTGAAGTTGCAATTGCCTGCAGGCGGTGCAACCCCCGCGCCACCTGTTGGCCCAGCTTTGGGTCAATATGGGGCAAACATCATGGGGTTTGTCAAAGAGTACAACGCTGCTACTGAATCGCAACGTGGTGCGATAGTACCTGTTGAGATCACTATCTATGCAGATCGTTCGTTTACGTTCGTTACCCGCACGTCGCCGGCAAGTTATTTGATCAAACAAGCGGCTGGTGTGAATAAAGGCTCTGCCGAACCGCACAGTGTCAAAGTCGCGACTATCAGTTGGGATCAGTGTCTAGAAATTGGCAAAACTAAGATGCCTGACTTGAACGCTAACGACGAAGTGGCTGCTGCCAAGATTATTGCTGGTTCAGCACGTTCGATGGGAATTACCGTACAAGGGGTGCCTGCTGATGCCTAAGCGCAGTAAACGTTACAATGATTTGCATCAAAAAGTTGAAAAACGCAAACAGTATGCTCCTGATGAAGCGACAACGCTCGTTAAAGAACTAGCGACTGCCAAATTTGATGAAACAGTCGAAGCCCACTTCAAGTTGGGTATTGACCCGCGCAAGTCAGACCAAAATGTGCGTGGGACAGTAGCGCTACCGCATGGCACAGGGCGTACGGTGCGGGTACTCGCCATCACGCAAGGCGACAACGTGCAAGTTGCTGAAGACGCTGGCGCGGATTTTGTTGGTGGCGAAGATATGGTGAACCGTATTCTCGAGGGCTGGTTTGATTACGACACCGTCGTAGCGACCCCTGACATGATGGCACTCGTTGGTAGCAAACTCGGACGTGTCTTAGGTCCCAAAGGGTTACTCCCTAACCCTAAAGCAGGTACGGTTGGTCCTAATATCGGTGATATGGTGAGTGCGCTCAAAGCTGGTCAGATCGAATTTCGTAATGACAAAACCGGTGCGCTACACGCGCCTATTGGCAAAGCGAGCTTTTCAGCTGAACAACTCAGTGAAAATCTGGCTGCTCTGCGTACGGCAGTAGAAAACGCCAAACCGAGTACCTCCAAAGGTATTTTTATCCGTAGCGTCTATGTCACCTCGAGCATGGGTCCGAGCGTGCAGGTCGCTGCTTAAATTCAGCATCCCGGTGCGAAGCACCTTGTTGGCGTCGGAGACAGCAGGGACAGCCAAGTTTAAAGATCCTGCCGAGGCGTAATGCGCTTCGCGGTTGACGTTCTAAGATTTTGACGTTCTAAGATTAAAGACGGTTTTGCCGTCAAGGAAGGCTAGTCATGGCAAATCCTCGCAATCAAAAGTCACTCGCTGAGTTGCGCGAACTGCTCGCCGGTGAGAATAAGACTTTTTTTCTGGTGGATTACCAAGGGCTTTCAGCAGGTGAGTTTGCAAAGTTACGCCGTGAGGTGCGTGAAGCAGGCGGACGGGTGTTGGTTGCTAAAAACACCCTCATTAACGTGGTGCTTAAAGACGATGGCATTGACGCGCTAACGGAAACCTTAAATGGTCCTACCGCGCTCGTGCTCGTCGGTGAAGACCCCGTTGCCCCCGCTAAAGCACTCGTGGACTATGCCAAAGACCATGCTAAGGACTTGCCCATACCCAAAGGTGGCATGCTCCAAGGCAACCCGGTCAGTGGCTCGCAACTCGATAACATTGCTAAGCTTCCCTCGAGGGAGCAACTGCAAGCTGAACTCGTTGGTGTCTTACAAGCGCCGCTCACCCAACTCGTGGGCGTGCTCGAAGGTGCACCACGCAACTTGGTATCTGTACTTAACAACTATGCTGACAAACTGAAGGAGGCCGAATAATGGCATTTGATAAAGAAGCAATGATTGAACAGCTCAGTGGACTCACCGTGCTCGAGCTCGTAGACTTAGTAGAAGCCCTCAAAGAACAATGGGGCGTTGAAGCCGCTATGGCCATGCCCGCTGGAGCAATGCCTGCTATGGGCGCTGCGCCCGAAGCTGCTGCTGCTGAAGAGCAAACCGAATTTACGGTGACGATTAAGAGCGCCGGCGACAAGAAACTGCAAGTCATTAAAGAAGTGCGTGCGATTACCAGCTTAGGCCTCAAAGAAGCCAAAGCCTTGGTAGAAGAAGGCGGCAACGTCAAAGAAGACGTCAGCAAAGAAGAAGCTGATGACATCAAAGGCAAACTCGAAGCCGCTGGCGCAACCGTCGAAGTAAGCTAACAAGGCGCACAGCGCCGGATGCCAAATCAGAGCAAGGTGTTGTCTACCTTGCTCTCTGTTTTCTTGTTATGGGCTATACTCTATTTTTGAGTTTGTGTCTACAGGTGAGTCGGGTTTTCGAAAGGATGTTCTGATTGTCATCAGCACCATTATTTGATAAACCGCTAACAACACTACCCGTAACAACGCTACCCGTCGCAACATCCGCAACAAGATTGAGTTATTCATCAAGTCATTTATTAAGCTACTTTTCAAAAAAGAAACGAGGACGCACTGCGCGTGCTGCTCGATACCGTGCTCGAGCTGCCGTGTGTTGTCTTAAGGCAATTTGCCGTGCTGCAGCTTGGTGAGTCATACCCTTAGTAAGTTGTGCCCTTAGCAAGTTGTGCCCTTAGCAAGTTGTACCTTTGGTAACTTGCGTCTTGATAAAGTTTGCACCTTGATTTTGCACCTTGATAAGGATGCAGCCACGCACGTGAGTGCAACGCGTTAGCCCTATGATCTTAGTCTATACGGGCTTTAGGGGTTTCTTATAAGAACTTGCGGTAGTTATAGCACTGATGTGCAGCATGGATATTTATAAGCGTGAGGATAGGTATTTTGTCCCGAGTCCGTTGCGACCTTGAAAATTAGTGACACGACCAGTGAAGTGAGCTGTCACCTGCAGGTGTGGCGGATGCTTTTTGCTGTCTTTTGGTGTGGTGTTAGCTATTGCAGTTAGTCACTGCCAAACTAGTTCTTACCAAACTAACCATTGCACAACGTCTGCGCTATTGCGTGTTAGTGCTTTTGGCTCGAGCCTAAAACGAAGCATAAAGCACGTTTAAGTCACCCATTATGACCGCACGCGCACGATAACCATGATGAAGATAACCATGATGAANCAGTATATCGAAAGGTCACTATCCTATTTTATTCATAACGAAGCTGTGTTTACATACACCAACTGGCGACATGTTCGACGAGAGGGGTAAAGATGCGTGAAATTAAGAAGTTTGGCTCGATCAAAGAGGTTATCCCCTTACCTGATCTAACCAACATTCAAACCAAGTCTTATGACACTTTTTTGCAGGGCAACGCACCTGTTCATGAACGCAGAAACATTGGCCTGCAAGCGGCGTTCAAAGAAGTGTTTCCGGTTGACGAAACCGAACGCGGTCGGCAAACCGGGCTTATCTTAGACTTTTTAGAGTATACCTTAGAAGAACCTGAATACACCCCAGAAGAGTGCCGCGAAAAAGACCTATCGTACTTTTCGTCGCTGTTTGCCAAGTTGCAGCTTGTTCACAAAGACACTGGCCTCATCAAAGAAGACCAAGTGTTTTTGGGTGATTTGCCGCTTATGACTGAAGATGGTTCGTTTGTCATTAACGGTGCTGACCGGGTCATTGTTTCGCAGATTCACCGTTCGCCGGGGGTGTATTTTACAAGCGCCATGCGCGGTTTCAATAAGTCTTATATGTCTAGTATCATCCCCATGCCCAAACGGGGACCTTGGATTGAGCTCGAGTTCGATAATAGCGATGTCTTGTACATGAAGGTCAACAAGAAAAAGTTTCCCTTCACCTTGATGTTACGCGTGCTCGGTATGGGCGACGAAGCCATCCGCAACCTGTTTGCAGGCAACGAAGACATGATCACCCCGACCTTAGAAGAAGACCCAGTAGCAGGCGGTTCAATGGAAGAAGCCTTGTTGCGCTTATTTACGGTTTTGCGCCCAGGTGACCCGCCCAAGGTAGATAAAGCCATCGGCTACTTGCACAGCCTGCTAGCCGACCCACGTCGCTATGACCTTGGTGATGCTGGTCGTTTCAAGATGAATGACAAACTCGGTCTTGACTACGAAGGTGGCACATTACTTGGGTTTGAAGACGGCAACTTCGTCGAATATGGTCTCATTCCTACCATGCAGTACTTGATTAACTTGCAAGCGGGGGTTGAAGGCTATAGCGAAGACGATATTGATCACCTTGGTAACCGCCGCATCCGCACCGTTGGTGAATTGGTTGCTGACCAAATTCGGGTAGGTCTTGGTCGCATGGCACGGGGGGTACGCGAACGCATGCTGTTGGGTAACCCTGACGCCGCTACGCCCCAAAAGTTAGTTAATAACCGTCCTATCGTGGCGGCTTTGCGGGAATTTTTTGGGCGCAGTCAGCTCAGTCAGTTTAAAGATCAAGTCAACCCACTGTCTGAATTGCGTCACAAGCGGCGCATCTCGGCACTTGGACCAGGTGGTCTTACCCGTGAACGGGCAGGGTTTGACGTGCGTGACGTGCACCGTACTCACTACGGGCGCATCTGTCCCATTGAAACACCAGAAGGTGCCAACATTGGTTTGATTACGTCGCTCTCGAGCTTTGCTCGCATCAACAAATTGGGTTTCATCGAAGCCCCTTATCGCCGGGTAAAAGATGGTGGCGTCACCGATGATGTGGTGTATATGACCGCCCACGAAGAAGACAAATACATCATCGCCCAAGCCAACGCCCCCCTCGATGAAACGGGTCGTTTCGTCAATGACCGCGTGGTTGCCCGCAAACTTGGCGACCCTGAACTTGCCCGTCCGGAAAACGTGGACTTTATGGACGTATCGCCCAAGCAGATCATCTCGGTGCCCACGTCCCTGATTCCCTTTTTGGAACACGACGACGCCAACCGCGCCTTAATGGGGTCTAACATGCAGTCGCAAGCGGTGCCGCTGATTAAAACAAGGGCACCCTTTGTGGCCACAGGAGTTGAGGAGCGGGTGTCTAAAGACTCGGGTACGGTGATCGTCAGTGACGTGAGCGGTACGGTCAAGTACGTAGACGCCCGTCAGATCACTGTGGTCAGTGACAACGACATCGAACGCGACTTTGTACTCACCCGCTTTCAGCGTTCTAACCAAAACAGTAACTTGGATCAGCGCCCGCTCGTAAACGTAGGTGAGCGGATTGAAGAAGGGCAAGTTATTGCCGATGGTCCTGCTTCTGAAGAAGGTCGTTTAGCACTTGGGCAAAATGTACTTATTGCAGTGATGCCTTTTGACGGTTACAACTTTGAAGATGCCATCGTCATTTCTGAGAACTTAGTACGCGGCGATAACTACACCAGCGTCCACATCGAAAAATACGAAAAAGAAGCAAGGGACACCAAACTTGGTCCAGAAAAGATCACCCGTGATATTCCGGGTCTGTCCGAAGCCGCCCTGCGCGACCTTGATGAAGACGGCGTTGTGCGTATTGGTGCTGAGGTCAAACAGGGTGATATCTTGGTGGGTCACACGAGTTTCAAGGGTGAAAAAGACCCTACCCCTGAAGAGCGCTTGTTGCGGTCTATCTTCGGTGAAAAAGCCCGCGAAGTCAAAGACACCTCGCTGCGGGTGCCCCCTGGTGACAGTGGGATTATCTTGCGCACCGTGCGCTTTCGGCGCGGCGACCCCGGCGTAGAACTTAAACCGGGCGTACAAGAGATGGTGCGGGTCTACATCGCCCAAAAACGTCGCCTCATCGAAGGGGACAAATTAGCCAACCGTCACGGTAACAAAGGCGTGGTCGCTAAGATTTTGCCACCCGAAGACATGCCGCACTTATCAGATGGTACCCCTGTTGACTTGGTGTTTAACCCCCTTGGGGTGCCTTCAAGGATGAACCTTGGGCAAATTCTTGAAACTCACTTGGGTTTTGCTGCCTACCGTCACGGCGTGTCGTATGTGACGCCCGTGTTTGACGGTGCCGACGAAGAAGAAATCAAAGCTTTGTTAGAAGAGGCTTTCCACAACGAACGCAGCGCCGATGAAGCCGCTGACTACAGCATCGACTTGCGAGAAGCAGATGTCGTGCGCCGGGCCTGTAAAGTGGGCACGGTTGACCCAGAACTCGCGGTTGATGATGCCCGCAAGCAACTTGCTCGAGCGGGTAAAAGTGTCCTTTTTGATGGTCGCACTGGTGAAGCCATTGACCAACCCATTGTCGTTGGCGTGATGTATGTCATGAAGCTCTATCACATGGTCGAAGACAAAATGCACGCCCGCTCTACTGGCCCTTACTCGCTCATTACCCAGCAGCCTTTGGGCGGTAAAGCGCAATTTGGCGGTCAGCGTTTGGGTGAGATGGAGTGTTGGGCGCTGCAAGCGCATGGGGCGGCGTTTACCTTGCAAGAGATGCTCACCATCAAGTCGGATGATTTAGATGGCCGCAATGCCGCTTACGAAGCCATCGTCAAAGGCGATGACGTATTAGAACCAACCATTCCCGAGTCGTTTAAGGTGCTGGTTAAAGAACTTCACTCACTTGGTTTGGACGTGCAACTGCTTGACGAGGCTGATAAGCCTGTGACCATTTTTGATGAGACCGGACGCCGCTAACGCGCTGAGAGGGTGTGAATGAGAGACTTTAATAGAGTACGAATCCAAATCGCTAGCCCTGACATTATCCGTAGTTGGAGTTACGGGGAAGTTGTCAAACCAGAAACCATTAATTACCGTACGCTCAAACCCGAACGTGATGGGCTTTTTGACGAGCGTATCTTTGGGCCAGAAAAAGATTACGAATGCACCTGCGGCAAGTACCGGGGGCAGCGTTTTGCAGGCAAAATCTGTGAACGTTGCGGGGTAGAAGTTACCAAGTCAACGGTGCGCCGTTACCGCATGGGTCACATTGACTTAGCGACGCCGGTTACGCACATTTGGTATGTCAAAGACATCCCGAGCAAAATTGGCGCTTTGCTGAATCTATCGACCAATCAGCTCGAGCAAGTCCTTTACTTTGCCAAATACATCGTGACTGATCCTATGAACGCCGTTAAAGAAGGCCGCCCGTTGCAACTTGGTGACCTGCTTACCGACGAAGAATACCGCCAACTGCGTAACGGTCGCCAAGAGACCTACTCGGTATCTAATGGCGAAGACGCGTTGGTTAAAGACGGTGAATACGTCGAAGCAGGTCAGCAACTCGCCAAAGGCGTCAAAGCCAAATTGGCTGGCTTAGCGCAGTACCGTTTCCCGCGCAAAGTTACCTTTGATTACAGCGAAGCTCGCGACGCCCAACTGACGGTACCGACCAAGGGCTGGATCGAAGAAGAAAGCTACCAAAGCGGTCAACCCTTGGCGGATGCCACGACGGCTCTTACCGTAACAGCGGGTGCAGAAGGCATTGTCGAACTGTTACCCATTGGCGATGACGGCGGTCTCATCAACTTGCGCGACCCCGACGACGAAGAAATCACCCACAGCTATTTCATTCCCAACGGCATGGAATTGGTAACAGGGCCAGGTGAATTCGTTGAAGAAGGCGCAGAACTCGCCAAAGTCGCTGAAGGTACCCAACTTACGGTGCCCAAAGTGGCGACGGTAGATGTGGTGCAAAACCGCAAACGTGGCCCTAGCTTAGAACTGACGCTCAAGGTCAAGTGGGCACGCCGTCAAGAACACGACATTAACCCCACGATGCACGTGCTCGTTAGTGACGGTGCTGAGGTCGTCGAAGGTGACAAGGTCGTCGGTGCTATTGACGCCGCCCAAGAGATCATCGCCGAAGCTGATGGCATTATGCACATTGCCAAACCGGCGAGCATCATCGTCTCCAAAGCGCAGGTCTACGAATACGAAGACGAACCCATCGTAGTAAACGGTGACCGGGTCATTCCCGGTGATGAACTTGCTGATGAGGGACGGGTCAAAGCAGATATTTCTGGTCGCGTTGAAATTGACCTCGTGCGCCGGCAAGTGCGCATTATTGAATCGTATGACTTTGAAGCCAAAATGGGCGCTGAAGCCGTGCGCGAATTGCTACAAAAACTTGACCTGCCAAAGCTCGAGACTGAACTCGAAGAAGAGATGGAAGCCCCTTCCCGTCACAAACGTGCCAAAGCGCGTAAGCGGCTCGAGGTAGTGCGCAACTTTATTGCTTCTGGCAATAACCCTAGTTGGATGATCCTCGACGTCATGCCGATTATGCCGCCCGCTTTGCGCCCGATGGTGCAAGTAGAAGGTGGCCGCTTTGCAACGTCTGATCTTAATGACTTGTACCGCCGTTTGATCAACCGCAACAACCGCCTCAAAAAGTTGATGCAACAAGGCGCACCAGAAATGATTATTCGCAACGAAAAACGTATGTTGCAAGAATCCGTCGACGCCTTGATTGATAACGGTCGGCGCGGGTCAGCCGTTGTTAACCCCGGCAGTGACCGACCACTTCGTTCGCTTACTGACCTGTTAGGCGGTAAGCAAGGGCGGTTTAGGCAGAACCTGCTCGGTAAACGGGTGGACTATTCTGGCCGTTCGGTGATTGTGGTGGGGCCACAACTTAAGTTGCACCAGTGCGGTGTGCCTAAGCGCATGGCGTTGGAGCTTTTTAAGCCCTTCTTGTTCAAAGTGTTAGAAGAACGCGGGATAGCATCCAATATCAAGAGCGCCCGCAAGTTGCTCGAGCGTTACCGCGACACCAAAGATGAGATTTGGGATGCCCTTGAAGAAGTCATCCAAGACCGCGTGGTGCTCCTCAACCGGGCACCGACCTTGCACCGACTGGGTATTCAAGCTTTTGAACCTGTCTTGGTAGAAGGTCAAGCGATTCAGTTGCACCCACTCGTTTGTGAAGCTTTCAATGCCGACTTTGACGGCGATCAGATGGCTATTCACGTGCCGTTATCGGTCTATGCTCAAGCCGAGACACGCTTGCAAATGCTGTCTTCGCATAACCTGTTGTCGCCCGCACACGGGGCACCCAACGTGGGCGCAAGCCGCGATATTATCTTGGGTCTTTATGTGCTTACCCAAATCTACAAAGGCCATAAAGGCATTGGCTTAGAATTTGCCAGCGAACAAGACGCCTTGCAAGCTTTGGCTGATGACAAAATTGACCTCAACTCAGAAATTACCGTCAAAAATGCCAAACCTGAACTGATCGATAGTGACGGTAAGACCACCGCTGGCCGCATCAAGTACCGCTTTAGCAGTGCCGATGAAGCCCTATTGGCAGTGGAGCGCGGCGAAATTGACATGCAAGACGTGGTGACGGTCAAAATTGACGGCGAGTTGATTGGTACGAGCCCGGGGCGGATGTACTTTGCCCGCTTGGTGCGTGAAACCCTCGAGGACGAAGGCATCACCATTCCCAAGTCGATGATCCGTTATGACACTGCTTATGAAAAAGGTGCCCTGCGTGATCTTGTTTTGGATTCGTTTAAGCACCTTGGCATTGACCGCACCGCCAAACTACTTGACGCCCTCAAAGACGCTGGTTTTGAGCTTTCTACCACCTCGGGTATCACCATTGGTATTGATGATGTGGTCATTCCTGAGAAAAAACGCGAACTGCTTAAAGCCGCCGAAGAAAAACTCGACAAGATCAACCGCGCTTCTGAGATGGGTTTTGTAACCGAAGCCGAACGCAAGTTGCAAGTGGTGAATTTGTGGAACGAAACCACCGATGCAGTCAAGCAAGCCGTGTTCGACAACTTCAAAGAAAACAAGTCGTTCAACCCGCTATTCATCATGGCGCAATCAGGCGCTCGTGGTAATCCGCAACAGGTGCGGCAACTTGCTGGGATGCGCGGGCTGATGGCCAAACCTTCGGGTGAAACCATCGAACTGCCTATTCGTGCGAACTTCCGCGAAGGGCTTACGGTGCTCGAGTACTTCATCTCCACGCACGGTGCCCGTAAAGGTGGCGCAGATACTGCCCTTCGTACGGCTGACTCGGGTTATCTGACCCGTAAACTGGTCGATGTTGCCCACGAAATTGTGGTGCGCGAAGACGAATGTGGCAGTGCTGATCATGCCGATATTGCCATTTACGACGAAAACGGTCGGGCGCGTCCGCAAGGGCAAGTGCACATGAGTTTGTACGGTCGTTTGCTGGCCCATGATTTTGAAATTGGCGGCGACAAGTACGACGCGGGCACGATCCTCACCAACGACGTGCTCAAAGCCATCTACAAACGCTTGCCGGATTTCCCAGAAGTGCGCACTATCCCTGTGCGCAGCCCGATGACCTGCCAAACCCGCATGGGTGTGTGCCGTCACTGTTACGGCATGGACATGTCAACTATGCGTCTTGTGTCTTTGGGTGAAGCCGTGGGTACTATCGCCGCTGAGTCCATCGGTGAACCGGGTACCCAGCTCACCATGCGCACGTTCCACACAGGTGGGGTAGCAGGGGGCGACATTACGCAGGGTCTGCCCCGCGTCATTGAGCTTGTAGAAGCCCGCAAGCCCAAAAACAAAGCCATCATCGCCGATCTTGATGGGATTGTTGCCATTCAAGAAGACGACGAACGCTACCGCCTTACGATTACCAGTGAAGTAGGCGACCTTAGTAAGACCTATAAGATTGACCGTGACAAGCGCCTCTTGGTGCGCGAAGGTGACAGTGTCGAAGCCGGGCAGCAATTGACCAGGGGAGCGGTTAACCCGCATGACCTGTTAGAAACCCGCGGCCCTGAAGACGTGCAAAACTACCTCGTCGATCAGATCCAAAACGTGTACCGCGCCCAAGGGGTAAACGTGCACGACAAGCATATCGAAGTCATCGTGCGGCAGATGCTCAAGTATGTAGAGATTCTCGGTTCAGGTGATTCGACATTCCTCGAGGGACAAGTCATCGAAAAATTTGACGTGCAAGAAGTCAACGATGCCCTCAGTGCCGAAGACAAGCGCCCTGCTGAATGGAAGCCCGTTTTGTTGGGCATTACCAAAGCCAGCTTGTCAACCAAGTCATGGTTATCTGCTGCTAGCTTTCAGCACACCACCCACGTGCTCACCGAAGCCGCCGTCAGTGGCAAAGCTGATGAACTCGTTGGCCTCAAAGAAAACGTCATCTTGGGTCGGCTCATTCCGGCAGGTACGGGTCTTAAAGCCATCCGCAACACCAAAGTGGCCGACAAGCAGTTGCTCGAGCGCCGCCGTGAAGCCGAAGAACGCGGTGAGGTTGTCTCTAGCCGCAGCAAAGACAAAGCCAAACGCCCTAGCGCGTCTTCCTAAACGCTGTTTATACGCTTACAACCTATGCTGATAGCAGCTTACAAATACAAGACCCCAGCCATGTGGTTGGGGTTTTTTCATGGTGATGGTTTGGCGCGGTGTCTCTTTTGGGTGTGCAAACGTGCTTTTCTGGCCGTGTTCGAGATTGTGCCGAATGTTCGCATTAACGTCTAGCGCAAGTACAACGCCGGATTCACTGCCCTACCTGCGTAACGAATCTCAAAGTGTAAGTGAGGGCCTGTTGATAGCCCTGTGCTGCCGACTAAACCGATGCGTTCGCCTTGACGGACGCGTTGGCCACTGCGCACCAGTACCCGGCTCATGTGGGCGTAGCGGGTTTGGCTGCCATCACTGTGCTCGAGATACACCGCATAACCATAACTGCCAATCCACCCCGACCTGCTGACTATGCCGTCTTTAGTAGCCAAAATGGCCGTGCCAGTTGGCACCGCAATATCCATACCCACGTGAAAGGTACTGCGGGTAATCGCTAAGCGCCTAGGGCCAAAAGGTGAAGAGATCACCCCCCGCGACGCAGTTGGCCACAAAAAACGCTGCGCTGGTGTGGGAGCGCGTTCGCGGTAAGTGCGCAAGGTGGGTACAGCTGCTGCGAGCAGTTGCAAGTGTTGGTTGCGCAATTGGCTACGGTTATCAGCAAAAGACGTGGGTTCAGATGAGGATGTCTGTGGCAAAGTAGCTTGGATGGTGGTTGCGTTCGGTGCTGGCGATGTTGGGTTAGTCACTGGTGTGCTAGCAGGTTCGCTCGCAGATGGCCTGCTCGGCACAGCTGGCATAGTTGGCACGGTGCTAGCACTCGAGCTACGTGCTCCGGGAACAAACAAACGCGTGCCAGTTGTCACCTGGGTGGGGTTACTTATACCGTTAGTGCGTAAGAGTTGGCTAAGAGACACCCCATGACTGACGGCAAACGTGAGTAAGTCTTGATCTGTTGGCAAACGCAGTAGCGCCCCCGGTTGAGTGGGTACGCGCAAG